>TARA_R110002073_G_scaffold139809_1_pt1 | contig 17108 bp, 13 predicted proteins | sample TARA_R110002073 | Tara Oceans TARA_R110002073 (sample SAMEA4397174) | marine metagenome | biome: Polar Biome; feature: [DCM] deep chlorophyll maximum layer (ENVO:01000326); material: water (ENVO:00002006), including particulate matter (ENVO:01000060) such as... | depth 40 m
AACGGTGGAAGTTCTTGTAGTGTGGAGCCGGTTTTGCTTTGTGGGATATAGTGGAAAGTGGCGTGTGATCAGATGCCAGGGTGGTTCAGCCAACTCCTGAATCTTGATGCTCTTCCGTTGTACTACTGATTCAGAACTCCTGCGCGCCAGCTAATATAGAAAACTGTAATCGGATGGCTGCTCCAATTCTGGCTGACAGTGTGTCGCATAAGAACATATCGCTATTACATTGCCCATTCAGATGCCGCGAGTCAGTTGCGCGTTAGGCTACCTCAAATCAGCGCTCATCTACTCTCAACGGACAGTATAAAAAGCTTATCGCCCCAGTTACTAGAGCAAATAGAATGAGCGGGAACGCTAGATGGATATCAAAAAGAATACTTATAAATAGGCTTGAGGAAACACTAACCAGTGTTAAAACGACCATGCTGGGTATGTTAACAACTAACTTTTTCCCGCAATTACGACACGTATATCTAACAGAAAGAACAAAATCTATAAACGCGCCCGCGTTACGACTAACTGTTGTATTACAACTTTCACACCGACGATTCTTTGTAAAAAGCATATCGCTTACTCTTTAGAAGACGATGGTTGATAAGTCGCCCAATCTTGGGAGAAAGAGAACGGAGAGAGTATAACACCACCACCTGCCCACACTTGATATCGACTTAAACTTGCGCGCCGAAAAGCATGCTCAAGGCATTGATCACAACTGTGTATCTTACAATGCCACGACGAGCGAGGATGTATCAGCCAGAGCTCCCCTACCATGGCTTCCCGCGAGGGAGTTATCGCTGCGCCCGCTTCTTTAACACGCATGATCGTGAATACTATCCGAGCTTGTTGGCGCAGACTTCCAAGCTATACTGCATGGATCTGCATACGAATGTACTGATGACAATTCATACTCATCTGCTCGTCACACGACATAGCGAGGACAGCATCGCTCGGATCACGCGCGTCGCAGGCAGTCGTTACGTTCAGGGGTTAAACAAAAAGCATGGGCGCTCACGTACGCTCTGGGAGGGGCAGCATAAATGATGACTCGTAGATACAGCAACCTACTTGCTAAAGCGCCACGTTTATATCGACTTGAACGCCGTACAGGCCAAGGTTGCCTCGAACCCAAATGAATATCCCTGGTCGAGCAACGCTGCCAACACGATCGGAGTAGACAGTACTTTGTTGTCACTGCACTCTCTATACTGTTGACTCAGAGCGTCAGCGGAGGAATGCTGCCGTGCGTGTCGCGACATTGTTCACCAAGCCTTTGATGATCGAGATTTACAGGCTATCAGAACTGCTACACATTACTGCCCCCGCTGTGGGGTCAAAGTTTGCGCGGGAGGCTGAAGACAGATCTCGGCACCTCTCTTGGGCGGCAGGGTCGAGGGAGGCCGCGGAAAAGAGAAAAAGCGGTGACTGGAAAATAATCCTTTCGTCCCCACTGCTGTCTACCCCAAAATTTTCATCGATACATGCCAAGTGCTATCAGCAAAGGCATAATCATAAGAAAAATAGCAACAAGCAAGATGATTTCTCTAAAACGGCTTGCATCGACTGGCACTGTTATCAGACCAAGTATCAAAGGCTTATCATAGATATACTCGTATAGAACAGAGGCACCAATAAGCACAAATAGCACGGGAATCAATACCCTTGCACTAGAGCCATATCCCGTATATTCCCCCCACCAAATGGTCGAAAGAGAAGCCATAGAGATCGCGACACCAACAAACTTCAACGCAATTTTCAAAACTCTCTTTTTCTTCAAGATAGTTTACCTCCAGTAGCTGAGCGCTCATTGGATAAAGACGTTATGGGCAAGAATTTCCTGATGCTTTATTCGATACACTATTTGCTACATTGGCTAATACTAGCGGAGTTTGCACAAGCCCCGCGGCAGCAGCCACGGTGGCGTCTGAAAGTTGTAAAGGAGCCTGAGCCTTCCTCAACACAAAGGTTGCCACCGTTTCTACTGCTAGCGATGCCACACCAGACTTCCAATTAGTGGATGGATCTAAACCAATCGATAGAATAGTAAACCCTGTTGCCGCACCGCCAACATAAGGAGCCAATGGTCCCGACATAGGAGTCGCAATCGTTAAAACATCGCCAAGACTAGCAGCTGCCTCAGCATAGTCAGCCTGGCTTGCTGCTTCGGCAGCATTCTTTGTCGTATAGTAGCTACTGTAAAGGCCATTCCCATAGCCTGCATATAACCCCGTAGGATCAACAAGCATAATCGGGTTCCCACCAACATAGGCATACAAATTCGGCCCATCGACAAACCCTGCCGGATCCTCACTGATAAACCGCCCTGCATCCGCATCGTAGTAACGCGCGCGCATGTAGTAGAGATTGTCACTCTCGGTGAAGATCCCCACCTGGCCGGCATACTTGAACGGCTGATCGAATTGCTGCAGCTGATTGAGGATTTTGCCGTACGGGGAATAAGCGTATTTGTTTACTGCTGTGTTGCTGGCATCAGTGAGTGCGACGGTGTGGCCTGTGCCGTCGAAGTGGTAGACATAGTAGTTGCTGCTTTTCACCATAGCGGCTAAACCTGTGCCGTAGATGTAGTAGCGGGTGACCTGGCCTGAGCCGTTTGTTTCTGCCAGAAGATTGCCCGATGCATCATAGACATACTGGGTCTGCACTCCATTGCGGATAGCCTTGAGACGATTACCGACACCGTCGTAAAAAAAGCTATCATTGCCCCGTTGAGTCAAGCGGTGGGCGTCGTCAAAAGTGTAGACTACGGAATCCTTGCGAGCAAGTTGACCCTCCTGGTCATAGATATAGCGGTTTTTGAAGGTGTCTATCGTACCGGTCAACTCGCCTCCTGTACTGTAAGTGTAGGAATGCGTGGAGGCGGAGTTCAGGCGGTTGCGCAGGAAATTGTATGCAAAGCTGGTGTCATCGGGTGACAGGTTGCCAGGCAGGACTGGCTCAGGTGAAATGATTTCCTGCACCCGGTTACCATTGGCATCGAGCTGAAAACTGTACTGTACCAGCGTAGCGGCGCCGCCGTGCGCAATTCCGGTAAGGCGATTGGACTTGTCCCAGGTGTAATTTGTTTCCATTGCATTGAAATGCTCAACACGATCCAGGCGGCTGGCATCATCATAGACGTATCGCATCGTTGGCTTACCCGCCAGCCAGTCGATGCTCACAGTACTCAAGCGATTCAGGTTGTCGTAGGTATACTTTACTTTCCTGTTCCCCGGCGGGTAAATCAGCGTAACCAGGTTGCCCGCTGCGTCATACTCGTAACCCACGGTATGCCCGTTGCTATCGGTATGGGCCGTAAGGCGGCCTACGGCATCATGGGTGCTTGTCGTCGTACCAGTGGAATCAATCATCTCCACCAGGTTGTCTCTGGAGTCGTAGTTGAAATCGACTAACGAATCCGTGGAGAGAACCAAGTTAGGTTTTCCTGAGTCCGTGTAGGTGTAGTATGTGACGCTGCCATTTCGATCCGTCGCCTCCGCCAGCTTGCCCGCCTTTGTATATTTATAGGTGCTGCTTCTACCCAGCGGATCAGTTCTCTTACTAACTAATCCGCGGTTATTCGTCACAAACGAGGTCATCGCGCCCTCCTCGTCCACGAGACTCTGTAAATCGCCCCGAGCATTGTAGTTCCAGTTAATGGCCGGGTGGCTGCCAGTTCTTATACTGGAGAGGTAGCCGTTGCCGTCATACGCTCTATAGGTTTGCGTCCCGCGAGGGTCGGTGACGGTATCCACAAGGCCGTTGGCGAGATACGCTGTCTTTACACTGTTTCCATAGTGATCTATTCGATCGGTGACATGGTTCCTGCCATTGTATCTGAACGTTACCCAGTGATTCAGGGGGTCAATGGTTCTGACCAGACGATGCTTTGAATCGTAGCGAAACTCAGTCTTGTTGCCATCAGGGTCAATCTGTTCCTTGAGGTTATTGTCAGCGTCGTAGACGGAGGCTGAGACAAGACCCAGAGGATCTATCTGTTGGACAACATGTCCCTGGCCATCGTAGACAACTCGCGCAGTGTTCCCCAGCGCGTCCTCTATGGCTATGCGGCGACCGTCCAGATCAAAATGATAGGTGGAGCGCATTCCTTCAGGGTCCTCCTCGGACGAGAAAAATCCGCCGTAATGCATGCGATAGGTTTCCAGCCCTGTATCCCGCGGCGCCCTCTGCACAACGACCCGGTCAAAATCGTTGTAGGTGTTGTCAACGATCTGCACGTTCACGGGATTGGTAACGGTCTCAAGGCGATGCAGACTGTCATATCCGTATGCCCAGTTCGCACCTTCCAGGCCATTCACCCCGGTCAGATTCCCGTTCGTCTGCTCGAAGGATACCGCGTGAAAAGTAGAATCATAAGCTTGCACAAGAGTCTCATTGGTGTACTGCAGATACAGCGTTCGCGCATGCGCATCTTTCACCTGGGAGACCTTGCCGGCAGCATTGTAGGTAAAGTTCATGCTCTGGCCGTCCACGTCCGTGATTGAGGTGAGACGGTTATCGGTATCGAAACTCCAGGTTGATCCCAGACGTTCCTCCAACCGGAACGATTGGCCGACGCGTGTGAGTTTGGTTGTGACCCCGGCGGGTGGAATAAACTCACCATTGGGCATCTCCTGAAAGGTAAGCGCCTGTGACCCCATATGCACCGTAGCGGATTTGTTGAGCAATTGATCCATTCCCCAGTTCGCGACCATCGCTGCGACACCCCACTGAACTGGTGAAGGGTACTGGTTTCGCAGCAGTTTGCGAGTTACCTCATTCACCACAATCATTGGAATAGCGTGAAATACTGTACGTTCGCCGAGCGCAGCTTCCACATCGGTGTGTTCGGATAGATAAATATTGTAGTTATGTGTCCAACCGCGCCCCAATCCTGCCGTATCCTGCGATGCCATCTGACTGTTATAACTGCGGGTGAACGCGAAACCTCGCGTGCCGCCACCGGCGACCTCAAAATCGGTGACGCTTGAGATAAATGCACCGGTTCCCAGGTCTACCGGATCACCAGCCGGCGTCACCGGGATTTCTTTACGAAGTGTAGTCTCGGGAACATAGTCATTCTGCACGTACCGCGTGGAAGCGACGCCGGGTGCGGTACCTTTCCCTCCGTTCAGGCCTCCTTCGATAATCATACCCATGGCCAGGTCATTGTTCCTGTCCAGGGAATACACATAACCCAACCCTGTCCAACCCTTGAGCGGAATGGCGCCATCCTCTGGTATCAGCAGCGTGTGTGAGGTATTAACCAGCTGTTGAAATTTCTCCATCTGATCACTGTCGTAATTTCGAAGGTGTGTGGAAATACCGCCGTAGTTACCATTGTTCGCGACAAACAGCCGACGCCCCATCCAGTTCGAAAGCGCCAGCAATCGGATGGTAGATGCAGCCGGGTTGGTCAGCCCCTGGGAATCGCTGACACCCTGCAGCTGATCCAGCACGCTGTGCTCCATCGCGCTCGCGATAAAAGACTGAGCCTTGAATGCCCCTTGTACGGGCGCTGCAACCCGATCGGAAAGCGTCGACCACTGCGCCGCCATATCGACGAAGTAGCTCTCTTCCTGGCCTGCAATCCCGAAACGATGATGTTGGACATTGCGTCTGCCAGAAAGAGTGAATGCCAGATCCGAATTGAGCTGGGTTTGCTGCATCCAGGTCTGGCCAATGACATTCAATGTCTCAGTAAGTCGCTCTGGCGCATCATCAGGTGTGCCGTCAATGGTCATCCTGCTAAGCAAACGCTGTCGCTCACTCAAGAGCGTCGAGTGCCTGTCGCCACCGAACGCGGACACAATCACATAGGTACCAGTCCGCTTTACGTTGAAATCACGCGTCTCGTCACCAAAACTGCCACTGTAGGCAGCGTAAGGGTGGTTAATAATCAACTGTAACTTGTTAAGTTCCCCCGTGGCCTTGCTTTCGCTGGCTTCAAGGTGCTCGTCCAGATACAGTTGAGCGAGCCGGTGAGGCTCCACCACACCGGTAAGCAGGACATCCTCCTCTGCAAATCGGGTACCCGCATGGTAGTACTTGAGTGTCAATTTCGCATTCTTGCGGCCCGCATTCTGGCCAGCGCCGGAAAACTTCACGCGGACTGCATACGCCCCGTCGACTGCCACATTATTTGACCCACCACCGCTCACGAACGAAAATGCGCTGGCGTTCTGGCCACTGACAGACGCAACCACCTGTATCGGAACGCCTGTGGTGTTTGTGCCCTGCCATACCTTGGTGGCCCCTGTCACACCAATCCCCAGCGCCCCATAATCGGTTGCACCGGTCGGTGCTGGCCCAACCTCCACGGTATCTCCTGTGTACCGCAGGCTCAGTTTGCGGCCCGCTATATCCGGAATATTCCTCGTGATATCGATACCGCCATGCCTCAAGCGCAATTTGTGTATGAAATTGGGCGGCACATCATCCCTGGTATAGGGCGTTCCTGTGAACGGAATCGGCAGGCTGGCTGGCAAACTGGCGCTGTTGTCCGGAACAATCGTGAACCCCCCCAGCACATCCTCTACACGATCATTGGGGTGGTTCAGTTTCAGGTATTCCTGTAGATCAGTTGCCCGATCTGTCAGGTAGCCCCCCAGTGCATTCAGATCAATTCCCTTGATTGAGTTGCCCGTTCTGGAGCCGCCTGCAACAGCCAGTACGTCAGCTTGACTGTAGTTCATCGCGGCGGCCAGATTGATGGCATTGGAACGCACGGATGGTTTGATCGCTGGCGCAAGGCGTACCTTTCGCTGGTTGATCGTTGCCTCCACCCAGACATGGTTGAAGCGGATCGTACTTGCCGTTCTGGAAGTGGGCACTCCGCCTTGCGCAAACGTACTGGAAATAATATCGATGTTGTTATCCGTACCCAGCCATTCAGACACTGCTTGCACGTCTATCGCGTTTTCAGCAGCTAATGTGCCGAACTCATACCTTGCCTGTATACCCGCTGCGCGCAGTAGCTCAATGAGCAGGGAGGCCTGGTCATAGTCGTTTCCACTGCGTTCATGCAGCGTGAGATAGGGACCCTTCAGAAAACCAAAGTAGGGAACATACTCAAAGTGATTGCGAACATACTGATAAATGCGCAGAGGGTCATTCTCAAGCGCCTCTGCGAGCTCCGCATAGTCCCCCGGCTCTGCATAAGCTGCCCTTGCGCTCGCGGGATTCGCACCTGCATCTCGCGCCTCTGACCCTGTGCCCAGAATCAGGCTGGCCTGCTCAGGTGACACCGTTTCGGCAACGGAGGCGACCCAACCCGGTGCAGCCGCAGGACCTGCGGATTCACTGCTCTGCACTACCCTGGGCATCACCAGCGCAGTAGCGTTTTCCTGCGCCTGCGCCGGCGCGAGCGTAAGGAGCAGCCCACTTACCACAGTGGAAAGAACCCTGCGAATATCCCTTTCATCTATTCGGAACATAATCCTTGTCCTGTCTCTATCCAGCGCCCCAATCCCGGGGCCTGTTTATGTGAACGTGTACTGCATCCTTTCGTGTTTCTGACTGACAGTGGGGTTGCAGCCCTGAACACCGCGCTGCTGATGTTCGCTTTGCACGTCGCTGCATTCAGTATCTGAAATGCAAACGCCTGAGAATCACAAGGTCACCGACATCGAGACGCCCGTCCATATTGACGTCACCATGTCCGGATTCCCGTTGCTCCTGTGTGGCCGCAACATGTCCAAAAATGATCCGCTTCAGCACAACGATGTCACCGAGATCAAGATCATTGTCGCTGTCCAGATCGCCATGGAAATGGTTGATATCAGACTGCTGCAGGTACTCCTGCAGATTGCTGATGCCGTCCCCGTCCAGGTCACCGGCGGCATCGCCAGCCACCAGGTGATTAAGCCCGGCTGCAATCTCCACAGGATCAGATATGCCATCATTGTCATCGTCTGTATCGACGAAATTGGGAGTGCCGTCGCTGTCCGTATCCGGACTGTCCCCGCTCGCAATCCACTTGAGATTGGAGCCCTCATCGTATCGATAGTGCACAGCAGAACCTGGACCACCACGCACAACGCCTGTGAGGCGATTCAAGTCATCGTAGTGGTACTGAATCGCTACTGTGGCCAAACTGTAAGCTGGCAAGAACAACAGGCAGATCAGCGCGAGGGCCCGATGTACTGCGCGATACTTACAAGCTCGGAATCGCTGTAAAAATAGATTACTGAACACCGGACTCACACTGATTGCGCCTGGTTGCAATACGTCCTTTTGAGGCATTTCCATCGCACCCTCCATTGAGATCCTTCTCAAAAACTTCATGGCCGTTACCGCCATCGCCAGGCAATGCAATGCCTCGGTGATACAAGCCGTCAGGCCCCTGGTGGCGGCAGTATGAGTTGCAGTCAAGCAGTCTCGATACTGCACCACCGGTGCCTGGAGTTAAAAAATTAGTCGGTGCATCAGTCTCGGGCAAGCTTTCGGTTGGATTTGGTGAATCGGCGTATTCAGCACCCTGGTCATTGCGCGTGACAGTGGTGCGCTCTGAAGTGCTGTGACCGCGCACCGGGTGTCGCGACTACTGACTTCGCAATCGCCGATAGAGCACGGGCTGACGCGATTTTTTCGCTGGACAGAATTGCCCGATTTAAGCGCTACAAATTTTCCATAACGCAAACTAGACTCCTGATGAATCCCTCGAAAAGCGGATCAACGAATGTCGAACTCGAAGAACTCAAAGTGTCATTATCCCGAAGACGACTGTGTGCATCCGGTCACCCTCAAGCACAACCAGCGCAGTTCATACCGGTGTGCCTGCTGTTAAGGAGAACAGAATGATGAACAACTATGGAATACGAATCGTGGGCGGCCTGGTATTGTGTGTGTTCATACTCAGCGGCTGTCAAAGTGATATCACATTGTCGCGAGCAGTAAGAACCGGTGACACACTGGTCGTGTCACTCGGCGACGCCGACCCACAGAGCAAGTACTCCAACGTCAATAGCACACTCCTGCGCGAGGCTGATGTCACTGCCAAAATCGTTGATAACAGTTACATCACGCATCCGGTCACAGTTCGTCACCTGTTCCGTGTCTTCGGTGACCCAACCGCCAGCAATCGAAAAGCGCGCGGCCAGGCTCAGTGGATGGCCGTGATTGACCTGGTCAACCCGCTGAGTGGAAACGCACCGCGAATGGCACTGGGCAATGGTGTTTTACAGCTACGTTCCAATAAGTTCAACGCGCAGCATACCGTGAAAACCACTATCATTGCAGGCACCGGCACACCGCATCCCTTTATCTCCAAAAACGAACCCAGCTATATTGGTCTCGACAAAGTCGACTTCGTCACACCGGCAAAACAGGCACTGGTCAGCGTGAATGGCACACTGCCGCCAGACGTTAAACTTGCAGGCGCGGAATACCGATTTGAAATCCCTGTTGTGCACACCACGGATATTTTTGGCGATCGGGTTGAGGCCGCGGCTCCTGCCAAGCTAACGTCCGGCACACAAATGTACTTTGAGTTCATCAGGACTGAGCGACAGGCACCCCTCGGCACCGATGTGCTGGTGGTACTGACGTCCACAGAGGGCGTCGATCAAGCGAATCTGGCGGCCTTCAACTTTGTGATGACCAGCGATCTGGAGTCAATTTCCAATACTCCCGGCTATTGGAAGAACAAACTCACAGGAGCGACCTTCTATGATACAGAGGGTCGTGAGATCGCGGGGTTAACAGGGCTGGTAGGACAGAATCTTTAGCGCGCTGGACATTCCACGCCAGATGGCCTTCTGTCCTTAGCCACTGTTTGTCCTAGAGAGCGGGTGCCGCACTCCCTGATTGAGGCGTACGCACCAACTGGGACAGGAACAGCGCATTTAATAAGCCGTACACGAATGCCCAGAACAGCAGGCCAGCGCCCAACCCGGGATTCGATGCAACCAGCAACAGGCCGATGGCGCCGAGACGCAACACATCCCATTTGAGCACGCTGGCAGCAGGCCTGCCCTCCATCCACATTGCCGTGACCACGGTCGTGGCAAGCAATATCGCCCACCCGGAGAATCCCTGCCAGTAGGAAAGCGTCGTGCTCTCCATGAAATTCAGTAACAGAACGACAGCTATCAACTGAAAAAAACAATACGCGGCCACCTGGCCCGGTATCCTTGGATCGTATCGCTCAAAGGTGCTGAGATCCGCTTTCTCACGTGGGAACTTCAGGGCCACATCGTCAGGACGCCATCCCGTGCGCGACACCCAGACCCGCAGCTTGTCACTCCAATTTTTGGTGTGCCAACTGTCTTTCGCCATATCGACATAGACATGCGTCAGCGCCTTGATCGGGTTCCAGCTTTTCAGTGGCCCGCGAATACCGTACACCACCGGTTCATCATCCTGCTCTTCCTGAAAGGTACCGAACAGACGATCCCAGAGTATAAACAAGCCGCCGTAATTCCGATCCATATAGCGATCGTTCTGTGCATGATGTACCCGGTGGTTGGAAGGGGTGACGAAAATCCATTCGTACCAGCCCAGCTTGGGCACGTGCTGGGTGTGCACCCAGAACTGGTATATCAGGTTGATGGCACCCACTGTCACTACCACCTCAGCAGGAATCCCCAGCAGGTACATCGGAATGTAAAACAACCAGCCAAGCAGGAAACCGGTGCTGGTCTGCCGCAGGGCCGTCGTGAGGTTATAGTCCTCGCTCTGGTGATGAGCCACATGTGCGGCCCACAAAATCGTGCGCTCGTGGCCCATCCGGTGCAGCCAGTAGTAACAAAAATCGTATACAACCATGGCCAACACCCAGGTGAACCAATGGCCTGGATCCATCAGGGGGAGGGAAAAATACTCGGTGAACAGATAATAGACATAACCGCCGACACCCAACGTGACAAACCGCTGTGCCTGGCTGAGCACACCGAGCGACAAACTGCTGACGCTATCGTTGAGACGGTAGGTATTGCGCTGCTTTACCCACCCATAGCCCAACTCCAGCACGATGGCCAGAATGAAAAAGGGGACAGCGTAAACGACAAGATCCATAGCGATTGACCCAAATTTGACCCACTGCGCTTACACGTATTCGCTCATACGGCGCATCACGGTGCTTATATCGGTGGGGTATTTTAGTCTTCTGCTGGTAAAAATCCAGTCTGCCTGCCGGGCAACACAGGGCCGATTTTGACTAGTGCGGATAGACAGCTGCGTCTATATTGCCCCCATGACCAGTGACAACTCCCACAATTCAACTGAACCCGGCATCAGCCCCCTTCTCGACCCCGAGGTGTGTCGCCGGGCCCGGTTGTCACGCGATGTGCGGTTCGATGGTGAATTTTACCTCGGGGTGCATACCACCGGCATTTACTGCCGGCCCGTTTGTCCCGCTCGCGCAGCTGCCGAAAAAAATGTAACGTACTTTCACAGCTCAGCCCTTGCGGCGCAGGCGGGTTTTCGTCCCTGTTTGCGCTGTCGGCCGGAATCCGCTCCCGGCAGCCCCGCATGGAACGGCGCCTCCACCACGGTACGACGCGCGGTGCAATTGATCGGCGAGGGCGCACTCAATACCGCTACCCTGGGAGATTTGGCAACGCGCCTGGGCATCGGCGAGCGCTACCTGCGCAAGCTCTTCCAGCGCGAGCTGGGCGTATCACCCCAGGCACTGGCACTGAACCAGCGGCTGCTGTTTGCCAGGAAACTGCTGGCCGAGACGGCGCTACCAATTACCGAGATCGCATTTGCCGCCGGGTTTGGCTCACTGCGACGTTTTAACAGTGCGATGCAACAGCACTTCAGGTCGCCCCCACGTGCGCTGCGCAGCAGGCAACACACCCGCACCAACGGCGCCAGCCTCGAACTGCAACTGCACTATCGTCCGCCCTACGACTGGGACGGCGTGATTGATTTTTTTGGCCGGCATGCCGTCAGTGGCGTGGAAGCGGTAACTCCGCAACGCTACCAGCGCACAATCACGCTGGGCAGCGCCAGCGGCCAACTCGAGCTCAGCCCCGCAGCGGGTAAAAACGCGTTGCGACTCAAACTGCAGTTGGAGGATAGCCGCCTGATCATGGCTGCGGTCACCCGGATCAGGCGGATGTTCGACCTCGACGCCAATCCGGCGGCCATCCAGCATGTACTCGGGCAGGACCCGCGATTGGCACCATTGCTCAGACGCTTCCCCGGCATACGCTCGACCGGGCACTGGTCACTGTACGAGGCATCGATACGCGGCATAGTCGGCCAGCAAATCAGCACACAGGCAGCGCGCGGAGTGCTGGCTCGTCTCGCCACCGCTGTCAATCCTGACGCGGCGCACATTACGTTCCCGGATGCAGCGGGCATTGCAAGCCTGGGCGATCAACACTTCCCCATGCCCGGCAGGCGCCGCGAGACGCTGCGCGCACTGTGCCAGTATTACAGTGGCCGCGAGGACGAACTCGATACCGATGCACTCGCCGCACTAAAGGGCGTGGGACCTTGGACCATCGCCATGGCGAACCTGCGCGGCAACGGGCACCCCGACACCTTCCCACTGAAAGACCTCGGGCTGGAACGAGCCTGGGCGCGACTGCCCGGCCCCGATATCAGCCTGCAAGACCAGTCGGTCCACTGGCGCCCCTGGGGTAGCTACGCCGCCAACCTGCTCTGGAGGAGCCTGAGCCTATGAACTGTCACTATTTGGACACACCGATCGGTATGCTGCGTCTGGTTTCCAATGGGCACGCGTTGACCGGCGTTGAATTTGAGGGCCAGCATGGCGATGACGCCGGCTGTGGCGGCAGCGACGCCGTACTGAGAGCCTGCGCCGAACAACTGGGTGACTATTTCGCGAGGCGGCGCCAGCACTTTGAACTGCCTTTAGCGGCGCAGGGTACCACCTTCCAGCGCTCGGTCTGGAACGCCCTGACACTCATCCCTTACGGCGAGCTGCGCTGCTACAGGGATATTGCCATGAGCATCGGGAATCGTGCCGCAGTGCGCGCGGTGGGGGCTGCCAATGGCCGCAATCCACTGCCTATTGTCATACCCTGCCACCGTGTCATCGGCAGCAATGGCGCTTTGACCGGGTTTGCCGGGGGGCTGGAATCGAAACAATTCCTGCTGGCGCTGGAGGGATCACTGAGCAGTACTCTCACGTTTCAGGGGATGCGCGGGTAACGCTTGGGTGGGCCAGCGGTCAGGCGTTGAGATCGGGGATCATCTCATCCTTTAGCCGCGTTATCGCGTCCTTCAGACGCAGTTTCTCTTTTTTTAGTCGCTGCAGCAGGATCTGGTTCTGGTACGGGTAGCTGTGCAATTGGTTGATCTTGACATCCAATGCGCGGTGTTTCATTTGCAAATCCATCAAACGCATGGCCGGCGTCATCACCTCGTTCGCCGCTTCTGCCTTGCCGTCGGTACCGTTTTCAGGTGGCTCATTCATCGTGCAATCGGGGCTATCGTTAGCGTTATGGACAGCTGCAACTCTATACCTTGAGGGATTACCGGCACAAGTCTCTTACTGTGCACTGCTGCCAAACTATTCAAATTTTGTCTGCAATAGACGTGACCACAGTGGATGACTGGCATCCGCAATGGCGTAAAAGGGCGGGCTGAGGAGGGATTCAGCACAGTTGTAACGCAGTGGATTGCCGTCCATTCCCAGCAATTGGCCTCCCGCTGCCTCCAGCACTGCCTGTCCTGCCGCCGTATCCCACTCACAGCAGGGCGAAAAACGGGGGTATAAATCCCCATGCCCTTCCGCCATGCGCGAGAACTTGAGTGCGCTACCCATATTGCTCCTCGATACCGGCCCCCCCTGCTCCTCCAACCACGCCAGACACGCCTTGAAGCGGGGACCGCGGTGTCGTCGACTGGCCAATACCGTCAGCGCCTCACCAGATTGCATGGGCCGTGTCGCCAGTTCACTGACTGACCATCGACCATCACCCGCATCGGCATAGCGACGTGCAAGCAGGCCGGGAATACCGACATAGGCAACCTGCTCCAGCGGCACATAAAGAATACCCAGCACGGGCTCGTGGGCATCGATCAGCGCGATATTGATCGTGAACTCGCCTGTTCGACCCAGAAACTCCTTGGTGCCATCCAGCGGATCGACCAGCCAGAAACGGCGCCAGTCATGCCGATGCGCAATCTCTGCGGGAGTAGACTCCTCCGACAGCACCGGGATAGAGGCATCCAGCGCCTGCAGCCCCGACATCAGCACATCATGCGACGCGAGATCTGCCAGGGTCACAGGGGAGTCGTCGTGTTTCTCCTCGTAGTCACCCGCTGCCGGCGCGGAATAGTGTTGACTGATAGCTTCGCCAGCCGCCCGACACAGGGCGAGCAGCGGTTGCACCCAATTCTGTAAGTCCTGCACATTTACTCCCGTACCCATGCGCGCCAATATACCACTCCCGCCGGCCCGGTTTACCCAACCTTCCCATAAAAGTGAAAAAAAGCATACACTTGGCGACCTGGAAGCCTTACCAGGCACAGAAGTATGGAGGGGTGCATCATGATCGACTGGGCTAATATCGACACAGTACTTCTGGATATGGATGGCACGTTGCTGGACCTGCATTTCGACAACTATTTCTGGACCGAGCACCTGCCCCGCATCTATGCCGAAAAACACCAGATCACAGAACAGGAATCCCACGAGACACTACACGGCACACTCGGTGCAGAGCAGGGAACATTGCAGTGGTACTGCCTGGATCATTGGTCGCAGCGCCTGGACATGGACATTCCGGCCCTGAAACAGGAGCTGCAGCACATGATCAGCATCCGCCCGTTTGTCGTCGAGTTCCTCACTGAGTTGCACAACAGCAGCCGGGATGTACTGATGGTCACCAATGCCCACCGCAAGACGCTGGACCTGAAGATGCAGAGCGTCGATATCCTCAACTGGTTCGATCGCGTGGTGATTTCGCACGACCTGCACGCCCCCAAGGAAAATCAGGATTTCTGGATCAGATTGCAGGACATGCACCCGTTTGATCCCGCGCGTACGCTGCTGATCGACGACACAGAGGACGTACTGGCCAGCGCACAGCAATATGGCATCGCCCACCTGCTGACGCTGCTGCAACCCGACAGCCAGCGCGACAAGCGGCTGAAGACCCGCTTCCCGGGTTTCCACCATTTTGATGAAATCATGCCCACCGGGCACTACCGTTGAGCACCGCCACCGACCAGCCCGGCAAAGTACGCCTGGACAAATGGCTGTGGGCCGCGCGCTTTTTCAAAACGCGCAGCCTTGCCAAGGCCGCGATTGACGGCGGCAAAGTGCACCTGGAACGGCAGCGAGTAAAGGTGTCAAAGGAGATCGCCGTCGGCGATACCCTGCAAATACGCCAGGGCTGGGATGAAAAGGTGGTCACTGTGCTACGGCTCAGCGACCAGCGCCGCAGCGCCGCCGAGGCGCAATTGCTGTACCAGGAAACCGCCGACAGTGTGGCCAGGCGCGAAGAACAGGCACTGGCGCGCAAGGCGGCCGGCGGCATGATAGACCGCCCGGCCCAACGGCCCAACAAGCAGCAGCGCCGCCAGATCCACCGTTTCAAGAATTCCCGGGATTAGTTTGGCGCCTGCTGCAGCCAGCGACCCAGCCGTTCCCGGGGCTACCGTGCCAGAGCCGGTCATACGACCAAATCTCAATCACTACTTTTTAGCCAAGATGCGCTAGAATCGCACTTATGCTGTCGGAAATCCCTCTAATCCCTCCGGATACCCCGCTACTGAACAGAGTCGATCAGGGTATGTCCCTGCACGACCTGGGCACAACCGAGCTGGTGCAACTGGCGGAAGAACTCAGGGCCTTCCTGCTGTACAGCATAGGGCAGACGGGGGGACACTTTGGCGCTGGCCTCGGTGTTGTCGAACTGACCGTCGCCCTGCACCACGTCTACAACACCCCACAGGATCGCATCGTCTGGGATGTGGGTCACCAGACGTACCCGCACAAAATCCTTACCGGCCGTATGGCACAGATGAGCAGTATGCGCCAGGCTGGCGGGCTGGCGGGGTTCCCGAAGCGCGCCGAGAGCGAGTACGACACCTTCGGTGTGGGTCACTCCTCCACCAGCATCTCGGCCGCAATGGGTATGGCGCTGGCGGCGAAACAGCTCGGCATCGAGCGCAAAGTCGTGACCGTGATTGGCGATGGCGCGATTACCGGCGGCATGGCGTTTGAGGCGCTCGCGCATGCCGGCCACGAGCGCCCCAATATGCTGGTGATCCTGAATGACAACCAGATGTCCATCGGCCACAACCAGGGCGGGCTCGCCACCTATTTTGCAAAAATCTGGGCCAGCAAGTTCTACATCTCAATGCGGCAGGGCTCGAAACGCGTGCTGGAGAAAATCCGCCCCGCCTGGGAACTGGCCAAACGCACGGAAGAGCACATGAAGGGCATGGTTGCCCCCGGCACCATGTTCGAGGAACTGGGTTTTCACTATATTGGCCCGCTGGACGGCCACGACCTGCCGGGGCTGATACAAACACTGGAGAACATGAAGGATCTGGAGGGCCCACAGTTCCTGCATATCTGCACCATGAAGGGCAAGGGCTTCCAGCCCGCAGAGCGCGATCCGATAGGCTACCACGCGGTCAACAAGATCGAAGCCAAACCCAAGGGCCCGCAACCGGCGCTGCCGCCGGCCAAACCCAAGGGGCCAAAATACCAGGATGTGTTCGGGCGCTGGCTGTGCGATATGGCACAGCGGGACAAACGCCTGGTGGGCATTACCCCCGCCATGTGCGAGGGATCCGGCATGGTGGAGTTCGCCAAACGCTTTCCCGATCGCTACTACGATGTCGCGATTGCCGAGCAGCATGCGGTAACGCTGGCGGCAGGCATGGCCTGCGATGGGCTCAAGCCCGTGGTCGCGATTTACTCCACTTTCCTGCAACGCGGCTATGACCAACTCATTCACGATGTTGCACTGCAGAACCTCGATGTCACATTCGGCATCGACAGGGCCGGCCTGGTCGGCCAGGATGGCCCGACACATCACGGCGCCTTCGACCTGAGCTTTTTGCGCTGTATCCCGAACATGGTGATCGGCGCGCCCTCGGACGAGAACGAGTGTCGCCAGATGTTGTACACCGCGTATCAGTATCCTGGCCCTGCCGCTATTCGCTACCCGCGG
>TARA_R110002073_G_scaffold8123_2_pt1 | contig 17101 bp, 15 predicted proteins | sample TARA_R110002073 | Tara Oceans TARA_R110002073 (sample SAMEA4397174) | marine metagenome | biome: Polar Biome; feature: [DCM] deep chlorophyll maximum layer (ENVO:01000326); material: water (ENVO:00002006), including particulate matter (ENVO:01000060) such as... | depth 40 m
CGTCGTCAGACATGATAAAAAAAGGCGCCGGGTACGTGAATGGGGTAAGCAGGGCCCCGGCGCCTGTGGAAAGTATTCATGGAAACTCCAGGTTCAGAGCATAGTTACTTCTCCGACAACGTTTCCTCTTCTTGTTCTTTCTCCGCCTCGACAGCCGCGGAGTCTTTACTGGGGCCGCCCAAGTTCAGCATTTGCGCGCGGATCTGAGTCTCAATCTCACTGGCCACTGCCGGGTTACTTCCTAAAAACTTGGCAGCGTTGGCTTTACCCTGACCGATTTTATCCCCTTTGTAGGAATACCAGGCCCCCGCTTTATCCACCAAATTGAGTTTGACACCCCAGTCGAGGACCTCGGCCAACTGATAAATACCCGAGCCGTACATAATCTGGAACTCCGCCTGTTTGAAAGGCGGAGACACCTTATTCTTCACCACTTTAACGCGCGTTTCGTTACCGATGACTTCGTCACCGTCCATCACCGAGCCGGTACGGCGAATATCCAGCCGCACTGATGAGTAAAACTTAAGCGCATTACCACCAGTGGTCGTTTCCGGACTGCCGAACATAACGCCAATCTTCATACGAATCTGGTTGATAAAAATCACCAGGCAGTTGGTCTGCTTAATTGCTGCAGTCAATTTACGCATGGCCTGACTGAGTAACCGGGCCTGCAGGCCCATATGAGACGCGCCCATCTCGCCCTCGATCTCCGCCTTCGGGGTCAATGCCGCGACCGAATCGATGACCAACACTTCAACAGCGCCAGAGCGCACCAGCATTTCAGCTACTTCCAGTGCCTGCTCACCGGTATCGGGCTGGGACATGATCAAATCGTCCACCTGCACGCCCAGTTTTTCAGCATAAGAGGGGTCGAGCGCGTGTTCCGCGTCGATGAAAGCGGCAATACCACCGAGCTTCTGGCACTCAGCGATCACCTGCAGTGTCAGGGTTGTTTTACCGGATGACTCCGGGCCATAAATCTCGCAAATTCTGCCCCGCGGCAGACCGCCTATGCCCAGCGCAATATCCAGCCCCAGAGAACCCGTGGAGATAGAGGGTATGGCTACCCTCTCCTTGTCCCCCATACGCATGACCGTGCCTTTGCCGAACTGCCGCTCGATTTGACTCAGTGCTGCATCGAGTGCTTTTGTCTTGTTCGCGTCCATATTAGCCTCTCTCTTTGTGCTGGTACCCAGTGTATTCCCGTCTTGCTTCGGTTTGTCCTGCTTCAGACAGCCTGTTCATACCGCTACTGCAGTACTGCAAAACTACTGTATATATAGTCAGTTTTTTGATTTCGGATTGCAAGCCCTGAAAGCGATTAAATTCGGTCATTTGGCACTGGCTGGAAAAACGCGCCTGAATTATCGACAGGTGCCAGCGCAGTCGCACACTTACGCTGACGACCTTGCTCCGGCGTCGAGCGCTCGCCCGACACCGGGGAGATAGTCACATTCCAGTACAGCTCGCGCATCGTCATCGAGGGCTGTCCAACTGGCTTTCAGTTCCCGCCAAACGCGAACCTGGAAGGTTTTTACCACCGCCCGAAAAGGATGATCGAGCAAGTGCCCGTCGTACAGTGCGAGACCACGATCAAAAGCCGACTCGTTAAACACAGTCTCGCCAGCGGCGAGTTCGCGTTCGTAAGCGGCTTCATTCTGCACCATCAGCGGCACGAAGGTCTTGGCGATCATCCGCAATAGCGGCTGCAGCGAGGGGGTCAATGCCAGCGACCCGCCCTGCTCACAATGGTCGTGGTCGCGGATTGCACACAACCATTGATACGTGCGCGGTGCCAACGCTTCCAGCAGCGCCACAGCCTCCGGATCGACGAGGTTCATACCGAGCTGTCCGTATGCACTCGCGTCGGCCAGGGTAAAGCGCCCTCCCAGCAAATACGGCTGCTGTGAAAGCAGTTCTTCCATTGCAGCGAGGTATCCGCGCCACGCCTCTTCGAGCAGGGCATGCGTCGGCGGAAACCCCGGGCGCGATGGCGCGGCCCTGTCACGACTCACTGGCGCTGCGTAATTGTCCGGCGCCACACTGAAAAGATAGGGACAGCGCGATGCCTGTCGCCGATAAAGCCTGGCCGCCAAAAGTGGCGTAAATCCCGGTGGCAGCAACTGCCTGAGTTCCCGCGCCGTCATGGCCCCCATCGGCGTACTGCGGGCAGAACCCACCCAGCGCATATGGTGCACCATGTAGAGGCCGAATTCGTCAAACGCCTCGTCGATCAACTGACAGATAAACGCGAGTGTCGGGTCTGGGGGAATCAGGGGTGCTGCGTTGCGCGCCGCAAGCTGATCCAGGTGGTGCGCCAGTGAACTCGAATCATAGTAGAAATGCCGCTTGTCCTGCGTGTAGAACGGGACAGCAGGATACTCATCGAGGCCGCTTGCCATAGCCGGAAACCGACGCACTGTTCCGCGCTGCCTGGCCCAGCTCAGCCGCAGCGCCATGGCCAGTGCTGACCCACGGCTGGCCTGGTCAGGCCAACGCTCCCAGGCATACCCCGCAAAGTCCAACAGGGATTGCATTTTTAACTGATAAGGGGAGGCGGTAAGGCCCCACAGGATAAATTTTGTCATTGTGCGCTGGCTCCGCATCAAACCGTCCCATACCGCTGCTCCCCCGCTCCCGATGGCAACCGGCTACAGTTGCAATACGGCTGGAAAAACATTTGCAGAGGCAGATCAGGTACCCACGGCTACTGGCTCTGCTGCTTGTCGCGGATGTCTGCCGCCATGGCCTCCAGCAGACGAAAAGTTGACGTCGGGTCCTCGCGTTTGAGTTCCAGCAACCCCATTTCAGGACCGCTACCCACAGCGATCTCCTCGATACCGCCAGCAATGCCCTGCAAAATCAAAGCGGCGCATTCGTTGGCATCCATACCCGCCTCTATATCGGCATCCTCAACGCCGGTACGAGCCCCTGTACCGGTCAGTGCATTGGCTCCAATATTGGTACGGATAAACCCTGGCACGATAGTGGAGACCTTGATACCCAGGTGAGCGACCTCGGTACGCAGTGAGTCAAAAAAACCCATCACCGCGTGTTTGGCAGCGCAATACCCGGTTCGCAATGGCGCTCCAACCTTACCCGCAACGCTGGCGGTGACCAGGATATGGCCACTGCCCTGCTCTACCATAACGGGCAGCACCGCCTTGGTTAGCGCAATCTGGGCGATCACATTCAGTTCGAACAGTGTACGGTACACCTGCAGTTCCGTTTCCAGGCAAAATGAGCGCTGCGAGGTGCCGGCATTGTTGATCAACAGGTCGATGCGACCAAAGGCCTCATTGACTGCCGCGACAGCGGCTGGCAGAGCGTCGTAGTCCAGTACATCCAGCGGCAGCACCAGCAGCTTACCGGCCTCTGCGCCCGCGGCAAGGCACTCAGTTTGTACACGTTGCAGCTCGGCGACATTGCGCGCTGACAGAACAACCCGCGCGCCACTTCCAGCAAAAGCCTTTGCCAGCGCCTCCCCTATCCCCGACGAGGCACCGGTTATCCAGACCACCTGGTTCTCAAACAATTGTTCACCCGATATTTTTGCAACAGTCATAATTGGTACTCTCTTCTACGGCGGTGCAGCCGCCAGATCCTCTCTCAAAGTGCGCGCCGCCAGATAAAAATGGCACGCCGACCAGAACATAACAGGAGGCAACAGGTACAGCATGGCATAGCGCAAGGAATCTGCACCGAGCGACGCCTGCAGGGAATCACTCAGCATCCCTGTGCTCCAGGGGCCGAGCCCGAGCCCGATGATATTGATGATCAGAAACAGGATCGCAGAGGAGAGCGCACGCATACGCAGGCCCACCAGTCCGTGCGTGGTGGCGATGAGATTGCCAAGATACACATTAAACAGAATGCCCGGTACAACTCCCAGTAACAGCGATGCATACGCATTCGGCACAAGGTAAAGCGCGATCATAAAGGGTACACAAATGAAGCCGGCCAGCGACGGTAACCACAGATACCAGCGCTGATCTCGCTGCGCCATGCGGTCGGCAAGTAGACCACCACAGAACACACCCACGGCGCCGCCCAGGCCAATGGTGAGCGACAGCCAGGTGCCGAGCTCTCCTGTCGTCATGTCGTGAGTGCGGATCATAAAGGAGGCTATCCAGTTGCTGGTACTGTAACCAGCAAACGCATTCAGGCCCGCGCCCAGCGCCATATGCCGGAATGAGCGGCGACTCCACAGGAGGCCGAGGACATCGCGCAAGGGCACGACGGTATCAGTGTCTTCGCGTTGCTCAATCAGTCCGCGCTCGGGTTCGGCAACGGACAGACGTACCACGATTGCGAGCAGGATCCCGGGAACGCCGACAACCATAAAGGCCACCCGCCAACCGAAGAATTCATTCAGCCAACCCCCGGCGAGAAAACCAAACAGTATGCCAATACTCACGCCCATTGAGTAAAAGCCGATCGCGCTGGCGCGCTCATTGGGAGCAAAAATATCTGAAATAATAGCGTGGGACGGAGGGCTGCCACCGGCCTCACCAACACCGACCCCAATACGCGCCAGCAGCAAATGCAGATAATTCTGCACAAAGCCGCTGATCGCTGTCATGAAACTCCAGACAAAAAGCGAGAGGGCGACGATATTGCGCCTATTGCCACGATCCGCCCAGCGCGCAATCGGAATACCAGCAGTGACATAGAATACAGCGAAAGCAAATCCGGTGAGCAGACCCAACTGGCCGTCGGAAAGCCCGAGGTCAGCCTTGATCGATTCCTGCAGAATCGCCAGTAGTTGCCGGTCGATAAAATTGAAGCTGTAGACAATCGTTAATATGACAAGCGTGTAATAGGCTTTCTTACGCAATGCATAGGGATTGCGTTCATCCGCCGATTGCTGTGAACTCACGGGGCGCAGTTGCTACCGAATACGGTCATTGCTCTATCGCCAGTGTCACATTTACTGTCACTGTATAGCTATTCTCGCCGGTGGCGATGGGAACTGATTCGGCACTGTCCATCGCCATCATCCCCTTCGCCATCATCGGCATGGGGCGTGGGCTGTAGTTCTGTTCGGAGATTTCCAGTACATCGCCCAACGACACATCGGCTGCCTCAGCCAGGGTGCGGGCCTTGGACAGCGCCTCCTCCATCGCCTTCACCCGCGCCTGGGTAATGGCCGCAGAGGGATCATCATTGGTGAACTGGATACTGCCACCCTCATTAACGCCAAGCGTCACGGAAGTGTCGAGCACCTCTCCTACCCTGCTGATATCACGCACACGTACCGAAAGCGAATTGCGAACGATATAGCCAACCAGTTTGGGCGCCTGATCGGTGCCGTTCCCTTGCCGGTTGGGGTAGGTGTAGCGCGGCTGGATATCGAAATTCGCTGTCTGCAGATCGCGTTTTTCTATACCGAGCCCGGTCATAGCCGCCAGCACCTTGCTCATGGCTGCGGAATTTGCCGTCAATGCCTCACGCGCAGTCGACGCTTCTCGATTGACACTCAACATCAGTACCGCCATATCGGGCACGATATCGACACGGCCCTCGCCGGTAACCGTAATGCGTGATACCGGTTCATCATTGGCATGAGCAAAGCTGCCCAAAAACAGGGAAACCAGCAGAGTATTGAGGAGGATAGCGGTACGCACTTTCATAGTATCTTTCACTGGACACGCTCTCTGTTGCAGGTGGTAGATGTCGGCTCAGTTAAATGCCATCAATGCAATCGTCAGTATGACACCGGAAAGCGTCGCATCAAGAAAACCGCGCGACAACACCGGCTTGTCGATTTTCGATAACTCCGCCAGCGGGTCACCACTAAACTGTACGCGTCTTATCACAGGCCACTCAATGAAGGCCGAGTAAATAAAACTGGCAACGGCGGCACTACTCAACACAGCGCGGCCGAGAGTATCTGCAGGGACAGTAGTCCACAACAGTATCACCGCTAAAAACCCGCCGATACTGCCAGCAACACTCATGATAAGGAACTGCCCCGCGCTATTTCCCCCGAAATCCCAAAGATAAACAAACAAACCCTGGCGCGTGGGGATGTTGATCTGCGCTTTAGCAAATCGCGCGCCAAAATAGTGAAACCATTCATGCGCCAGCGTTGTGATACTGATACCAGCGAGTGCAGCGGTGACAATACAGAGCAAATCCGCTATAAACAGGCCGCTGAGGGTACTCCAGGTATCCGCGGCGGCGAAAGACAGAACCGCGATCAGGAAGACCAGACCATGATTTCGTGCCAACTTGGCCAGACGCAAACGACTTTGCTCCGGCTGGGTGGCTGACTCGGGGATCTCGTCCTCCTCCAGTGGGAACGGCTGGCCCACCAGAAGATTATCCGCTACGACACCCGCTGGTTCCTGACTCTCATCCGTGTGCTCTGCTGGTTCGGCCTCAGGAATTTCGGTTGCTTCATTGCTCATAATGCTGCTATCCAAATGTGAGTTGTCCCGCGCCGGTAATTCGCGGGAGATCAAGTACAGTAACTATACCGGGTTTCGCGCTGCATACACCGGGCAGCGCATTGACGATCCAATTGGCGGCTGATGCGTTTCCACCTCCCGCCACTCCTGGCTCAAAGTGATCCTCCGCGTGGACACTGACGTGCAGGTCGGGATCACCACTTATCAGCACCTGATGACACCCCTGCCCCTGAGGAGGATAGGGCCAATGTGGTGCACACTCATCATCTATTCGGGTAATGTGTTCAAGCACATAGCGCGGTTGGCCGCGGTGATAGCCCAGTACCTCAAAGCGAAACGCGCCCTGGGTACCGGCCTCAAATGTGCCCATGCCAGCCACTTCAATTGTCCGCTCCAGCGGCACGCGCTCTACCCGTACTTCCACCTTTTCCACCGGAGCCCCCAGTGCCTCACCAACCAGGCGCACCATCGGCGCCCACACCATTTCTATAGCGAAATCATGCAACATCATTGGCAGCGCGTCCATAGCCCCGCCAAAACCGATAACCTCACGCACGACCTGGGGTTGATCGTAGAGCGCATAGTTGAAAATCTCACGGGTACGAATCTCCCGAATTCCGGAAACCGCCCCACTCAGGACAACGGGCAGCATATCCATCACCCAACCCGGATCTATGCCGGACACGAACAGGGAGGCCCCGCTGCGGGCACAGGCATCGGTGACCGGCTGCAGGGCTTCCTGAGAACTCGACGCGGGATGCAAAAAAGTGTAGAAGGCGCTGGAAACCACATTGATCCCGGCATCCAGACACGCCAGTAAATCAGCCATGGCCTCGACCGGCCGTATATCGGCAGTAGCCGTGTACACAACGGCGTCGGCACCGGCGTCCAGCACACTACGCCAGTCATCCGTGGCAATCACGCCGGTACTGCCTACACCTGCGATATCGCCGGCATCCCGCCCGACCTTGTCCCTGCTGGCAACGATCACGCCCACAAGTTCCAGTTCGCTATGGGAAAGTACCGCACGAATCGCCGGTCTACCCACATTACCTGTTCCCCAAACTATTATTTTAAGTGCCATCTAAAGAATACCGCAGCCAAGTGTCCGGCCAGTATATACGATCGCTCAAAAGAGGAGAAAAAATGTCACGGATTGCCCAGGCTTGGACTAATAAGCAATACCCGCCAGGCGCAGTGCCGGGCGCGCAATACTGCGGGTGGCGAGCGAAGAAATTGGCGGCTCTGGCGACGTCTTGTATCGTACGGATCCGACCAGTGCGGCGTCACACCGTCTTGCGGTGCGACAGCAGTGGGGTATGGACATACTCTGGTGGCGGAAACAATATGTTCGGATGTATACCCCTTGCGGTGGTTTCGCGCATCAGCGCGATTGACTCGTGAATGCTGCGCGACGCATAGTAGTACTGCTGCAGCAACTCAGGCTGATCCCGGAACACAGGGTCCTCCCCGATAAGTAGCTTCTCAGTCTTGTCGATATAGGGATTACGCGCAACCCAGTACAGGTTGTGATAATAATCGTACGTTTTGTCGTCGACCGTGGCGATGGACGTCACTATAGTACTTTCCTTGGCAGCCTCTTCCTTGTTCGTGTAAGAGTATGTCGGGTAACTCTTCATCTCGGCATAACCGCCGTAGTTCATCTCCTGGGGCAGATCGATGAGGAACTCAAAGGTCGCCCGCAAATCCGCCTCTGTTTCAAAGGTCGATTTGGTGATCAGGTCGAAGTAACCGATGATGCCGGCATCGATGATCTCCTGAGCCGCCTCAACCACCCGATCCAGCGGCGTCGGGCGATTGTACACGTCCTCAAGAATACGCTTGCTGCCCGATTGAATTCCCATTGTCATCGTGTTGCAACCCGCCTCTTTCAAATCTTTCAAGAGCTGAAGGTTGTGGGTTGTCGGGTAGGTATAACACCAGAAAGGAATCCCGACCTGATCCTTATATTTCGGAAGGAAATCTTTTAACCAACGCGGATTGACTGTAAACACATCGTCCCAGAACCACAGCACCTTTGGATTGAAATTTTCCTTTGCTGCAACCAGTTCCTCAATAACCACATCCACACTGCGCCGACGCAGTGAGTTCTTCTTCCCGAACATCTCCTGGTAGCGGCTCTCGACGCAGAATGAGCAGGAAAACGGGCAACCCCGCTGCGTCATTATCTGATAGTCACCATTGGTGAGTTTCTGGAATGCAAACTTGTGCTTAACGACTTTTTCACCGGTAATGTAGCGCAAGCTTCGTGGATCCCAGTTGGGAATCGCGATCGAGTCCAGGTTCGGCGTTGGTCGCTTGGGATTCTGCACAACGTCACCGTCGGGCCTCCGGGCCCAGGTGCCCAGGATTGAAGTCCAATCCGTGTTATTTTGCACGCAATCGGCAAACTCAATGAACACATCTTCACCCTCGCCAACACACACCATATCAGCATGTTCAATCGCGATTTCGGGCTGCAAGGTGGCGCCGACGCCGCCCCAGATAATCGGTATCTGAAAGTGCGATCGCAAAAAGTGTGTTGTCTTTATCGCCTCTGGAATCGAGAGGCTGATCACGGAAAGCCCGATAGCGTCCGGCTGGAACTCTTTAAGTTCATTTGCGAGTAGATAATACTCGGGCTCAAACTCCTCGTAGACTTCGCGACCCTTTTCGAGACTGACTGATTGCTCACGAGAAAAGGTTGATTTGAAGTACTGTTCTTCTATCTTGTAGTCCTTGAAGAAGAACATTTTCGTTTTGTGTCCCGCACGATTCAGGTCACCCGAAAGCTGGGGGAGGGCCATATTCAAGCCCGGATGTATTTTTATGATCGCAATATTACTCATGCCGTAAGCCTGTAATGTCCGTGCATATGCGATTGCTTTCTGCAGGGATACCTGACAGATTCTAGCAAGGAATAATCAAAAAACCTCCAACTTCGGACTATTTAGTGACGGGAATCACATTACCCACGGCCAGTGCCTTCACGGTGTCATGGGCCAGGGGACAGACATTGACCGGCAGCTGCCTTATCCTTCAAACATGCAGGGGGAGCCATATTTCGCTCAGGGTCGTCGGGGCAAAAAACCAGCACTCCATCGCATAGCGATCCCTGGTGAAACCGCTGCCCTGCTGAGTGGTGTGAGGGAGTAGCGTGTCAAAAAACAGCACATCGCCTTTTTCGAAGACCGGCTCCTGTGGTGGTGTTCCTTCGGACGCCAGCCGATTGATCGTCTCATCGCTGATGGGAACCAATGGAGGAGGCGGCGGCACATCCTCAACAGGGCCGCCCGGGTTGACGGGAACCACTGCGAGGCCGCGGGCATCCGTCCCGCACGACGACAGTGCGACCCACATATTGACCGCCCTGGTCTTGGCGCCGTAGGCCCTGATGTCCTGGTGCCAACCGACAGGTGTATCGGGCCGCACCCGCTTTAGTGTTGTTTTTGGCACCGACAGCACTGGGCGCACACCAAAATACTCCGTCAGGATATCCAACACCCCCATGGAATTGCATATGTCGATAAAGCGCTGGAAATTGTGCGGGGAGTCCGCGGCGAAGACCGTGCCGTTCACATTGGCCATGTGCCGGACCATTGCATACGAATCCTGTCCCGTTTCGGGGACAAAAGGTAAAAACCACGCGTCAAGAGCCGGGTCTGTGTCACCGTCCCGGCGCCGCTCAAAGGCGTCAAGGGCATGATCAATCCCGGCGACCATTGCATCCGCGTCCCGCTCCGGCATCAAACCGCGCACCAATAGGCATGACTGCCGACTGATAGCATCGCACAGCACGTCGGCGCTGAGGTCTGCGGGGCCGATGGTAGGGATTCTGGCACCACCGACATCAGCGGACACGGTCGGCGGCCACTGCGATGGCGGCTCCGGGTACTGTCCGCATTTCCATGTATTGTGGCGCAGCTGGATCAATCTGGCGGCGACCTCGGCATCAGTGCCCGCTTGTGCGGCCTCAGACAAGCTCTTTATCAAACGCAGTTTGCTATCAACTCCCTGCACATCGCATTCAGGGGTACTGATGTCGCGACTGGACCGCTTTGAGAGTACCGTCTTCAAATGCTCTCCTCCCTATCTCATAGACGGGCCGACCCTTGATTACCGCTCTACTTCTGCACGTATTTTTCGAACAGCGACATGGGGCTGCGTCTGCATGATATTGCCGTAGCTCCGGCTCATTATTATGAGGCTTGGCCCGGATTATTTTCTCCTGCCACGATATAGCATAGACCATAAATCGGGTTTAAGGGCAGTTTTGAACTGTCCCGCCCCGGTACCCGAAATAGTCACACGAGAGGTGTCGGCGACAGGCATTTCCCTTATCATAGCGCCTCATAGCAATCCCTAAGCCATTGAACCTAAAAGATAATTTACTTTTGAATCAATCAGTTGAACACACTCCAATGATGCAGCAGTTTCTCAGCATCAAGGCCAGCCATCCGAATGACCTGCTGTTCTACCGGATGGGGGACTTTTATGAGCTGTTTTTTGATGACGCCAGGCGCGCTGCCGAGTTACTGGATATCACCCTCACCGCACGTGGCAAGTCCGCCGGTGAGCCCATTCCGATGTGCGGCGTGCCCTACCATGCGGCTGAAAACTACCTGGCCAGGCTGGTAAAAGCCGGTGTCTCTGTGGCCATCGCCGAGCAAATAGGCGACCCAGCCACCAGCAAGGGGCCCGTGGAGCGAGCGGTTGTGCGGGTAGTCACCCCCGGTACCCTGTCCGATGAGGCCCTGCTGGAAGACCGGGTCGACAACCTGTTACTGGCGGTATCACAGCATCAGCAGCAATACGGTATAGCCTACCTGGACCTCAGCACAGGTCGCTTTCGCATACTGGAAATCTGCGGCGAAGAGGCGCTGACCGGCGAGTTGCAGCGATTGAACCCGGCGGAGACCCTGTACCACGAATCCATCCTCCATCCCGCGATCACTGCGCGCCGCGGCGCGCGCAGCCAACCGGCCTGGGAGTTCGATACACAGAGTGCCCGACGCGCCCTGAACACCCAATTCCAGACCCACGATTTACAAGGCTTTGGTTGCGACAATCTCGAGCTGGCCCTCGGCGCTGCCGGCTGCCTGCTGCAGTACGTGAAGGACACACAGCGTGGCAACCTTCCACACATTCGCTCACTGCAACAGGAGAGCCGCGAGGACAGTGTCATTCTCGACGCGGCTACACGTCGCAACCTGGAAATCGACATCAACATGAACGGGGGCCTGGGCAACACCCTGTTGTCGGTAATGGACAGATGCGAGACCGCAATGGGCAGTCGCCTTCTCAGGCGCTGGCTGCACCGGCCGTTGACGGATATCGAGGTATTGCAAACCCGGCACACGGCCATTGCGGCGCTGTGCCAGAACTACGCCTACGAGGCTGTGCGCAAAGCACTCAAGCCAATCGGCGATGTGGAACGCATCCTCACCCGGGTGGCCCTGCGCTCGGCCCGCCCTCGCGACCTGACACGCCTGCTCAGCTCGCTGCAAGCGCTGCCGCAACTGCGGACAGAGTTGGCTGCCCTGAACTCACCACTGCTGCGTGCACTCGGTGAGCAGGCGGCCGAGTTCCCCGAGCTCTGCGCTTTACTGAGCGGGGCCATCCTGGAAAATCCCCCGGTCGTCATCCGCGATGGCGGCGTAATCGCCGATGGCTACGATGCCGAACTGGATGAGTTGCGCCGCATCAGCACCAATGCCGGCGACTTTTTACTCGAGATCGAACAGCGCGAGCGCCAGGCCACGGGTATCAGCACCCTGAAGGTCGGTTACAACCGGGTACACGGCTACTACATCGAAATCAGTCGGGCGCAGTCCGATAAAGCGCCAGCGGCCTACGTCAGGCGCCAGACCCTGAAGAATGCCGAGCGCTTCATTACACCCGAGCTGAAAACCTTCGAAGACAAAGCACTTTCCAGCAAGAGTCGCGCCCTGGCGAGGGAGAAGTTTCTGTATGAGGAACTCCTCGAACGCCTGAACAAGGACTTGTCGCCGTTGCAGGATAGCGCCGCCGCTGTTGCCGAACTGGACGTACTGGCCAACCTGGCGGAAAGGGCCGACAGCCTCAGATTGTGCCAACCCGAATTCTGTCGTGAACAGGTCTTCGAGATCGTCGCGGGGCGCCACCTGGTCGTGGAGCAGGTACTGGAGGAACCGTTCATCGCCAACGATACCCTGCTGACCGAACAGCGAAGAATGCTACTCATCACTGGCCCTAATATGGGCGGCAAATCGACATACATGCGGCAGAATGCCGTCATTGCACTGCTCGCGCATATCGGCAGCTACGTGCCGGCCGACGCTGCCAGGATGGCACCGATCGACCGAATCTTTACGCGTATCGGGTCCTCGGACGACCTCGCCGGGGGGCGGTCCACCTTCATGGTGGAAATGACCGAAACGGCCAACATACTCCACAACGCCACCCCTCGCAGCCTGGTGCTGATGGACGAAGTGGGTCGCGGCACCAGCACCTTTGACGGGCTCAGCCTGGCCTGGGCAGCGGCGGTACAACTCGCGCGATCAGTGCAGTCCTTCACCCTGTTTGCGACCCACTATTTCGAGTTAACCGCGCTGCCGGAACTATGCCCCACCATGGCCAATGTGCACCTGGATGCAACCGAACACCAGGATCATGTCGTGTTCCTGCACAATATCCAGGAAGGCCCCGCCAACCGCAGTTTTGGGCTACAGGTGGCGAAGCTGGCAGGCATTCCGGCGCCTGTATTACAGGCTGCACGGGAGAAACTGCAGGAACTGGAACGCGGTACCCACGATACCCCTCCCGGTAAGCAGCCGTCACCGTTGCCCGCACAGGACGATTTGTTTGCTGCCGCACCCCATCCAGTAATTGAACTACTGCAGAAGCTCGATGTGAATGACCTGACGCCACGACAGGCCCTCGACACACTGTATGAATTGAAGGCTCAACTGGACTGATGCCGACCTCGGCGAACCCGAAAACCGGGCGCGCAGCAGCCTGTGAACACCTTCACAGAGCGGGGCAATATCCCTCTCCACAGGCCTTCATTTCTGGACCTACTGCGGTTAAACTAACGCCCCTTAGTCCAGCACCATTACCCAAGAGGCGTATCAGGAATGACATTTGTTGTAGGTGAAGACTGCATCAACTGCAAGCACACAGACTGTGTTGAGGTTTGCCCCGTTGACTGCTTTTACGAGGGCCCCAATTTTTTGGTTATTCACCCGGACGAGTGTATCGACTGCGCCTTGTGTGAGCCGGAATGCCCGGTAGATGCAATTTTCTCCGAGGATGAATTGCCGGAAGATCAGGCTGTGTTCCTCGAGTTGAATGCCGAACTGGCCGAAGTATGGCCGTGCATCACAGAAATGAAGCCGGCCCTGCCAGATGCGGAAGAATGGGCCGGCAAACCCGACAAGCTCGCCCATTTGCAACGCTAGCCCTTGCGCGCGCTCCACAAACCCCGTCATGGCACCGTGACGGGGTTTTTTTTGTGCGATGCAATAGCGGAACCCGCGTCTGCGCTTTACACTTGAGCGCGAAGCCAAAAAAAAATACACCAGAATTGACTGAGTGGGAGTGAGTTGGGAATGGACTGGCGCGTCGCCCTCGGATTATCCATCACCGTCCTCTGGTTCACCGCGGGGCTCACCTACCTGCTGGGGATCGTCGGTGCAGAAAACTTCATACATCTCGCCACTGCCGATATCGGCAGCTTTCTGGAGGGAGCGTTTGCGCCACTGGCTTTCCTGTGGCTTGTTATCGGTCATTTCATGCAGCAGAAGGAAATCGGCGCCAATACCCGAGCCATCAAACTGCAGGAGCAGAGCGCGCGCAGACTGGAGCTGCACTCCCAGCAGGACAGTTACTTCAAGCTATTAACCCTGGTACAGCAGCAACTCGGCTCTATCGCCGGATTTCACTATATGTCGGTGTGTGGCCCCACGGGTACCGGGGAAATTTCCTCGGTCGAGTTCACGGAGCAGCGCGCCATCTCCACCACGGGTGATCACGCCTGGTTCATCCGCAAAATGATCAGCTTGTGTCTGGGCAAACTGGATAACAAGGAGGCCATGCACGAGATATTTTTCAGCACCCCTGTGCGAGCCCGCCACACCGAGAATTTTGCAAAAACATTCAAAAAATTACTGAATGCGGGGCAGGCGGTGGACACTGACGACATGGTGACGGATGCGCTGCTCAACGGTTCTGCGGAAGGCTTGTACTACCGTATTATCCTCAATGCGAAAGGTGAGGTGCCGCTGGAAATGGTCCCTGCACCACAGGAGACACCTCCAACCAACATACAAATTGCGGTCAACGCTGATGAGGATACTCGGCCCGTTTAGCTGCGGTGGTTCTCAAAGAACTCGAGTACCAGGGGGTCACCCGCCCGCTCCATATAGGCGACCGCCAGACCCTGGCCGTACCGCTTACCCCAGATTGCCTCATAGCCTACCGAGCGGGCCGCTTCGATCTGGGCATCGAGGTCTGCGACGATAAAACGCAGGTGATGCATACCCTCGCGACCAGCGTCCAGAAATTCCTTGTGCGGGCAACCGCCTGACACCCACTCGATTAACTCAATCTCCACATCGCCGCTGCTGCCGAAGGCAAGCCGCATTGTGCATTCCTCCTGGGCGCCACGGTAATCGTAGGTCATCGGGCCCGGATCCATGCGCGAGAACGGCCCGAACAGCGGTTCATACAATGCCAACGCCTGCTCCAGATTAGGGACCACAAAACCCACCTGATTCAGGTCCGGCAGATCCAGTTGCTTGCGAATATCGTCAATCATGTCTTATTTTACGCGACCGTCGAGGAATCGACAGCGTACTCTCCGGGGATCGAAACACACCAGTGAAGGCCGACCATGGGACCAGACGGGCCAGGCGCTAGCTGAACAGCGAGTCGCCACTGAGACCCTGGTTTTCCATAATAACGCGCAGGCGTTTGAGGGCCTCGACCTGGATCTGCCGCACCCGTTCGCGGGTCAGGCCAATCTCACGCCCCACCTCTTCCAGCGTACTGCTTTCAAAGCCGCGCAAACCGAACCGACGCGACACCACCTCCCGCTGCTTTTCAGACAACTCGTCCAACCAGATGGCGATGTTGTCCTTGATGTCGGTATCCTGCAGCAACTGCGAGGGATCACAGTCCTGGACATCGGCAATCATGTCTACCATGGAGCCGTCGGAGTCGGGACCGATGGGGGTATCCATGGAGATGACGCGCTCATTCAAACCCAACATACGCTTCACATCCGCAACCGGCCGGTCGAGCAAATCCGCGATCTCCTCTGCCGCAGGCTCATGATCGAGCTTTTGCGTCAGCTCACGTGCAGCCCGCAGATAGATATTCAACTCTTTCACCACATGGATGGGCAGGCGAATTGTCCGCGTCTGGTTCATAATGGCCCGCTCTATCGTCTGGCGAATCCACCAGGTGGCATAGGTGGAAAACCGAAAACCCAGATCGGGATCAAACTTTTCGACTGCCCGGATCAAACCCAGATTGCCCTCTTCGATCAAATCCAGTAGCGTCAGCCCCCGGTTGATATAGCGGCGGGAGATTTTCACCACAAGCCGCAGATTACTCTCGATCATGCGCTTGCGGCCGGACTCATCGCCACTGCGCGCGAGGCGGGCATAATACTTTTCCTCGTCCGCACTCAGCAGCGGCGAAAAGCCAATCTCGTTCAGGTATAACTGGGTGGCATCCAGGGACTTGTCAGTCTTGCGGGGATTTTGCTGTTTGACGCGATCAAACTCTTCATCGGCATCTTCAAGCTCAGGGCTGAGCCAGTTAGCAGCGGCGAATGGAGTGTCTTCGGTCAGGTCGGGGGCGGCATGACGCCTGCCACTGGACTCTGCTGGCGCAGAGCCTACAGGTGATATCGCATCTGCCCCAGCGGACCGCTCTGCGGCAGCACCTGATTTCGAATTCCGTTTCGAACCTGCACGTGTCTGATCCAAATCCATGACCTTAACCCACTCTACTTTTTGCTATCGTTACTTAGAGTTTTTCTTGCCGGGTCTGCCAGACTAACCCAGTTGTATCGCCAAATGCAATCAGGGGCAGCTGTCCAGTTTTTAGCAGTCACTATTTTTTATATCAGCCGACCTGTGGCAGCATGATGCCTTAATTCCACAGTCGCTACCGCCCTGGTAATACCCTTTGCGGGTCAATGGGCTTGCCCTCCCTGCGGATCTCAAAATGCAGTTTCACGGTATCCGTTCCGGAACTGCCTTTCTCGGCGATGATTTGCCCCGCGGTCACAGTCTCACCCTCAGCGACCAGCAGTCGGTCATTGTGGCCATAGGCGCTGAGATATTCCTCGTTGTGCTTAATGATTAACATTTCCCCATACCCGACAATACCGGTTCCACCGTACACGACCTTGCCCGCCGCCACTGCCACAATTGGATCCCCCCTGGTACCACCGATATCGATCCCCTTGTGCACGCTTTCAGAATATCCTCGCGTCACCGGGCCCGCAGTGGGCCAGAGCCAGACATCCACCGCGCCCCCTTCGAATGCGCCGGACTCGGGTTGTTTGGAAATAACCGGGGCAGGCCGAACAGCGGGCGGCGAAGGCGCGGGAACCACCGGCACTGGCGTTGGCACTGTGGCTGGGACCGACGGCGCACTGGCAACCCCAGCACCCGCACCAGCAGACCCGGCGCCCT
>TARA_R110002073_G_scaffold2229_2_pt1 | contig 17092 bp, 11 predicted proteins | sample TARA_R110002073 | Tara Oceans TARA_R110002073 (sample SAMEA4397174) | marine metagenome | biome: Polar Biome; feature: [DCM] deep chlorophyll maximum layer (ENVO:01000326); material: water (ENVO:00002006), including particulate matter (ENVO:01000060) such as... | depth 40 m
CAGCAACAGGTGGGCTTCTTCGAGCGGCCGCAAACTACAGGTATTGAGCGTGCAATAGCCGACGCCTTCGACCGGGCAGGTCAAAAACAGCTTCCCCGAGGACTCGATGCCTCGCGTGATCGTCAATCGCGAGCCATCAAATTCGTTTCGCGATTGCCAAGGAACCCCTTCAATCCCGCAGATATAGGCATCTTTCCAGAGAGACCGGCTGATAAAATCTTGAGCCGTCTCAGGGACATCAAAGAAAAACTGTCCCATAGTGTCTTGCCAGGCTGATTCCGAAGTTGATGAGTCATACGCGCGTGCGCAACCAAAAATTGAAGCATAAGAGCGTAACGTATTCTTTCCAGCACGTCGCCATCCGTCTTCTGCGACAGTTATTGTACTTTCTAACTGGGGGATTCGCGAGACGAGGGGGGGAATCTGCGAAGCGGGGATTCGCCACAGAAGGCTAGTTGCCGAGTCGGAGGCGTTTTGGCAAAGTAAACGCATGAGCAACCAAAACGAATCCAGCCCCCCGGACCTGTACACCTTCGACGCCTGCGGAGCACTGCTATCGACGCATTTGCCAATGCCCCGACGCAGTGGCAAAGTCCGCGACGTCTACGATCTGGGAAATTCGCTGATGATCGTCAGCAGCGATCGAATTAGCGCCTTTGACTACATCTTGCCCAGCGGGATTCCGAACAAAGGCCGCTTGCTGACGCAAATGAGCCGTTTTTGGTTTTCGATTCTGCCCGTTCGACATCACTTGCTGGCGACGGAGATCCCCGCCGACTTGACGCAAAAGTTCGACACATCGCCGCTAGAGGGGCGAACGATGATTGTCGAAAAAGCCGACGTCGTGCCGTTTGAATGCGTCGTCCGCGGCTATCTCGAAGGCAGCGGACTGAAGGAATACCAAGCGACGGGCCAGATTTGCGGGAACGCACTGCCGCCGGGGCTGAAGCAGTGTGATGCGTTGCCGGAGCCGATTTTCACCCCGGCAACCAAGGCGGAAGAAGGGCACGACGAGAATGTAACCTTCGAGCGGATGGCGTCGGACATCGGTACGGAACTCGCCGAAAAACTTCGCGATCAAAGCCTGCATATCTACCGCGAAGCCTCTCAGCATGCTGCATCCAAGGGATTGATCATCGCGGATACCAAATTCGAATTCGGCATGGTCGATGGCGAATTGGTGCTGGTCGACGAAGTGCTGACGCCGGACAGCTCACGATTTTGGAATGCAGCCAACTACGCACCGGGATCGGCTCAACCCTCGTTCGACAAGCAGTTCGTTCGCGAATACCTGTCGCAGTGCGGCTGGGACAAACAATCCGATCCGCCGCCGTTGCCCGAGCAGGTGATCGAGCGAACAGCAGCCAAGTACACCGAAGCGTTCGAGCGAATCACCGGCGAAACGTTCTCCTGAGCCGCAGAGATTATGGGCGCATCCGGCACACGAGAATCACACCCCGAAGCGTGAGTTCTGAAGTTGCGATATTTGCTGTCGCGGAGCGACATATTTCGATAGCCTCGGACTTTAGTCCGAGGGATCTTCGCCAATATCAATCGAGTCCCAACGGGACGTTTTGTGGCTTGATGGTTCGCCGCAGAACGTCGCTCCGCGACTTGACGCCAATTTCAGAACCGATAACCTTGGACTAAAGTCCAAGGCTATCCCATAAAGTGCCTCCGGCACAAAAACAGCAACTTCGAAACTGACGCGTCGGGATAGTGTTACTGGATCTTGTTGAAAGAGCGTTAGGCTCCTAACTGAGTTGGCAATGCTCGAGGATTTCTTCGGCACTGGCGCGATAACCGACGTAGAACGGCCCAAATTCGCCGTACTTGGCACTCGCTTCGTCGAACCGCATCTTGTAGACGATCTCTTTCAAGTATTCAGGGTTTCGCCCCCACAGCGTGACCATCCACTCCCAGTCGTCGATACCGACGCCGACGGAGATCAGCTGGCTTACTTTGCCGGCGAACGCCATGCCACTTTGGGCATGCTCGGCCATCATCTTGTTTCGCAGACTGAACGGTTCAGTGAACCAATTGGCGCCGACCACGCGGCTTTTGTTCATCGGGTAAAAACAAGCGACGGGCCATTCGGGGAATTCCGGTCGGATCCGCTGCTCGTTCATCATCGGTAAACGTCGCTCATACGCAGCCACCTTGGCAGCCACCTCGGGTGAACCGGCGACTTCGCCACCGGCGATCAAACGTTTCTCGTATTCCTCAATCGAAGGAACGTACTCGCTCACCTCGCTCATCGAAACGAACGACCAACTCGCCTCGACAAATTGGCCCAACGGCGGAGCGAGAATGCGTTGATGAACCGCATCCACCTCGGCCGGATCAGGATCCATGATCATCACGCCGAAATCAGCACGATGCCCGCTGGTCCAGTAGCTCGCCAGTCGCTCGGGCGCCACGTCCGCAGCCGGATGCAGCGCGGCTTTGAACTGACTTTGGCACTCGGCACTCAGACGTGCGGAAAGTGCTTCGCGGCGAAAACGATAAAAGTAATGGGCACAATGCCATCCGTTCTCGGGGATCACCGAAGGCTCGGGCAACGGGGCACCACGGTGACCTGGACGGCCAGCGGGCGATGCAGGTGACGCGGGGGCGGGACGCCCTGAGGAAGGTTCAGGAGAGCTCATCGTATATCGCTAGGGGAGAGAGGTTGTGAACAACGGCAACAAGTTCCGCCCATCGTACCCCGATTGCCGCCACGTTTGAAAGAAGGGCGATCCCAGTCCAAACAACTCAGGCCAAACAACTCAGCTCGATTCACTCTTCTCTTCCCCATCAGCGGATTCCAATGTTGCGGCAGGATCCCAACGCTACTGCAGGGTCCATTCGGTATAGCGGTCCCGATACCCCGTGTGCTTGGACCAACTTCGCTTGCTGGTCGCTCCGAAATAGCCGTACGAATACGGCGTCTTCCAGCTCGCACTCTCCTTGGCTTGCGGGATCGTCGCGGGCGTGCCGAGTTTGCGTTGGTGATGCGACCCGTGCGGAGGATGGGTTTGCGAGTATCGTTCGCCAAGCTTGTTTTTGGGCAAACTGAATTCCGGTGATCGGATCACGCGGTGCGTCGGCGTCGGGTTGCCAGGACCAATCGCCCCGCCAAACAAATCCGAAAGCAATCCGACGTTTTGCTCGGCCGGAGGATCCGATTGCTCCGAAACATGGATCGGCGGCTCGCCATAAGCGTTCTGCGGTGGCTCGTTTCGGAATCGCTGCTCGTTTCGAAATCGCTGCTCGCTTCGGAACGCGTCAGCCGATTCCGCAGCCAAGCCGACGCGTTGCGGATAACGGCTGTTCACAGTCGCCCCGCTTGGGGAAGTTGACACAGCTCTGGTCGACGCATGACGAACGGGTTGGGGCCAATCGACGGGGTCGCGCAGCGGTTGCGGCGGCTGATTCGAGCGGGCCACCGGAGCCCAAGACTGTCTCGCCCTCGTTTCCGCCGATGTCACATCCGCCGCAGCTGTCGGGGAAACAACAATGCTTGATAGCAAAACGAGCACCAACCCCGTGGCCGAGCAAGATCCGGTGAAAGAACGGTTTGAAATCATTTCAAAAAACTCGACCGAGGGCAAAAGAGCAACTTGCGGGATTGGCAAACTAGGAAAACTTTGCCGATTGTCCGCTTTTTACTCATCGGCCGGCTGCTAGGGGGTGGTTGAGCCGAAAATCAAAGAATGATTCAAGAACGACTCAAGAAGTACGAGTCGCATTTTTTGCATCATTCCCCGAGCAAATGGGCGAAAATGGTCTAGAAACTGCATTGGCGGCGGCTGTATGGTGAAACCACGAATCCTCGGTCGAAATACGGAGTGTTTGGTCTGCCATCGGCAGGAGTGGTGAATCATCGCAGCGATGGTTCCGGATGTACCGGTTACGGTATTGAAGACTGTGATGCTTTTCCCTTTTCATGATTCGTGCTCTCGTTCGGCGATAGACAACCTAGGCGGCAACGGATGGCCGCAACGTTACTTCCAGGAAGAAATTCATGAAAATGCAACGCCGCCATTTTGTCGCTCTACTTGGTTCGCTTTCCGCTACGGGTGCACTGGCAACGGGGAGTGCTTTTGCGGAAGATCCGCAGCTCGTCGAACCGATCCACCGCGTCGCGAACGCGGCCAGCATCACTCACAAGCCTATTTCACAGCACCCGTTGGATCGCGCCCTGGACATGGCCCAGGACGCACTGACGCACTGCCGCGCCAACGTGAACGACTACACCGCGATCTTGGTCAAGCGTGAACGTGTCGGGGACACGCTCGGCGATTATGAATACATGTATGCGAAAGTTCGCAATCGTAAAACAAACGCTGGCCAGCTCACCCAGCCGCTAAGCGTTTATCTCGGTTTCCTAAAACCAAGCAGCGTCAAAGGCCGCGAGGTCTTGTTCGTCGAGAACCAGAACGACGGCTATCTCGTCGCTCACGAAGGCGGGTTCAAAGGCAAGTTCTTGCCCACCGTCACGATTCCTGTGGATGGCATGTTGGCGATGCGTGGCCAACGCTACCCAATGACCGAAATCGGCATCGAAAATTTGATCGTCAAGCTGATCGAGCGAGGCCAGCAAGCCAAACAGTGCCCTGACGTTACTTGCGAATTCCGCAAAAACGCACGAATCAAAGACCGCACCTGTACCGTGCTGCATGTGACCCAGCCGACCCGTACCCCCGGTGCCGAGTTCCATCAGGCTCAGATCTTCATCGACGACGAACTGAACCTGCCGATCCGCTACGTGGCCTACGATTGGCCTAAGCGTCAGGGAGCTCCCTTGGAAGTGATCGAAGAGTACACCTACCTCGATCTGAACGTGAACGTCGGGCTTAGCAATGCCGACTTTGACCAGTACAACTCGGCGTACAACTTTCACTCGAAATAACGTTCACGGTGCCGTAAAAAAAGCCGCTCTGTTCGTTAGCGGCTCGGCTCGACACCGCAAGGCGAATCGCCCAATGCCATCTTCTTGGCACTAAACTGGGCGAGTTTATAGCGGTGCGGTGCAGGGTCTCGCCCGGTCTAATTCGAACGTTTTTCACGCTAAAACCGGGTGAGGCCTCATGGCCGCACCACGACGGTAAAAGCACTTCTTCGGGGGCCAAGCGGCCCTGCTCGGGGCGATTTCTGCTCGCCCGGATCGATGCCCATTCGCCTCGGCTCCGATTAGAATCGCAGGTGTTGGGAATCGTTTGCCAACGGTATACAATTCGCACTCAGCGATCGTTTCTTTCCTGCATTCTCCTACTTTTAAGCGTTCAATATGTTCAAAGGACTTGGCAATCTCGGCAATATTGCTTCGATGATGGGTTCGTTCCAAAAGCTGCCCGAAAAGATGCAGCAGCTCAACGACCAGATGAAAGTCGCGACGGTCACGGGAACGGCATCGGAAACCGATGTGACTGTCTTGATGAACGGGCTTGGGCATGTCCAATCGGTACAGATCCGTGGTGAGTATTCCAGTGAAGTGATTGAAATGTCGGTGCTCGAAGCGACCAACGAGGCGGGCGCCGCCGCAAAACAACTGTACGCCGACGGCATTTCCCAAATGGTGGCCGACATGGACATCAACATCCCCGGACTCGATCGCATCTTGGCCAACTTGACCGGAGGCGGTTGATCACGATGAGCAATCATGCCGGTGCCGTATCGGAATTAGTGGAACAATTGGGGCGTTTACCCGGGATCGGACGCAAAAGTGCCGAACGTCTGGCGTTCCACCTGCTGCGGGTCAGCGAACACGAGGCACTCGGACTTGCCGACGCAATCCGGCGTGTTCGCAAGGACGTTCGCTACTGCTCGGCATGCTTCAATCTGTCGGAGACCGAACTCTGTGCGATCTGTTCGGATCCCAATCGCGACAAAACTCGGATCTGTGTGGTCGAACAGCCTCGTGACCTGATGAGCCTCGAACAATCGAGTGCTTATCGAGGGGTCTACCACGTGTTGCTCGGCCGCATCGCCCCGCTGGACGGAATCGGGCCCGACCAATTAACGATCGATCCCCTGGTCGAACGCGTTCGAAAAGGGAACTTTGTCGAAGTGATCATGGCGACCAACCCGACGGTCGAGGGAGACGGAACCTCCCTCTACATCTCGAATCTGTTGAGTGAATATCCGGTCGTAGTCACCCGTTTGGCCCGAGGAATTACGGCGGGAAGCGTGTTGGAATATGCCAATCGCGAAATGATCGCGGATGCATTGACGGGCCGGCAAAAACTATAGTACCAACACGCTATAGAAACTTTTCTTGGCCAAAGCCGCATTTTTCTCGCCAATGGCACAGCGAGTGCTGGTAGAATTGCGGCGCACCGATTGCCAGTTCCCCACCGATTGCCAGTTCGCTGGTTCGGGGAACAGGCGGTGCCAGGATTCCACCTCCTCGTATTTTCAGAGAATGCAACAATGCGGATGTCGATGGGTCTTCAGGCCCGGCAAATGCAGGTTCAGAAGTTGGCCCCTCGGATGATCCAGTCAATGGAGATTCTGCAGCTGCCTACATTGGCTTTGCAGGAGCGCATTGAGCAGGAGATGAATGAGAATCCGCTGCTCGAACAACAGGATGTCGATCCATCGGAGCCAGATCGTTTAGACGATGATGCTCCGTCGGCCGATACACGTAGCGAAGACGAGAAAGAACTCGTCGTCGACAATGACCACGCCAACCAAGACGATTTCGAACGCCTGGAAAAGATGGTCAATGATCTTCCCAGCACGTTTGATGATTCGTTCCGCCGCTCGTCCAACCGCATGCAGGACGATGCCGATCGCCGCCACGATTTGATGGCCAATGCCCAGTCGCGACCGGAATCGCTAAACGATTTCTTGCTGCATCAACTTGCCGAAATGGATATTGATGACCGCATCGAAAAGCTAGCCGAACGGATCATTAGCACCCTTGATGCACGCGACGGTGGCTATCTTCGCACCCCGTTGGTCGATTTGTTGTCAGCCGGCCACACCGAAGAAGACTTGCACCTGGCCGAAAAAGCACTCGGTATCGTGCAATCGCTTGAACCCGCCGGAATCGCGGCTCGTGACCTGAGCGAATGCCTGCTGAATCAACTTTCCCCTGCGATTCCTCATTACGAGGAAATGAAGACGTTGATCCGCTCGCACTTGGTCGATTTGGCCGAGAACCGCTTGCCACAAATCGCCAAGAAAACAAATTTTACGATCGAGCAGATCCAAGAAATCCGCGAAGAGCTGCATATGCTCAACCCCAAGCCGGGCGCGGCGTTCATGGAAACCTACGTTCCCAATGTCACCCCCGACATCATCCTCGAACAAGATGACGAAGGCGAATACAAAGTCCGGCTTGATGATGACCGCGTCCCCACGCTATTCATCAGCGACTACTACCGTAGCCGACTGCAGGACCCCAACAGCACGACGGAAGAACGCGAGTTCATCAAACAAAAAATCAGCAGTGCCCAGTGGCTGATCGACTCGATCGAACAGCGACGCAGCACGCTGACCAAAGTCGCCGAAGCGATCGTCGAACATCAAAAGAAGTTTCTTGACGAAGGCCCCGAGGCGATCGAACCGCTGAAAATGCAACAGATTGCCGACAAAGTGGGCGTCCATGTGACCACGGTCAGCCGTGCGGTCGATGATAAATGGATCCAAACCCCGCGTGGCATCTTGCCGCTGAAACGATTCTTCGTCGGAGGAACGCAAACCGAAGATGGCGACGATGTTGCCTGGGATACGATTCGGTTGAAGCTGCAAGAATTGATCGACAAAGAAGACAAGAGCAATCCTTACAGCGACGAGCAACTTGTCGACGAGCTGAAAAAGGCGAGCATGACCGTTGCCCGCCGAACGGTAACAAAATACCGAAAACGGATGGGAATCCCCAGCAGCCGCCAGCGTCGCGATTGGTCACTTGTTAAAAAGTAGTCAGGAATGCGAATGAGACGCTAGGGACGGCTGAATACCAATCGTGACGGTCGCCCGATGTCCCACCCTTCCTGCTCTCTGTTGTTGCTGGTCTCGCTCACCGTGGGACTTGCCACCGCCAATGCTGCCCCGCCTGCCGATTCTTCGGCAGTGGAAACCGCCTCGGCACCCGAGCTGCAGCTCGATGCGTTCTTCGAGCAACACTGCATCGAGTGCCACAGCGGATCGGAAGCGGAATCCGGCATACGGCTCGACGCGTTGACGGCGTCCTCAACGTGGCAAGCCGATTTAGCGACATGGTCTCGCGTGGTCGACGTACTCCAGCACGGCGAAATGCCGCCCCCCGATTCGCCCCGTCCTGATCCAGCAGCAACCTCTGCAGCGATCGAGCATATTGTCGGCCGTGTTGCCCGAACAGCATCGGAACCGCCACTCTCGCTGCGGCGAATGAATCGCCGCGAGTACGAAAACACAATTCACGATCTGTTGGGAATCGATGTGCCGCTCGTGGATCTTTTGCCCGAGGACCAGTCGGTGCAAGGATTTGACAACGTCGCCGATGGATTGAGTATTTCTTCGGTGCTGCTCGAACAATACCTACAAGCCGCCGACGTTGCCTTTGACGCGGTCGTCCGCCGAATCAAGCCGCTGCCTGCGGAAACGCGTCACGTCGAGATGATGCAGGTTCGCGAGAACATCGAATCGGTGAAAAAGAAGAAAGGGGGAACGATCGAAGTCGAGAACGCGTTCGTCAAATTTACTCCCGGTTGGCCTCCCGCTCGACTCGACGCGGTGCATCCGATCGAAGACGGCGTCTATCGATGTCGCGTTGCCGTTTGGCCGCACGATCCTGGTGATCGAACGTTGTCGGTCGCCATCTATACGGGATCGCTGTTTGGCCCCGAGACTCGCAAATTCATTGGCATCTATGACGTCACCGGATCGCCGACGAACCCTCGCGTGATCGAATTCTCCACCGCGATGGACGAAGGGCACTCCATCCACATCGTGCCACGAATTTGGCCCGAGCATGTCACGTGGCGAGACAAGCACGAGTCGCGTCCAGGCGTCGGCATCGCGAGGGCTGAAACGCATGGCCCGATCGACCAGAGCTTCCCTAGCGAAGCTCAAAAACGGCTGTTCGGCAACCCCGACTCGATCACGATGGTTCCCGAGCAATCCGTCTACATGCGTCACCGCAAAGGCGTCCAGCGTCATGTCGTCGCATCGTCCAATGCTGAGGAAGATGCCGAGCGAATCATTCGCAACCTTGTGCCACGTGCCTTTCGCCGTCCCGTCGATGGATCCGAGATCGAACCGTTCGTTCGTTTGACACTCGATCGATTGCAGTCAGGACGCACATTTGAGCAGGCGGTGCGAGCCGGCGTGACGGCCGTATTATGCTCACCGCAATTTTTGCTGATCAATCGCGATCCCCAAGTGGATAGTTACACGATCGCATCGCGGATGTCCTATTTCCTATGGTCCACGATGCCCGACGATCGACTGCTTGAACTGGCTGCGTCCGACAAGCTTCGCGATCCTAAAATCCGCAAGGCGGAAGCCGAGCGGATGATGCGTGACGCGAAGATCCAGCGATTCGTCGAGAATTTCACGGGGCAATGGCTCGACCTCCGCGACATCGAATTCACCACGCCCGATGGCAAGCTATATCCCGAATATGATCCTCTTTTGGTCGAAGCGATGCTCGGCGAAACCCGCCACTTCTTTGCCCATGTTTTGCAAGAAGATCTCAGCGTCGCAAATTTCATCGATTCGGACTTTACCTTTTTGAATGAACGGATCGCGAAACATTACGGGATCCGCGGCATCCAGGGCAACGAAACGTTTCAGCGTGTGCAGCTTCCGGCGGATAGTGTTCGCGGCGGAGTGCTGACGCACGCCAGCGTGTTGAAGGTGACGGCCAATGGCACGACCACTTCACCCGTGCTCCGTGGCAATTGGGTACTGACCAATTTGCTTGGCCGCAGCGTACCGCCACCGCCGCCCGGCGTTGCCGCGGTCGAACCCGACATTCGTGGCGCCACGACGATCCGCGAACAATTGAGTAAACATGCATCCGTCGATTCCTGCGCAAGCTGCCACAAACGAATCGACCCTGCGGGCTTTGCACTGGAACATTTTGATCCGATCGGCGGGGAGCGGACTTGGTATCGATCGCTCGGTGAGGGAGAAAAGATCCCCGACAAGCGACTTTCTTATCGCAAAGGCCCGTCGGTCGAAACCGCTTCGCATTTTGCCGACGGTCGTACGTTCGACGATTTCAAACAGTTCCGCGAATGCTTGCTGCAAGACCAAACGTCGATCACGCGAGCGATCACAAGTAAACTGTGCGTCTATGCATTAGGTCGCCGCGTCACGCTTTCCGATCGCCGTGACATCGATGCAATCGTCAACGAAGCCAAACAGAACGATTACGGCTTGCGTTCGCTGATTTTGGAAATCGTCGCGAGTGACTTATTTCTGCAGCCCTAAACTGCAGCCCTTAATCGAGAAAGTCTCCCCTCATGAACCTCCGCATTGATCGCCGACGAATTTTACGATCCACCGGCATCGCGATGTCGCTGCCGCTGCTGCAGACATTCTCGGCAACCTCCGCTGAGGCAGCCGATCCTCACGACACGACGACCGACCCGAGCAACGGCGACATCCGCCGCATGCTGATGATTTGTGCTCCGCTAGGAATCCACACCCCCAACCTGTTCCCCAAATCAGCGGGGCACCAATACGAGGTCACTCCGTACTTGGAACCTCTACAAAAGGTTCGCAACAAGGTTTCCATCGTGTCCGGTTTGATGCACCCGGATGTCGACGGAGGGCATTCGGCTGAGAAAAGTTTTTTAACCGGCGCAGTCCACCCCGGCCAGCCTAGTTTTCAAAACACCATTTCGGTCGACCAATACGCGGCGGAACAAATTGGCCACCGCACTCGATTTGGTTCGTTGGTGTTGGCGGCGAATCGATCGAGTCTTTCGTTCACGCGATCGGGTGTGCAAATCCCCGCCGAATCGCGTCCTTCGCGTCTGTTTGCCAAGCTGTTTCTCGAAGGCAACAAAGACGAGAAGGCCGCACAAATGCGGCGAATCGAAGATGGCCAGAGTGTGATGGACCTTGTTCTTGAGCAAACTCGCAAGGTCCAGCGCGATGTAGGGCGTGAAGACAACCAAACCTTGGATCAATACTTTTCCAGCGTCCGCGAACTCGAAGTCCGGTTAGTGCAAGCGGCCGAGTGGTCAAAACGTCCCAAACCCACCGTCGATCGCAAGCCGCCGACCGACATCACCGATCGCGCCGACTTTACCGGCACGATGCAATTGATGTACGACATGATTTTCCTGGCCATCCAAACCGATTCCACGCGGCTGATCACGATGATTGGTGCCGGTGGCAACGAAGTGGTCGCACTGGAGGGCGTCGACGACGGATGGCACAACCTAAGCCACCACGGTCGCGATCCCGATAAAATCGAAATGTTATCGATCATTGAGACAGAAGAGATGCGGCTGTTTGCCGAACTGCTAGAAAAACTCGATGCAGTTCGCGAAGGCGACAAAACGTTGTTGGATCAAACCGCAATCATGTTGGGATCGAACCTCGGAAACGCATCGAGCCACAGCAATACAGATTTACCGATCATTGCCGCAGGAGGCCATTTCAAACATGGCCAACATCTCGCCTTTGACCCCGATTCGCCGCCCCCGCTTTGCAATTTGTTCGTCAGCTACCTGCAACACCTCGGCCTCGAAACCGATCGTTTCTCCAGTGGCACCAGCACACTGACAGGCCTTGGATAGGGTCAAACGGGAATGAACGATTGCATATTGAAGCGTAGGGCCGGTTCCCACCGGCCGACTCCATCGAGCCGTTATCTACTTTAGTAGCGGTGCGGAGCAAGCCTGGACCGCTAAAACTTTGGGCTTGTTGTGATTTTTGATTGCGAAATTTTCCTGCCACCTCTCCACCAACTTCGGAGCCTGCTGATTTAGTAGGAAACGCACAGGCCAGAGGCCGAAATCTGACGGCAGAGTGTGTCGCCCGCTGGGCTATGTTTCCCCACCTCCGCTAGCCGGTGGCTCACGCCACCGGCAGAGGGTATGTTGGCCTCCGGCCTGTAATCATTGCTACTAAATCAGCAGTCACCTTCGTCGGTGCAGAGGTAACGGCTGTACAGACCGGAGGTGAAACTCTCACCCAATATTTGATGTCAACACCAACGTAGATGGCATGGGGCGTCAGCGACACTCAAAACACCGATTGAATTCCAATCGGGGTTGTTTATCGCTCTTTCGCGACCTCGTACATCAGCTCGCCGTGGTCGTCGTGAAATTGGATTTGTAATTTCGACTTTTTCTGGTCAGGGCTGACCGAGACGAAAAGAAATCCGCCGGTCGGTTCGTTGTAGGTGTAGGGCTGCACAATTTTCCCGTCGGGATCGGTGCCTCGCTTTGAACCCGGTGGCACGCCGCGGCGTGAATTTTCATCATTCAGCGCTCCGCAGCCGAACTCTTCCACCCCGCTCGGATGGATGCTGTGGTATTGCCAATGGCGATCGCCACAGAACACCATCAAATTTTCGATCCCATGCTCGTTTGCCCAAGCAAAGAATGAGTCGGCTTCGTGTCGAAACCCGCCAAGATTCGTGTGGTTGTCTTTCTTGTAGGCGTCGTCCGGCCCGACCATCGGCGTGGGGCTAATGATGATTTTCCACGCCGCGTCACTTTCCTGCAGTGATGCTTCGAGCCATTCACGTTGCTCTTTGCCCCACAGCGATTTGTCGGGGCCATCTTTCATGCGATTAGGCGAACGAAAATCGCGGCCTTCGGTGAACCACAATTGCAAGTCGCGACCAATGCGGTGCGTTCGGTAAGTGGGCGAATCGTGATCATCGGCTGCATGAATCGGCATCTGCTCGCGGAACAATTCGATACCTGATTGCGGCGTGGGCTTTTTCTCGCCCACCATGTCCGCATCATTAAATCGAAAATCGTGATCATCTTTGGACCAATAAGCAGGCGTCTTGCCAAAGAATTCTATTAGCCGGGGAAAACGAAACTGCTCGTGCCATTTTCGTCGCAGTTCCGGCAACTGCTTTGCCGCAGCGTTGTTGGGTTTGTCGTAATAAACGATATCTCCCGTCCCGACAAAGAACCTAGGCTCAAGCTTGCTCATCGAATCGAACACCGGATAACCGAGTTGCTTGTCCTCCGCACTCGCCGTGACCGGACCGCCTCCGTTGGACTTTCCACGAATGAACGAATCGTAATTCATGCAGCTGCCCATGCAAAACGTGACGTTGGTCGCTTGATCCTTGGCGGGCAGCGTCTTGAATTCTCGCACAGGCCCGGTCCGCAGCGACTTGGTCTCGGTCCCGATATGAACGCGGTAGTAATATTGGGTATCGGGCAACAACGATTCGATCGGATAGCGAACGACAAAGTCATGCTTCGCGTCGGCGGTCAACCATGCTGTTTTCTGCGACGGATCGAAGTCAGCATTCTGTGAATACTCAAACTGAACGTTACCTTCGGCTCCAGGAACATCACCGTTTTCGTCAAGCGTCGGCCCTGGCACGCTCGTCAACCGCGTTTGCAGCAGCACCGAGGTCGCGGTCACTTCGCCCGCGAATTCACCTTGTGCATGAAACGCGGGCGACTGGGCAACGACATACGATGGAATTCCTAACGACGATAAAAACAGTGCCGCGGCAACAAAATAGGTTCGGTACAACATCGCGATTAAAAACAGCTGTGAGTAAAGAGAGTGGGCCCGCTCAATAGATTAATTGATTCCGCCCCCAAAAGTGAAATCGAACTCTATCGGATGAATCGACGAATCGCGACAGAGCCATGCTAAATTTTCTACTTCCAAGTGCGAGGATCGAAAGTGAAACGACCTTGAAATGGGTAAATGCAGAGGGTGATCATGAATTAACGGGCAGCAGGGGCCCCCCATGGCTTTACTTTTCGCCCCACTTGCAGTCGCCTTCCACAGCACTGACGTGATCAAATCACTCAGGAGCCGACATGAGGAATGCGGGATCGTCTTGAACGATCAACCACTCGTTGTCGACCGATAAAGGTTGACAGGTCTGACTCGGACCATCAGGCCACTCGATTGTCACGACGGGATTCGAGTCAGCGTCATCGAGTCCAAACCGGATCACCCGTTCGTTGCTGCATAAATAGCCGTCGCCTGAAGTCAGTACTTTTCGCCACGATTGATTACCTTGCCGCAACGTAATGACCGCACCGATGGCATCGCGAGCACAATGACGGCCGACAAGTCGAACGGCAATCCAGTGGTGCTTGGTAACGGTGCGGTTGACGAGCAGTGCCACAGGTTCAGTCTGATGCGTGACCACTAGATCGCAGCGTCCATCGCGGTTGGCATCAATTGTCCACAAGGCGCGTCCTGCATGCACCTTGCCAAGGTATTCGTCCGCCGCAAAATCCGTGAACTGTTCAAAGCCCGCAGTAGGCATTCGGTGAAAAATCTGCATCGGTTGGTAGTACTCGGAGCGTTGACCATCTCTTTCGGGAAAAAAGTCGACATGCCCGTTCGTCACAGCCAACTCCAACACTCCATCATTGTCAAAGTCAACGGCTTCGGTCCCAAACCCCACCATGGGTGAAGTTACAGTCGCAAGCTGTTGCTGTGCCGTCCTATCTTGCCAGATCCCCGCGTCACGCTGCTCATAATACGTGTTGTATTCATGTTCAAAATTGGTCACATAAAAATCGATATCGCCATCTGCGTCAAAATCCGCCGTCGCAATTCCCATTGACCCTTGTGGTAGCGAGCGATCATCAAAAGCCAATCCACGCAACATGGCGGATTCTTCGAACTCAACTTTTTCACCTGGAGACCGGCTCCAATCGTGATTGTTGCTCATATCGTTGACAATCAGTGCATCGATTCCGTTGTCGGCATCCAATGATCCGACGGCGACCCCGAGCCCCCGCCCCAACAGGCTCGGCTTGATTCCCCAGTCCTCACTCGCGTCAACAAAAACTCCGCGTTGCGTCCCTTGCATAAAGACGTCTGCTTCACCAGCGAACATCAAAGGGGAACAAGCACGCGATTGTCCGGTGGCTTCGCTAGAGCACACATGGGTCACTGCCGTGAGCCCGGCGCAATAGTTGACAACAATCAAATCCGACAATCCATCGCCGTTTAGATCTGCGATAGCGCCACTTGAGGACCACTGCGAGACCGGATTTCCCAAAACTCGTTCGCTGACGTCTGCAAATGTTCCATCCCCTTGGTTGACGAGCAGGCGATTTTCGCCGTAGTTCAACACTAACAGATCGGGAAAACCGTCCTCATTCACATCCCCGACAGCAACGCCCTGGCCGAAACCGGTGTCCCCGGTCCCCGATGTTTCAGTGGCATCGACAAAGTTGCCAGCGATGTTTCGCATCAGTGCGTTGGCGTCGGAATCTCGTTGTGGAGGGGTGCCACCGGCAGCGCTGAGATAGAGGTCGGTCCAGCCATCGAGATCAAAGTCGATCGAACCGCCGCCACAACCCAACGTGGCATAGAACATAATCCCCGGCTGGTCGAGTTGGTCTGCCGTTTTGCCGAAAAAATTCAGTCCTCGCTGCGTCGCTTCGTTCCGCAGGTCGGGCTGGACCGATGCCACAGCGATGCGTCGCGGTGGTGTTGCTTTGACAGTCGCCACACCGCTAAACGATGGCAGCGGTAAATTTGACAAATCGAGTCGCAATTCGGAGTGTTCGTTTGATGTTTGCCAAGGAGTACTCCGGTTTAATCGGGCAACTAATGAATCTCGCAGTGTCCCAATGCGAGTTGATTTGTGATCGGGAAGCGTCATCGCCATCGCGGCCCAGGCTTCTGCTTCCCACACACGTCCAAGATCTCGCAGCGTTTCGACGATCTCGATGATAATGGCGATTGATTGGCTGCCCGAGTTAGCAAAGCGATCCTTTTGCTGGCGAAAACGACTCAACAAACTCGCTCGCCGCTCGAGATCCGGCAAAGACACCTCGGTCAGCCCCGGATCGCTTTTCTGAAGCAGACTGAGTGCTGCGTTGAGCTTGGACCAAATCTGAACGACGTCCGGATTTCGCTGAGTCGCCTGCCAATAGGCCCCAGCCGCCTCGGACGTCTTCCCCTGATAGCGAGCCCAATCACCAAGCACCATCCAGTATCCCCATGTCGATTCGTAATCGCCGGCAAGCCCATCGGACCAGCTATCAAGTTGGTCAAATTGCCCCGAATCGACCAGCGCGCGCCCCAGCAGTATCTGTGCAGGCAGAAACTGGGGATGCGACTGCACGATCGGCCGCAACGTCTCGACCGCTTGGGATGACATCCCGAGATCAAATTGTTTCCTCGCCTCTCCGATCAAAGGACGATTGTCAGCAGGGTTACGCTGCATCAACACATTGAGCGCGGCGGTATCGAGAGTCCGTTTTTCATAATTACTGAGCAACAGCAGCAGATCGAAGTCAAACTTTCGCTGCCGAACGAGTTCTCGGCCATGCTCGATCGCAGCATCACGATCTTCAATGACGATCAAAAAATCGAATAGCAAACGACGCGACTGATGTTGCTGAGGATGTCTCGCGACCACTTCCTCCAACATCTCCAATGCCTCAAACAGTTGTCCGACCGAAATCAACGCGATTGTCGCCTGTTGGACTAAATCGGGGTTCTGGAAATCATCCGCCCGATTTGCATCGACCAGCAGGTGGGCTGCAACGTCACCTTGCTTGTTCTCGAACGCAACCCGTGCGACCTTGGCAAGCACATCGGGATCGCCCTGATGAGCGATCAAGACCTCGTCGGACCACTGCCACGCTTGCTCCCATCGCCCCAAACGAATTGCCGCATCCATCGACTGTAACGGCGTCTGAGCTTCATCCGTCGGGGGTGGCGTCGAGTTCATCTCTGCCCCGCCACAGCCCGTTAGTAGAAGGATAAACCCAAACAGATATCTCGCCCCGATTGGCGTACGGCTCAGAGCAACCACAGGAATCATTCCGCCAACTCAGGTGCTAGGTTCTTCGTCCGCAACCAAGCGTTGCGTCTAAGGAGGGATAAAAACGAACAGAGGCCCGGCGTTGCGACTGGCAACACTTTTTGCAAACGACCGGGCCAATCAAGTCTAGTCCGTAGCACACGGGCTGCCAACACA
>TARA_R110002073_G_scaffold242601_6_pt1 | contig 17076 bp, 17 predicted proteins | sample TARA_R110002073 | Tara Oceans TARA_R110002073 (sample SAMEA4397174) | marine metagenome | biome: Polar Biome; feature: [DCM] deep chlorophyll maximum layer (ENVO:01000326); material: water (ENVO:00002006), including particulate matter (ENVO:01000060) such as... | depth 40 m
TCGACGCTTTCCGGCTCGCCCCCAATCCCTTTGTCCTGCTTGATCGCGACCTGCGTCTGGTCTGGATGAATGAGGCCTATCTGGACGTGACCGGACGGACCCGAGACGATCTCATCGGGCAAAAGATGATGGAGGCGTTCCCCTCTGATCCGGATTCCCTGCCCCACAAGATGCTGACTGGCTCCTTTGCCAAGGTGCTGGAGACCGGCAAGCGCGATGATCTTCCGGAAATTCCCTACGCCATCCCGAATGCAGACGGCACATTCGAGGATCGTTACTGGAGCGCGACGCACACGCCGCTCCTTGGTCCGGACGGCGCGGTGACCCACATCCTTCAGCAGACCAATGACGTCACCGAACGCAGGCTTCTGGAAGAGGCTGCCCGCGCCAGCGAAGCGCGCTTTCAGTCCATGGCCCAGTCCATGCCCAACCATGTGTGGACAGCCGCAGCCGATGGCGCGCTGGACTGGATCAACGACCAGATTGTTGCCTATAGCGGAAAGCCGGGCGAAGAACTCTATGGCGGGGCCTGGGCTTCAATTATCCACCCGGAAGACCAGGACATGGCCATCAAGGCGTGGATGCATGCCATCGAGACAGGGACGCCCTATGAGATCGAATTCCGCGTCAGGCGCGGGGACGGGGAATACCGTTGGTTTCTGGTTCGCGGCATGCCGATGCGGGCCGCTGACGGCAGGGTGACACGCTGGATCGGGACCAACACCGATATTCATGCGCGCTATGAAGCCGAAGCGGCACTTGCTGACCTGAATGCAACCCTTGAAGAGCGGGTCGAAGAACGCAGCCGGGCGCTGCAAGCAGCGCAGGACGATCTGAGACAAGCGCAGAAAATGGAGTCCATTGGCAATCTCGCCGGTGGGATTTCGCACGACTTCAACAATATCCTGCAGGTGATCACCGGCAGTCTCCATCTGCTCGAACGTGAACTCGGCGAGGACTTTGCCTCTCGTGACATGCTCGACCACGCCAAGCAGGCCGTGGCGCGCGGCAAGGCGCTGGCGGGGCAAATGCTGTCGTTCAGCCGACGCCAGACGCTCGACCCCAAAGTCATTCATCTGGGCCAGCAGGCCGAGCAATTGCGACCCATCGTTCGGTCCGCGATCGGCGATGGCATATCACTCGACATTACCTATCCCGAGAATTTGTGGCACGCCCATGTCGATGCGACGAATGTCGAAAACTGCCTGCTGAATCTGGCGATCAATGCACGCGACGCCATGAACGGGCATGGAAAACTCGCAATCGCGTTCGACAATGTGACGATTGACGGCGCGTCACCCCAAACACCGTCCCACCTGCCCAGCGGCGACTATGTGACGCTGTCGGTCCAGGATACGGGGTGCGGGATTGCGCCGGACGTCCTCAACAAGGTTTTCGAACCCTTCTTTACCACCAAGGATGATGGCCACGGGACCGGGCTGGGCCTGTCGATGGTCTATGGCTTCGTCAAGCAATCGAACGGTGACATCTCCATCGCCAGTCAGGTGGGAGAAGGCACCACGATTTGCATCTACCTTCCGCGCAGTGAAGAGCCGCTGACTGTCGCGGCGTCAGAGGCCGCTGCGGAGGCGATCGGCGGCGAGGAATGTGTTCTGGTCGTTGAGGACGATGCATCGCTGCGCGAAATCACCACGGAAACGCTGAAACGCTGGGGCTATCGGGTGATCGCGGCTGCCGACGCTGACGCCGCCGCCCGCATTCTTTCATCTGATGAGGTGGTCGATATCGTCTTCAGTGACGTCGTCATGCCCGGACCCATGAAGAGCACGGAGCTGGCCGAACTGGCAGCACGGCGCATTCCGCCTGTCCCGCTCCTGTTCACCTCGGGCTATGCCCGCGACATGATGTCGGAGAATGGACAGATCCGCCCTGAATTCAATCTGCTGCACAAACCCTATGAGGAAGCCGAGCTGGCCGTCCGGCTTCGGCAAGTGCTCGATGGGCAGTCGGCATCGCAGACCGGAAAACCGAAGGATGACCTCCTTGCCGGGCAGACCGTTCTGGTCTGTGAAGATGAGGCCCTGATCGCCATGGATATGTCGGCGACCCTCGGAGACGCCGGATGTACCGTCCAGGTGGCCCGAAATGGCGCGATGGCCCGGTCCCTCACGCAGGAGGCATTGCCGGACATTCTGGTCTGCGACTTCAACCTGCCTGACATCAAGGGCGACGCGCTGGCCAGTGAACTGCGCGAGAACCTGCCGGACCTGCCGGTCCTGTTTGTCACCGGTGACAGTGCAATCCGTTCAAAAGTTGATCTGCCGCGCGCCGGTTTTCTCGACAAGCCTTTCACCAAGGATGCCTTGCTGGCGGCCATTTCAACGGTACTCGACGACGGCTGACGCAGCGGCGAAAAGCGCCGGCCCGGGGTTTTGCGCAATACAGGTCGTCAATTGTGTGTCACACTCACGCCATGACACCTGAAAAAATAGCCCAGCTTAAAACGGCTGATGAATGCCGCGGCCTGATGGTCAATGCGGATCGCCTCGGCAATGCCGAAGTCCACCGCCTCGCTTTCCAGCGCCTGTGCGTCCTGGCAGGAGAGGACGAGGACACACCCCTTGCCCGCGATTTTGCGGAGGTCCTCGCCGCTTACGAGGAATTGCTGACCCAGAAAAATGGCCGCAAGACTCGCGCAACGCGAACCCGGACAAAGTTGAAGAACAAGGGGCTGCACCAGTGCCTGGTCGACTGGTCGACCGCGCCTGAGACCACCGATGGATTCAAGATTTTGGCGGAGAAAGACCTGGGGCACTTCACCGGCGAATATCTTGTCGTCAAATATGCTGGCGAATTCGATGCAAAGACGGTCAGTGCCGCGACAGCCAAGCTGAAAAAGGCCGGCATCAATCTTCCGGAAGCCGAAGCCGACGCGCCTGCGGATGCGAACGCAGACGCCGCCGACACCTGAACACGGTATTGGCCTGCACGCGCATGCTTGCCTCACCTGCCCGCCTGTTCTAGGGGACGCGGGCGCAAGGCAGATCAGGACGCACGCCCCATGAATATCGACGCCATTTCCGTGGGCCTAAACCCGCCCGACGACTTCAACATGATTGTCGAGGTCCCGCTTGGCGGCGACCCGGTGAAATACGAAATGGACAAGGCGTCCGGCGCTGTCTTCGTGGATCGCTTTCTGCACACGCCGATGCGCTATCCGTGCAATTACGGCTTTATCCCGCACACCCTGTCGGACGATGGCGATCCGATCGACGTCCTGTGCCTGGGCTCCACCACACTGATGCCCGGCTGTGTTGTTCGTGCGCGCCCGGTTGGTGTGCTGCTGATGGAAGACGAGAGCGGGCTGGACGAAAAAATCCTCGCCGCCCCGCACCCGGCCCTGACGCCCTATTACGACAACGTGCAGGATTATTCCGACATCCTACCGGCCCAGCTGGCGCGGATCACGCACTTTTTCGAGCATTACAAGGACCTGGAGCCCGGCAAATGGGTAAAGGTCAAGGGCTGGGAAGGTGCCGATACGGCGCGTGAGCTGATCCTGAAAGCGATCAAGGCGGCGGGCTAAACCCTAAAATTGGCATTGGGTCGCAACCCCGGTTGCGCTAAACTGCGGACAGTTCTCAGCTGACCGGAGCCCTTCCATGCGTACATCCCTCCTCGCCCTCGCCCTGACTCTGCCGCTGACTGCACCGGCGCTGGCGCAAGACTTCGTCAGTGAGCCAGGCAGTGAGGTGCGCATTGAGGAATGGACCACGCCCTGGCCGGGCACGCGGCCTCGCGATCCATTTACGACCGACGGTGAGCGCGTCTGGTTCGTTGGACAGGCAGGCGATTATATCGGCTGGCTGGATGTAGAGACCGGCGAGTTTGGCCGTGCCGACCTGCAAGACGGCGACGGGCCGCACAACCAGATCGTCGGTCCCGATGGCATGATCTGGTATGCGGGCAACCGCTCTGCCCATATTGGTCGCTATGATCCGGACACCGGTCAATTCCTGCGCGTCGACATGCCTGACGGGGAACCGAGCGATCCGCACACGCTGATCTTTGATGAGAGTGGCGAGAATATCTGGTTCACCGCACAGCATGACAACAAGATCGGCCGGTTGATCCCGGGTAGCTGGGAAATCGACATCTTCGACGTACCGACCGAGGATGCCCGCGCCTATGGCATCACAATCACGCCGGATGGCCGGGTCTGGGTTGCCCTGCTCGGGACCAACAAGCTGGCGATGGTTGATCCTGAAACCATGCAGCTGACCGAATATGTTCTGCCCCGTGAAGAGGCCCGGCCGCGCCGGATCGGCCACACCAGCGATGGGCTGGTCTGGTATGTCGACTATGCAGAAGGCTATCTGGGAGCGCTTTCCCCGGACAATGGTGCCGTGCTGGAGTGGCGCGCCCCTTCAGCTGGAGAGAGCCGACCCTATGCGATGGCGGTCGACGGGCAGGACCGGATCTGGTTTGTCGAAACCGGGCCGGAGATGAATAACCTGGTCGGGTTCGATCCGGCCTCGGAGAGCTTCTTCTCGCAAACCCCGATCCCGTCGGGCGGCAGCGTCGTGCGCCACATGCAGTATTACGCGCCGGCCAATGAAATCTGGTTTGGTGCCGACACCAATACGATTGGTCGGGCGATCCTGGCGGGTGACACAGAGTAGACGGCTAGGCTTGGCGGGACAGTCCGGATTCGCCAACCATCCAGGCTGTCGCCGCCTGTACGGTTGAAAATGTTTCAATATCGACCATGCCCGCCGAGAGATAATCTGCAACGTGGCGAGCATAAGCGTGCTGTCGATCATTGAAAATCATCGCAACGGTCAGATGACTGTGAACCGCATTCAACAGACGATCGAGGATAATGGTTGTGCTTTCAACCGGAACCGTGATCTCGGATTGCGACATGTCGACCAGCAGGCGCTCGGACCGGTTCGCAGCCAGTTCGGCTGTGATGCGGCGAATGGATTCTGACATGGAGTCCCGCGTGACCTGTTCCCCCGCTATGGAGATCACCGCGTCCAGTTGATTGTCGAATGAAATCGTGGCTGCCATGGGAAATGCGCTTGCTGTCTGTGAGCAGAAGCGTGGCGGGTAACGTAACTGAATGACGGTTCACAAGGCGCAGCGCTGCTTTTGACGCCACCAATCGCAGTGCCGCTTCACGCCGCGCTGATCATCTTCTGGCATAGCATTGCGCCATCGCATTGAAACCGAACGGAAAAGCCCGGAAACCTGCGATATGGCGACCTGTCAGGCCTCACGGCCATCAAGGCGTCGCGCGCACTGGCACTGAGCCCATATTCGTCAGGCGGCAGCCCGGAGGTTTCGAAGCCACGTATTGGCGTCTTTCAATTTGTGAAACATTGCGAGCTCGAACGGGCTGGCGAGAATGTAACTGGCAATGTGTTCGTAGTGGTCATTGATCGAGTCGTTGATCACAACGGCAATTGCCAAGTTGCACTGGACACCATTCATGAGCCGATCAACGAAGATCGTTGTTTCTTCTACAGCCAGATCCATACGTGCATGACGCATATCGATCAGCAATCGACCGCATTCGTGCTGGGCAAGATTGGCAATTATTGCCTGGCCCGTTTGGCCCATGCTGTCGCGTGTGACCACATCGCCGGATAATACAGTTACGTGCTGCTGCTCGGCGTCAAAATAGACGGAGGCCGTCATGATTATCTACTCTTGTTCTTTTGGGGAGGGGTGCCCCCTAGAGGGGTTGGGATTATTTGTAAACAGTGGCGCAAAAGTTTCTCGGTTGCCTGCCGGAGTCAGACTCCGAAACGGAGCGTCAATTGACCCCGTCGAGAAGACCACGGTAGATGCAGGCAGGCAGTGGAAAGGCTAAATCATGAGCAAGCGCGCAGACCACATCTGGATGGATGGCAGCATGCGCCGTTGGGAAGACGCGACCGTTCATGTGATGAGCCACGCGCTGCACTATGGATCATCTGTTTTCGAGGGTATCCGCGTCTACGACACCCCGAATGGCCCGGCGATTTTCCGCCTGGAAGATCACATCAAGCGGCTGTTCAAATCAGCGCGCATGTATCGAATTTCCTGGCCCTATACCGTCGAGGAACTGATGGAGGCCTGCCGCGAAACGGTTCGCGTCAACAACATCAAAAGCGGGTATATTCGTCCGCTGGCCTTCCGCGGTGCCGGTCCGATCGGCGTATCCGCGATGGATACGCCGATCCACGTCATGATCGCGGCCTTCCCCTGGGGTGTTTACCTGGGCGACGGCGCGCTGGAGAACGGGGTGGATGTCTGCGTGTCCTCCTGGAACCGGCTGGCCCCCAACACGATCCCGCCCGGCATGAAGGCAGGCGGCAATTACCTGTCATCCATGCTGATCAGCTATGAAGCCAAGGAACGCGGCTTTCACGAAGGTATCGGCCTGGGACGTGACGGGCTGCTCAGCGAAGGGGCCGGCGAAAACCTGTTCCTGATCGAGGAGGGTACAATCTATACACCGCCCGGTTCGGCATCGATCCTCAAGGGCATCACGCGGCATTCCGTCGTGCAATTGCTGGCGGATATGGGGCATACCGTCAACGAGCAGCCGCTGGCGCGGGAAGCGCTCTATACCGCCGATGAAGCCTTTTTCACCGGTACGGCGGTTGAGGTCACTCCCATCCGGTGCTGTGACGGTTTCGACATTGGCAATGGCGAGCGCCCCATCACAAAAGCGGTCCAGGCAGCCTTCTTCGGCCTGTTCGACGGCTCAACGCCCGACACACGTGGCTGGCTCGATTACGTTTAGGGCCGCTACGTCCCATTCAACACATTGACCCAAGGGGCGCTTCTGCGCATTTTGAACGACATGGCAGACCTCACCCGCTTCCGTGAAAAAATCGGCGAAACCTACACATCCGACTGGATGGAAATTGATCAGGCGCGGGTCAATACCTTCGCCGACATCACTGTTGATCATAATTTCATTCATGTGGATGTCGATCGCTCGAAGGCGGAAACCCCTTTCGGCGGCACGATTGCCCATGGCTTCCTGAGCCTGTCGCTCCTGTCGCACTTCGCCGAACAATGCCTGCCGGGCTTTCCTGATGGCGCGGTGCCGATCAATTACGGCTTTGACAAGCTGCGCTTTGCCGCGCCGGTGCCGGTTGGGTCGCGCATTCGCGGCAAGTTCACCTTTGCCGGAATTGAAGAACGCAAGCCCGGTCAGGTGCTGATGCGGATGGATGCACGCGTCGAGATCGAAGGCGGCGACCGCCCGGCCCTGCGCGCCGAATGGTTGACCTTGCTACTGTTCGTCTAGTCGTCCCCGGAGCGCTGTGTCGTCAGCGCCAGCGCCTTGGCTTCCACAGCCTGCAGGACACTCATCATCTGGCCGATTTCCTCGACGGAGAAGCCTTCGAGCAGGGTCTTTTCGAGTTCGAGCGCAGATGGCACGATCTCGTCATACATGGTGCGTCCGGCTTCAGTCAGCCGCACCATGGCGGATCGTCCATCGCTGTGGTGACGCTTGCGCGCGACATAGGCCTTGTCGACCAGGGAGCGGACAGCGCGGGACACCGTGACCTTGTCCATGGCCGTTGCCTCGACAAGGGCCTGGGCGGTCATCGGCTGCGTTCCGCCCAGCACAGCGACGACGCGCCATTCCCAGATCGAGATGCCGAACCGGTCCTGATACGCCCGGGTAATCAGTGCACTGACATGATTGGACGCGACCGACAGACGATAGGGAAGATAGTCCGGCAGGCTCAGGCCCGCCGGACCATCACCTGACTCAGGCATCCTGTTCATCAAGGACGCCGCGACGGATCTGATCGAGTTCGATGGACTCGAAGAGGGCTTTGAAATTGCCCTCGCCGAAGCCTTCATTGCCCTTGCGCTGGATAATCTCGAAGAAGACCGGACCAATCACGGTATTGGTGAAGATCTGCAGCAGCAGGCCCTGCTTGTTCTCCAGATCGCCGTCCAGAAGGATTTTGCGCTTCTTCAATTCCGCAACCGGCTCGCCATGCCCCGGCACGCGCGTGTCGATAAGCTCGAAATAGGTGTCGGGCGTGTCCTGGAAGACGACGCCGCGCTCGCGAAGCGCATCGACGGTCTGATAGATGTTTTCCGTAGTCAGGGCGATGTGCTGAATGCCTTCACCGTTATATTCCTTCAGGAATTCGGCGATCTGGGATTTCTCGTCCTGGCTCTCATTGAGCGGGATGCGCAGCTTGCCACACGGTCCGGTCATTGCCTTTGAAAACAGGCCGGTGTGTTTTCCGGCAATGTCGAAATAGCGGATTTCGCGGAAGTTGAAGATGCGCTCATAGAAATCAGCCCAGACCTTCATCTGGCCGATATTCACATTGTGCGTCAGGTGATCAAGGATCCGGAGGCCGACACCGCCGGTATCGGTTTCGCCGGTGCTTTCGAAGAAGTCATCATAGATCGTTTCATCGCCATACTTGTCGACGAAATAGAGGGCCGAGCCACCAATACCCTTGATGGCCGGGATGACATCCGTATCGGTCCAGACGCCCTCACCGTAGGGTTCCGCACCGCGCTCCAGTGCTTTCTTGTAAGCCGACTTGGCATCCTTGACGCGAAACGCCATGGCATTGGCAGACGGCCCATGAACCTTGCGAAACTCCGCGGCCTGACCATCGGGTTCACTGTTCAGCAGAAAGTTGATGTCGCCCTGCTTGTAGCGGACGATGTCCTTGGTCTTGTGCTTGGCGACGGGGGTGAAACCGAGGCGCGTGAACAACGCGGCCAGCGCCGTGGCGTCCGGACCGGTGTATTCCACAAACTCAAATCCATCAGTGCCCAGCGGGTTCTCGAATTGATCGGCCATTGGCAAGTCTCCATCGGGTTGGGGTGTGCGCGCGATAAAACGACGCTGCAAAAGGCCGTTCGGCCTGTCTGATCACCGCAATGCCGGAAAATAGTATCATTTGCAACTAAATTGTTGGCTCGACCGACTCAGGTCAGGCGCGTTATCCGTCCTGCATGACACCGATCTTTCCGCCCCCCGCCCCCGTCCTCGTCCCTGTCAAAGACAGCACAGAGGGCTTTCCGGTTCGCCGCATTTTCTGCGTGGGTCGAAACTATTCCGATCACGTCAAGGAGATGGGCGGCGATCCGGCCAGATCGGTCCCGGTTTTCTTCATGAAGCCAGCCGACAGCTATGTGCCCGGCGGGACCCCTATCCCCTATCCGTCCGCTACAGCGGACCTGCACCATGAAGTCGAGCTTGTTCTGGCGCTCGGCGAAGGGGGCCGCGTATTCGGGTCCGCGGTTGGCGTTGACCTGACGCGGCGCGACCTGCAGGCGATTGCGAGAACGGCGGGCGCGCCGTGGGAAGCCGCCAAGGCGTTTGCACGCTCGGCCCCCATTGGTCCCATCACACGCGGGCCTGCGCCAGAGGCTGGTTCGATCAGCCTGTCCGTCAATGGTGAAACCCGTCAGAGCGCGGACCTCACGGACATGACTCGCGGCGTTGAAGACCTGCTTGCGCAACTGGCTGAATTATTTGAACCCGACGCTGGCGACCTGGTGTTCACTGGAACGCCGGCCGGAGTCGGCGCGCTTCAACCTGGCGATTTGGTCGAGGCGCAGATCGCGGGCCTGACACCCCTTCACTTCTCGATCATTGCCCCCAAGGAGGCCTGACCCCATGGCCCTGACACTCTATGGTTACTGGCGTTCGAGCGCGTCCTACCGGCTGCGCATTGCGCTCAATCTCAAGGACATTGCCTATGAGCAGATGTCGGTCAATCTGAAGGATGGCCACCAGGCCAATCGCGCTCACCGCGATATTCATCCGCAAGGCTTTGTCCCCGCACTGACCGACGGCGATGATGTCCTGATCCAGTCCCCGGCCATCCTCGAATGGATTGACGAGACCTGGCCGGAGCCGGCCCTGCTGCCTGGCAGTTCACGCGATCGCGCCCGCATCCGCAGCTATGCCGCCGTGATCGGCTGCGACATTCATCCCGTCCAGAACCTGCGCATTCTGAAATATCTGCGGAGCGAATACGGACAGGACAGCGATGGCGTGACGGCCTGGTGTCAGCGCTGGATCGCCGACGGATTTGACGCGCTGGAAACCATGACGAAACGTGACGGGCTGGACGGTCCGTTCCTGTGCGGAGCCACCGTCTCGCTCGCCGACGTCTATCTGGTTCCACAGGTGTATAATGCGCGCCGCTTCGGCGTCGACATGGATGCCTATCCGCGCTTGAAAGCCGCCGATGAAGCCGCCTGCGCGCTACCCGCCTTCAAGGCCGCGGCTCCGGAGCGCCAGCCTGACGCTCCGGAAGACGGTCACTGACGCCTAGGCTGGCGTCGGAGGTGGGGGCGGCGCATCGCGCCCTTTCAGCATTGGCTGGAACTTCCAGTAGGTCAGGGAGCGCCAGACCCACTCCATTGGCCCGAAGCGGAACCAGCTGAGCCAGATCGGGGAAATGATCAGCTGCGCGATCCAGATGGCGAAGACGATCTGCATTTGCCCGACGCGTTCAATGGTCCCGAACAGGCCCAGTCCCGGCGCGCCGACGAAGATGAAGGTCATCACCAGCGTGTGGGTCAGATAATTGGTGAAGGCCATACGCCCGACGGCGGTCAGTGGTTTGAGCAGCAGGGCGAATATCCCAACCTTGCACAGCATCATGATCACGGCACCATAGCCGAACGCCACCGCCAACGAGATGAAGTAGTTGATCGTTTCACCCATCCAGAGCGAGTCGATGGCGAAGCCGGTTTCAAGATGGTGGTTCGCCGCCCACCAGCTCACCGGAATTCCAATTCCCAGCGCCACGACTGCCGCAATGAGATAAGACGTCATTGACCATTTCAGGGTCAGGAAGCCCCATTTGTACAAGGCCATGCCGATCAGCATTACCCCGGCCAGGCGCGGCGCAAACAGAGTGACCTGCATCGGCTCTGCCTGCAGGGTCAGGGCCGCGTTCTCAGGCAGGCGCGCCATGAAGCCTTGCTGATAGATCGCCACCATGTCGCTGACCATTTCTGGCGTGGGCGTGAAAGCCAGCTGCAATTCTTCGGGGGGAATCATGGGGAGGAGTGAAAACAGGCCGGCCATGATCAGTCCCGACAGCAGAACGAGAATGCTTCCGAAAATCATCAGGCCCGTGATCGACATTCTACGCGCCAGCACTACCAGCATGCCCATGACAGCGTAGGGAACGAGAATATCGCCCCACCAGAATATCCAGGCATGGATCAGACCGATGACGAGGAGCCAGGCCATACGGCGATAGTGAACGCCCAGATTGGAGGTCTTGTCCTCGCCGAGCATGAGGACAATTCCCGCTCCAAACAGGGCCGAGAAGATCGTCATGAACTTCATCGCGAAAAAGACGTGAGAGAAGAACCAGACCGACTGGTTAGCCCCGCTGAAATCCATGTGGGCCGGCGGCCAGGTATAGGCCTGCGAGACCATCGCGAAGCCCTGTACATTCATCATCAGAATGCCGAGGACAGCCAGTCCGCGTAGCGTGTCGATACTCTCAAACCGGTTGAGCTTTGGCTGAACCATGATCGTCCCCTCAATTTCCCTCGATGCCCATAAAGAGAATATCCCGCAGCGGCGCAAGTCTTACCAAGAATTCACGGAAGTTTGAGGGTGCGGCCCTTGCCCTGACACAACGTACAGGCGCATAGAGGGGTGACGGTAGGGATCGTACGGTCTGTGAGGGAACCATGATCCAGTTTTTGATCAGCGTGATTGAGTGGATTGCCATGGCGGGCATGACACTGCTCGGCGTGAGCTACGAACAGGACACGGCCTGCCCCTCCCAAACGTCCGAATTTGTCAGCATTGAATATGTTGTCCCGAAATCCCCGAATGCAGAGATTTCGTTCTCACCAGCCGATGAGCTGCTCCTGACCGCCGAATGCGCAGAGCCGTTCAGCCCCCACTGGGTTCCGGCGTCGAGTGAAGAGATCATTTTGATCCGTACATGAGCGTGGGTGGTATCTCCCGCTTCGATTTCCGCCTATTCTGACGTATGACACGGACCCCATGTGAGACCGTCTTCGGTCCGCACGGTCGTGATTCTCGCCGATGTAGCGGAAGTTGAAGTCGAATGTCGAAAAAATCCAAAGACCGCACCCGCGATGACGCCGCGATTATTTTGAGCGATCCGGATGCCGGAACGCCCCCCGCCCACCGTCAAGAGCCGGCCCAAGCTGACCTGCCTCCAACGCCGGGCCGGTCGGGTATTGCGTGGGCCGGGATTATCATGGCGATGCTGTGGGTCGGTGGCGCTGCGGCCTATATTATCGGCTATGCCGGGATCGATTTTTCGGCCAATCCGTTCGAGACCCTCACCCCCGCGCAACTGGCCGGGCTGTCGGTCTTCGCCATCGCGCCGGCCCTCCTTATCCTGATGACCGGATTTCTCGGGCGCGAACTGGCACGTGCCGTCGACCGGACCAGCGGCATTGATGCCGCGATCCGCAGGCTGTCTGTCCCGGCCGACGCCGTTCATGGCGAAGTGCGCACCCTGGCGCAGGCCGTGACGGGCGAAGTCGACCGGATCAATGGCGCACTGGAGAGCGCTCTGGCGCGTCTGGCGGCCATGGAAGAAGTCATCGCGCACCATGCCGACACGCTGGAACGGTCTGCCGGCGATGCCCGTGATCGCGCTGAAACCCTGCTTAAAGGGCTCCGCGAAGAGCGCGAAAAACTCGGTGCCGTCTCTGAATCGCTAGACGATAAGGCCGCGCTGATCGCTGCCGCAATTTCAGAGCAGTCGGAGATGGTTGCCGCTGCGGCGGATCTGGCGCAGCGCCAGGCCGGTGATAGCGAAAAACGCCTCATTGCCGGTGCAGACCGTCTGGCAGAAGCCGGCGCGGCCGTGCTGGAAGGCAGCGACCGGGCCGTGGCGTCCATGGGACAGCAAAGCGACCGGATGCACGAACTGACGCAGGCGATGAAAGAACGATCCGATGGGCTGGATGCGGCCTATTTACGCCATCGCGACCGCCTGAAGGATGCGTCGGAAGCCCTGCGCAAGGAGCAGGAAAAGATCGCCGCGGCACTCGATTTCCACCGCGCCGAGCTTGAAGTCATGTCCCGGACCGCGCGCGAAGGCGCTGAATCGCTCAATTCTGCCGCCCATGAAGGTGCGGATGCGTTCAAGGAGACGGTGGAAGCTGCCCTGGACCGGGCGCGTTCCATGTCCGGCATGTTCAAGGACGAGACAGAGTCCGCGGCCCAGTCCCATCAAAATGCCCTCGCCAGTCTCAAGGCTGCCGCCGAGGAAGCACGCGCGGCGTCTGCATCCGCCGCCCAGGCGTTCGAGGAACAGACCCGCCTGGTCGCCGAGCAGGTTGAATCGCTGAACGAAAAATCCTTCGGCGCGGCCCAGCGTGCTGACGAGAATTTCAAGGCGCGCCTGGCCGAAGCCGACAAGCTGACCAATCGCGCCGCCGAAGCAGCGGATCAGGCCGGTGAGGCCGTTCGCACACGGCTTGAGAATGTGCTGACCGCCGCCCGCCGCGAGACCGAAGCAGTCGAGCGCGAAATCGAGGTCCTCACCAGCAAGCTGGGCGAATTGCCTGATACTGCCCGCGCGCGGTCACGTGAGACTGCCGATGCCCTGCGTCGGGGCCTGGAGGGGCTCAATGCAGCAGCCCTGACTGCGGCCGAAGAAGCCCAGGAAATCGACGCGGCTTTCCAGGCGCGTATTCGTCAGAATTACGAATTGCTCAGTGACTTCATGTTGCGCATGGGATCTGTCGCTGGCGGTCGCCGCGCACTCGATCTGGGCGTCAATGAAGTACCGGACCCCCTGCCCCGCCGCGCGCAGAAAAGTGCAAACACTCCAGCCGAGCCTGAAGCGGAGGCTGATCAGGACAGCCCTGCGGACACCTCCGACGAAGCCGGTGCGCCGCAAGCCAAGAACCGGCGCGAACCGGTGGCTTTCCCGGAACGGGGTGGCCGCACGGCCACCGATCCGGGCTGGCGCTGGAAGGATTTGCTGGCGACAATGAATCCCGGCGAGGACGGCGTTTCGCCTGACCAGGGTTCCGAGACGACCGAGCGTGATCGCCAATCGCGCAATGCCAGAAGCGACAGCGAAAACAGCTAGTCTGCGGCGTCTTCAGCTGTAGTCGCGGCGAGGCTTTGCTGGTCTGCCGCGATCCGGTCCGCGGCCCAGTCGGCAATCTCCGACGCAGTTTCCTGCGCCGCCGCATCATAGGCGGCAACGATTTCGCCGATCCGGTTGTCACTGGCAAGGGCCTGCGCCCCGACTGCATGGACACCGACGAGGATACGTCCATCAAGCCTCACCAGGCGCACGCGAACCCGAATGACCGCAGTGGGCGCGGCCTCTTCACCATTTGCATAAACGGCTTCGAAGGCGCGGACTTCAGTGTTGATCTCATATTCGGCCCGCACGCCATCATCGGGGCGTGCCGCCGCCAGCGATGGCTCATAGGCATCGATCGCCTCAACAATCAGGTCCTGAACCATGCGGGGCACGGGCGCGATCCACTTGGCCCCTTCGATGAATGCCAATTCGCCGCGCGCCAGGGAAATGGCAACGTCGTCATTCGACAGGGCGCGCGGTGTGAGCGGTACTTCGACGCTCACCACGGTCTGATCAGTTGAAAAATTGCCCGACGGCTCGGGGGCCGAGAGGCGGTAGACCGCAGCGGGCTCTGCTCGGGGCAACAAGTTCACACAGCCGCTCAGGGCGAGGCTGGCTCCGGCCAGCAGGACGGTACGCATTATCATCGGGGAACCTCCACGGTTCGACGCGGTTCGCCGGAAATAAATCCGGACGGATTGTCTTCAAGCTCGATGGCAATGCGCTCCATCGTGGCAATCAATCGGCGCAAGTCAGTCGCGGCCAATGTCAGGTCATTGAGCCCTTCGTCCGAGAAACGCTCGAGCGCGGGGCGAATCGCCTCGAGGGTCTCAGCGGCCTGAATGCTGGCGCGCTCCACTTCCAGTGCCGCTTGCGCCGTATTCCGGGTCGCCAGACCCAGATCGCCATCAATCAGCGCCGAGGAGTCTTCACCAAAGGCCTGCATGGCAATAGCCGCCTCGGAAATGTCGCGGCCTGTCTGGTTCAATGTCGCGATGGCTTCGCTGAGTTCCTCGATGAGACGATCATCCTGGGCCAGGCTGTCGGTCAGCGTGTTGAGGTTTTCCAGCGTGTCGGCGAATTGTTCAAGATTGTCTTCGTTCAACAATGCCGAGATGCGGATCAGCGCGCGGTTCGCCGCTTCGAGCACGTCTTCACCGCCCTGGAACAGGCTGTCGAGCTGGGCCGGCACCGCATAGATGCGCGGCGGTGGCCGCCCTGCCGGGCTGTAAAGACGCTGTGACTCCGGAGAGCCGCCTGTAATCTGGATATAGGCAAGACCGGTCAGCCCCTGGGGTTCGAGCTGGGCGCTGGAATCCACCCGCACCGGCGTCGTCGCTGCGATTCGAACACGCGCAATCACTCGGTTGGGGTTTTGCGAATCGAGCTCAATGGAGCTGACTTCACCCACCGGAATGCCGTTGAAACGGACTTCACCGGTTGCGCGCAATCCCCGCACTGGACCGTCGAACACGATGTCATAGTCCGCGTATTGCCGACCGCCGCTGTAATTGCTGAGCCAGAGGATGAAAAATCCGCCGGCGGCAACGAGGAACATCGCGAAGAACCCGACGAGGGCGTGGTGGGCTTTGGTTTCCATGCGCTCAGCCTCCTCTCGCTGACGATGCGGCGCGACCGCGGGGGCCGTGGAAATAATCCTGAATCCACGGATGGTCATGTTGCAGGAGTTCGTCGATGGGCGCTACCGCCACACACGCCTTGTCCGCCAGAACGGCCACCCGGTCGCAAATGGCATACAGGCTGTCGAGGTCATGTGTCACCATAAACACCGTCAAACCCAAGGTTTTTTTCAAATCCAGAATCAGTTCGTCGAACGCGGCTGCCCCAATTGGGTCGAGACCGGCCGTCGGTTCGTCGAGAAACAGGATGTCCGGATCGAGCGCGAGCGCCCTTGCCAGGCCCGCCCGCTTCTTCATACCGCCAGACAGCTCTGCCGGATATTTGGTGGCCGCCTCCGGACCGAGGCCGGACATTGCGATTTTCATGTCGGCCAGTTCGACCATCAATTCCCGCGGCAGTGACAGGTGCTCCCGCATGGGAGCCATGACATTTTCCCGCACCGTGAGCGAAGAAAACAGCGCTCCGCTTTGAAACAGGACGCCCCAGCGCCCCTGCAGAGTGCGGCGCTCCTCCCCAGACATATTCCTCAGCAGATGGCCATTGAAGTAGATGTCGCCCCGGGTCGGCTTGATCAGTCCCAGAATGGTGTTGAGCAGGACTGATTTGCCGGTCCCGGACCCCCCCACCAGGCCCAGCACTTCTCCGCGCCTTACCGTCAGATTGAGATCGTCGTGAACCACGTGCGTGCCAAACGCCGTGCGCAATCCACGAACTTCGATGAGCGCGTCGGGATCACTCATATGTCGAGCTCCAGATACATCATGGCAAAGAGCGCATCGACGATGATGACCGCGAAGATGGATTGCACAACGGAGGCTGTCACATGGCGGCCCAGGGATTCCACATCGCCGCCCACTTCCAGGCCCTGCTTGCACCCGACGATCGCGATGATCAGACCAAAGATGGGCGCTTTCGACATGCCCACCCAGAAGTGGCTGATATCGATGGAGTCCTGCAGGCGCGAGACAAAGAAGGCGGGGGAAATATCCAGCGCGCTCCAGGACACAAGGAGACCGCCCAGCAGGCCGGCAATAACGGCCGCGAAGGCAAGCAAGGGAGCCATGATCACGCAGGCAATAACCCGCGGCACCACCAGGGCTTCGTAGGGATCAATCCCAAGCACGCGCATCGCGTCGATTTCCTGCTGCATCTTCATGGAGCCGATCGCTGCGGTAAATGCCGAATCCGATCGGCCTGCGAGCATGATGGCAGTAATCAGCACGCCGAATTCGCGCAGAACTGCCAGACCGACAAGTTCAACCGTGAAAATCGAGGCCCCGAAGGTTTCCAGCAGGTTAGCCCCCATGAACGCGACCACGGCGCCAATGAAGAAGGACAATACGGCCACGATTGGCAGCGCATT
>TARA_R110002073_G_scaffold17446_3_pt1 | contig 17075 bp, 14 predicted proteins | sample TARA_R110002073 | Tara Oceans TARA_R110002073 (sample SAMEA4397174) | marine metagenome | biome: Polar Biome; feature: [DCM] deep chlorophyll maximum layer (ENVO:01000326); material: water (ENVO:00002006), including particulate matter (ENVO:01000060) such as... | depth 40 m
GAAACACTACCAATATTACCATTGCGTAATACGGTTTTGTTTCCGGGAGTTGTCATCCCTATTACTGCTGGAAGGGATAAATCAATAAAACTAATTAACGACGCAAATAAAGGAAATAAAGTTATTGGTGTTGTTTCGCAAAAAGATGAAAATATCGAAGACCCTACAGCAAAAGATATTTTTAAAACAGGAACTGTTGCAAGAATACTGAGGGTCTTAAAAATGCCAGATGGTAACACAACCATTATCATACAAGGAAAAAAGAGATTTGAAGTAAAGGAAGTAATTACCGAAGAACCTTATATTAATGCAACTATAAAAGAAGTTGCCGAGGCTCGACCTGCCGAGGATAATAGCGAGTTTAGAGCGATAATCGATTCGATTAAAGAATTAGCACTCCAAATTATTCAACAAAGTCCAAACATTCCTTCCGAAGCTACTTTTGCTATTAAAAACATTGAAAGTAGTTCGTTTTTAATCAATTTTGTGTCTTCAAACATGAACCTTTCGGTTGAAGAAAAACAAAAACTCCTTGAGATTAATGACCTAAAGGAACGTGCGCTTGCGACTTTAAAGAATATGAATGTCGAGCTTCAAAAATTGGAGCTTAAAAACGATATCCAGTCTAAGGTTCAAAGTGATATGAACCAACAACAACGCGAATATTTTCTTCACCAACAAATGAAAACTATTCAAGAAGAGTTAGGTGGTGTATCGTCGGATGAAGAAATTGAAGAGATGCGCTTGCGCTCTAAAGATAAACTTTGGGATGAGAATGTTGCCGAACATTTTAATAAAGAGTTGATGAAACTTCAACGTATGAACCCTCAAGTTTCGGAGTATTCAATTCAGCGCAATTATCTAGATCTTTTTTTAGATTTACCATGGAATGAGTTTAGTGTTGATAAATTTGATTTAAAAAAGGCCAAAAAGATTTTAGATAGAGACCATTATGGGTTAGATGAAGTAAAGGATAGAATAGTAGAATATTTGGCTGTTCTAAAAATTAGGAACGACATGAAATCGCCAATACTTTGCTTATATGGGCCTCCAGGAGTTGGAAAAACATCTTTAGGAAAATCTGTCGCTGAAGCTTTGGGTAGAAAATATGTTAGAATGTCGCTAGGTGGTCATAGAGATGAAGCAGAAATTCGTGGGCACCGAAAAACATATATTGGTGCCATGCCAGGAAGAATCCTTCAAAGCCTTAAAAAAGCAGGAACATCAAATCCAGTTTTTGTACTAGATGAGATTGATAAACTATCAAATTCACATCAAGGTGACCCTTCTTCTGCAATGCTGGAGGTGTTGGATCCAGAACAAAATAGTGAGTTTTATGACAATTTCTTAGAAATGGGATTCGACTTATCTAAAGTAATGTTTATAGCTACTGCCAATAGCTTGAGCAATATTCAGCCAGCATTATTGGATCGAATGGAAATTATTGATGTTTCAGGATATACCATTGAAGAAAAAATTGAGATTGGAAAGCGTCATTTATTACCAAAACAACTTAAAGAGCATGGTTTAAAAAGCTCCCATTTAAAGATTGGCAGACCTCAATTAGAAAAAATTGTTGAAGGATATACTAGGGAATCAGGAGTAAGGAGCCTTGAAAAGCAATTAGCTAAAATGGTAAGATATGCAGCAAAAAACATTGCCATGGAAGAAGCTTACAATATTAAGGTTTCCAATGAAGATGTTATTAAAGTATTAGGACCTCCTAAATTAGAACGTGATAAATATGAAAGTAATGAAGTTGCAGGCGTTGTTACTGGTTTAGCCTGGACAAGAGTAGGAGGCGATATACTATATATTGAATCTATTTTATCAAAAGGAAAAGGAAACCTAACCATAACTGGAAATTTAGGAACTGTAATGAAAGAATCTGCCACTATCGCCATGGAATATATAAAAGCAAATGCTGATAATTTTGGAATTAATCCAGACGTGTTAGAAAATTACAATGTGCATATTCATGTCCCTGAAGGTGCTACACCCAAAGACGGTCCAAGTGCAGGAATTACTATGTTAACCTCTTTGGCTTCTTTGTTTACACAGCGTAAAGTAAAAAAGAGTTTGGCAATGACAGGTGAAATCACCTTACGTGGTAAAGTACTTCCTGTTGGTGGAATTAAAGAAAAAATATTAGCAGCAAAACGCGCTAAGATTAAAGAAATTATCCTTTGTAATGAAAACAAACGGGATATCGAAGAAATAAATCAAGAGTATCTTAAAGGTTTAACATTTCATTACGTTAACGAAATGAGCGAAGTCATAGATATTGCAATAACAAAACAAAAGGTCAAGAACGCAAAGAAGTTATAACCAGAGGCTGTCTAAAAAGTGTCATTCTGAATGAAAATGACGAATCTCATAAAAAATAAAATGGTTATTTATTAATTATTGAGATTTTTCGACTAAGATCAAAATGATAATACAATTACTTTTTAGAGAGCCTTTTTTAAGTAATTTAAAAATAAAACACTTTGCAAATCGTTTTAAGATAGATTTAGTTACTTTGCTTCTTTTATGATAAGAACTATTACCACAATATGCTTTTTGGGTTTTTTTATAAAAACCTCCTTTTCTCAAGTAGGAGGCGAGACTACATACCAATTTTTAAATCTTATTTCTTCTCCACGTCAAGCAGCTTTAGGCGGAAAAGTAATTACCAACGTAGATTTTGATGTTACTCAAGCACTTTATAATCCAGCAACCATCAATGTTGAGATGGATAATCAATTAGCCTTAAACTATACAAGCTATTTAGGAGGCATAGGATATGGAAGTGCTGCTTATGCATATACTATAGACCGTCGCACACAAACCATTCATGGTGGTATAACTTATATTAATTATGGAAGTTTTGATGGTTATGATGAAAACGGTGTGTCCACAGGAAGCTTTTCAGGAAGTGAAGCATCACTGTCAATAGGTTATGCAACTCAAATTGGGTATTCCGATTTTTATGCAGGCATAAATTTAAAATTAATCACTTCTAAACTAGAACAATACAATTCTTTTGGTGCAGCTGTAGATTTAGGTTTAATTTATATAAATGAGGATATAGACTTTAACGCAGCCTTAGCTGTAAGAAATTTAGGAAGCCAAATTACTACCTACGCTGGATTAAGAGAGCCATTACCATTTGAAGTAGATTTTGGGATGTCACAAACTTTAGAGCATGTACCTTTGCGTTGGCACATGACCTTTGAGAACCTACAAAAATGGCCTATTGGAAGACCAAACCCAGCAAGAGCTATTAGCGATTTAGAAGGAAACCAAGCCCAAGAACAGGTTAGCTTTTTCAATAATGCCTTCCGTCATTTAATTTTAGGAGCAGAATTATTTCCAGATAAAGGATTTAACATTAGATTAGGCTATAGTTTTAGACGTGCAGAAGAATTACGAATTTTGGAGCAACGAAATTTTTCAGGATTGTCTTTTGGTATAGGAATTAAAATGAATAAAATGCGATTTAGCTATTCGCACGCAAGATATACAAGTGCATCTAACGCAAGTTTTTTTGGGCTGCAAATAGATTTACAATAACGATTACCATTATCACTTTAAAAAACATGAAACACATAACCATAGCAATAGATGGGTTTTCATCAACAGGTAAAAGCACCTTAGCCAAACAATTGGCAAAAGCCTTAGGCTATGTATATGTGGACACAGGAGCCATGTATCGTGCAGTTACCTTGTATGCATTACAAAACGATTTTATAAGCAAAGGTTATTTTAAAGTGAATGATTTTGTGTTGGAGTTAAACAAAATTAACTTATCCTTTAAATTCAATAAAACTTTAGGTTTTTCTGAAATGTATTTGAATAACATTAATGTTGAAAAAGAAATAAGAACCTTAGAAGTCTCAAGTTTTGTGAGTAAGGTATCAGCAGTTCCCGAAGTGCGCTATCAATTGGTAAAACAGCAACAAAAAATGGGACAGGGTAAAGGCATCGTGATGGATGGTCGAGATATTGGTACTGTAGTTTTCCCTAATGCCGAACTAAAATTATTTATGACGGCTTCTCATGAAATTAGGGCACAACGAAGATATAACGAGCTTGTTAAAAGAGGCGACGAGGTGTCGTATGAAGACGTATTACGAAACGTTCAAGAGCGCGATTATATCGATTCGCATCGTAAAGATTCACCTCTGATTAAAGCCAATGATGCTATTGAAATAGATAACTCTAATCTTACTTTAGAAGCACAATTTGAAAGCATTATGCGTTTAGTTAATATGACTCTTGAAGATCAGGAGTAATATTTGTCATTCTTAGCAAAGGGAAGAATATACATCTCATATTCGTCATTGTGAAGGTAGTGAAGCAATCTCATGATGTAGAATTCTTAATAAACAGATTACTTAAGTCGTTCCTCCTTCGAAATGACGTACTATTAAACAGATTACTTCGTCGTTGCACTCCTCGTAATGACGTTAGTTAAAATAAAATAACCATCCATCTGACAAATCATTCCATTCTGAATTATTTTTATTTATTAAATTTTCTTTTCGCTTTCTGTTGCCCGATTTTAATTGTTTTTCCCTAGCTATTGCTAAATTAATATCGTTAAAATCTTCAAAGTAAACGAGTTTATCACAGTTGTATTTTGATGTGAATCCTTTAAAAAGCTTCGTTTTATGTTGGTAAACCCTTTTTACTAAATCACTTGTAACACCTATATAAATAACAGAATTATTTTTATTAGACATGAAGTATACATAAGATTTGTCCATGTAATAAATATACTAATTTTAGTTATTGCGAACATAGTAAAGCAATCACACGATGCTAACGTCATTGCGAACATAGTGAAGCAATCTCATGATGTAGAATTCCTAATAAACAGATTACTTCAGTCGTTCCTTCTTCGTAATGACGTTACAATCAAACAGATTACTTCGTCTTTGCACTCCTCGTAATGACGTTAAACCTTGATTCTTTAAAAACAGCATTTCTGTTAAAATAAAATTAGGCAATTACACCAATAATATGTATTTTTGCACTCCTTTTAGCGAATTATCAGAAAATTAAAAGGAATATAAAAAAACAAATAATAATACTTCTGTGTGTGAATCGCTAATTTTTCTGAAAAACACATAGAATACAAATGTTAATCAGCAATGGCTGAAAAAAAAGAAAAAGCAGTAGAAGCTCAAGTGGAAGCTGCAACAACCGAAGCTCCAGTAGTCTCTGAAGCTCAAGTAGAAACTGAAGCTCCAGAAGCTACAGAAACTAAAGTAAATCCAGAACAGTTTTTAAAAGACTTTAACTGGCACAATTACGAAGAAGGTATTGACCCAGTTGATGACAAACAATTAGAAGAGTTTGAAAAATTAGTATCAGAAAATTTTGTTGATACTTTAGATGACGAAGTTGTTGAAGGAACCGTAATTCATATTACAGATCGCGATGCAATTATCGACATTAATGCAAAATCTGAAGGCGTTATCTCTTTAAACGAGTTTCGTTACAACCCAAATTTGGCTGTAGGCGACAAGGTAGAAGTATTAATAGATGTTCGTGAAGACGCAACAGGGCAGTTAGTATTATCTCACCGTAAGGCTAGAGTAATTAAAGCATGGGATCGTGTAAATGCTGCTCATGACACAGGCGAAATTGTAAACGGTTTTGTAAAATGCCGTACCAAAGGTGGTATGATCGTTGACGTATTTGGTATTGAAGCATTCTTACCAGGTTCTCAAATCGATGTGAAGCCTATTAGAGATTACGATCAGTACGTAAACAAAACAATGGAATTTAAAGTTGTTAAAATCAACCACGAATTCAAAAACGTTGTGGTATCTCATAAAGCACTTATTGAAGCTGATATTGAGTTACAGAAAAAAGAAATTATTAGTCAACTAGAAAAAGGTCAAGTATTAGAAGGTTCTGTTAAGAATATTACTTCTTATGGTGTATTTATGGACCTTGGTGGTGTTGATGGATTGATACATATAACAGATCTTTCTTGGTCTAGAATTAACCACCCAAGTGAGGTTGTAGAATTGGACGAAAAAATAAATGTTGTAATCCTTGATTTTGATGAAAACAAATCAAGAATCCAATTAGGTCTTAAACAATTAAGCAAACATCCTTGGGATGCTTTAGGTGAAGATGTTAAAATTGGAGACAAAGTAAAAGGTAAGGTAGTCGTAATTGCCGATTATGGTGCATTTATTGAAGTAGCCGAAGGTGTTGAAGGACTTATTCACGTTTCTGAAATGTCGTGGTCAACACATTTACGTTCTGCACAAGATTTTGTAACTGTTGGTGACGAAATTGAAGCACAAATATTAACACTAGATAGAGAAGATAGAAAAATGTCTCTTGGAATTAAGCAATTAACTCCAGACCCTTGGACAGACATTACTAAAAAATACCCTGTTGGCTCTAAGCACAAAGGTATTGTACGTAACTTCACAAACTTTGGTGTTTTTGTTGAATTAGAAGAAGGTATTGATGGATTAATATATATCTCGGATTTATCTTGGACTAAAAAAATTAAGCACCCAAGTGAGTTCTGTGCAGTTGGTGATACATTAGATGTAGTAGTATTAGAATTAGATGTTGAAGGACGTAAACTAAGTTTAGGTCATAAACAAACTACTGATAATCCTTGGGACAAATACGAAACAGAGTTTGCATTAAACACAACTCATACAGGAACTATAGATGAGATTGTAGATAAAGGCGCTACTGTTACATTTAACGAAGACATTGTTGCTTTTATTCCTACACGTCATTTAGAAAAAGAAGATGGCAAGAAACTTAAAAAAGGTGAAGAAGCAGAGTTTAAAATTATTGAATTCAATAAAGAATTTAAACGTGTTGTAGCTTCTCATACAGCTATCTTTAGAGAAGAAGAAGCAAAAATTGTAAAAGCTGCTGCTAAAAAAGCGTCGGCTGCTGCTGCAGAAGCAAAACCTACTTTAGGTGATGCCAATGATGCTTTACAAGCGCTTAAAGATAAAATGGACGGGAAATAATATTTCTTTGAAATTTATATAAAACGAAAGCCTTCCTTTTTTGGAAGGCTTTTTTTATTGCAATATAAAACCATTGCAAACACTAATTATTTAACTTAACTTTGCCAACCAAATACGTTTGGATATTATATGAGTCAAAAAGTGTTACTTAATGCAAAAGAGGTAAACATCATTCTTCATAGATTGGCTTGTCAACTTATTGAAAACCACAACGATTTTTCTAACACAGTTTTAATAGGGATTCAGCCTAGAGGAAAATTTCTTGCAGAACGCTTGTCTAAAATACTTCGCGAAGAGTATAAAATAAAAAATGTTCAATTGGGTCAATTGGATATTACCTTTTTTAGGGACGATTTTAGACGTGGTGACAAACCATTAGAAGCTAATACCACCGAAATAGACTTTGTTGTTGAATACAAAAAAGTGGTATTTATTGATGATGTGCTATATACAGGACGAAGTATTCGTGCTGCATTAACAGCAATACAATCATTTGGAAGACCAGATGAAATAGAGCTTTTAACACTTATAGACAGACGTTTTAGCAGACATTTACCAATACAGCCAGATTATCGAGGGCGACAGGTAGATGCCATTAATGATGAAAAAGTAAAAGTAAACTGGATTGAAAACGAAGGGGAAGATTCAGTATATTTAATAAATAAATAAAATGACTTTAGAGGAATTAAACCTACTAGCCTTCCAAAAACCTAAGCTACAAGACACAGTAATTATTAGTTTTGGAAAGTTTAATGGTATTGATGAACTTAATGAAGTTGATATAAAACTATTTAAAAACATACCTAGCAATATAGGAATGTATGATGGACATGAAGTGAACATGGACGATACCTATGGAAGACTATATGCTTACGGAAAAAATGCTGAAGCTTTATTTAAAGTAATGAAACCACTATTAAATGAATACGAAATTTTTAAAAATGCAAAGGTTTATTTAGAGTTTACCAAAAATGGAGAAGTCATATCAAATTTGGAATTTAAAATGAATCATGAATAATATAAGTGGCAACTGTAAACTGCCACTGAATACTGAAAACTAATATTATGAGCGAATTAAGTGTCAACCACTTATTAGGGATAAAATATCTTACAAAACAAGATATTCAGCTTATTTTTGAAACTGCCGATCATTTTAAGGAAGTAATAAATAGACCCATTAAAAAAGTGCCTTCGCTTAGAGATATTACCATTGCCAATTTGTTTTTTGAGAATTCTACGAGGACAAAATTATCTTTTGAACTTGCCGAGAAACGTTTATCTGCCGATGTTATTAATTTTTCAGCATCGCAATCATCTGTTAAAAAAGGAGAAACCTTAATAGACACCGTAAATAATATACTTTCTATGAAAGTAGATATGGTTGTGATGCGTCATCCTAATCCTGGAGCAGGTGTATTTTTGTCTAAACATATAAAAGCAAGTATTATAAATGCTGGCGATGGTGCACACGAGCATCCAACCCAAGCGTTGTTGGATTCCTATTCCATTAGAGAAAGGTTAGGAGAAGTAAAAGGTAAAAAAGTGGTTATTGTTGGCGATGTGTTGCATAGTCGTGTCGCCTTGTCAAATATATTTGCTTTGCAATTACAAGGCGCAAGCGTCATGGTTTGTGGGCCTAAAACTCTAATTCCAAAATATATTGATAAATTGGGAGTAAAAGTTGAAACCAATTTACATAAAGCCTTAAATTGGTGCGACGTAGCTAATATGCTTCGTGTTCAAAACGAACGTATGGAAATAAATTATTTTCCTTCAACTAGAGAATATGCACAACAATTTGGAGTCACCAAAGAGCTTTTAAATTCGCTCGATAAAGACATTACCATTATGCATCCAGGACCAATTAATCGAGGTGTGGAAATAACCAGTGAAGTTGCAGATTCTGACCAAGCAATTATACTTAATCAGGTTGAGAATGGCGTCGCGATTAGAATGGCTGTTATTTATTTATTAGCGTCTAAAATAAAATAAAATTATGATTTTTGACCAACAAGGTAATACATCAATTATTACTCAAGAAAAAGCATCAATTATTGAACTTGTAAAAAAACTGCAAGTTATTTATTCAAGATTCAAAAATGATAACATTATTATCAACCTAACTAGCTTAAAACCTTTAAAAACAGAAGATATTATTGAGTTTTTACAAATATCAAATCAACATCGACATACAAAACATTCGTTTGTAATTGTTTCGAATAAGATCGATAACGATAATATTCCTGACGAATTGGTAATTGTACCAACACTGCAAGAAGCTTTCGATATTATTGAAATGGAAGAAATTGAAAAAGATTTAGGTTTTTAATTTATGAAGCTTACAATACTAGGCTGCCATAGTGCCACTCCGCGAATCAATACACATCCAACCTCACAAGTACTGGAAATACGCAATCACATTTTTTTAATAGACTGTGGCGAAGGAACACAAGTGCAACTTAGAAAAAACAAAATTAGGTTTAATAGAATCAAGCACATCTTTATTTCACATTTGCATGGCGACCATTATTTTGGCTTGGTTGGCTTAGTTTCTACTTTTAGACTTTTAACAAGAGAAACCGACTTACATATTTATGGGCCAAAAGGCTTAAAAGAAATAATCACTTTGCAAATGAAACTTGGTAATTCTTGGACAAATTATAAACTAATTTTTCATGAATTAACGACTAAAGAATCTAAATTAATTTTTGAAGATGATAAAGTTGAAGTATTTACTATACCTCTAAACCATCGTGTTTATACCAATGGGTTTCTATTTAAAGAAAAGGAAAACGAACGTAAATTAATGTTGGGAGCAGCTCAAGATGCTAAAATAAATAAAGCATACTATAGAAAGTTAAAACAAGGGTTTGATGTTGTTAATGAAGATGGCAAATTAATTAAAAACGAAATGATTACCAAAGCGGGTAACCCTCCCAAAAGTTATGCCTTTTGTAGCGATACAGCTTACAGCGAATCTATAGTACCTTTAATTAAAGATGTAGATGTGTTGTATCATGAATCTACTTTTTTAGAAAAAAACAAAAAACTAGCTGCTCCAACAAAACATTCCACAGCAAAACAAGCAGCTATAATTGCAAAAAAAGCAAACGCTAAAACCCTTGTATTAGGGCATTTTTCGACACGTTATGATGATTTAAATGATTTTAAGAAAGAAGCTAATACTATTTTTGATAATGTTGAATTAGCAGAAGAGGGAAAAGTTTTTGAGTTTAAAAATCATATTTTTTACTAGTTCCTTGAACTAACATATAAATTAAACCTATCACTACAATACCAATAGTTACCATAAACCTATAAGCGTTTTTTACACCAATAAAATATAAGACTATTGTAACAATAATAGATACTGCACCAATAATTATTAAACAATTATGCATAAAATTAGAAAGGTGTTTTATATCGATTTTCTTTTTCTCAGCTTCACTTAACGTATTATAACCAGCGATAAGGTTTGGATATTTTTTGACTAAAATTCCACAAATAATTAAAATGATGCCAGTAAGTGATTCAGCAAAGAGCATTTTGTGTAAATTTGATTACTTAAAGATAAAATTATTTCATTAAAAAATCATGGAAAACGATTTAAGCAATTATAGAAAATCTTATAAAAAAGGAGAATTGTTGAAAAGCAATATTCCTGAAAACCCTATGGAATTGTTTCAGAAATGGTTTTATGAAGTTGACAACAATAATTCTATTGATGAAGCAAATGCAATGACCATCTCTACTATTGGTTTAGATGGATTCCCAAAGAGTAGAGTAGTACTTTTAAAAAAATACACTTACCAAGGATTTATTTTTTACACCAATTATAATAGCGAAAAGGGCAATGCGATTAAAGCAAACCCTAATGTTTGTTTATCTTTTTTTTGGCATACAGCCGAAAAACAAATAATTATAAAAGGGAAAGCAGAACGCATTGTTGAAAATTTAAGTGATGGTTATTTTGAATCGCGCCCAAGAGGAAGTCAACTAGGCGCAGTAGTCTCAAATCAAAGCGAAGTTGTTAAAAACAGGGAAGCACTAGAAAATAAATTAAAAGCACTAGAGAAAAAGTTTGAAGGGAAAGAAATACCAAGACCAAAATATTGGGGAGGTTTTATTGTAAAACCTGTTGAAATAGAATTTTGGCAAGGAAGAGCCAACAGGTTGCATGATAGGATTCGTTATACACTTCAGGAAGATTATAATTGGAAAATAGATAGATTAGCTCCATAAAAAAAGAACCGTTTCTAACGATTCTTTTTTTTATCTTTTTACTTATGTTATTTCTTAACCTATTTTTTTATAAACATATTGGTGAAATACCATTTTCCATTAGGGTCTTTTTCAGCCGAAACATCAAAGTTTGTAAAATCACCTTCTATAATTTCCCTATGAGATTCACTATTCAACCATGCATTAACCACAGATTGTGCTGAGCTGTATCCATAGGCTACATTTTCACCTACTTTGGTTGCTCCGGGATTATTTTTTAAGCTATTGCTACGCAAGTAGAAATTATCATGAGATACTTCTTGTTTCTCTCTCATATAGTCTGTATGGCTATAAGCAGTCGCTTTAATTTTGCTCAAATCACCAAGCGCATTTAAACCAATTGTAATTCTATGATTATTTAACAATTCTAGAATTTCAATTTCAATGGCTTTTGTTTCTGGAACATATGATGCTGAAAGTGCATCAATTTTATTTTCTTCAATAGAATCTGTCGAGCAAGAAAACGACAGTAAAGCTAACAGTGCCAAAGTTGGCAAAAACTTTGATAATTTCATAAGTAGGTTATTAAGATTTGGGACTGTAAAAATAACAGCCATCTTACAAAACACTGTTAAAGAAATGTTAAATTCGATAAAAAACATGTATTTCAACGAATATAAATTACATATAATCGATGAAATGCACGTTAATGGGTAATTTATTGCTTTTAATCGATAGATATTTTGAAATTGTGAGCTATTAGAAGGGTATTATATAAAAAGTGTTAATTTTTGAGTACTAAAAATCTAATTTTTTTAAAGCTAACCTAAGTTGTTATATTAAAAATTTCCCATAAAAAAAGCCGCTCAAAAAGAGCGGCCTTTAATGTAATAAAGTTATCATCGGGATTTACAACCAACCAATAAGTAAATACGATTCTTCTAACATAGAGTAGGGAAGATTATAACAATATTACGTTTTATTAGTTTTCACATTTTCCTTGCACAATAAGGAATTTAGATCGTCTATTTTTTTGATGTTTTTCTTTCGAGCATTTCACACCATTACTACATTCGTTTAGTAATTGTGTTTCGCCGTAACCTATGGCGCTTTCAATACGCTCTGGAGCAATGTTACGTGATAAAAGATAATCTCTAGTGGATTTAGCTCTTCTATCCGATAGTTTGATGTTGTATTTATCACTACCACGACTATCTGTATGAGATTCTATTTTTATAACCATTTCAGGATGATCTCTCATTACACTTACAATGTTTTCTAGTTCATATTGTGCATCAGTTCTAATATTCCATTTATCAAAATCAAAGAATATAGGATTGATTACTATTTCAGAACCAAAACATAGAGGTATTAAATTTAGATCCACATTGTTTTCAAAGTTATTTTCGCTACCAGCAATAAAATGTTGTACATCGTCTTTATAGTTAGGTTTAGAACCTCTAATGCTATATTTTTGATTGCAATCTATTTCATAAGCGTATGCACCATTTGTGGCTGTGGTAATGGTTTGCATGATTACACCTGCATCATTGATGATTTCAATACTAACAGCATTAAGCGGTTCTTGTGTTTTTGAATCTCTAGCAATACCAGTAACAGTTTGTTTACATTCATAGGAAGCAAAGCTGTAAATATCATCACTTCCTTTTCCACCTTCTCTGTTTGAAGAGAAATAACCAGTATTATTTTCAGAATTGATATAGAAAGCAAAATCATCGGCACCACTATTGTAAGGAGCTCCTAAGTTTATAGGTTTTGCATCGCTTTCTTTTAAAACATCAGATTTGTATATATCTAGCAATCCAAGGTTTAAGTATCCATCGGAAGAAAAGTACAATGTACTGTCTTTTGCAACAAAAGGGAACATTTCACGACCTTCGGTGTTTACATTTGGGCCTAAATTTTCTGGATCACCATAGGATCCATCTTCGTTAATTGAAACTTTGTAAATATCTGTTTGTCCAAAACTACCTTCAACATCCCTGTCAGACACAAAATATAATGTTTTGTTGTCTGGACTTAAAGCAGGATGTCCTGTTGAGAAAACATCATCATTAAAAGGTAATTCTTCTATGTCTTTCCAAGTACCATTATTTAAAGAAGCTTTATATATTTTTAAATGAGTGGTTCCTTTTTTATCATAATCTAAGCGATTGCGTTTGTTTACATTATCACGAGTAAAGTAAACGGTTTTTCCATCATTTGTAATAGCAACTGAAGCCTCGTGGTAATCGGTATTTACTTGGTCTGCCATAATAAATCCAGGCTTAGCGAAAGATTTTACACCATTATTATCGGTTACATCTACTTGGTAAATATCTAAAAATGGTTCTTCGTTCCAATCATATAGCTTAGTAGAGGTATTTCTTGCTGAAGCGAAATATAACTTGTCATTATACTCAAAGCTTCCAAAATCAGAATACTCTGTATTAATATCTAGATTGGTAACCTCTATATATACTTTTTCCATCGAAGAAAGTTCTTCGTAGATTTTTATATCACCTAGAATAAATTCAGTACGACGATCGTTAGAGCGTCTTTCTTTAAATTTTTGTAAATAATCTTCAGCTACTTGGTAATTTCCTAGACTACGTTGTACTTGACTGTACTTGTAGATGTATTCTGGATTAATATTTGGGTATTTATCTAAGGCTTTTTTATACCACGTGGCAGCTTTTGCAGCATTAGAGTTATTGTAATAGCAATCACCCAAACGTGTAAGCACGTGTTGACTATCATCGCCATTTGCAACAGCTTCTTCATATAATTCGCTAGCTCTAACGTAAGCAAAATTTTCAAAGAATTTATCGGCAAGCTTACTTTGAGCATAGGTCAAAGAGCCGCTAAGTAATAATATTATGAGTAAAACTTTTGTTTTCATAGTAATATATTTTAAAAGTATCTTGGAGATTTAACACGTTTGCTTTTAAACACTTCAAACATTAATAAAATTTCGTGCGTTCCACTAGAGTAGGGTCTAATATCTGAAATTGGGTATTCGTAGGCATATCCTATGCGTAGCTGCTTGGACACCTGAAAATCGAACAGCCCTCCCAAAGATCCAGTAGACTCATTAATTCTATATCCTGCCCCTAGCCAAACTTTTTCATTAAACAAAAAGTTTGCAGTTAAATCGTATGATAATGGAGCACCATTAGTTGCTTTCACTAAGAATGCAGGTTTAAACTTCACTGTTTTGCTCATGTCAACTACATAGCCACCAGTGAAATAGTAGCTTACACGTTCTAAAGCCTGTACATTGTTTTCTCCGTTTAAATCAGTAGTCAAGATTCTTGGAGCAGATAGACCCAAGTACCACTTGTTTGTATGTAAAAATGTACCAATTCCCATATTAGGATTCCATCGATCCTCAATACCATAAATAGCAGGATCTGTTGGATAGGCATTTCTTAATTCTTGATCGATGCTATAGGAAGTGAATCCACCTTTTAGTCCAAATGCTAATTTAGTTTTTGCACTAAGATTGATAGTATAAGAGAAATCACCATATATATAGGTAAAGTTCTCGAAACCTAGTTTATCATTGATAAACGATAAACCTAAACCTACTTTCTCATTTCTCATTGGAGAATGAATAGAAAAGGTTTGTGTGGTTGGTCCTCCATCTATTGCTGTCCATTGACTTCTGTGAAGGCCAACAAGACTAAGAGTTTCTCTACTTCCTGCATAAGCAGGGTTTATTGAGATTGTATTATACATATATTGCGTAAACTGTGGTAGTTGCTGGCTCAAAGCTGTATAGGAGCTAAGCAATACAAGAGCAATTATGTTAAACTTAATAAACTTTTTCATGATAGGTTAAATTTATTTGGTTCCTACGTAAATTGGGCCTGCATAAGATGCTATCAATTTACCGTTTTCAATTAATTTTAATATATAGTAATATGTTCCTGTTGGTACTTTTCCAGAACTACCAATTGAGTTGTTATGAGATTCTCCACCCCAATTATTTTGATAATCTTTAGATTCATAAATTAAGGCACCCCAACGGTTAAATATTTGTAACTGCATTGTTACATCAAAACATTCAGAATCGGTATCTAATACATCAATACGGAATGTATCGTTCATATTATCTCCATTTGCAGTTACAGCTTTTGGAATATGTTGATCTTGATCGAATACATCTAGACAAGGTAACACAACACAATCATCATTTAAAATAATTATCACTTCTGTTACACTTGGACACTCACTTTCTGAATCGGTATAAGTGAATCTGTACTCACCTAATTCTAGTTCGAAAGGATTAAAAAAGTTGTCGTTTAGTGTTGCATTCCCTAATGTTACTTCCCAAGCGCCATTAGTTCCATAATCTCCACTTAACAATTCAAATAAGTCGTAGTCAAAATTATCACCTATACATAAATCTGTTGAACCACCAGTGACTAATCCTTCAAGTACTACATTTACAGTTTGAGTAAATATAGCCGTGTTTTCACATTCATCACTTACGGTCCACTCTCTAGTAATCACAAAGTTGCTTCCGCTTCCATCATCAGTAGATGTTTCATTAAATGTAACATCTATTTGAGATGCACAATTATCTTCAAATTCTAATTGAGGAGCACTAGGTATATCACCACAATTTACAGTTAACTCAGCTTCAAAACTTGTCGTTGCGATTGGTGCAGTAGAGTCAGTTACAGTAATTATTTGTATGTGTTCTGCAATGTTTTCACAAATATCTGTTGCTGTCCATGTACGAGTTAGTATATAATCGCCAACACAAGAACCGTCAGTTCTTACTTCATTAAATTCAACTTTTATAAAGTTTGAATCACAATTATCAGTAGCTGTCAAAGTCTCTGCAGTAGGAACGTTATCACATTCTACGGTTGCATCAGCAGGTAAGCTTACTACAAAAGAAGGAGCAGTTGTATCTTGAACAGTGATTGTTTGTGTATGTACTGTTTCCAATCCACAAGCATCGGTAGCAGTCCAAGTACGCACAAGCGTATAGTTAGACTCACAATCGCCATCGTTTCTAGTTTCATTAAAAGTGACAGTAGCATCACCACAATTATCAGTAGCTGTTAAAGTCTCTGCAGTAGGAACGTTATCACATTCTACGGTTGCATCAGCAGGTAAGCTTTCTACAAAAGTAGGAGCAGTCGTGTCTTCAATAGTAAATGTAGCAGTTGTATTAGTTGCATTTCCACAAGCATCAGTTACAGTAAAGGTTACGGTTGCTGAACCAGTAGCTCCACAATCATCAGACAATGTAGTATAATTGTTTGACCAAGAAATAGTTGAGCAATCATCTGTAGCAGAAGCACCACCGTTAGTGTTTAGCCAATTTTGTAAAGCAGTATCATTTCCAGCACCATCACATTGTACAGTAAGATTAGCCGATTCAGTAGTAATAGTTGGTGCAGTTGTATCCATTATTATATATGATGCAGATGTAGTGATTGAATTGCCACATTCATCAGTAGCAGTAAATATAACATTGATTGGATCTGCACAGTTTGAAATTGAACCGTCATAATTATGTGACCAGGTTACTGTACCACAATTATCTGATGCCGAAGCACCACCATTGGCATCTAACCAAGCTTGAATAGCTCCACTATTTCCATTGCCATCACATTGAATAGTTAGGTCTTCGGACTCAACATCTATAGTTGGCGCAGTTGTATCTTGTACAGTTATGTTTTGTGTATGAGAATTAGTATTCCCAGCACAGTCTGTTACTGACCAAGTTCTTACTAACACATAATTAGAAGGACAGGATCCGTCTATCATTTGTTCATCGAACGACACTATTACATTGGCATCACAATTATCGGTAGCCGTTAAAACATC
>TARA_R110002073_G_scaffold169627_2_pt1 | contig 17058 bp, 17 predicted proteins | sample TARA_R110002073 | Tara Oceans TARA_R110002073 (sample SAMEA4397174) | marine metagenome | biome: Polar Biome; feature: [DCM] deep chlorophyll maximum layer (ENVO:01000326); material: water (ENVO:00002006), including particulate matter (ENVO:01000060) such as... | depth 40 m
GAAAGGAGTTTGTTCACACTCATATCCGATGGAGCGACGACAACCAATCCGCTGGCGTGACGTAGCCAATCGCGCTGTGCAACCTGGTCTCGTTGTAGTGGCGGACATACTCGCCAATCAACTGGATCGCCTCTTCGGCATTGCGAGGGCTGTTTGGACGAATGCTTTCCGTCTTGAGTGACTTGTGCCACCGCTCAAGCTTTCCGTTGCTTGGTGGATAGCACGGACTGGTTAAAAGCACGCTCAGCTTGGTTCATGACCGTATTGACCCAGTTGTGGATCAAGGTCGGCTGGACCTTCATCTGGGAGACGGGCATCTTGTCGACAAGGTGCTTGCGAACGGCAGTCGCCTTGTGAGCAGGTGAGGCAGATCGCTTCTGGTTCTTGCAACTTGAATTCCGTGAAGCTGATATGATGCGTCTTGAATAATTCAATTTGTTCGGCGTCTTTCTCGATCGCAGTGTGCTCACTCGTGGACAGTCTGTGTGTGAACGAACAGCCATTGCATGCACGTGCGGTGGTTTCGAAAGCGTTCGCTTTTCAAACGAGTTGTTTTTCGCCTTTCGAGAAAGCTGGCCGATGTCCAACCGGCGTTCGCGATGATTTCTCAGGATCGATCGGTCGAGCTGAATCCCTATGAATCGCCAATCCATTGTGGTGGTGCCAAGCGGTTGCCACCAAGCCGACAGCCATTGCTCACGCTGCTGGTGGGTATTTTCGGGGTAGCAAGTAGCGGCCTTGCCCTACTGATTGCGGTTGAATCAATCAGCATTGCACAGCGACAGGGCTACGATGTTGAATTCACCAAAGGGTTGATTGTGGCGGCCGGGTTTGCTTCTATTGGAAGTTGCTGGGCATTCTCGTGCCGGCTTTACTGGATACGGAGACCGAGGTTGGCCACCGTGATCAATCTTGTTGCTTTTGGTGCTGCAGGTTTGTTCTGGACGCTTCTTGAACTCGGCGTCGTCCCTTGAATTCGTATTCCAAACGCATTTGCCTAATCCGTTGGTCGTTGGGATCGTGCTTGTAGCGATCGTTGCAATCGGTGGTGCTCGAACACGAGGGGAGGTGACGCTTGCTGGCGGAGGTCTGGTGGCAACTGGGGGCGCCGTTTTGATTCTGTCGGCCCTGCTCACGTTTGCAACTCGAACACCGAAGGCGTAGGGCATCGCTCTGCTGTCACCCAGGGTGGCTGGTCAATGTCGAATAGATTTTCAAACGTTCAACTTGGTGTTTTGTAGTGAGAACCGTGCGTCTATTTCCTGTGCGTGGTACGACGCGGTCGCGTCTGCAATGGCGATACCGGATGCAGGTGCTTGGGACGGTGCTGATCTGGGCTCGTTATGCAAACGCTACCAAAGTCGACTATTGCTTTGATCGGAGTGAGCCATTTCGATATTTTGATGAGGCGTTGCAGGAAGTTGAAAGCGAGTTTGTGCAACCACCCGAAGAGTTGCGACCGGATCTCGCACATGTGGTTTTTCTAAACGCAATTGATGGTCATCCGCTCATTCGCCCTTGGCGACGGCTGCTACGGTGGAGCTTCGGTTGGTACACCACCGCCCTTCTTCGCGTTCCTGATCCAGAAAATCAAACTGAGTCTGAATGGATGATGGTGGTGAACGGCCAGCATGCGGAATTCGAGTTGCTGGCCACTCGGCCACTTCTGTTGAGCGAATGAATGCGACCGGGACCGCGAATTGCGACGCTCCAAGCAGAATGTTTGCAGGTCCGGTCTTGGGGAATTGCTAGCGTTGCGTATCCTCCTAACGGATGCTTCCGTCACGAAGTGGCGAAAGGACGTGGCCGTTGGCGTCAGCCAACGGGAACTGACTTCCTGAAAGGTGGTATTAAGCACCGGGGATGAACTCAGGGTAGCTCACAGGCTGGAAGCCTATGCCACTTTTGTCAGCGTGTGGGGCGGTTGGCTTCGAGTTGTTTTTCGAGTTGTCGCATGCTGCGTGACAGCAGGACTCGGATGGAAACATCGGTTTTGCCGAGTTGTTCCGCGATTTGTTTGGTCGGCATGCCGTCGACGTATCGTAGCCGGATGACGGTTTGCTGTTCTTCGTTGAGTTGCCCGATCGCTTGAGACATCGCGTTGAGTCGAATGTTTTGGCTGACCACGGCACTGGGGGAGGTCATGCTGGCGGCGAGCAATTGTTCCATTCCCATGGCACCGTCATCGCCACCTGACGCACCGCCGCCGTGAATCGATTGCTGCCGACCCGCGTCGCGGCGTTTCGCGTCGAAGTGGAATCGGTGGGCGTCGACCACGCGTCTGCGAGCAAGTTGTTGCAACCACTGCATCACCGAATACTGGTCCAGCGGCGCGGTCGGCAAACCTGAGATGGCGGCCGTCGCGATTTCTTGGATCAAATCATCGACTTCGACCAGTGCCAGCAGGTGTTCGCCAGTGATGGATTTCACGAATCGAAACAAAGAATCGCGATTCTGAGCGATGTAGTCGCCCAACGCGTCGACGTCTCGTTGACGAATTTTCTGGATGAGCGGATCGTCCGTGGGTGGGGTCGATGAGTCGAGTGAGCTGTCGTCGTCCATCGTGATCACCGGAATGGGAGCCAATCGAAGTCAGGCTGAGCAAGGAAGAGGAGCAAGAACGGTGCATGCCATCTTACCGAGGTGCTCGCTATCATGGGCACGCCGCACCGTTTTCCTGTTCGACGAATCTCGAAACACCCTTCCTGTGTCATGACGTCTCGACAGTCAGCCCAACGTCGTGCATCGACCACCGCGGAAGATTCCACACTGGATCTGGATGAGATTCTGCTGGAGTGCCTGGAACGTTTGGCGGAAGACGATGAGGGTGGCGATCCGCGGAGAGTTTGGGAGTTGCTTCCCGCTCGGTTTCAAGGCGATGCGGCGGCGGGGGATCGATCGGGCCGATTTGTCTTGGTGGAAATGGTGAAGATGAGCATGGCAATCGCGGTGCAGAATGAATGCCCGCGCTGGTTGGACGAATACTTCGATGCCTTTCCCGAATGGTTTTCGGCTGAGTCGGCACCGTTTGATTTGGTGATGGAAGAGATTCAACTCCGTCGCGAATGTGGGCAGACTCCGGAACACGAGCACTATCGAAATCGGTTCCCGCATTTGGAACCGGTTTTGAAGCCGCTGTTTGATTCATCGGGCGATCAGCACGCGTCCATCGCGAAAACGCCTCGTCGTGGGACGCCGATGGAGTTGGCCGTGGGAGCGGTGGTGGATGATTTTGAGGTGATCCAGAAATTGGGTGAGGGAGCGTTCGCCCATGTGTACCTGGCTCGCCAAAATTCCATGTCGCGATTGGTTGCCTTGAAAGTCGCGAATGACACCGGGGACGAACCACAGGCACTCGCGCAGTTCGACCATCCGAACATCGTGCGAGTGTTTGATCAGCGTCAGGTGGCGGTCCATGATGATGAAGCGGCAGGTCGCTTGTTCGAGTTGCATTTGCTGTACATGCAATTTCATCCCGGTGGCACGTTGGCGGACGTTGTTCGCTTGGCTCGTTCGGTTCCACTTGTCCAGCGTGATGGTGGGATCTATTTGCGGGCGGTGGACCAGGCACTGCTCGAATCGGCGCAGGTGGTTCCGGATCGCTCGACCACTCGAGCGTGGTTGTCTGGATGCGAATGGCCCAAGGTGGTCGCGTGGGTCGGTTTGCAATTGGCGGACTCTTTGCAAACCGCACACGAAGCCGGCGTGTTGCACCGCGATGTCAAACCAGCCAACGTTTTGTTGACCGCAGAAGGTCTGCCGCAGTTGGCTGATTTCAATGTGTCGATGGCTGGGACTGCTGGTCGTGCCGGAGCCGCTTCATCGCTGGGCGGTTCAGTCGGTTACATGGCACCGGAGCATCTCGATGCGATGAGCATCACACGAGATGGGCGTCCCGAAAATGTCGGTGGGGCCGCGGATTTGTATTCGTTGGCGGTTTTGCTGTGGGAATTATGGCAAGGCAAGCGACCGTTTGATTGTTCGCATGAGACTCATTCTTGGACGGAGTTGTTGGAGGAGCAGCATGCGGCGCGGAAACGCGAATTGTTGGTTCCAGATCGGTTGGACACGCCGTCGGAACGCGTGCTGGAAAACGTGCTTCGGTCCGCGTTGTCGGTGGATCCCGCGGATCGTCCGGAAAACGGTGCCGAGATGAGCGGTAGCCTGCGGTTGGCGATGCACCCAGAAGCCGCACGTTTGTTTGATCCGAAACCAGGTTCTTGGATGCACATGTTGGGGAATGTATCGCCTTGGTGGTTGTCTGTAGTCTCGATTTTGCTGCCCAACATTGCCGCGGGATTCATCAATTACTTTTACAACCACAGCGAGATCATGCCGGAGGAGATGCGGCCGAGCCTGGATGAATTCGCGATTTGGGTGAATTCAATCGCGTTCCCCTTGGGTGTGGGATTGATCGTGATTTACACGCGAGCGTCCGCGAGAGCGTTGAAAGCGACTCGGCAGGGTGAATCCGTCGGAGAGGAAGAGCTCAATTCCATGTTGCGGCTGGGGTATCGAGCCGCATCAATTGGAGGCACGTGCTGGTTGATCGCGGGATTGGTTTATCCGCTGTTGTTGAAGTCGAGGTTTGATGAGTTCACCGATGGCCAGGCGGTTCACTTTTTCATCTCGCTGCTGATTTGTGGCGGGGTGGCGATGGTGTACCCGCTGTTTGCGCTGAACGTGGTGGCGACTTGCGTGCACTATCCCAAGATGATTCGACCGACGATGCGGGATCCAAAGTTCGAACGTCATGCTCAGCAAATGATCAGTGACAGCGAATCGTTTTTGTTGATCGCCGCCGTCATTCCGTTGATGGGAGCTGCCTTGATGGTCTTCAGTGAAGGGCAAACGAAAGAGTATCTGCTGATTGCAATCATCGCTGGCATGATCGGTTTGCTCGGTGCGTTTGCGAGCTATCGCATCATCGTTCGAACCTGGGCTGTTCTGGCGGAGGTGCTCTCCAACGAAACAACGGCCACGCCGCGTTGAGGCCTGGCCCTTGGTTCGAGGGAGACTTGTCGAAGCAAATCACTGCGAAGGGTTGTTGCCGTTCGGTGTGATTTGTTCGATTGCTGAACGCAGCGGATCTTGAGGTGAGACCGCGGTCGCGGCGGGGGCCGGTTGATTGATTCCGCTGGTTTGCGGATCAACGTTGGCTGGAGGTGCCGTGTTGGGCTGCACGGTGGTTTGCTGAGATGAAGTTGCAGGGGCGACTTCCGTCACTGTTTCGACCGTGACCGCCTCGACGGTTTCGATTGGCAAGGAATCCATCGAGAAGCATTTTCGATTGTTGAACTCGTTGCATTCGAAGAACTCGTCCCAACTGTCGATGATCACGGTCAAGTGTTGCAGGCCAATGATCAGCCCGCCGCGGTTGCCCATCGCGAGCGTCTCAATCGGCAAGGAGACTTCGACTTGCAGGGCTCCGTTGGCGGGGATTTGTCCAGCGACCACGGTGGTGCGAGGCGAATGCGGCAATGCTTGGCCCAGCGAACCAATCGCAGTGACGTGAAAGTCTTCAACGCAGCGATTGCTTTTGTTGGCGATCACGATCCCGAAGCGTGGGCCACAGGATTGATCGACGACGGGGAGCTGTTTGACTTCGACAATTTCCAGGTCGCCGATGTCGTCAGGAGGAACGATGAAGCCCTGGCCTTGGCATGCGACGATGCCGATGGTCACGAAGGCGATGAACAGGATGGCCGTGTTGAGTGCCTTCACGGAAAAGGATGTGCGATACATGGGATTGAGCCTTGTCGATGTGGTGGTTGATTCATGAAAAAGCCCGGCAATCCACTGGTGGGATGTGCCGGGCATGCCGTGCGATGTGGGTGATGCGTTGCTTTGGTGCGATCACTCGGTGAAGTGAATCACCGTGCTGTGAATCGTATTGCTGCCGCTCACCAGCATCCCCAGTAGCTTGTGTAGACGGGGGTGTAGTAGTGGTGCACGACAGGCTTGTAGTGCACGACCGGTGTGTAGTGATAAGACGAGTAGCTGTAGGGGCTGTAGTACGAGTTGTAGTGAGAGTAGCCGTAGCTGCGATGGCCATAGCTGCGGTACCCGTAGCTGCCACGGAAGCGACGGTAGCAAGCTGCGACTGCCTCTTCTGAATCGACTTCGTCTTCGCCGTCGTTGAGCAGTGATTCGACATCGGCCAGTCCGAGTTCCATGTCGTCGGCCGAAGCTTCGTCGATGTTCTCGATGTCGGCGGTGTGGTTGCTTTCGGCAGCAGCCAATCGAGCGAGCAGGTTTTCGTCGGCTTTCACAGCGGTGCCAACCAAGCAGAAGGTCATGGCCATGGCAGCGGTGATCAGAGTTCGTTTGGACATCGTTCAGTCTCCAGGAAGTTTGTTTTGCGGCGTTGTAAGAAAGTCGCCAGCGAGTTGGCCGCGTCGTTTCGCTGTCGTTCGTCTTGTGACTGAACGGCTAAGCGGAGGAGGCCCAAAGTTGTTACTGGAAAAAACGAATTTGTTTTTGAAACATCGAATCTGTAACAACGAACCCGAGGTTTCGCTTGGAAAGCATCGCCCACACGCGTGCGTGATCCTTCTTTCCTCTGACAAACGAGCGAACCCATGCGTCTCACTCACCAAAGTCTTTGCCTGGCCCTGTTGTGCGTTGTTCTGCCCGCCGCTCGCGGTTTGGCGGATGACGAACTGTTCTCCAAAGTCGCGATCGATTCCGTTTTCACGACGGCTTCTTCTAAGTCGTCCAGCGAAGCCAACCAGGCCGCCATCACGATTCAGGCCGGAGCCGCGAAAGTGGACTCGGTCAAAGACCTGGACGAACTCTTTCCGCTGGCGAAAGAGATCGATGAAGAAGCTGTTCGCGAATTCGGTGCGATTCGGTTGGTCAGCCAATCGGACAAGTGGAGTTTCTCGACTCGGATGACCATCCAAGGCGATTCGCCAAAGGTGGTCTTTGAAATGGCACTCGTGACGCTCGGCGAAGCTTCCCTTGAGAATGAGCGAGCGATTTGGCTGTCGCTGATGGAAGCCGGGCAAGCGACCCAGGCGACTTTCTTTGGAATCAATCGCGAATCGGCGGAGGCTGGAAAGCAGGGGCAGTTGGTGCTGCGTTCGACGATGTCGGCCGTGGGGCTGACCACGGAATCGTTGCGGTCAAAACTGCAATCGCTCAGCCAATTCGCCGTGAAAAACTCAGCGGCTTGGTCACAATTTCGAGCCAAACCAGCGGAAAACACGGCGAAAGCGGCAGTCGCTGAGTTTTCGCTGGTCGGTCAATGGCTGGCGACTCCGGTGTCCGGTGAAGCCTACGCGATCGATTTGAAAGCGGCTTCGGTGGGGGCGGGAGCGTTCCAATTGGTTCACGTCAAGGATTCCAAATCGACGGTGTCGTCCGGCAAATACTCGCTGAAGGACGGCAAGTTTTCTCTGAAAGCGGACTCGGGAGATCCGTTGGTTTTTCCGCTGACGTGGAGCGACGCCGACCAGTTCGAGCTGGAAATCGGCACCGTGAAAGTGAATTTCAAGCGTCAGAAGTGATTTTCGGTAACACCCGCCGAGAGATCACGCTTGGTCTTTTGTTCCCTTTTCCGCACCACACCTGATCTGATGAGGTGATCCAATGTTTCGCTGCCGCCTGACTCGAATGCTTCGAATTGCTTTTCACCGTTGGATGTCGCTGCTCTGCCCGGCTGTCATGCTGGTCATCTCGCTCCAAGCGACCAACGCCATGGCGGGCGGGGAAACCTACAAAAAAGTCCTTCCATCGACCGTGTGGATCATCACGGCGAACGGGGAAGACCAAACGTCCACCGGGACAGGCGTCTTCATCGATGCGGACAAAAAGCTGGTTCTGACCAACGCTCACGTGGTCGGTGACAGTCGCACCGCCGTGGTGTTCTTTCCCGAGAAAAAGAACGGCGAAACGATGGTCAAACGCAAGCAATACCTGGATTCGGTGCTGAAGCTGGCCCAGCCCGGCCGGATCGTTGCCGTCGATCGCAAGCGAGACTTGGCCCTGATCGAGTTGGCGGAAGTGCCTGAGCGAGCTGAAGCGATCGCGATGGCGGAGACGAGCGTCACGACCGGCGAATCAGTGGATTTGATCGGCAATCCCGGCGGTTCCGACGTCCTGTGGGTCTACACCAGCGGCACGGTCCGTTCGATCTATCAGAAGAAGTTCAAATCAGATCACGGCGAGCACGATTTTCGCGTTGTCGAAACTCAGACGCCAATCAAACCGGGCGACAGCGGCGGACCTGTCGTCAATCAAGCTGGCGAATTGATCGCGATTGCCCAGTCATTCTCGCCTTCGCAAAATTTGGTCAGCTACTGCGTTGATGTTCAGGAGATCAAAGCGTTCGTAAAAAGCCCCTGGAAAGCGGCTCCTTTGGGCACCAAGGTGGTTTTAAAAAATGCGGAAGTCGACTTCGAGCTGCATTCGACCGGTCACTACGAGGTCAAGCAAAAGCTTTCTTCGGGGACGACGCAGTCCGTCTTTGTCGCTAAAGATACCGAGTACTTCCAGCGTGCTGACGTGCGGAAGGTTTGGTCGTTGGTTTCGGTCAGCAGTGACGAGCCCTCGGCCGAGCTGATGATGCGGCTGATGCGTCAAAACTCAGCGACCAAGATCGGTGGCTGGGTCGTGGAAAAGAACGGTGCGGGCGAATTTTTGATCCTGTACGTCGCGAAACTGGATGCGACCGCACCTGATGAAGCCGTCGCCGCATCAATCGACTATGTCGCCCGAATTGCGGGAGCGATGAGCAAGCAACTGAAATCCAAGACGAAGGAAGAGGTCACACCCGAGTCGTCGACCCAGACGCTGGCGTCGTGGTTGGCCAAGTGAATCTCGGGCATTCAAGAAAATCAAAGTTTCTCTGTAACGCATTCAGAAGTCTGCCGCTTGGCAGTTTGTAAGGCGAAGACATCGCCGCGACGCAAATTCAAACTTTCCAAAGACCGGAGACAGAACGATGAAAATTCAAGCTAAAAAATGGATCTTGGCCGCTTCCGTGATCAGCACTGTTGCTGGAACAGCCGTCGAAGCCCAAGCATGTGGCGGAGCTCGTCGCAGCGGAGTTTCGCGAATCGTGTCGCAGATCCACTCGTCTCGCACGACCAATCGCTACCCATCGTCGACACCTCACTACTCGTCGATCCAGCCCACCTATCGTCAGGCTCCGGTTTATCACAACGCTCCGATCAGCGTTCAGCCTTCGCCGGTCGCTTCGCAGTCGTTCGCAGGTCAGCCTGTGTCCCGCCAGCCTGTTTCGGGGCAACAGTTCGCTCCGCAGCAACAGGTCAGCCAACAATCGCTGAGTCAGCAACCTGCCCCGAACAACTTCGCCGGCCAGCAGGTTCAAGGCTCGCAAGCTGCACCAACGCGTCAGGCACCTGTTCAGCAACAGGCAGCAGTGCAGCAACAGGCACCTGTCCAACAACAAGCTCAAACGCAGCCAGCGACCCAGGCTGCTCCCGCGACTCAGCCTGCTGCATCGGCTCTCGCCATGTTGGCCTCGATCAATCAACGTGCTGCCAAGCCAACCCAAGCGACCGCACCGACTCAAACCGCGACACCTGCACCAGCCGCCGCACCAGCAACTCAACCAGCAGCGGCTTCCTCGCAGATCCCAACGTTTGGATCGGCCACGCCAGCTTCCAGTGTCAGCTCGCCTGCCCAACCTCACGTGGGATCGTGGAACGTTTCCTTGCCCGGTGAGCAATCAGTGTCGCTGGAGTTGAATTCCGATGGCTCGTTTGTTTGGGTTGCTTCCAAGTCGGGAAAGACCAGCCAGTTCGCCGGCCAGTATCGTTTGGACGGCGGCAGCCTGACTTTGGTCCGCTCGCAAGATCTTCAAAAGATGGAAGGCACTTGGACGGCCAGCCAGAACGGTGGCTTTGTCTTTCGAGTTGGCGGTGGCACCAACGGTGGACTTAACTTCACGCGTTCGTGAACCTTCGATCGACTATCATGCAGCGGTTCCTATGTCCCGCTGCATGAGGTTTTGAAGTGCACAGAATTGTTGACTCGCGAATCGCACTCGTTGCGATTCTTTTCGTTTGTGTCGGTTCAGTCACCGCACAAGATTCGACCGCGTCCAAACACGCAACTCAAACTTTCAAAGACTTGCCCTATCGGACCGGGGGCGATCTAACGGACTACGAGAAGGAGCGTTGCCGTCTTGATCTGATTCATCCAACCGATGAAAAGGGATTCTCGACCGTGGTTTGGTTCCACGGCGGTGGGCTGACCGGTGGAAACAAATCCTTTCCCGAAGGTTTGCTTGATCAAGGGATTGCCGTGGCGGCAGTGAATTATCGCTTGCATCCCAAGGTCAAATCACCGGCATATGTGGAAGATGCCGCCGCCGCGGTGGCTTGGGTGTTCAAGAACATCGAGCAATACGGTGGCGATCCCAAACGCATCTACGTCAGTGGTCATTCGGCCGGCGGGTACCTGACCAGCATGGTCGGATTGGATCAGCGTTGGCTCGCAGAGCATGACATCGACGCGAATCAGATCGCAGGTTTGATCCCTTATAGCGGTCACACCATCACGCACTTCACGGTTCGCAAGGAGAACGGTGTCGGCGAGCGTCAGCCGATCATTGATGACATGGCGCCGCTGTTCCATGTTCGCAAGGACGCTCCGCCGTTGCTATTGATCACCGGTGATCGTGAGCTGGAAATGCTCGGGCGTTATGAGGAGAACGCTTACCTTTGGCGGATGATGCAAGTCGTCGGTCACCCTCACACCAAGTTGATGGAACTCGACGGATACAACCACGGTCAGATGGCCGATCCTTCCCATCCGTTGCTGCTACGGTTCATTCAGGAACTGGAAAAGGAGTGACCAAGCCGCACACGTTGCCGGGTTCTAAGAACGCCAGGTGAGTGATGCCGTAGGTTCGGATGTCCCAGTCGCCAGGCGGAAGTTGTTCCAGGTCAAACGTGTTGTCGGTCTCGACGACCAGGACGCTGCCGGGAGGAGCGTATTGCTGGACTCGGACGATGATCGACTTCAGCTTCGGGTAGTACTCCGGGTCGGTCCACATGCGATACGGCGGACTGAGGAAGACGATCCAAGCTGTGTCGTCTTCCGGGCTGGATGGCTTCAGCAATTGATCGGCCAGAGCGAAGGCATCGCCCATCACCAAGCGGACTTTGTCTTCGATTCCGAGCCGCTCGGTCGTGTCGCGAATTTGGGCGATCGCCTTTCGCATCGGTTCGACCAGGACAGCGCTGGTGGAACCGCGGCTGATTGATTCCAGGCCCAATACACCGGTGCCAGCGAACAGGTCAAATGCGATTGTGCCGCGACAGGCTCGGCCCAAGATGTTGAAAAGATTTTCGCGAACGCTGTCACGCATCGGGCGAGTGAATTCCTCGCCGTGATAGGTCACGGGGCGGCCACGCATGTCACCGCCGATGATTCTCAGCTTGGTTGGCTTGCCGTCATCGGTCCCGCCCTTGAGGTTTCGTTGCTTGGGCTTGCCGCGTCGATTGTTGGTGCGTTTCGATTTCATCGAGACATCGTAACCTACGATTCGGTCCTGCCACAGGTCGTGCGAGTGCGGAGCGCAGAGAGCGAAGGGCTGGGTCAGATTGCGTGCGTTTTGGCGTGCTTTGACAACGCTTTGACGACTCGAAGATCGGAGATTGATGTTTGGCAGATCCACTGCGTCCCTACCGTCAGCGGTATCGACCTTTGAAAGACTGTCGCGGAGAGCGGGGGTGAGTTCACGGCGTCGGTACGTTGCAATCGCAGCAGCGTCCGGCCGCCGAGGTCGCGGTGTTCCAAGATCGCTACCGGGAATTGCCAATGACCCGTTTCGCTCACGGTGGAAGCTGTCTTCTCGTTGAGATCGGAGTCGACCAGTCGAATCGCTTCCGGACGTAGCACCAAAGCGAGTTCGTCGGTTGATTGCCCCTCCGGCATCTCAAGTGCTTCGCCTATTTGCGGGCACGCCCGAGTCACCTCGCTGAGCGACAGCAAGTTGCACGAGGGCGACCCGAGTGCGAGTGCCACCTCCGACGAGTTGGGTGACCGATAGATTTCTCCCGGAGACCCAACCTGCAGGATTTGTCCCTCCGACATCACGACGATCTTGTCTGCCAAACGCATGGCCTCTTCCCCGTCGTGGGTGACGTGAACAAACGTGGTTGATTCGGCCTGGTTGGAAACGTCCGCCAACCGCTCCATCAATCGCTCCGAAGCCAATCGATCGATCGCGGCCATCGGTTCGTCGAGCAAGCAGACGGAAGGATTCCGAATCAGTGTCTTGGCGAGGGCAACTCGCCGACGTTGTCCGCCACTGAGCGTATCTGGGCGCCGGGGCAGCCACTCCGGGTCCAGGTTCATGGTCCCCGAAATGACTCGGATTTGTTGGTCCAGTTGAGTCGCAGACAGGCTTCGTGTTGGATTGGCTTGAGCCGCGATCTGGAGTGTTTGCTGGACGGTCAGGTGCGGGTACATCGTGTCGTGCTGGAACAGCAAGCCAACGTTTCGCTTGCGAGCCGCCTCATGAGTCACATCGGTGCCGTCAATCGTGATCGATCCGCGTGCAACCGAAATCAGACCCGCGATGCCATGCAACAGCGTGCTTTTTCCGCAGCCACTGGGTCCCAGGACGACGCAGTAGTCTCCGGGAGCGAGCGACAGATCGAAAGAGTCCACCACTCTCTTGGAGCCTCGGTCGAGCGTGAGTCCGGCGATCTCGAGCGAGTGGGTGGGCATTGGCAAAATCATGGCTGGGCGGAGAGAGTATTTGCACGCATTGTAGTGGCCCAAAAACTCATCGAGCCGCACGACTGGCCGTCTTTTCACGCGGTCGTCTCCGCTGCTTGGCATTCCTCAAAAGCCAAGATTTTGGGCAATTCGCCGGCGTCAGAACCTGTGGTGGGGGCGTCGTTCCGGGGATTTGGCGGCCGAAAGAGGTGCCGGCCCATTACAATGGTGGTGTTTCAGCAAGATTTTGGCACCCATTCCGACTCTGGAGACCAAACAATGCATTCTCGTTCATGGCGTTTTGGCTCGCTACACAAACTGGTTCTCGCCCTCATCGGAGCAAGCGGATTGCTGCTCGGGGGATTGGCACTGCAAGCCGACGAATCCGATTCATCGAGCGGATCAACGTCTCCTCTGAAGGTCACTCAGGAAGGCGCGGATGAGTCGGACACGATATCCGAGGAAGAGTACATTCCTGCGACAAAGGCTGAGCTTCGAAGGAAACTGAACCGGATTCAATACGATGTGACTCAGAATGCTGCCACGGAACCAGCGTTTCGGAACGCCTATTGGAACAACAAAAAGAGGGGCGAGTATCACTGCATCGTCTGTGACAAGCCACTGTTCGACAGCAAGACCAAGTTCAAGTCAGGAACCGGTTGGCCTAGTTTCTATTTGCCAATCGCGAAAGACGCCGTTGGCTACCAGACGGACTACAAGATGCTGTATCCGCGGACGGAGGTGCACTGCAAGCGTTGCCAAGCACACCTGGGGCACCTGTTTGACGATGGCCCAGCACCGTCGGGCAAGCGATTTTGCATGAACAGTGCTTCGATGAAATTCATCGAAGAAAAGTCCGAGAGCAAAAAATAGCCCAGCGTCAACAAGCGGCTGGGCTACCAAATCAACTGAGCTACCAAGCGTCGATCAACCGTCGACGATGATGCCCATGCTGCGAGCGGTGCCTTCGATCATGCGGGTGGCTTGATCGATATCGCGAGCGTTGAGGTCTTCCATCTTCTTTTGAGCAATTTCTTCGCACTGAGCACGGGTGACCGTTGCGACTTTGTCCTTGTTGGGGACGCCGCTGCCTTTGGCGATGCCAGCGGATTGCATCAGCATCGACGCGGCTGGTGGGCTCTTGGTGATGAAGTCAAAGCTGCGATCGTTGTAAACGGTCACGATCACAGGAATGGGCGTGCCGTTGTATTCCTTGGTGCGATCGTTGAACTGTTGGACGAATTGTCCCAAGTTCACGCCGTATTTACCCAGCGATGTACCGACAGGAGGTGCAGGAGTGGCTTGACCGCCGGGGACTTGGAACTTGGCTTGGCCGGTGACTTGTTTTGCCATGGGTAAACAGCTTTTAGCTTTTAACGATTAGCGGTTAGCTCTTGAGGTGCAGCGTTCTGCTGAAAGGCCAACGCAATCTGAGGTGTTTGAAGTGGGATGGATGAGGATAATAACGCTTGCCGCTAATGCCTAGCAGCAAGAGGCATTTTACAAAGGCTCGACTTGCCAGTGATCCAGTTCCATCGGGACGCTGCGTCCAAAGATGTTGATGATCACTGTCACGCGGCCGTTGGCTTCGTCGACCACATCGACTTCGCCTTCTTGGTTTTCGAAGTTGCCTTCTTTGACGCGAACGCGGTCGCCGACTTTGAAAGGAATCGCCGTTTTGATCGGTGTTTCGTCTTCGTCGTCGACGGCGGGACGATTGATGAATCGCTCCACGTCTTCGGGTTCCATTGGCTGGGGTTTGCCAGCCGAACCGGTGAAATCGCTGATCCCGCCGACTTCACGGACGAGGAACCAGGTGTCGTCGTTGATCGACATATACACCATGATGTAACCGGGCAGCAATTTTCGTTTGCTAACGCGGCGTTTTCCATCGCGAGTGAATGTTGCGACGTCCTCGGATGGCACCACGATGTCGCCGAAGTACTCACCCATGTCTTCCATGCGAACCTTCTTGCGAAGGGCTTCTGCGATGGAATCTTCGCGGTTGAACGCGACTTTCAGGATGTACCAATCCATCGGGGACTCATCGTCCACTTCTGGTTTGGGCGGCGCGTTGGGATCAACGGGAGCCGGTGGCGGGGGCGCGGGAGCTTCCGAAGCGGCGGGAGAGGCTTCGGTTTCTGGCGAGTCGACGTCTTGCACGTCATCATCACTCACGATGTTACCCCGATGAAGTTAAAGATAAATTGCCAGAGAACATCGAACAGGAACAATGTGATGGCAAGGAAGAAGATAGTGAAAATCACGACCACGGAAGCCCGGATCAGTTCATCCTTGCTGGGCCAGGTCACCTTGTTCATTTCCGCTTCGACAGCGATCAGGAAATCGGCGAATCGAGGCCAGTTGACGACACGGAAACCGAACCATAGGCCAGCAGCCAGCAACACGGCCGGGATGGCACGTGCGGCGAGGGAGGATTCTCCCATGGCCGATGGCAGGAACGAATACAATCGCCAGCAACCCAACGCAACGATCACCCAAACGGCGAGAGCCGTCAGTTGGCGAACGATCCGGCCTTGGTTGGCTTTGTACACACCAGCATGGAACAATTCGCTGCTCAGCGAACTGCCTCCGGCGCCGGCCGTGCCGGATTGGGTTAGATCTTTGGACACCCGTGGACTCCTTCGTGAATTGATTCTGGTGTTGAGCCAAATTGGTCATGGGCCAGTTTGCTCAGACCTCTTCCACGATCACATCCTGTGATCGTGGGGGCAAACCAGAATTCTGGACAGCAGGGGCGGCGAGAGTCGAACTCACAACCGCTGGTTTTGGAAACCAGTGCTCTGCCAATTGAGCTACGCCCCTGAAACAGCGATAAGCCACTAGCTAACAGCTACCAGCTTATCGCTTATAGACAACTTTCTGCAAACGCAGATTACTCGACAATCTTGGTCACAACGCCTGAACCAACGGTACGGCCGCCTTCGCGAATAGCGAAACGAACACCGTCATCCATGGCGATTGGCTTGTGCAATTCAACTTCAACCTTGACGTTATCGCCAGGCATGCACATGTCGGCACCGATCAAGTTGGCCGTTCCGGTGACGTCAGTCGTGCGGAAGTAGAACTGAGGGCGGTAACCGCTGAAGAATGGCGTGTGACGGCCACCTTCGTCTTTGCTCAAGCAGTAAACTTCTGCTTCGAACTTGGTGTGAGGCGTGATGCTGCCTGGCTTTGCCAGAACTTGACCACGTTGGATGTCTTCGCGTTTAACACCACGAAGCAAGCAACCAACGTTGTCGCCCGAACGACCTTCGTTCATTTCCTTGCGGAACATTTCAACGCCGGTGCAGGTGGTCTTGGTCGAGTTTGGACCAAGGCCGATGATTTCGACTTCTTCGCCGACCTTCACAACACCACGCTCGATACGTCCGGTAGCAACCGTACCACGACCTTCGATCGAGAAGACGTCTTCGATCGCCATCAGGAATGGCTTGTCGTCTTCACGGGTAGGCTCAGGAATGTGCGAGTCAAGTGCTTCCATCAACTCAGTGATGCACTTGCTGGCTTCTGGATCGCTTGGATTGTTGTAAGCAGGCAACGAGCTACCACGAACGACAGGAACGTCGTCACCTGGGTAGTCGTACTTGCTGAGCAATTCGCGAACTTCGAGTTCGACGAGTTCGAGCAATTCTTCGTCGTCGACCAAGTCACACTTGTTCAAGTACACAACGATGTAAGGAACGCCAACCTGGCGACCGAGCAACACGTGTTCTTTGGTTTGTGGCATCGGGCCGTCAGCTGCCGACACGACCAGGATCGCACCGTCCATCTGGGCGGCACCGGTGATCATGTTCTTGACAAAGTCAGCGTGGCCGGGGCAATCGATGTGAGCGTAGTGACGATTTTCACTTTCGTACTCAACGTGAGCAACCGCGATGGTCACAGTCTTCGTCGCGTCACGAACAGTACCGCCCTTGGCGATATCAGAGTAACCCTTCGCTTCAGCCAAGCCCTTTGCTGCTTGAACAGCGAGGATCGCACCCGTCGTCGTCGTTTTTCCATGGTCAATGTGACCAATCGTACCTACGTTGACGTGGGGCTTGGTACGTTCAAATTTGTCCTTAGCCATTCTGGTTCACCTGCATTCGCGATCCGCACCACTGTTCTCGGGGAGATACGCTCCTCGAAAACCCTTGCTGCCGTCGACCGCGTTCACACCCACGGTTACTCGCCGGCAATTCGGCCGTGTTGATCGCATTCGATCTACTTGAAAATCGAAACGAAACAAAAACGATGTTGCACTCAAAATCAGTCCCCGATCGGGAACCCAACTTTGAGCGACTTGAAGCTGCTGATGGGATTTGAACCCATGACCTCATCCTTACCAAGGAG
>TARA_R110002073_G_scaffold35135_6_pt1 | contig 17052 bp, 18 predicted proteins | sample TARA_R110002073 | Tara Oceans TARA_R110002073 (sample SAMEA4397174) | marine metagenome | biome: Polar Biome; feature: [DCM] deep chlorophyll maximum layer (ENVO:01000326); material: water (ENVO:00002006), including particulate matter (ENVO:01000060) such as... | depth 40 m
AGAATGTTATGCGATGAGATTAGCAGAGGCCAAAGCAAAATTGAAACGGGAACAAATAGAGAATGAAAGATTGATCCGTTTGGAAGTAGATACGTTAAATTGCATGGTTATTCTAGAGCCTAATAGGAATGATATTTATAAGATGTTGAGCTTATTTAGATTGTTTAACAAGAGTGTCCCTGTAGATGAAGTTAAGAAATCTTACAAGGCTGTAATTGTTAAAATACACCCGGATAAGAACACTTGCCCCAGTGCATCTGAAGCATTCATTAAATTGTCTACTGAATACAAGAAATATATTGCCAACCCAACTCAATACGATTTCCGACTAGACGAATCTGTTAAATATTCTCAAACGTACAATTATTATCAGGAAAGCAATCCTAAGCCTGAATCAAAACCATACCACCAAACATATACAGGTCATAGAAATAATTACTATAATGATAATTCATACCGACCAAAATATAAATCAAACGAACCGCCAAAAACAAAATACACTGCCGCCAACGAATAACTCGAGACTTGTACATTATACCCGCCAAAAAACATTTCAAAAAGTTTTTAGAGTAAAATCAAAATCGTCTGACAAAATGGATGAACCAAAAAAGACTTATATTGAATGGGTTTTGAAGAACTACAGACCCATTCAATTGAAGATGGTATCAAATCTCTTCCTCGTGAACAAAGTGGATCGCTTGATGACCGAACAAGAATCTTTGGAGGAGGCTGAGAAGGAGCAGCTCGAGGTCGATGGTTACAAACCGTTTGTTATTCTTCGTGCCGTCAAAATCATCCAAAAACATAAAACTAAGTACCCTGAAGTATGTCAGCAACTCTGTGACAGCCTCATCGAGGCGACCAAGTTCAAATTTGAGCCAGGCGAATTTCGTCATAACTTATCTGAGTATTTTGACCAGAACTTTTGGATGAAGCAATTTGCAATTCCTCTCTTGCACTTGTGGAAGCTGGCTTCACCTGAATTCAGAACTGAAGAAAGAAAAAGAGATTTGAGCGATTTAGTCGAAAAATGTGAGAATCTGGACCGTACAGGGATTGAATCTATTCATGCAAAACAGAAGCCTGGTCTAGATCTAGAGGAAGAAATGGTCAAGTTCATTCGAGACTTCAAAGAACGACAATCGAAAATCCAAAAGGATAACAATGATATGAAAGAATTGGGCATGGTCCGGGACAGCGAAGCATTCGTCTTATTCATGCAAGTAAAACGCCTATCCGAAGATTTGTAGTAGTGTGTTTCGGTGTTGCCGAGCCTTGGACGTTCGCTTCGCTCACTGACTCGGTGATATTGTTAAAAAGTCTTGGTTTTTTTTGTTGTTAGGTTTACAATTTGAAGCCATTTCCTACCATGAATGAACATTTCTTTATTTGTTACAATTTGGGTAAGAAGGCAATGATTTGTAATTGTAAACCTATCCAACAATTTATAGCATTTTGTTGACGGGCGTTTGCCTCGCTCACATTGTTAAAAAGTCTCGTTCGTAAACGGCTGTCTCGTTCGCTAGCGCTCTCTGCCGCCTAAAATGGTTTTTGCGTTTGCTCTCGAGACTGAAAAGACGAGTGAGGGGTGGACCGTTCATTGATGATTTCATGGGCGATGTTCATTTGTATTGTTAAGATTTCTGTGTAGAATTAAATTTGGCTCGATTTTGTTAAGTGGGGCTCATTTCATTTACACCGTCCCGCCATCGTGAACCACCCATTATCATTTCTTCATCTGATTAGGATGGTTTAATAGGCAAAATCTGTAACAAAAATAAATCTCAACTTTTTATGAAACCAAGACATCTGGCACCGTCACATTTACAGTTTGCTCCTTCTTACACTAATCAGAACAAATAAAGAAATGTTAATCTTTGGTATAAAATGGCTGCAAATTGTAAATCAAACAACACTTTTTAAGACCATTGGCGGCAGTGAGCGAAGCGAACGTCCACGCCGCCAACAAAAAACACTCACATACCCGCCCAGGGTTGGAGGATGAGGACGGTGTAACATGTGTAGGGAACTCGAGACCAAACGACAACGGAGAGTTGATTTTCCAGCTTGTAATTTTTGACGTACATCACTAATTTGGTGCTTTTCACGAGTTTGGCGTGAGATTCAACTTCAGCTTCGTATTTGACTTCGCTTTGGCGAACTATGTAGGGGAATCCATCGACCACGGGTTTGGAACCGTCTTTGATTTCCTCAAATTCTACATCGACAAAACATCTTTTGCCTTGGCGATGGGCCGTAATGACTTCCAATATAATTTTCTCTGAGATAATTTCTGGCATAGCCAGTTTCATTGAACTCTGATTGGCGGACATGTGTTGAATCATTTCTGAGGGTTCCGTCTTCTCGATGCCTGGAGTATCGGCGTTCATTAAATATCCAGTCTTTAGATCGTTCATACCTAAATTTGTTATTACCTTTTATATTTCATTAACAAAAAAGTTAAAAAATATTTTTTAATAGAAAACTAAAATAGATCATAGAACTTCGCGTAGTTATGGAACCTAGATACAATACTGAATACGATTATTTGAGTAGACGCCAGTTGAGAAAGCTATTGCCTAATCATCCTGGAATCCCAACTACGATGCCTAGAAACAAGATGATTGCTGTTTTGGTTGCCCGTGACGAAGGTGTGGATATTACATATCTGAAAAATATCGTACGCTCACCAGTAAGAATCGAAATCAACCCTATGACCAGTTTCGCATTGAATCCTTACCGTACTGATTTGGGAAGAAGTATCCTTGACGTTCCCATTGACACACTTCAAGCCGCTCTCATTCCTTATCTTGACTATCTTGAGAAAATGCGATTATCTCTCACTTGCAAACGCTTTTACACTTTAGGCGCATTGGCCTTCAAAGAAAAGTTCAAATCGCTAGTCTTGGATATTCAGGATAGAGCATATACGGAGAAAAGTAAACCAGATTCAGAGGAATGGATTGCTGTTGTTATTCGTGGTGAAGGAGTAACTATTGCAGCAGTAAACTGGATCATCAACAAAGAAAATCTGTATAATAGTGATCGAAATTCTCGTAGATGTCTAGGTTTATGGGAGGTAAAGACTCTAATTCACAGAATTTATAAACACGGATCGTATGATGCATACTTGCTACACGAACGCGCCAATGCCATAATCGATACAAAACTGAATAGAATGCGTAAAGAAGCTGCTCAATATTTTATGCGGGAGCTTGACCATAGAGGTCTCGAATTGGTTTTGAATTGCGACCTTAATGGGGATTCTTCAAGTCTTGTCGAGCTCAAAGATGATATTAACCACCCGTCATTGAAAATTGCACGTATTGATTATAAATACGGTAAAATGCCTGAATTTCATAATATGCCATTTCACGGGTGGCGCGACCCCAAATTCCATAAGGCAGTGACAAATTACATTATCAATGGTACTCCAATGGAATTCAACTTTCTCTCCTCTCTTAAGATCGGAGATAAAACTAGCTTTTATCCCGCAACTCTACGAAAGAAACAATTCAAACTTCCACCACCCGTCAAAGTAAAACTCCCTATCAACAATCTCGGAAAACGTGATCGAGAACTCGTAGAGGAGATGGCAACCGAAGATCGCAAGAAAAGAAAACACGTCGATTTCGATGATGAAATCATTAGACTTGATTATTTCAATTTCGAGTGCTTTATGGTCGCCGATGATGTGGATATGGTTTAAAAAGACTTAGTTGAACGTTCGCTTCGCTCCGAGGTTTTGTTGGCGGCTTGGACGTTCGCGTTGCTCACTGCCGCCAATGATATTAAAAAGTCTGAGATGGTTTTGCCTCGCCTTGGACGTTCGCTGCGCTCACTGGCTCGGTAATATTGTTTTCTTGATATAGTATTGTTGGTTGGATTTACAATTTGAAGCCATTTCTAACCAGCGATTAACATTTCTTCATTTGTTGTTATTTGGTCAAGAAGGCATAGATTGTAATTGTGATGGTACGTACCAGGTGTCTCGGTTTCATGAAAAGTTGAGATTTATTATTGTTACAGATTTTGCCTGTTAAACCAAGGCAATCAGATTGGAAAATGATAATGAGCGGTTCATGGTGGCTGGATGTTGTAAATCCAAATACGCTCATCTTCACTTAAATTTCTCAGCACGACCACGAAATCGGCGATGAACGATCCACCATTCACACGCCTTTTCACATCCAACTCACAATATAATAACCAATATAGGCGGCAGCACAGCGTCCAGGTCGCCGTTTCCCACTAAGACTTTTTTAAACTCCAACCACATCACTGAGCCAGTGAGGCAATAAAAACTTTTTAAGATGACTCCATGGCTGCCTTTTTCCGTTTTTCGTTTTCTAGTGCCAACATAAGAGCCCTCTTATTTACATAAGCACTAAGTGACAAACACATATCCTCGGAGATTCTGATGTCTTCATGGGATAGACCGGCCTCTAGAAGATTTGATACCCCATCTTTTAGAAATGGTCGAGTTCTGGAGTATTTTCTTACAGCATGTGATAATCGTATTTTGATTCGTGGGTATTCTTTAATTTCTATGAAACACTTTCCATTTTCATCAGTTAAGAATTTTTCCAGGAATTCATTAGGATTTGAGTGAGTGTTAATGTATTTAGATAAGAAATAGTGCATAGTACTGCTGGTAACATATTTCACGCCGCCCATCAAACTGCTTTGATAATCATTAAGTCTAAATTTCTGTTCGTTATTACTGACGTAGACCGGATTTTCTCTTATCAATGCAATTTTAGCTTGTTCTCCAGCATATATGATCTGGCGTTTCAAAGCATTTCTCTAAAGTTCAGATTCATTATCTGTAATCCTTAATTTATAATAAGCACGTCCAAGGCGAGTGGCTTCGGATTTCCATTCCTTAGAGGATTTGAAAGTTTCCATTTCGTTTTATTTAGGTCCTTAAAAAACTAAAAATGATATTTTAGAATAGGTTGGGTATGAGGACAAAAATAATCAGCCATGGAAGATGAGATTAAGCTTAACATCGAAATAGAAGGGCGAGATCTTATTTCAATGGAACAATACGTTGGACCATTGATGTTTAATTGTAGAAAGATGATTGATGATGAATTTCTCAATCCCGTGATAGTTGAATACCCAAATCGACCAGTACATTTTGAAGACATCGATAAAATGCCATTGGCTCGTGGATGTTATGGCGATTTGATTGTCATCGAGAGCACTGATCCAGAAGCACAATTTAAATGTATATATCATGATGTCAGGTACGACGAAGTAAACGTCAATATTGGAGTTGGGATCTTTGTCTTTCCCTACAGATTAATGGACATGTACAAAGATAAGTATTATGCTCTGAGTCACAAAGGAAAGTGTACGGTAACACCGTATAGCCGGAGACGTGATGTATGTGATCTTTGTTTCATACGCCCTATCTATCTTAAGATAGACAATGATCCAGAATATGGTGAAATGTATTATGAACTTCAAGGCGAGATTTTATATCATGGTATATACGATCCAGTACTTAATCCATTTAAACCTATGTTGTTAGAGTCTTATGCTAGTAATCGTGAAGAAGGATCAACCATCGACAATATCACCTTCGCCAAAACAACAAAAGAATCTATGGCCGACATGATCGCGAAAGCCACCAAATCCATTGAAGAACAGCAAGTCGCACTAGACCTTTTATTATCCGCCGGCATTGTTCGCTCACTGCCGCCAATGATGGGTGTTGAGTTTTAAAAAGTCTTTGTTTGTAATCGGTTGGTTGAATCAAAAATTGGGATATGAGTGAGTTGGGGGATGTTACGGATTAATGCCTGTAAATCCATTGCAATCAAATCGGAAAATGATAATTGTTGGTTCACTATGGCTGGACAGCGTAAATCAAAGTAACCCGCTCAACAAAATCAAACCAAGATAAATTTCCCAATCTGAAAACCGAATCTCGACTGCGAAATCGACGTCAAACGGTCCACCCTTCACTCGTCTTTTCAGTCTCGAGAGCAAACGCAAAAACCATTTTAGGCGGCAGAGAGCGCAGCGAACGAGACAGCCGCCGTTTCCCATCAACAAGACTTTTTAAAACCCCCAACTACATCACCGAGCCAGTGAACGCAGCGAACGTCCAAGGCGAGGTAACACCTACGGGGACTGGCCGCAGGAACACTTGTACTCAAAATCGATGAATCCTAAAATATACAGTATTAGTTGAGGAGGCGTGACGTTACAAGATCCGCTAATCCATTCTCCTGTATCTTTGATGCGAAACTTACAGATGGTTTTTACATAATCTATACCATCACTAGAATCGATTGGCTTTTCATCTGGAGTATTGTTGCACTCGGCATCGTTGAAAATTTTGTAACACTTTTGACACCAATAAAAATTGTAATCGGGTCGGTGACTCTTCTCCACGTGAGCATAATGATGTCGGGTATTGACAGAGCATTTGCAATACGGGCAGTCTACCATATTACTATAATCATACTCCTTCAAGAGTAGATTGGAAATATTTTGTGGGTCGTGAATGATCTTACCAAAAACATTGGTCTTATTTATTTCATCCCTTTCCAATCCACGCTTAAATGGTGAGTAGAGGTACTTTAGTGTCTTGGGAGCGATATATGGAACTACGAATTCATCAAATAACATTTTGCTAACACTGTTATGATCATTATCGCTTACAACAACATTCCACTTCTTGCAAACCAGAGGAACCACATGTAATATTGTCAATGGATTCTCAATCATCATGAAGATCTTCTTCAATATATCCTTGGGCAAACCGATCTCCATCTGGCCAGCCGCTTTAAACAATTTCAAAATAAAAATATTTTTATTTTATTTTCTGTTAATGTTCATCTTTGGAATGTTCTACAGCAATATCGATTTTGTATTCATATGGCTGTCGTGGCGTAGAAATGGCGGCGACGTTAGTAAAAGATAGTTTATTGTCTTGGTAAAATTAATTTTTTAAAAAAATCTAAATGGAAAAGAAAATATTTCTTCAGAGAATTATACAATGGCTAAATCCGATAATAAATGTAAATCTTGCGAGAACCCTCCCATGCGATTGGGTAAATGGTGTAAGGAACATTCTCCTCGCTGCATCAATGACGAATGTGACAAATTCGTACGCCGCGAAAATGTTCTCTGCAAAGATCACAAAGTTGCTGAAGAGAAGAATACGACATTTGAACCTTTAGTGGATAAGAGAGTCATGGTTGAGAAGAGAGTTTTGCTGAAATCGATGGATGAAATTCGTGCTGCTGTGAAGGAAGGTTTCCCTATTGTGATTCGCAGTGGTGAAGATTTTAGCGAATACATTTCGTGGTACGAATGGGAGCAGATGGTCTATGGCGACGATTTCGTCATTTCAGAAGACGGATGGAGTGGGGATTCCCATAACGATGGTGGTGATGTGCTCCGTATTACAGATTACGACTCATATTCCTACGCTCAAGGAAATGGAATCTTTCGTCGTCGCCAATTCCACGAACATCTCGTTGAGGTTTGCAAAATTGTTCCCGTTTTGCAGAAGTTGGTCATTCACAATGATAATGGTAGTTACATCATTGCAGGACATCAAATGAGCGAAGACGAGTTCCGCAAGCGAATGAACATCGTCCTGTAATGGTTTTTGTTGGCGGCTTGGACGTTCGCTTCGCTCACTGCCGCCAATGATCTTAAAAAGTGTGGTTCAGTTTTGCCTCGCCCTGGACGTTCGCTTCGCTCACTGGCTCGGTAATATTGTTTTCTTGATAGAGTATTGTTGGTTTGATTTACATCAGCCAGCCGTTTGTCACCAAAGATTAACATTTCTTCATTTGTTACTAATGGATCGAGAAGGCAATGATTTGTAAATGTGACGGTGCCAGGTGTCTTGGTTTCATGAAAAGTTGAAGTACGAATTTGTTGTTTATTGTTACAGATTATGCCTGTTAAACCATTGCAATCAAATTGGGAAATGATAATTCATGGTTAGCATTGGCTGGAGAGTGTAAATTAAACAAGTCTTTTTAAAACTCCACTAACATTATTGGCGGCAGTGAGCGCAGCGAACGTCCAAGCCGCCAACAAAAACCCGAGAGAAGCGAGCAAAATCACGCGAAAATAAAAATGGTATTAAAAGGGTGAAGATGGTTAAGTTTTGTCAAAGTAGCAGATATGCTCCAACTAGATGTTATGACATTAGTCAACAAAACTCTGATATTATCAAGTGGAGTACTGCTATTCTCGCTGTGAATGTAATTGTTATTTGTGTAATATTCTTAATGACAATGAATGATGAAGCCGTTCGAACAAAATCGGTTAAGCCTTTTATATACATTTTCCTCTTTATCGTATTGTTTGTACTTGGAATGTCCATTTATGCCACATGGGGTCTAGTCCCCATTCAGTAGAGTTGTGTTTTTGTTGGGGGTTTTGCCGAGCCTTGGACGTTCGCTTCGCTCACTGGCTCGGTAATATTGTTTTCTTGATTGGATCTACCAGTTGTGTTTTAAAAATGACTTTTAGAAAAAAGTCTTAAAAAATTAAAACAAAGATGGCTCATGTTATAGTTGGACATTTTTGCGCTGATATGGGCTCGAATGCTCCTGATTCGATAATTTTGAAGTATTCTTCTAAAGAGGTTGCTGCTGCCGTGTTGGTTGTATTAGACAAATTGCACGACATTCAGATGGACACAGTTGAAACCGTGGAAGCTGAAGATAGACATCTTGGCTACGCCCATTTAGCCGATGATATCAAGCGGTACAAGCTAGAAGAAATTGTAAATAATTTCTTCGTCGAAGAATACGACTCGGATTTCAATTTGTTTGCTCTCCCGGATACCATTTGTTAGTTTTGTGGTTGTGGTGTCGGCTTGGACGCTGCGCTGCCGCCAATGTTTTTAAAAAGTGATTTAAAGTTATGAACATTGTTATTAAAAATGGGGTTTGATATCGAAATCGAGTATGATGAATTGTTGAAAGCTAATACTTTCACGATGTCTAAAGGTCAGTTGGATCTGGTATCTAAAGTACATAAAATTGAAAATCAATCGGCCACTATTGTTAAATGCGGCGTAGTTGGTTGTGTAGCATATTTATTTCAACCATGCATCGATGAAATAAGAAAAACTATCACTTTGGAAGAATATGTAGATGGTAAATTGTGTCATGCCTGTAGAACTTGCATCGTTTACACGCATACTGAAATCGAACAACAATGGGATTACCATCGTAATCGAGATTATGTCAAAGGTAACCGAGTCCAAAAGGTTTTTGATGACGATGAACCATTTTGGTGGGTATGTAAAAATTTGAATTGCAATGGTCATTCAGGACAAGAATTTTCGTATTTAGCATCGTGTTATGAGCGAACTAGAAAAAATAATCCAATCACGTGCTCAAATTATAATTATGATGAAGAACGCGTATTAGCATATTGGAAAGAAATGTATGCATTGCAGTGCGAATATAATAATTCCTCAAGGCAAGGTAGAAACCGTAAATATGGTTCAAATATTCGAAACATAGTGATTCCCTCATATTATGTTTCCATGATAGAAAATAGTGTAAAGGATAATATACCAAATCTCAAACCGGTTCATGATTTGTCGAAACATAGTAATCAGGCAAAATTAGTTTACGGTATATTAACAGAACGATTTAACATCAGTCCATATAATATCGAATTAGAATGGGAAGATCCAACAAATTTAAGATACGTCAATCCGTTATACATTGACTTTTGCATACCATCTTTAAATTTATTCGTTGAAGTTGATGGAGTACAACATTTTCCTAAATCTTATCGCAACAACGATGAAATTACAGGCATGCAGAGAGATTTAACTAAAGATCTTTATGCAATGAACAGGCGGGTAAATTTAATTAGAATACCGTACAACATGGAAGCAGAGAAAATTTACAGTTATTTGGACGAAATACTAGGAAATGCAAGGACTAATAAATGGTCAATTTTTACGTATCAACGATTTTTAGAACACATGTACCTTAACAGATTAATTTCTTCTGAATGTGTTATCAAAACAATTCCCTGTCCTCAATTAAAATTTGGTTAAGTCTAATTCGTATAGATTATTGAATTTTGTGATGTTAAAAAGTTTTGATCGTCTTTATTCCTGGCACGCTCATAATTCGATTAAGTAAATTGGCGATCGTGGTTTGATAATGTTCGAATTTTATCGTTGTGTTCGAGGTTTAAAATAAAAAATTTGGAAATCAAAAGAAAAGCAACATGAAATTTTTTGGGGATAATTCTTCTGACCTTGACGCTATTAACGATTTGACAGGGAACTGTTATGGTTATGTGGGAAATATTTATGGTGTGTCCATAAAAGAACAGCAAGATTGTATAGTTAATTGGGCTATACAGGAAGAACAATGCCTTCTAAAAATATTTCATGCAGATATTATGGACGATAGTCATAAGGTTAAAAGTAAGTTGCTATCTATATTAGAAGATGGTGATATTGTAGTGTGTTATACTTCAGGGGCATTGGACGGATTGGGAAGATTTGATCGATTAGATACGTATTCCCATATCAAATCGTTATTTTACTTCAGTTTTATTGTGAGACTTATGGGTAAAAATTCATCATTCGTAGATATCAAAAGGGGAATTAATACTAGGGATCGCAATCATGAATTATGGTATCGCGGCCCTCTTATAACTCAATTTTTTACTCACCATATTAAAGAATTAGTGTATCATCCAGAAGAAAACCGGTTCGAAAAGATCATATATGATGAATTAAGAATATTGCAATCAATTTTGCAGTCGCGCAGCAAGGGAGTATCTTATGCTAAAATAACCAAACAGATAAACAGTATTTCCAATGATGCAATGAAAGTTAAGGATTATTTCATTGGAAAAATATGCAGAGATTATTATATTGCCCCTGAGCCAAAAGAAAAACAAATTATCATGGAGTTACCGGCAGTAAAGTCTAACGCTAATAATCTTAGCATTCCAATTAAAATAACAAAGACCAATGCGCCAAGTACACCTCAACAAAACGTTACCAATCCAAATAATATTACTGTTGTTCGATACGGTCATTCGCAAATTAATCATGATGACGGGTTTGTTGAAATTCTTCTTACATGCACAGCATTGGATGATAATTGTTTACCTCATGGAGATTTTCCCCAAACGCAAGAATCAAGAGCGTTAGCTATCAAATGTCCAAAATGTATTGTTGAGGTTGAGAGAAAAAAAAATGATCCGTGAAGGTAAACCCGGGATAATTGCACGAGCAGTGGATAAAATTCGAAACATTGTAACCAAGAAGAAAGAGAATGCAAAAATTAAAGGTAACAAGAAGCAAAGCAAACAGGTGAAAACATTTCTTGATTTATTGCATAAAGATTTCTCTTATGTTGACCACAAATCATCTAAATCCGCGCCAAAAACATATTCATCGGAAATAAAATATCCTGACGGGATGAGAGATAAACGAGATCTCCGGATAGATTTTAGACTCAATGATATTGGTTTGCATGTGGAAATTGACGGCAGCCAGCACTTTTTAAATGATTCTCGTAGTCAATATGCTCGTGATCTAGAAGGAAGTCTTCGTCGGGATTTAATTAAAGATGAATATTGCTTACGTAAAGGCAAATCCATACTGAGAATTCCATATAATATGTCTAGAAATGATATGAAAAAATTAGTTAGTCGTGTTATCAATGTTGTTTCTAGTGGAGGACAAGCATATTATTCATATTTGCACTTTTACGATAATATCAATGATAGATCGCTTATACCTAAGAATATTTTTTGGGGGTTGGTACCTCATCCAACATTAAAATTTCTGACTAATGGTAATCGAACAGAAAAAGACTCTAAATTTCGTACGTGGATTTTAAACTATGTCAATAAGGCATATGGATATAAATAAACACTAGGCCGATTCCATTTGAAATATATAACTTTTTGGGTAAAATGTTACCTATGAACGCCGATTACAATTTTAAAAAGTCCGCGTGTGTGATATTCGATACATCATTTTTTCAACCTTTAGAATTTTATAACATTGAAAAACTACATTTACCTCGATGGCCGAATAGAAAATTCAATTCGGACCAAAAACTACGAAGATAACTTTATCCAGTCGGTTAACATTATCTACTTTCAATTTATTCGCCGAACGAAGAAGTAATTTAGATTCCAGCGATAACCAAACTTTTTTAAAAAGATTCTAAATGCGAGTTTTAAGATATCTTACAGGACAATTAAACATTTCTTGGATTAACAACGAATAATATTAATTATTGGAATTTTCTTGATGACCATCGAAGACGTTGTTATTGTTTCTTCCTTTAGTGGCAGGTGGTTTTTGTTTGTATATACGAGAAACTGTTGGATGAGTCCATTCTGAAGTTTTACCTGGAAGAGGAACCTTTTCACGGTTAAATACCCGAGCAATTTCAGATAAACTGACTGGCGTCGCCCCATTCAAACCATCTTTTAGCTGTCGTATCCGAGCAATAATTTCTTGTTCTTCCGGGACTTCTTTCAGACCAGAACCTTTCCCATTTGCTAATACCCAACCATAAGGTATTCTACCTACGTGTTCACCTCTTGATTGTTTAAGGGCAATCGCATCCGAAACTCTCTCCTTAATCATTTCGGCTTCTAATTCTGAAAACGCAGACAGAATTGCGAGAATGCACCTCGAATATGGGTTTTCAGTATTCATATTTTCCTTAATTAAAATTAATCTACATCCTTGTCGGTTCAAGTTCTTAACAATCCATGTAAAATCGTCCACCGACCGGGAAATTCGAGAAACAGAATATCCAATAACAGTTTCTCCCTCATCTAGTAATTTGAGAAGTTTTTCCAAATTAGCCCGATCTTGCATACTAGTACCACTTATACCTTCGTCGCTGTAAATTTTGACTAATTCGAGGTTATTTCTTTTCGCTTCTGCTCTAATAGCTTCTTTCTGCATTTCAAGGGATTTGCCTTTAATTTGATCTTTTGTTGATACTCTAATGTACCCATAACATTCTGAGCGCCATCTACTGGGAGTAATTAATTCCAATCCATCTTGTTTGTTCATTATTGACGGGCTTTTGATTGTGAGGTAAACTTTTTTAAATGACTTTTTTTAGATAGTTTTAAAGGTCCCTTTCTCTTCGACTATCATCGTCTTAACTAAATATCGATCAATTTTGTATTTTACCTCAACACCTCGCTCACGTATTTACACCCTCTAGTTCCTCGGAAAAAGAATCTTCATCTTCTGAGTCAACCCCACTTTCTTCATCGATTTTAGTTACCGCTGTAAGAATATTCATCATCAGTCTACCACTCGGGGTTATAGTATCTAGTCCGCCCTCGACAATAACAATTCTTATACCTTTGTTCTCTGCCAATTCGACAAATAACCTAATGCGATCAGGCGAATTGCTAATTTGATTAATATTAGCAGCGACAAAAATATCTCCGGGGTCCATCATATTTAACACCCTGTCAAGCATTTTGATATCTTTTACTTTGCAAGATTCCACAATAATTTTCACAAAAACCTCTCCATTTTCCTTAGCCCACATATCCAAAATTTTTATCTTCTTCTCCTTTTCGCGGGCCATGGCCTTGTCATCACCACCGCATAACCTGATATAGCCAAATGAATAGCTTATCATGATTGAATTTTGGAACACCACCCACTAAAAATCAACAAAACGCTTTTTAAACATTCCACAAACCGCCGATATCACCGAGCCAGTGAGCGAAGCGAACGTCCAGGGCGAGGCAACACTCCGTCCACGCCGCTAACAAAAACCATACTTTTGAATCACGAAAGTGTACCAAAAGCAGCAATCTCCATTCTGTCCTTCCATGTTATGGAGTCTGGTCTATCATGGATAAAAATGACTCTTACATTTTTATTCAGTCGCTTTTCAATGAATATTATCTCGGCATGAATGTCACTGGCAACTTGAGAAAGATCAGAGATAACAAAAATATCATCCTCCTCCATCTGCTCTAATAAGATATCAACCATTTTGATATCTTTTACATTACAAGATTCGACAATGATTTTCTCAAAAACCTCTCCGTTTTCCATAGCCCAATCATCCAATATCTTTCTTCTCCCCTCTTCTTCGCCTATTACGGCTTTGTCGCCGACTTTCACTCTAATGTAACCATAAACTTTACCCATCTTCCAAATGAATTTTACAACACCACCCACCAAAAATCAGCAAAACACTTTTTAAAACATCCCACAAACAAGACTTTTTTAAAATACACATCTATCATTGGCGGCAGTGAGCGAAGCGAACGTCCAAGCCGCCAACAAAAACGCGCAGCGAAAAAAAATAAATGTAAGAAAAGGGACGAAAAATGTTGTCGCTGCAAGAATTATCATTGTTGACAGAGCTTAAGGACGCAACCACTTTGAAGGAAGTGGTTGCGTATTGTAATGATTCGAGTCAAGGACAGGCTGCTTGTGCAAAATTTAAGGGATTTTGGTTGAGCATTCTACCTCAAGTCGGATTCGAGAAAGAAGCCATCGCCTTTCAACCATTGAAAGATGAATTTTGGGAAGAATTCGTTACCGGATTGGCAGAAGGACTTGTCTTCAAAAGATACTTCGATATCAGCGATGACTATCTTAATAATGTCGATCCCAACGAACTTATCAAATTGTATAGTCCTCTTACCGTGGGTCCTAACGGTCCTTACGCCATGGTCAATATTCCAAGCATCAAATTATCGCCAGGTAGTTTGGGATGGGTGGTTGAATATACATTTGACAGCAGTATGGACGCAGAAATTGTAAACAATTTCGTTTTATCGTCTAAGACTGGTGGCGATGACCTTGAACGTGTTCTTGATCTAATGACCATTTTATACATCGATGAAATCAAAAGAAAGATTCACGGGCGTTATGAAAACAATTACATGATTACAGAGGGTAACATCTCGGTTGGCGTTCAAGGAAGTCAGGATGAAACGATGTATAGTATTGATACTGCAGTACACCATACATTGACATATCCTATGGGATCTACTCCTGATGTATCTGCTCTCCGACTAAAATTAGCAAAGAATATCTCAAAATCCGATATTAATGGTAATTGGTTTTCTTCTGGTCTATTTTTGTTTGCAGACGCTTTCATCAGTCTGCAAGACGGGTTTAATGGATTTCGCCACTACCAACGACAATACGAGACCTATTTCAACGTCTATATGGCCGTCCAATACTAGTGGGTTTTTGCCGGTTTTGTTGGCGGCGTGGACGTTCGCTGCGCTCACTGCCGCCAATGATCTTAAAAAGTCTTGTTTGATGTGGAGTGTGAAACGGCGGCTTGGACGCTGCGCTACCACCTATTATGGTTTTCGTATCGTGAATTGGATGTGAAAAGACGAGTGAGGGATGGACCGTTAATCGTGGATTTCATAGTTGAGATTCGTTCGTCATGTTAAGATTTCTATCTGGAGTTAAATTTGGCTCGATTTTGTTGAGTAGGTTTATTTTGTTGAATGAGTTGGTTTAATTTACACTGTCCAGCCACCGTGAACCACTCATTATCACTTATTAATCTGATCCTCTTGGTTTAACAGGCTAAATTTGTATCAGAAAAATATCACTTTATTTCGTGATTTTTTGATCACCTGGCACCGTCACAATTACAGTTTGCGCCTTCTTAACCAAATCACAACAAATGAAGAAATGTTAATTCGTGGTCAACAAGGGCTTCAATTTGTAAACTAAATAACACTTTTTAACATTATTGGCGGCAGTGAGCGGAGCGAACGTCCACGCCGCCAACAAAATCTCGAGCGTCCAAGCCGCCAACAAAAACACTAAACAAGACTTTTTAACATCAAACAAGATCACCGAGCCAGTGAGCGAAGCGAACGTCCAAGGCTCGGCACCACTCCCAGAACATCCAGGGTGTAGTTGATCATGAAGGATCGCAATTGGGTACAATCTTCTAGCCCGATGGATTTCAGGAAATTACCACTTAACAATTTTGTTGTCCGCGGCAAAACGCAAGAAGCACCATCACTATTCGAATTCGGAATCCTCATTTTACTTGGATAATTTACATCGCATTCTGCTTTATTGCGTAGTGTGGATCTAACATTCTCACTAGCATCATATTTATCTTCCTCATCGACATAACCTAACTTCACCAAAGCATCAGTAGCTCTCGAAAAGTACTTTGATATATTCTTCAATGTTTTGGGACATGATTCTTCACCATCATTAAGTTCTTTAAATAGATCAGCCATGTTTTCGATGAATGAGTCAATATATTCGTTTTCGGTGATAGGTACCTTCAATTTAGTTTGTATATTTCCTACTACATGCATGTAAGCACCCTGTGTAAAATACATCCCATTGCCGAAATAATTTGCTCTACTCAATGTATTTTTGTAATGTCGTTTTAAACACGATTCATCTACACAATCACCATTCGATTCTCCATTATTCATCAAGATAAAATAGCGTTTCCATTCTTGCAACATCTTGCCATACATAATATTCATTGCACGTGTGTCATTTCTATTAGGAACCAATTCCTTCAAGTATAAAATATTACCATTTAACATCTTCAATTCACGAGGATTGTTACTAAAAAGAATACCACTAAGATGTAACCACTCATCAGGCCGTAAATTGAGATTCAATTTAGTTAAAGCCCAGTGGCGTTGATTCAGTACATCCTGTTTATCATCGTCGGTTCTGACATACTTGAAGGTTGACGTACCTTCAAAAGAATTATTGGCCCTGTAAACATCAAAATAACCATGTTTAGGTTTCTGAGATGGTTGAGTGGTTGAGATGGGCTCTGCAAATGATGCTCCATAAATGTTAGTATCAAAAATAGTAGCGCTCTCTTTGTCAAAGATTGTTCTAAATCGTCTATTGAATTCAATTATTATTTCAGGTGCTTTCTGTCCATTAACACTGACATCATAATCACTGTAGTTACTAATAGTACCCACTGATTTATAAGAACAATCAGTACATTTCAGATCAGAAATAGCCGAATCAAGAATTGCATTAACAATTTCTAGTCG
>TARA_R110002073_G_scaffold119075_6_pt1 | contig 17045 bp, 11 predicted proteins | sample TARA_R110002073 | Tara Oceans TARA_R110002073 (sample SAMEA4397174) | marine metagenome | biome: Polar Biome; feature: [DCM] deep chlorophyll maximum layer (ENVO:01000326); material: water (ENVO:00002006), including particulate matter (ENVO:01000060) such as... | depth 40 m
GGGCGGGTCTCGATGCTTCTGGCCCCGCCCGAGGACGGAGCCCACTCACGGGAGGCCCTCGCCCCCCGCCGTTCGGACCAGCCTGGATCCCTCTCGAGCATGCACCGAGAGGGATCCAGGCTAGGGATTCATTTCGGCCAGCTGGAACGCGATGCGCGTCAACAACGGTTCGGCAGCACGTCCACCCAGATAGGCGGGATCTCCGGAGCCGTCCACCCGCCCGATCCACACGCCGATCGCGTAGCCGCCCGAAGTTCCGACCGCCCAAGCGTCGCGGAATCCGGCCGAGGTCCCGGTCTTCCAGGAGATCTCTGGCGCGTGGGAACGGCCCGGGATCCAACCGGCGGGTACGCGATGGTCCGAGGACAAGATGTTCACGATGCGCGCCGACGTGTCCGCGCGCAGGGCGGTGCGCGGCTCGAGCGGTTCGTCCTCGAAGAGGCGCAGATCCATGTGCCGTCCGCCACGTGCAAGGGTCGCCCAGGCCTCGACCAGGTCGACCAGACGCACGTCCGCTCCCCCGACCGCCAGCGAGAGGCCGGCGGATTCGGCCGCTTCTGCCGTCAAGCTGACGCCGCACGACTGGAGTGCCCCCACGGCCGTGCCGACACCGACGCGTTCGAGCGCGAGGATCGCGGGCACGTTCAACGACCGACGCAGCGCATCGTCCGCGCGAACGTCGCCGTGCCAGCGCCGGTCGAAGTTGCGCGGTTGCCAGCCGTCCCGTTCGATCGGCGCGTCCTCCAGGATACCGTCCCAGTCGAGTCGTCCGGACTCGAACGCAGCCGCGTACACGAACGGCTTCAGCGCCGAACCCGGACTACGCCGCGCGCGGGCCAGATCGAGGGCGCCATGTCCGGGGTGCTGCGGATCCTGCCCGCCGACGTGTGCGCGCACCGCCGAGTTGCCGACCTCGACCACGGTCACGGCGGCATGCGTTCCCGCGGGCAGGTTGCGCAGGTGTTCGCGCACCAAACGATCGACGCCGTGCTGCAGCGTGACGTCCAACGTCGTTCGGCCATCCTGATGCCAACGTGTGCGAGCCCAGGCGGCGAAGTGCGGCGCGGTGACCGGGCGCCACGCTTCGGTGTGGAGGCGCAGGGGTTCTTGGCGGGCCTCGGCGTGACGGAACACGTCGATGTGGCCTTCGTCGAGCATCCGATCCAGCACGTGATTGCGGCGTGCGATGGCAGCGTCGGGATGCCGGTCGGGGCGCAGCCGTTCGGGCGATTGCGGCAAGCCCGCGATCAACGCCGCCTCGGCCAGCGACAGGTCCCGAGCAGAGCAACCGAACCAGCGCAGGCTGGCCGCCTCGACGCCGCGCAGGTTGCTGCCGTAGGGCGCCGTATCGAGATAGAACGCGAGCAGTTCGTCCTTGGACGTGCGCGTCTCCAACTGAACCGCGCGCGCGGCTTCCTGGAGCTTGCCCAATAACGTGCGCGGGTGCGGCTCGATCATGCGCGCGATCTGCATCGTCAGCGTGCTGGCGCCCGACACGACTCGCCCTGCGGCGACACCCTGGGTCGCCGCGCGCGTGATGGCCAGGGGATCGACGCCCGGATGGAGCGCGAAGCGTTCGTCCTCGACCGCCATCGTCGCCGAGGGCAACCAAGGACCGGCACCCTCGAGCCCGACGGGCAAGCGCCATTGATCGTCCGCGGCGACCCAGGCGGCCAAGGGTTCGCCGTGACGGCACGTGAGCAGCGGACTCGAAGGCCAGGCGTGCAGACGCTCGATCGGCGGCGGGCAGACGCGATCCAGGACCAGCGCGGTGACCATGGCGGCACCACAACCGAGTGCGGCGAGCTTCCAAGTGCGGCGGGACGGAATGAGCCTCATCGCACCACCTCGACGACGCCGCTGCCGTGGACCGATTCGATCGACGGGTCGTACATCGACGAGCCCTGGATCGGAGGCACGGCGAACACGCCCGGCGTGACCGCGCGCAGTGAATAACGGACGACGCTCGGTTCGGCCGTAGCCCTCCCGAAGATCAGCACCCGGTCCTCGCGGAACTCGACACGATCGGGCGACGCGACCTTCAGGCCGTGCCAACGGATCTCGCCGTTCGTGGACGCCTCGACGGCACGCGAGGTCTCCCCCCGCTGCGGCAAGGCCTGGCTGGTCGACAACCGCGGGTTCTCGACCTCGAAGCCTCCGGGCAACAGATCGACGATCGCCAAGTTGGGGATCGAGCCCGGAGCCCCCTGAGCTTCGAGCAGCACCTCGACCTGGATCAGGTCCCCCACGCTCACCGGACGACCCGCGATCGGTTCGCCGTTCACGTCCAGGTAGCGTCGACGCACGACGAGGTGCTCGTCCTTCGCCGGGTCCGCGGTCGCCAAGGGCGTGCCCATGCGCTCGATCCACGCGGTTCCCGAGCCGCCCGAACCCTCGAAGGTGAGAGCGCCGCCGAGCTCCGTCATGTCGAACGTCCGGTCGAACGCCGTCGCCCCGTCGAGAGCGATGGAGCGGCCGTCCGGCAGCTGCAGCGTGCCGATCCAGGGTCCGGTGGACTCACGAAGGTCGCGCGCCGCCGCCAGTGCGGTCAACGCGAGCGCATCCTCGAGCGTGTTGCGCCAACGGCCCTGGTCGCGTGCCGCTTCGATGCGCTCGACGAGCCGTTGCAGCTCGGGATCGTTCGGTGCACAAGCGATCCACGCCTGCAACAGACGCGCGTCCTGGACCGTGGGCGACGTGAGGCGACCCGCGTTCGCGAAGGTGGCCGGCGCGCCGATCGGATCGGACGCCAAGAGAGCCAGAGCCCGTTCCGGTCGGCCGATCTCCATCCAGGCCTGGATCAGGTGTGCGCGCGCGCCGCGATCCAGATCGTTCTGTCGGTCGGTCAAGCGCGCGGTCCAGCCCTCGTGCGGCCGATCGAGTGCCGCCAAAGCATGCACGCTGATGCAGCGCGTCGCGTCGTCCACATCGAGACCCAACTGGCCGTGCAGGAAGTTCGCCATGGCATCGAGCCACGCCGCTCCAACCGTGTGCCCGTTCTCGCTCGCCCGATCCAGGATCAACGCCACCTGGGCCGTGATCCACACGTTCGGAAGGCGGCCCCCGGCCCAGTAGGCCATGCCACCGTCCGGGGTTCGCATCGAAGCGAGGTGACGGATACCACGGTCGATCTGGGCCTCGTCCAGGGCATCCTTCCGCTGGAGCGCGAGCAAGGCGAGCATGCGACTGGACGTCTGCTCGGCGCAACCGAACGGGTACTGGATCAACGCTTGCAGCGCGGGCTCCAGGTCGAGCGCCTCCCCCGCGACACGCACGCGCACGATGCCGGCGTCCGAGGCGAAGCCCTCGCGCGGATCGAGCGCCACCGGTTCGTCGCCCAACGTGATCAGATCGACACGGCTGACCGGCGGCAGCGCAGCCCGCACCAGCAGGTTCGCTCGGGCGGTCTCGTCGATGCCTTCGCCAGTCACGCGAACCCGCACGGCGACCTCGCCATCCGCTTCCGCAAGGGCTGGCACGGACAGGACGCGCACGGCGCCCGGCGCGAGCTCGAACGGTTCCTCGTCGACCTGGCAGCCCAGGGGTCCGGTGCGCTCGAGCTCCGCGACCAGTCGAACGGGCTGATCCGTGCCGTTCGTGACCTCGAGCGTGCCGTCGAACCGATCGCCCGGTGCAACGACGCGGGGAAGGGTCAACCGCAGCCCGACGGGCGTGTCGACGGTGCCGTCGGTGCTGGCTGAACCGAACGACGTCTCGCGCGCAGCCACGGCGAACCAGCGCAGCGAGCCACGGAAATCGGGCAGCGTCACGTCGAAGGTCGCGCGTCCCGTGTCGTCGGTGTCCGCGCCGATACCGGTGACGATCGCCGAGACACGACGCTCCAGTTTCGCCGGTCCGCGCCGCAGCTCGAGTGCGCTGGCGTCTCCACCGATCCGGCGCATGCCCTCGGGACGTTGCACGTCCACAACGAGCTCGTCGTAGAGGTCGACCGTGTCCACGGCGTGGCGCCGTGCTCCGAGGTAGTGAGCGAACGGATCGGGAGCCTGATACGCGCCCGCCTGCAGGATCCCGCGATCGACGGCCCACAACTGGATACGCGCAGGATCCCCCGCGGGGATCTGAGCGGTGACCATCACCCGCTCGCCCGGCCGAGCGGTCGCGGGGACGTCGAGCGCGATGTCGAGGTTGCGGTCGGTATGCGTCGTGAGGAAATGCGCTCCACCGCGCGCTCGATGCGGCTGCCAATCGACGGCGTCGGGATCGATCCCGCGCACGACGCTGGCGATCACCGTGCCGCCACCGACGAGGTCCGTCGGGACGGGCAGCTCGACCCACTGTTCCTCGGCGGTGATCGCCACGACGTGATGCGCGCAGACCTCGTCGCTCTCGATGGTGACGAGAGCGGTGCCCAGGAACGGGCTGAGGACGCGCACACGCAACGTCGCACCGGGTTCGAGGCGATCGGACTCCAGCTGCAGCGTCACGCGATCGGGACCGTCGGTGGCGCGCGTGACGCGCTGGTCACCGAACCCGGCCGCGTAGAAGTCCACGCGGGTTTCGAGCTTCGTCGCGGGGTCGCGCCCGATGACGCGGTACGTCCCGGATTCGGTCAACGGCATGTCCCACACGCCGCGGGCCTCCTTCGTGGGCCGACCGGCGACGCGCTCGAGCCGTTCCTCGCGCGTCCAGCGCACGCGACCGTCGCGATGCACGCGTTCCCACTCGTGGCGCACGCGCCAGAGTTCGAGCTCGGCTGCGGGGTCGGCCAGGTCGATGCCGGTCGAATCCACGTGGACCCAGCTCAGCTCGGCTGCGTCCAATGCCACGACGTCGGAGTCGTCCGACCCGACGGACAGTCCGAAGTGACGACCGGCGCCGTCCCATTCGAACGCGGACGTACGGCTGACCGAGCGGCCGCCGTGCTCCGTCACGGTCGAGGCCACCGTCGCGCGCCAGAGTCCGGGCGCCAACATCGGCACCATCACGTCAATAGTCGCGTCACCCTCGGCGTCGGTCGTGGCGGTCGACTCGTGCTTCGAACGTTCGGTCCGCGCGGTGGACGGGAACCGATAGCCCTCAAGTCCGTCCGCGTGGAACGCGATCGTGCGCCAGGTCGTGCGAGCCTTCACGGCCAGGTCGCTGGCGGCTCGTCCGACCAGGTAGCGCGTCGTCACCCGAACGCGCGGTGCCGGATCCTGCTGGGTGAAACGACGGAGTCCGTCCTCTTCCCCCACGATCGAAGACTCGACCTCGATGCGCGCGGGTACGAAGGGCTCGACGAGCACGGGGATGCGTGCGACGCGCTGGCCGCCCGTGGCGTGAATCTCGACGTGATGGACCCCGGTGGCGCCCAAACCGTCACTCGGCAGTTCGACGCGGCCAAAGCCCTGGGCGCCGGGCTCCAGGTGGAAGGTTGCGGTCGACACGGTCCGCGCATCGGGACCGGTCAGCTTGGCCGTCAGCTCGGACCGCGGAACGACGCGCCCTTCGCGGTCGCGGCCGAGAGCCAAGACGTTCACGTTCTCGCCCGGTTGATGCAGGTCGCGCTCGGTCCACGCGGCCACGTCCAGGTCCCCAGGCCAAGCGCGTCCGTTCGCGCTGGCCCCTTCGAGAACCCAGTGACGTTCGTCCGGCTCAAGCCAGTTCAGGTCGCCATCCAGTTCAACGGTCGCCAGAACCGGTCCGCCCTCCGGCAGTTCCTTGGGCAAGGGCAAGACGACGGTGCCGTCGGGCCCCGTGCGTCCGACCGCCAGACGTTGATCGGTGCGGGTGTAGAGCCGCACGGTCGCGCCCTCCTTCGCCTGCGCGTCGCTCAATCCGTGCACCCAAACGAAAGCGGAGTTCGCGCCGAGCTTGACGGTCATGCCGAGATCGCTGATGCGCACGACGGCGTAGTCGGAACGCCACCCGGAGTTCAGGTCCTCCACCTCGACGCGGTACGTACCGAGCGGGTTCTCACCTAGCAAGCCGCTCAGGTCGAGCGCGTGGACCTCGGGCACGTCCGGTGTGCCGCCGATGTCGACGATCCTCATCATCACGGACGCGGACGTGCGATGCGGCCCGCGACCCGAAGCGTGTTCGACCAGGTTGTTCTCGTGCACGCGCCAGGCGCTCAAACGAACGCGATCGACGTTGCAGGCGCCGAACAGGATTTCGAGGTTGCCATGCGCGCCCAGCACGCCACCCGACGGCATCCACAACGCAGGCCGGCGACCGCCCACCGCGACCTCGATCTCCTGGGCGGCGGCCAGCGTCACGCCATCCGTCCCGACCAGGGTGCCGGGCAGGCGCACGCGGTACGAACGGCGGCACTCGAGCTCGCCGGTCAGCCGCAGCTGCCTACCCGACACGTCGACACGCAGGTCCTTCACCGGTGGGTCGAGGGTGACCCCGGCGAGATCTTGGCCCATGGCGAGCGAACGATCGAAACGGAGCTCGATCGTCGAGGACGCACTGTACTGGGCGACGTCGACCGAGCGCTGCAACACGGACAGCGTCGCAGGGTCCGGAACGAGCAACGTGTGCTGCGTGGCCTTCGCGAGACCGATCGCGCGGCCCTCGGCGAGCAGTCCTTCGTCCACCTCGACGATGATCTTGGCGGCGCTTCGGTCGAGTTCCACGCGTACTCGCCGCGTGGCTCGGGAGTCCCCCAACACCTGGTGCTTCAACTCTCGTTGGGTCTCGGAATCACGCAGGGTCAGGTGTTCGCGCAACGCATCGGGATGCACCGCTTCACTGAACCGCAGCTCGACGACGACCTTGTGGAGTCCGGCCTCGTGCACGAGCACGTCCCGGACCTCGAGTCCTCGCGTGGTCCATGCGGGGCGGTCGACCGGATCGAGCGGGGCACCCATGACCTCTTCGAAGCGTGGTGTCGGCGTAGCGCTGTAGACGAAACCGGCCCGAAGCGGAACATCCAGAGCGAACGCGAGGCGATTGCCGGACTCCCAGGTCCAGGATCCCTGCAGCGGCGGGTCGAACACGAACGGCGCAGCGTCCAACACCTCGCCCAACTTCCCAGCGCCGACGTAGCGGTCGAACTCGACCCACAACTGGTCAGCGTCCTGGGCAGGACCGGCCGGAACGACGCGCGTCACGCGCAAGGGCGGATCCGCAGCATGGACCCGGCGCTCCCGAATGAGACCTGCGATCCAGATCCACCCCGCGGTGTTGAGGATCAGAAGAAGGGCGGCCGTGAGCCAGAACCGCGAGCGGACGGTCGGCCGAGTGGTGTCGTGCATGGACGAGGCGTGAACAGGCGCTTCGTCGATGGGTGGGGAGAACTAGGGTGTACGAAACGCTCGCACTCGATCCAAGACTGCCGTGCGGATTTGTCCGCCGCGCCGATCAGCGAGCCGTTCCGCGCGCGAGCAGGTCGCTGGCCGTTTTCGTGAGCCGGCCCACGCAATCCTCGAGTTCGTGCACCTCGATCTTCTCGTGGTCGGTGTGCGCGTCGAGGATCGAGCCCGCGCCGAACAACAGTGGCGTGCCCCAGGCGGGCATGTGCGGCGCATCGGTGCCGAACGCGACGATCTTGGAGTCCTCGCCCTCGGGCACGTGGCATTCGAGGGGTCCGTAGACATTGCCGGTGATCTCGAGTTCGACGTGCTCGCCGAGGTGTTCGCGGATGCGCGCTTCGACGACGTCGGGGGATTCGACCGCGCGCAGCAGGAACGACGCCTCGGCCCTGTCCGCGACCACGTTGGCAGCCACGCCCCCCACCAGGGTGCCCAAGTTGACCGTCCCGGGGCCGAAGACCGGGTGCTCGCCCCACTTCTGATCGAGCAGCTTGGCGGTGACACGGATCAGTTCGTGGACGGCGCTGGGTCCGACCTTCTGGCTTGAATGACCGGCGACGCCGTGCGCGTGCAGCTTGGCGTGGAAGAGGCCCTTGTGTCCGCGGATGAACATGCCGTCGGTCGGCTCGCCCACGATCGTGTAGCGCGGCCTCCACGGCTCGGCGAGCTTGGCGTTGGCGACCTTGGCGCCGTCGGAGGTCTCCTCCTCGCCCACCGTGAAGAGGAACCCGATGCGATCCTCACCCGCCTGCAGCATGCGCTCGCCAGCCGCCAACATCGCGACGGCCTGGCCCTTCGCGTCGCAGGATCCGCGCCCATGGATGGTCCCGTTCGCGACCTTGGACCCGAAGAACGGCGGCACCGTGTCGAGATGCGTGCAGAACACGACCTCGGGCGCGCCGGCGCGGGCCAGCAGGTTGAAGCGGCCGGGTTCGACCTCTTGCCGCTCGACCTGGAACCCGCGGTTCACGAGTTCGCGGGCGAGGGCGTCGCCGTAGTCCTCCTCGGTTCCGGTGATGGAGGGGATTTCGATGAAGTCGACGAGGGTTTGCGTGAGATCGAGCACGGATGGAGGATCGCGTTTGGCACGTCCAAGGTCCAGCCTTTCACTCGATCACGAACACGTTCGGGACGTCGCCCTCCGAGAGCCAGGGCAGGGTTTCCGTGCGTGCTCTGCCCTGACGGATCGCTGGGCCATCAACCTGCGGCAGCCAACATCCTCACGTGGCGAGCCTCAGAATCAGAGTGACTGTCAAAATGGAAGTGACCCGCATCCTGATCCACAGCTGGGTTGACCGACGACCTGACTTGGTCCCCGAACGGATCCCAGGCACCAGCCGGCTCACTTCACGTCGAGGTGGACGTCCTCGTCCGGACCGACCAGGACCTGCTCGGTGCGCAGCACTTCGCCCGGCTCCTCCTGCGAGCCCCGCCGTACGACCAACTGGTAGTCACCGACCTCGACGCAAGGAAACGTCCAGTTCGGATTCGGGGCACGGCCGCCGAACGACCCGGAGCGCCGAACCAAGCTTTCGATCTCGCGGGTCCCGTCCACCGAGGTCAGGGTCACGAAAGCGTCCTCGAGGCCGAGCGCCGGGTCGAGTGCGACCGTCACGGTCCGCACGCGCCGGAGCACGAGCACCGCATCCTCCCCCGGATAGAGCGCGAACGCGGTGATCCCGTAGCCGTCCAGCGGAAGCACGGTCCCGCGCAGCACATCGTGTTCGTACCAGCCGTGCAGGTGAAGCGTCTTGCCTGGCTTCGCCTTCACCAGCGCGCCGGGTCGAATCGGACGCGGCGCACGCTCGTCCCAGTCGTGGAAGACGATCAGGACGTCCTGATTCTCGACTCCGCCGACGACGGTCAACGTCCCGAACGGATTCGGGACGTCCAGTTGGATCGCCCCGGCATCGCACACCGCCCGCCCCAGGATCTCACCGACGATCACCCGAACAGTGGCTTGCCCGCGCGCCCTCGTGTTCGGCGGAACGAGCGTCGACTCCGTCAACTTCAGCGGCGGCGGAATGCGCATGTGCGGCGGGTAGGCGGATTCCATGAGAGGACGGATGCCTAACCCGGGCTCGAGCATGTACGCCTCGACGTACAACTCGGCCTCGTGATCGTGGCGGAACCCGGGCGCGCGCAAGCTGCAACGGAAACGTCCGTCCTTGGCACGGGTCGCCGAATGAGCACGCGACCGGGGAAGGCCCTCGATCGCCTGCCGCAACCCGACATCGAGGTCCCCGGAGTAGGGCGCGCCATGCGGACCGACGACCGTCCCACTGACTTGGATCGTCCAGGTCGGGCCGCTGCCCACATCCGACGCCTCCACAACGATCGGTTCGCCGCTCATCGCGCAGCCGCAGCAGGCGACCGCCAACGCGAACAGAAGGAATGCGACCGATTGACGTTGTGGGTCGAAGCCGCGCCGACGTTCCAAGAGGGGTGCGGGACGGACCATGACGCGAGCTACCCCTTGGACGAACCCAAGTTTCCAGGACGCTCCGGCGGGCGTCGGAATCGCGGGCTCAGTCGGAGGACACCTCGTCCTCCAACCCCAGCACGACGAGCCGCAGCAGCCGGGCCAGTTCTGCGCGGTCCTTACTGCGCAGGGACTGGACCGATTCGACGGCGTCCTCCATCCGCAGACCGATGACGCGGTCGACCCGAGCGAGCCCCTTGCGCGTCAGGTGAACCATCGTGCTGCGTCGGTCCAGTGGATTCGGGCGGCGCTTCACCAGGCCGCGTTCCTCGAGCCGATCGATGCGGTTGGACATCGCTCCCGAGGTCAGCATCGCTGACTCGCACAGGTCCTTGGATGGGACACCCCAGGGCTTCCCGACGCGGCGCAGGGCGGACAGCACGTCGAACTCCCACGGCGTCAAGTTCGAGGGCTCGAGCAGGCGCTTCAGGCGTTCGGAGAAGGCTCCGGAGGCCTGCAACACCCGCAGGACCACCGCCATGCCGGACGTGTCGAGCTCGGGACGTTCCAGTTTCCACTGGTCGAGCATGGCGTCGGTCGTGTCTTGAACTAGGCCCATCCCCCCACGCTAGACGACGCCCTGAGGCAGAACAAGGCGCCCCAAAATCTCCTCCCTTTTTGGCTTGACGTGAATTCACTTCACATGAAGGAATGTAGTTTCACCGAGGGGGGACGACTCCTGACCCCTCTCACTGACCACCAATCTCATTCGATGAAACGCAAGCGACACGGGTCCCACGGAGGACGCAACTTTGGTTCGGACGGCAATCGAGTTCCCCACACCGACGCCAACGCGTGGGACGACGAGGACTTCGATGTGGACTCCGAGGACGAGGGCGACGAGGACTCCGACACGTATCTGTCCTGGGGTATCGATCGACCCACCCGAGATCGAGATCCTCGTCAACGGGGCCCGCGCCCCACGACCCGCTTCGCCAAGTGGGACGACAACGACGACGAGGATGACCTCGAGGACGAAGACTACGGCGAGGAGGAATGAGCGGATGCCCTCTGCCTGAATCACCCCGTTCCACCCGAATTCAAACCTGTATCCAGGACCTGACCATGTTGGGCAACTTCGACGACGACCACCGCTTCTGCACCGCGTGCCAGACGTACGTCCGCTACCTCCAGTCCCCGGAACACGCCTACTGCGTCGAGTGCGGCCAGAAGGTCACCCTGTTCTCCAAGGACGACACGAAGATCTTCCTGCTGGGGACCAAGACCGGCCCGACCCGGTCGGAGCTCCTGCTCGAAGCGATGGAGTGACGCAGCACTCGCTCCCTCGCTAGAAGCATCGCGGCGAGGGGGCGAGTTCCTCAGCGCCTCCATCACCGCGTGGATGGCGACCTGGATCACAGGCCGTGCGCCGCACCGTCCATCGCGCATCGTGAACGGAGTGCTTCGGTCTCAATCGAGCACGAAGACCTGCGCATCGTCGCCGGCGACCTCGATCCGCTCGGTCCGGACAGGCTTGTCCATGGACCCGTCGAAGACCTCCAGGACGTACTCCCCACTGGGCACCGGAGAGAACCAGATGTCGGAGCTGTTCAGCTGTCCGAAGCTGACCCAGTACCCCTCGAGCCTCGCACGATCCATCGAGAAGTGGAAATGCCAGCCGATCGGATCGTCCGACAGATCGGTCGCGACGTAGTCCTCGGCTGGGAAGAGCAAGTATCGCGCACGGTCCGGCACGTCCGGGCCCTCGTGCTGAATCCGAATCGAATGGAGTCGCTCCAGGTGCAGCACTTTGTGTTCGCCCGGTACCAAGGTGAAGTATCGGACTCCACCGGTACCGTTATCGTGCACCGCGCCTGACCACTGGTCAGGCGAGCCACGTCCGAACAGTTGCACGGGACGATCCGTCGTCACGAGGAACGGGATCGGCGGTTCCGCTTTCCCTCCGAAGAAGGAACCGATCTGAACCGGGACCGCCGATCCTCCATCCACGGACACCAGCTCGAGTACGGCCGCCGGCGGAGGCAGGTCGAACACGACGTCGCCAAGATCCTTCACCGGGACCTCCTGCGAGGTGGAAACGGGATCCACGAACGTTGGAGAGGCGACAGCCTGGGCCCACGGGTCGGTGGTCAGGTCGCTGGGCCATCGAAAGCCACGAGACTCGAGTTCACGCGCCGGGTCCGGATCGAGCACGGGCTCGATCTCGAACGTTGCGGTCACCTGAGGCCGATAGCCCCGCGTGTTCACGGTGATGTTGAAGTGCCCATCGAGCACCTCGACGTGACGATCCGTGGAGCCCCAGTGGATCGTCCCGCCGGTTCGACTGGTTTGCTGCAAGGAGTGCCGGATCACGCCGACGAAGGGCTGCCCGTCAGGATCGAGGAGGCGGCCGATGAGTCGTACCGAGCTAGGTGGACCCATTCTCTCGCGTTCCACACGCCTCCATTCCTGAATCGCGGCCGCGCGCTCCTCGTCCCCCATCCCGTTCAAGGAGTCGAAGAACTGTCTGCGGTTGGCCTGGACTTGTTCGAGCGTCAGGTCCTCGACCGCCGTGGCGAGGTCCACCAACGAGGACTCGACGGCGGGGGAAGTTGCGGGCTTCTCGCTGGAAGGCTCGGGCGAGAGCGAGCCGCAGGCAGCCAGGACGAAGAGGACTCCTACGAAGATCGGGTGAGCGAGAGATCGGTGCATGCTCCCCCCCTTGCGAATCACGTGCCGGGCGAAGGAATGGCGATCACGCGGCCCGCACAGCAGGCCGCGTGCGCATTCACTCGGTCTCGAGCCCTTTCAGCGTGACCAGCTTGTCCCCGGCCGCGACCGTCGCGCCGGCTTCGACGTGGATCGCCGCCAGGATGCCCGGGCCGGGTGCGGAGATCTCGTTCTGCATCTTCATGGCCTCGAGGATCAACAGCGGCTGCCCCTCGGCGACCTCGGCTCCGACCTCGACCAGGTACTCGACCACGATGCCCGGCATGACGGCCTTGATCGGGCCGCCGCCACCGCGAGCCGCGCGTTCGGCGAGGTGCGCAGCGCGTTCGCGCTCGTCCTCGAGCTCCATCGCGTACGTGTGGCCGGCCAGCGTGACGCGGACCTTCGACTTGCCACCTTCGACCGACAACGCGTAGCTCTGGCCGTCGTGCGTGGCCACGACTTGACCCAGCAGATCGATCTCGTGGTAGTCGAAGTTCATGGGCTCGCCGTCGACCTTGACGATCAACTCGCCCAGGCGTTCGACGAGTTCGACCTCGTGCGTGCCTCCGACCATCTCGACGAAGTACTTCATGCTTGGCCTCCATCGGCTGCGCGGCGCACGGCGGAGGAGACGCGTCGACCGCGTTCGAGCCAGGCTGCGCGGGCACCGGCCCTTGGTTCGAGGGCGCGGCGACGCGCGAGCAGGTGGCGGTGCATGGCGGCCGCGGCCGCGACGATCTGGCGGTACTCCGTCGGAGGTGCCAACGTCAGGCTCTCGAGGAAATGCGTATCGTAGTTGCCGGACCGGAAGCGCTCGTGCTCGAGCACGGTCAATGCGGCGGGCAGGCTGGTCATGACGCCACCGACGTTCATCTCCTGGATCGCGCGGATCATGCGTTCGATCGCCTGCGCGCGGTCGCGGCCCCAGACGATCAGCTTGCCGAGCATCGGGTCGTACGCGAGGCCGACCTCCATGCCGCGGTACATGCCGGTGTCCAAACGCACCCAAGGTCCGCCCGGAGCACGCAGGTTGTGCAGCGTGCCGACCGAGGGCAGGTAGCCGTTGATCGGGTCCTCGGCGTTGATGCGCACCTCGATCGAGTGACCGTGGATGTGCAGCGAGTCCTGGCCGTAGCCGAGTTCCTCGCCCGCCGCGACGCGCAGCTGCTCGCGCACCAGGTCCACGCCCGTGATCATCTCGGTGATCGGGTGCTCGACCTGCAGGCGCGTGTTCATCTCGAGGAAGAAGAACTCGCCGTCCTCCCAGAGGAACTCGACCGTTCCGGCACCGACGTAACCGACGGCTCGACCTGCTTGGAGGGCGACCTCGCCCATCGCGGCGCGCGTGGCCTCGTCGATCGCCGAGCTCGGCGCCTCCTCGACCAGCTTCTGGTGGCGGCGCTGGATCGAGCATTCGCGCTCGAAGTAGTGCACGCCGTTCCCGTGGCCATCGAACATCACCTGGATCTCGATGTGGCGCGGGTGGTCCAGATAGCGCTCGAGATAGAGGCGACCGTCGCCGAACGAGGACAACGCTTCGCCCGATGCGGTGCGGAACGCGCTCGCCATCTCGTCCGGTTTGCGCACCACGCGGATGCCCTTGCCTCCGCCACCTGCGGCCGCCTTGATGGCGATCGGATAGCCGATGCCCTCAGCGTCGCGGATGGCCTGCTCGACGTCGTCGACCGGATCCTCGAGGCCCGGCACGGTCGGCACGCCAGCCTTGTTCATCGCGCGGCGGCTCTCGATCTTGTCGCCCATCACGGTGATGGCACCGGGAGGCGGACCGATCCAGGCGAGGCCCGCGTCGGTCACCGCTTGGGCGAACTCGGCGTTCTCGGACAGGAATCCGTAGCCGGGGTGGATGGCCTCGGCGCCGGTCGCCTTGGCTGCCGCCAGGATCTTGGCCTGGTCGAGGTAGCTCTCGGCCGGCGTCGTGCCACCGAGCGCAACGGCCTGGTGGGCCATGCGAACGTGCAGCGCTTCGTTGTCGACGTCCGAGTAGACGGCGACGCACTCGATGCCCATCTCGCGGGCGGTACGGATGACGCGCAGGGCGATCTCGCCCCGGTTCGCGATCAGAATTCGGCGGAACATCAGAGCACCATCAGAGAGGGATGTTGCCGTGCTTGCGCGTCGGCCCGGGCTGGTGCTTCGACGCCAGCAAGCCGAGCGCGCGAATCAGGTACGGGCGCGTCGTGCTGGCTTCGATCACGTCATCGATGAACCCGCGGGCCGCAGCCCGATACGGGTTGTTGAACGTGGCTTCGTAGTCGTCGGCGAGACGTTTCTCCTCGGCCTTCGGATCCTCGGCCTCGGCGATCTCGCGGCGGTGGATGATGCGCGTCGCCCCGGACGCCCCCATCACGGCGATCTGCGCGCCGGGCCAGGCGATGTTCACGTCGGAACGGATATGCTTGGACGCCATGACGTCGTACGCGCCGCCGTAGGCCTTGCGCGTGATGACGGTCAGCTTCGGCACGGTCGCCTCGCAGTAGGCGTAGAGCAGCTTCGCACCGTGGCGGATGATGCCGTCGTACTCCTGTTGAGTGCCCGGGAGGAAGCCGGGAACGTCCTCGAACGTGACGATCGGGATGTTGAAGGCGTCGCAGAAGCGAATGAAGCGTGCGCCCTTCTCGGAGGCTTCGATGTCGAGGCAACCGGCCAGCACGGCGGGCTGGTTCGCGACGATGCCGACGACGCGGCCCCCGAGACGACCGAAGCCGATCAGCATGTTCCGTGCCCAGCCGCTCTGGACCTCGAGGAACGAGTCCGCGTCGACGATGCGCTCGATGACGCGCGTCATGTCATAGGGCTTCTGGGGGTCCGCGGGGACGATCGTGTCCAGCTCGGGATCCTGGCGATCCGAGGGGTCGTCCGTCGAGACGAACGGCGGGTCCTCGGCGTTGTTCAGCGGCAGGTAGCTGAGCAGCTTGCGCATCAGGAGCAAGCACGACTTGTCGTCGGGGCTGGCGAAGTGCGCGACGCCGGAGCGTTCGTTGTGCACTTCACTGCCACCGAGCTCTTCGCTGGTGACCTCTTCGTGCGTCACGGTCCGCAGCACCTCGGGACCCGTGATGTGCATGTACGACGTCTTCTCGACCATCATGATGAAGTCGGTGATCGCGGGGCTGTACACGGCGCCGCCGGCACACGGGCCGAGGATCGCGGACAGCTGAGGGATCACGCCCGACGCGCGCGTGTTGCGCCAGAAGATCTCGGCGTAGCCGCCGAGGCTCTGCACGCCTTCCTGGATGCGCGCGCCGCCCGAGTCGTTCAGACCCAGCACGGGCACCCCGACCTGCGTCGCTTGGTCCATGACCTTGCAGATCTTCTCGGCGTGCGTCTCGCTGAGCGAACCGCCGAACACCGTGAAATCCTGGCTGTACAGGTAGACAGGCCGGCCGTCGACGAGCGCGTGACCGGTCACGACGCCGTCACCCAGGATCTTCTGATCCTGCATGTCGAAGTTCGTGCAACGGTGGGTGACGAAGCGGTCGAGCTCGACGAACGAACCTTCGTCGACGAGGAAGTCGATGCGCTCGCGCGCGGTCAACTTGCCCTTCTTGTGTTGGGCTTCGATCCTGCGCTCGCCGCCCCCGATCAGGGACTCCTCGCGCATGCGCCGCAGGCGCTCCAGGGGGGTCTCGGGGGGCATCGTCAGGTCGCCTTGGGGCCAATCTGTTGGGTTCCGTTGCGCCCTCGGGGGTGGGGCGGCGGGAACGGGGGGGCGACACGATACCAGAGAGGCCCCCGGCGTGAGACCCAAGGACCGGCCGCGTTATCCTGGGAACCATGCAACGCTCCCAGCGCTTCGCCCTCGCCACCCTTCTCGGGCTCGGCATCGTCCTCTCGTGCGTCCTCGTCTTCAGCGGCAAGGGCTCGGGTCCGGGCGACCTGGACGACTCCGGCCTCGGTCGTGACCAGCGCGGGACCGAGGAGGCCGGCCCCCTCGACCTGGATCGGGACGAGATGGTCGGGGGGGCCGCGATCGACTCGGGCGACCGGCGGGTGTCCTCGACGACCATGGATCCCGTGACGCTGGTGGTTCAAGTCACGCTCCCGGTGGGCTCCCCGCCGGACGAGACCCTCGAGGTGTTCGCCATGGGGACCGACGGGGTCGAACTGGCGCGGGCAGCGGTGGACGGTCGCGGCCAGGCCCGGCTCGAGGTCGAGGATCTCACCTTCGTCGCGAACGTGAACCTCGACGGACGCTTCCTGTTCCTGGAGGAAGCCCATGTCCCGCAGGCCACGGATCGCGTGCGCCTGAACCCGCGCCTCGGTGCCTGGGTGCACGGGCACGTCGCCCCGCGCACGGGCCTGCCGGACGAGAGCGTCGAGGGCTCCCTGCACCTGGCCGGAGCGATCATGGGTGGACGACGTGGATTCCAGTTCGAACGCCTGAGCGCCGAGATCGACGGCGGCGCGTTCGAGTTCCGCGGGGTCGACCCGGACTTCGACTGGACGCTGTCGTCCGAACTCGCCGACCGCCACGCCTCCCCCATCTTCGGCGTCTCCCCCGACGCCGGCGAGACGCACGTCGTCGACGTCGAGTACGGCTTGGGGGTCCGCCTCGCCGGGCACGTGCTCGACGCGGACGGTACGCCGGTCGAAGGCGCGACGGTACGCACGAGCACCGACCTGCCCTGGCC
>TARA_R110002073_G_scaffold56095_1_pt1 | contig 17035 bp, 7 predicted proteins | sample TARA_R110002073 | Tara Oceans TARA_R110002073 (sample SAMEA4397174) | marine metagenome | biome: Polar Biome; feature: [DCM] deep chlorophyll maximum layer (ENVO:01000326); material: water (ENVO:00002006), including particulate matter (ENVO:01000060) such as... | depth 40 m
CTGCGGTTTGGTGCATATTGAGTTGCGAACGGACGTAGGAAACTCCGAAGAGCCCGAACGTTGCGTGTCCGATAATGTCTGTCGATCTCAGCCTCTAGCTTGTTGGCCATCTGCTCAACCCAGCGTGCTTTGCCCTGTGGCGTCTTACGCTCCGCTAGGCGACCGTAGCCGCGCATACGCGCTCTGACCTCCATTGGGACTTCGGGGCTGTTGATGAGCCTCTCAAGGGCCTTCACGGACTCTGTGACGTCCTCACGTTCAGCGGCCTGCTTGCGGATCTGTTTAACCTTCTGTTCAACCACACGGATGATCTTCTCGTCGCCCGCTTGCTTGAGTTCTGCAATCTCGTCTGCATCTGTAGCGAGTTGCAACAGCTTCTGAAGCTTCTCTTTCTCCTCCTCAGTGTTGTCGAGCTGTGTCCTGCGTAGCTCACGCTGGTAGTCGATGAATGCCTGACGCTCTGGTGTGCGTGACTGGCGCTCTTCAGCGGCTACTGTAGCCTCTGCATCTGCGTCCTGCTCGGATAGTGGCTCTAGTGAGTAATTGATACGAGGGTCAAGCAGGTCGAAGTTGCCGTTGTTACCTGTGGCTGACTTGATCTGATTTGGCTCGAAGGCGATGTAGATAGTAGCTGGAAGAGGGTCAACCGAGTTACGAATAATCACACCATCGCGGCCTTCAGATATTGCTTTGTCAATTAAATCAGAGTAGCTTCGCCCTTTACGGTTTCCTTCATGGTCAACTTCAAGAGGATTCTGTATGGATAGATAAACGTCTAGCGTTTCTCCCGATAGATCAAATGCCTTCTCGACAGCTTCCTCACCCTCAAAGGATGCCTGCATCATGTCAATAGACTTGAATCGCGCCTTCTGGTTTCCTTCCATTTCCCTTAATTGGTCGTGGAGTTCCATTAGTTCTGGAGTTTTACCCCAAACGCCTTCGATCATTTCCAAAGCTTCTGTGCCAGAAAACTGATACATCTTCCAAATCTTTTCTGCAAGTCCATCCCTGAATGGTGGTAATGGTTCAAGTGATTTTATCAACTTGTCCCGCTTACGTAAGATTTCATTTACCTCCTCATTGAACTCGGTTTCTTCTTTAAGCGCCTGATCGTATTGAGCCTGAGCCGTAGCGGAACGATTGTAGTAGTCTCCCAGTCGCTGACTGTCACTGAAAAAGAACCCCTTGAAGGCAGAGGGTGAGCCAGTGTTTGATCCTAGTAATTCCTTAAGGAATGCCCCGCCTTTAAGGCCAGAGGTTCCATGCTTTACAACAATCGGCTCCCCATTTTTATCGACGACCTTTGAGTCACCAAACCACGACTTAAACGCTGGGGTGTCTGGGGCTTCTAGTGAGTAGTTGATCCGAGGATCATTCGGGTCGAACGTGCCACGGTTGCCTGTGGCGGATTTGATCTGGGTTGGGTCAAGCACTAGGTATTCAGTAGTAGTCTCTCCACCAAAAGCATTTTCGTATATGACACCGTCAAATCCTGCCTTCTTTAAATTATCAGACGCATCTTGCGACATTAAAAGAGGAAACTGACTGTCACCATTTGCCCATCTGTCGCGCATTTCCTGAGCATTGAAGTCATCGACTTCAAGTGGCTCGCTGATGTTTAAGAAGACGGGGATAGTTGAGTCGCCCTGATTTTTTCTGTTGTGAAACTGAGGTAAATTGCTGGGGTCATCTCCAAAGAATGCCGCAGCACCCGATGGACTCTCAGCGGATATAATGAACTGATCAAAGGCAGCGGATGTCCTGTGATACACAACCATCGGCTCACCGTTCTCATCGACAACCTTCGAGTCACCGAACCACGATTTGAACGCTGGGGTGTCTGGGGCTTCTAGTGAGAAAGCTTCTCTAGCACTTTGTCGAGTATCAGGTCTTCCGTCTCCTGATCCGATATTTTCTGCTGAACGTTCGAGAAAAGAGAATCCAACTTTTTGTTCGAGGGTTCCTTCGCGTTTAAGTCTTTTGAGGTATCCGTCATAACTTTCTGGTTCTAAATTGTTTTTCCGTATGGATGCTGCCCATATTGCAGCTTGAACTTGTCTTGGCTCCCAACCTATATCATTTGCCACTTCAGTCAATACCTTTTCGGCCTTAGAAAATTGCTTTGGAGTAGGAGATTTTGTTCCGAATAGCATTCGCGCAACGTGCCTATCAACGACGACCTTGGTCACATCACCAGCATTGGCGTTTTCGTAATTTGATATCTTCCTACCACTAAGCTTCTCATTCTTGCTGATCTTATTCAGGTTGCCGATAACCGCAGGAAGGTAACCTGTGAACTTATCGCCTCGTTTTAGCTGACCATACGCCTTAAGTGCTAAAGACACATTGGCCTTAACTGATGCTGCCTGCGAAGTTGCTGACAAGAGTCGCTCAAACAATGGAGCATCTGCCCCAAAGTATTCTACCATCAATTCTTTAGATCGAGTGTAAAAATCCTTCCAGTCCTTAGATCCTTCAATTGACTCAATGATCTGCTTGCGCGTCATCTTCAATCGAAGTGACGTTGGAGATTTTTCTAGTGAGAAGGTCGCATCTAAGTCGCTTACCCCAGCTTTCTCAAGCGCAGCAGGCTTAATCTTGCCCTGCATGATCTTAAACCTAGGGTCGTTCTTTGGTGCGTAAACTGGGTTCTTAGCTAGAACCAGACCGCCGACTTGGATGACTTCCTCCGCTGATACCACTGGCGCTCCAGTGTTGCTGCTGCGGTCGTAGAAGTAACTGTGGCGGAACGGGTTCATCCCGACCTGCACCCAGCTTGGGTCGTTGAGGACGTCCTTGGCTTCAGCTTCAGACATTCCATCTGACTGATCTACCCAGTCCCCCTCTACGGTTGCGATGGTGGTTTTGGTTGTCTGTCCTGTTGCAATCCTGAAGGCCACAAATGGGTTGGTCGCAAAGTTCACGTTGCTCAGTCGAACTGTTGGAACGTAACCGATCTTAGCCCCAGCCCCGCCAGACGATACTCCGCTGCGTGGCTCATGGACAGATGCCACCCACACGCCGTGGTCCTTGTATGCGGGTATATCAAGACGAGCGCCTACACGATCACCGCTACTGAGCGTGCGAGTGAAGTTCTCTGTGCCGACGAACGGAACCTTGTCCTTCTTTAAAGCGCCTATGATCTCCTCTTCAGTTGCTGCGGCAGGAACCTCAGTGAATGGCTTGATAGGGTCTGCCTTGGCGACGATCTCGTTATACTCATCTAAAGTGATCTTGCCAGCACCATACTGGGCAGCGGCTTCAACGACCTCTGGAGTCCGCTTAGTCACGTCCTTCATGGACTCCTCTACCTCTAGTGAGTAGGATTCATCCACGTTCGTGTCGTCAAATCGGTCGCTGAGTGTGATCGGAGTGCCGTCTGCATTGTAAGTGATGTCTGCGCTCTTGGTCTTACCGTAGCCCTCGAACACATTCTCCTCCTTGTTTAGCGTGTAGCCCATCGACTTTGCGGTAGTCTTCATCTTTGACTTAGCCAATGACATGGCGGCGGCTTGAATCTTCTTGACGTCACCGTTGCTTACCCACTTCTGGAACGTCTTTGTAGTCCCACCAGCATTAACCGCAGCTTCTCCAGCAGCGATGATCTCTTCGTCGGTTCCCTCCATGCTGGATAGCTCTAGCCACTTGACATACTTGACGTCAGCCTCAGCGCTTACTGGGGATATTGTGTATCTTGGGTTCTCACTTGTGTTCGCCTTGACGCCAGTAGTTGAAACGCCAGAGGAAGGATACACCGACTTGAGGCGGTTCTTCTTGACGATCTTACCTGTCTTCGGATCCTCAAACACTGTTGACCAGTGTGGAGCTTGCTGGAGGATATGGACGGTAGCCTTAGAGTCATCGACCGACTGGATGGCCATAGGGTATGACGTATGCATACCGACAGCCTTGACTGGCTTGACCTTGCTGTTGATCTCAAGGACAGCGTAAACATATCCACCTTGGTTCGCACGTTGCTGGAATGGCTTTGTGAGTGGCTCAGAGAGCATATCAGACAGAGCCTGAACCATGCCAGCGCCTGACATTTTAGATAGGTCACCATCTTTGCCGCGCTTGATCTTGGAGTATTTATTGTTCAGTCCAGTGGAGAAGAAGCTGCCGAGCATCTCCTTTGCGTCTGGGGATGCCTCAATCTGCTCTGCCATTGAGATGGCGATGTTGACACTGAATAGCTTGCGAGCGTCAAATGAGCTTTTGTCTGGGGCAAGCATTGCCTTGATCTTTTCGACGTTCTCAGCGTATGAGTCGTTGGGGTCTAGGTTCAGACCGAGCGACACCCTTACGGACTTCGTCTTGCCAGTGTCAGGGTTATACACATCCTGCACCTTGGAAGCGTTGGCAGCCTCAATGATAGCGCCTTGCACCTCTTTCTCAGGTAGCTTGACCTTAGGGTCGCTGGCCTTAACGGAGAAGAAGTCCATAACAGCATTAGCCATCGTAGTGCTGGACAACAGTTTCTCCACTGGCGCTGATGTCAGGGCCATGTAAATCTTACCGTTGTTCTGCTTGTAGACCTTATTCAGGTCGGCAGCCATCTTCTTAGCAGCGTTGTCTGTCGATGCCCAGAAGTATCCACCCTCATGGAATTTGATCGGGTAAAAGACTCCACCCTGACCTTCAACTAATACCTCATCGCCATGCTTCAACTGGCCAGAAAAGGCTCCGTCTGGCTGGTGTAGGAAGATGATCTCGCCATCGAAGTCCTCTAGGGTCTTGTTGGTGGTGATGTATCCATCCTTGACCAGTTGCTTAAATTTATCGGAGTCCTTGTCGTAGCTGTAGGTGTAGCCGAGTGCTGGGTCTGTATGCTCTAGTGAGAACGTCTCCACACGGTCAATGTTCTCCTGCTCGCTGATGCCAGCGTTGGCCTGCGTGCTTGGAGTTCCCACTGGCTTACCCACGAGACCTTGACGGTCAAGCATTTCCAAGAAGTCTGTTGGCAGCTGGCCGCTAGCTTCTAAGTCCTGTAGCTCCTTAGCTCTGCCGAGGATCTGTTTGAACCCGCTGATGATGTCGTCTAGGAACTTCAAGAACGACTCAGGGAGTGAAAGGTTATTGCGCTGTCCGTAGATGCGTGCCTTGACCTGCTCGGCTACCCACTCCTTGATATCCTCGTCGGTTTCCCCACGGAGGTCAGGTGTGTCGGTAAGCTCTTCGATGGCCTTACGCCACTCGCGAACCTGCTCGACCGTGACCGTTCCTTCTGCGATCTCTCTGTCGTATTCAGCGTGAGCAAACTCTTCGACTACTGTAAATGGGTTAGCGCCTTGGAAAAGTTTGACGACCGACCGAACAGCCCCATCCACTACAGTAGATTTCTGTGAACCCTTCTGGACTTGATCTTCAAGTCGATCATTAGGTCTACCCTGTTGAGTCATTAGCTCCTTAGACTTGGCCGCAATCTCCTTCTTGCTAAACCCAGCGTCCTTCCAGCCTTGGATAATAGCGGGGCCACCAGCAGCGAGTGCGGGGGTGTTCTTAACCGTAGTCCCCTTGGAAAGCGGGATGAACCTGTTGACTAGGTCAATGACTTGGTCTTGCTGTTCAAGATCCTTGTCTGCCTTGTCTAAGCGTGCCTGCTCTACTCTCTTCTGCTCTGCTTCGATGCCACGTGTGAAGGGTGTCATGATCTTGCCCTTGACGATCTCTTCGACGCGCTTTGTTTCGAGAGCTTGGATCTCTTTGTCCAACTTCTCGTATTTCTTCATGTCCTCGGGAGTGCTGTCCTCAGCCTCCTCTAGTGCAGCAAGCTCTTGTTTCTTTAGATTGATCTGTTCTTCAACGGCTGTCTCTGCTAGTGGCTCAATTGGGTCTGCAACCTCTGCTGCTTCCTTGCCACGTGCCTCGGATTCTTCTGGCGTTAAACCAGCCTCTACTGCTGCCTGTGATGCTTCTACCGTGGTAGCCGCCACAAGCTCTTCAGCGGCCTTACGGTCGCCCTGACGGGCCTTCTTAGCTAATTCCTGTAGTGGCACACCTTCCTCTGTTGTCTGGTCGCCAAATTGCTCCTCGATGTAAATGTTAAACTCTGGCTCTGGGATGACATTATATGCCAGTGCCATGTCCACTGCGCTCATGCCATTTACAGGATTCATGAACTTATCCAGTGCTTTTCTATTATCCAATTCAACCGCTACACCAGTAGTAGTTCCCACCAATCCGCCCGACATAATTGCCAAGAGTGCTTCATGCCCACGTCGCTCTACAAATGCTGGCACTGACATATCGTAATCAACGTCAAAGGTAAGTGCTCGACGGAAGTCTTCTATCACGCCTTGCGTCATTTCCTCAGGAGCCTCTGCAATTCCAGATATTAAACCCGTTTTGGCTCCACGAGTGACGGCCTCGCGAACAGTGAGATTTGTCACGGATTTCTTACCCGTTGTTTTTAATGCGTTTGAAAGCATTTTCTCGACACCCATTAATCGCTCAATCATTGCCATTGCGGTAGCCGCACCACCTCGACTGAATAAATCTTTAGTTGGATCAAACTCCTCCCCTTGTGATTCCGCGAAAGCCCTTTCACTGTCACGCATATTTTCATACATCTGCGACTGTGAGAGGAATAGCCCAGCGCCACCGCTTGCCATCATTGATGCCATGATAGGCATTGATGTGCCAAGAACATTGCTAAATTCACCAACAAGACCCTCGCGAGCCCCCGCTGGGATAAGATCATATTCGCCGTAAGTTTCTCTGGCGTCTCGTAGCCAATCACTAGCAGCGGATGCCTCTCCAGAAAACTCACCAAGGAAAGTCTTCTCATGCCTTGAGATGATTCCACTCTGGATGGCGTCGGCCCTTGCCTGTAGGGCTTTACGGTCATCTTGACGTTGGAACTCTTCTTTTCCGAGCGTGCTATCCTTGCGGGTTCCCATTGGGGAAGCTATCTCAAATGGCCTGATTTCGCGCTTACCACCACCACGGACAGTGCCTGAAACTCCTGCCAGCTTGGCTTGTTCTCTTTCAGGCTTGCTTAGTTCTATCCAGTCCTTTTGAAGTTGAAGTATCTGTTCCTTCTCCTCAGGGGTGGTTTCAAGTGCAACACCAGCCTTGCGAGAGTAGTCTGCTGCTTGAGAAAAAAGTCCACCAGCCATAGATAGCCCACCCTTACCCATACCCTCAAAAACCACAACTGGCTGACTGGCTGCATACGCTAATGAACCAACCTCTTCCTTGGGTTTTTTGGCAATTCGATTCTCAGATTTCTGATGCGTCCGAGTGTCACCGTCTAGGATGGCTTTGGCGTCGGCTACTGAGTCAGTGCCTGAGAGTCCATACACCTGAGTGTTAAGCTCGTAGTCATTGTAAATTTCGTTCTTGTCAGCATTATGCTTACTGCTGAGGAAGTTAGCCACAAACACCGCAGCGTCATCGGGGTCAGTCAAATCCATACCCTCGATAACGTGTTTTGAGTTGAGGATCTTATTGACCTCCCTAGGACGAGGTTCAAACGTTAAGGGAGTCGCTTCTGGCTGAAAACCACCTGCTGGCTTCGCCATTGGGACTGCCCAAGGTTTTGGGCTTTGGTCTTCCGTCGAATCCAGTTTTTCTGGAGAAATTGCTGAGGCTGTGTTTAAATTATCGGTTGGCATTTTTTACAGTTTTACGGTCTCTTGTCTTTAATCTGATTGGCCTAATTAGCTTCTCAATTTTTTCTTGAATGTCAACAGGTGACGGATTTGGGTTGATCGAACTCCACTGCTTCAGGTCTTGCTCGATCTCAGCGTAGTATGGTGCTGCGTCGATGTATTCGTTGACCATCAACTTCTGGTCTTGGAAGGCGTCATTCACTGAGCGATATATGGTCTTGACTGAGTCTGGCATTGGCTCATCGAATGCTGCCCCAGTCCACCCACCGTCATTGATCCCCATGATAGCGGTATCACCCTCAAGGGAGGATTGGAATGCGTTCATGGCGTTCCTCTTTGCCTCACGACCTAGTGCTGGAGACCAGTCACCGTCTTTTACGCGCTTGTTAGCTTCATCTACAAAACCCCTGAACATCTCCTGAGACATACTACCCTCTAGCTGGGCATCGGTAACATTCCTGTTAAAGTTACCCACGGAAGCGATCCCATTTTGGGACGTGGCCTTTGATGCTGCCTTCCAGAGCTTGCCGTCTTCCTTGACCTGCTTTGCAGAGTCATACAGTGAGACCGTATCGGCCAACTGCTTCGTGAGCTTAGGGCCACCGACCATAGACAGACCGTCCTTGGAGTCATCGCTAAACGCATCTGATACAACAACAGGGTCGTAGATGCCTTTCTTGGCGTCTGCAATGAGGCTCGCCTGCGTTGACTCTTGATCCTTGAGAATCTTGTCCGTCCCAGACTTGCTTTGAGACTTCAGCACAGTCTTCTGATTTGCTGTAAGATACTTGTTTGCTGTGATGTTCTCGTTAAATTCTTTCCAGCCAGCTTCGGTGTTGGTGTTCTGCCCGATGAGCTTGAGCGAGTTGAATGACCCGTTCGCTAGGGTCTTCTTCTTCTGGACTGTTCTCTCATCCTCAGTGTATTGGCCGCTAAGGCTGTCAATAGCTTCCTCTGCCCCAGCAAAGTTGCCTTCACCCGCGAGAACCTCTGCACGCAGCACCTTGTTGGCGTCCTGCATCTCAAGTGCCTTGACCTCGATAGATGCCTTGTTAGCGGCTGTGGTAGCCTCGTCCTGCGCTCCAGCAGCGAATAGTGCGTCCTGATCCCGCTTGAGATTGCTAAGCGCACCAGCGTCCTCTGGGTTTGCTTTCAGTTGAGAAGCATATACCCCCGACGACATGTTGATGTTGCTGACGTTGACCGCCTGATCATACACCACACCCTGCCTAGCCGAGTAGGTTGCACCGTCATTCGCAAATGCGTCTGTAGCCAGTTGCATATCACTGGCAACTCTCCGATGGCCTTGGTTGCGGATGTTCTTACTAGACCAGCCAGTCCACTCTGAGTTGTATCGGTCGTTGATCTTCTTGACCTCACCAGCCCTGTCGATGCCCTGACCTACTGGGATGTTAGATATCTCACCGTCGCGATTGGCCTTGAGCTGGTCGAGCATAGCCCCGCCTGCGATCATGTCAGAGTCATACTGCTTCTGGATGTGGCCCTGATATACCTCATTGGCTGTGCCAGCAACCTTGCCGACCGTAGCCGTCATCTGCTGATCTGCTTGGGCCATGATGGCGTCTGCCTGTAGTGTGCGGTCGTTTACCTTCCGAACCCTTGGTGCTGCTACGGGGTTGACTGCGAAGTTGTGAGGGATTTTCATGTTAGCGTGATTTTAAGATGTTTGCAGTGCCAAATAAGCTGTTACTGCCAATGGTAGCAAAACTGCCAAAAGAAGATGCAGCCGTAGTTCCAGCTGAGGTTGCAGCACCAGCTCCAAGTAAAGTCGGGGCAGCAAAAGCGCCACCACCAAATGAGGCAAGGTTAGCGGCTGATAATTGACCGACACTAGAGCTTGCTGCTGTTAATGAGCCACCTGTTGCGGCCGTAGCACCCGTAGTCGCAGCGCCTGCTGACAATCCAGCAACACCAACACCAGCTCCAGCAATCGCTACAGCTGCCTGTTGAATAGCATTTGACTTGGCTGCATACTTGGTGGACTTGGCTAAATACATGGACGACTTGAAGTCACCTTCAGCTTTCCATCTGTCCTGCGCTCGCTGGTTACCCCCAGCCACGTGGATGTTCTGGACGTTGGCCTCTTGGACTGTGCGCTGCTTGACTAGCACGTCAGCCGCAGAGCCTTCCATCAGGACACCACTGCCAGCGTAGGCTGCCTCCTGCATTGCACGTAGGCGTCGGTTCTCCTTGCGCTCTGCCGATGCCACACGGCCTTCCTCTGCCGAGTCTAGCTCCATCTGCATTGCCGCAGCGTTATGGTCAACCTTAGCCTGATCCTCGATGCCCTTGGCGGTTGCCTTGCCCTGCTCGTTTGTTTGATAGGCTCCGTAGATCCCTGTTGCAGCCGTTACGGCTATTGCTGTATACATGAAGCTCATGTTAGTAAATCCTCCTGTTGTTCTGTTGTAAGTGTAGACGCCGAATCCTTGTTGACATACCTGCTTTCAAGAGTGGCGATGTCGGTTACGTTGTCTGGGTTTGAGTGGACGGTCTGCCAAATGCAGTCCTCTAGGACGTTTACGATCTTCTGTGACCCTGCCCCTGAGACGAACGTGCATGGCGCTGTAAGCTCCCTCACGTCGTCCCCGATGATTACGCGACACTTACCCTGCAATATCACGTTGAAATGCTCTGTGAGGTGTTTATGTCCAATGACGACCGTCCCTGCTGGCATGTATATCTCGCGGATATAGATGTCTGGGGCAAAGTTGTGTGTCACTGGGCATTCTACCTGCGGATGCGTCAGGAACTCCTGAGTGATATTGTCAATGTATGGGATGTCGAGTGTTTGCATTATCCTTGTGAGATTCCTAGCCGATAACCTAAGCCCGTAAGTGTAAAGTGTCGATGGCTATCAATTGTGATGTTGACGTCCAGACCTTGCTCGTAGTCGCCTCCAGTCGTGAGTTCAAACAGGCCACTTTCTCGTTGACCTGCGACCCACTTGAGGCCGTCGGTGAACGGTGATGGCTTGCCATTAATCGCAACATTGCAAGTGCCAGAGTCCAGTAGATACAGACCTAACTCCGTCAGACGCTTTACCATGCCACTAGGAGCCACCTCAGAGATGTCCGTAGGGTTCACGCGACACTCGATACGTCTACCGATGCAAACGTCTCCTGTGAGCTGTGAGGGGATTGTGAGGACGCCACCTGCAATGGTGTAGTCAACGTCCCTAGTTAGCTCCACGTCATCCAAGATCACGACCAATTTACCGTCGTCGTCCTGCTCGATTGGTTGACCGATGTCGAAGTTAGCGTCAGTCCAAGTGGACTGGTTGTCCAAGAACACTGTGCCAGCGTCAACGCTTCCAAACTGCTCTAGGAAGTAGCTACCATTACGCTTTACGACGCCAGCGATGATGTCGCCAGTGTCTGAGTAGTTGGATGCCGCCGAGATGATGTTGCCCTCGGTCTTGACCGTAGCCCATGCCCTGACCTCCTGCATCCCCTCGTAAGTAAGAACCGCCCCTGTGCCGTTGTTCAGCAAGCAGAAGAGTGAGTTGAACGGATGGCGACGGAAGCTCATCTCCTTGATGCCACTGTCGGTGATGTGAGAAGCGAACAGGCTCATCTCGATAGACTGCTGACCGTCTGATGCGAAGTCATACTTAGATGCACGAACTCGCTCGCCCTGACCCATCACGAACCAAATCATGTCAGCAAGCTGGATTGCCTGTGTCTCATTTGAGCCGTAATTGGTGTGGCTAGATACGCTAATGTTTGTAATTGAGGTTATAGCATTGTCGTCCCGTGACCCCATGGTGTTCTCTGCGTTGTCTGTGAGGATGTTTAACTGACGCGAACTCTTCAAGCTTCGGATCGTGTTGAACGAGTCTGACGCAACCGTGAAGGTATATGGAGACGTTTCAGTATTCCCTTGCAGGAAATTGCCCCAATCGTTGACGCGACTCGCATATACTGTGTTAGGTGACTTCTGGCATCCCCCATATACCATTCGTTCATCGTGAATTGTTAGCGAATAAGGGAATCCAGTTGTTTCACTAAAAACGCCAAATGCCCAGCGATGGTCAGTAGTAAAAGCCACCAAGGGGTTTACGGTTGTAGCTATTACACTCCTAGAGTCATTGAAGGTGTTTATTACGAAATACTGAAAGTTGGTGTTTTTTGGAGTTAAGCGCCAAAAGCACCCATCATTGGCATCTACTGATGAGGCTGAAAGGTCGGACGAGTAAACGCGAAGGATTGAACCGAGTTCAGTTACCTCTACCTCAACAGATCCATTATGCGATTTGTTTACTGAAACGATTTCCTTTATCTTTACCCATGTCGCTCCTCCGTCAGTTGACTGTTGAAGCTCTAAGCGACCAGACCATCGGCCACCCTCCGTAATTAACTCAAATACCCCTTGAGCAACAACGGATTGTGATGCGTCTGGCGAATCCCAATCTCCAGACAGTGAAGACGACGTTTGAATCGCAAAGGTTCGCCCGACGTCTGTTGACTTAAATATATCTTGAGATGAGCTTAATTCCAATAAGCCACCTTCAAAGATATCAGATCCCTCCCAGTAGGCTGCGTCGCTAAGTAATATATTGCTATTGGCTGGGATGTCTTGGATTGAAGTGTAAAATGGCTGCCCAGATGATACAAGGCTGGATGAAACGCTCCCCGTTGAGAAGGTGGGAAAACTTCCATTCCTTTTGCGATACACTGGGATGTTTATTGTGATGGTGTTTCCTAAAATTGCAGTTATCGACCATACGCCACTTACCTTGTCCCCTGATTGAATTAACGTTCCAGCCCAATTAGGGGAGACTGGCCAGTAAGCCTTAGACCCTGATGACGAGACATTGACATTATTAATTGCTATATTATCCCCAACAGAAAATGATGAAGCGTCTGCAAGAACGAACTTCATGTAATGGTAGTTTCCATCGCCGCCACGCCCATCACTCTTGACGTAATTTCCTGCTCCGAATGCAACGCTCGAAATTGACACCGAATTAGTCGTCGATGATGACACTGGAGTGTTTGCGCTATATGCAGCATTTGCACCCTCCCAAGGTGTGACGAATGCTGTGACACTAGATTCTGAGTCGAAATTCTGATCTTCAATAAGTCCGTTCACTTCCGCAGGGCTGACTTTCCATCGGTTCCCACCCTCAACGAGGTCAAAGAATCGGTTGATTGTCTGCACTGGATACTTGCCGCCGCACGTCAGGTAGACGAAGTCATTGACGTTGATGAAGTGAATCTTATGCAAGTCAGTAGGGTCGTATATGGTGGTCGCCATTGCCACGATGCCCTGTGTTGAGAGCGTTCCAGCTCCACCTAGCGTCGTTCCGTCAAGCGTTAAGGGCAATGCGCTGAACGGGGCTGCGTTGCCGTCAAAGATAACCTGAGTGCCAAACTCGTCGAAGATGATGAGATCCGCAGTTGTCGGGTCCGTTGACTCCGAACCACTGCCATCTGTGAATACAATGTGGAAAACCTCAGTCAGCGAGAACTTGAACGGTATGTATCGCACAGGAACCCCGTAGAGTGCGTGGTCGATCTTCGATAGAACCTCAAACGGAGGACGACGTGTCACCGCACCGTATGGCGTCGGAATCATATTGGTGAGCTTCTTACAGCCCTTGACGTATGCTGCTAGGTCGTCCCGATAGTGAAGCTCTGGCGATAGCTCACCAGCGTTGAAGGACTTGCGAATGAGTTGAGTTTTAGCCATTATCCGATGCGTGCGCGTAAGTTACTGAAGCCAGATGGCAGGTGACGGTTGTAATTCCGAGCGTATTTGCTCTGAAGCTCGCGTGCCTTGGGTAGTGTGAGTGAAAATAAGTCGCCACGTAGCTGATCTAGGAGTGGCTGGTTGTCTGTGACTAAGAAGCACGCACGCATTGCCACGCAGATTGCAACACACTCCTCAAGCTCACTTGACCACTTGGTCGGGTTGTCTTCGCGTCGGATGAAGAAAAGCTCAACTGGCTCGCTTGTGTCGAATGTTACCTTAAGCTCTTGACCTTCAACGTCATACTGCATTTGCTGTTGAGCGCCTAGCCATGTGGTGGGAGTGCCGAGGTCAACTTTAGCCCCCATCGGTCGCAGGCAATCGTTTGGAATCGTGTATGCATAATTGTCTCCTGTAACCTTGACCACGGCACGTGTCGTCAAAAGCTCTTTCCATAGGTAGTCGCGCTGCATCTTGTCGATGGACAGCAGCATGAACCGCTTGGCCTTGTCGGCTGCGGTAGAGTTCGTGGTGTCATAGTCCGTAACGGGATCGACACCGAGCATGCCCAGAGCGATGTTGAGGATGTCGAGTAGAGTAGTTGAGCGTCCTTGCATTAAATGAATGTGTTTGCTTTTTGGCTCCTTGGCAATAGCTCAAAAAAAGCGCCACCCGTTAAGGTGACGCTTGGAGATTTGACTAGACTAGACTAGGCAGCTTTGATAGTGCCATGCACCACACCGAAGTCATCGTTACGGACAGCATTCACGTCTTGCGAAGTGTAGAGCTGTGTAGCGAAACGCTGTGTAGGCAAGATGTCTAGCTCGGCTGTGCGAGGAGACCAAGTGTTGCAAGTGATCGCACGTTGGCAGAACGCGAAGAACTCACCGACAGGGACCTGAGGAACCACCAAGATGGTGAAGCCTTCAGCCTTTTCAACAACACCGTCAACGAGAGCGCCCATACGTCCGATGAAGTCGGAGTTCTGGAAGTAATCGCGGCTGTTGTTTTTCATCTTAGCAGCGGTGACAGGATTAACGCAGAGAAACTTCTCGTCATTAACATACTCATCACGGAACGTAGCGTCGATGTTGCTGAGGTCATCAGGGTCGATGAAGCCAACATTGAGGGTTTCATACTCCTGAGATGCTGGCATTGTAACCAGTGCCTTGTCGCCTACTTCATTGAGTTCACGAAGAACGCTAGGAGCAAGTGCAGCTTGGATCGCAAGAAGGTCTTCCTGCTTGTAGATCGCGGATGCGAGGCTCATCATGGTCGGGGACTTGATGTCGATAGCACGCAGGATATCATCTTTCTTAGGGATGTTATCAGCAGCTTCGATAGTCTTGCAGGATACGTAAGAACCTTGCTTGACCGAACCAGTGTAAGGAGTCTGGATGCCATACCACTCAGCGAAATCGGGAGTAGTTACATCGCGACGAGCTGGAAGCGATTGAGTGGCTGTGACCGTTGCATCATTGGCTTTAAGGCCATCGATACGAACAGAGTCGCCATGTTTAGTTTCTTGAGCGAACATCTTCATCAGCACTGGTGCTGTTGGGAGTCCGATGAGTTCAGCTACATTGTCGCTGAATGCTTGACGATAGATTTGTGGATCTGCCATAATATATTTCCTTTGATAATTGAATTGATTGTGAGTGTTGTTTTTCGCACAGTTATCCAATTAAGGGCAGATGCTACGTAAAAGCTCGGGGGCCGATTAAGGTTGTCCCCGAGCTTATTCGCTACATCTATAAATACATGAGCGCTTTGCTCAGGCAAACTTTACTTTTTTACAGGTTCATTGGCTCAAAGATTGCTGTTTTACCATTCAGGACGACACCACAGCCTAGGATAGGCTTATTGCTGTAGACCTTACCGTAGGCCATCGCAGGGTGGTCGTGTTGGACTAGGCAGCCCACTTGCATGCCGAAGACAATATTTTGTTGATTAGCGTGATAAACGACACCCGCTTGGCTATGAAGGTGTCCTTGAACGACAGAGCAGAACTCAGCCTGTGCGTTCTTGTAAGCCGCCATTTGGCCACCCTTACCGCTGTCCCCGTGGCGATACTGGACGCCATCTACGAAGATTTTAGCGTAGCGAGGGTGGACATTCCAACCATCTAGCTGCCATAGATCCTTGAAGTCATAGATGCACTCGTCTGGGAGGCCAATAATGCGAGCCTTACGGGCTGGCAGGGCATCGTGGTTGCCGATCAGGAACTCTACCTTGGGGAATGCCTTGTGGACTTGGCGAACCTGCTTAGTAGCTTGCCTGAACTCCTCTGCCGCTGATGGCATTGAAGGGTCTTTCTCATGAAACGATATGGCCGACCAGTCAATTAGGTCACCAACCGCGACTACCTTAGTGCATTTATATTTCTTCTCGATGCGTTTAAGGAAGGCGATGGCCTTTGGGTGCATACATGGAGCGTGGAGGTCGGGTATGACGAGTGTATTCATAGTGTTTATTCTTGTGTTTTCTGTTGAACGCTCAAGGCGTTATGAGTAAAGCTAGGGGCATAAGAAAGGTATTTCAAGGAAAATGTTCGTTTTGCTTGACAAGGGTGTCTGAGTAGTCTCTAATGTGTAAATCAAGGGAAGAACAGCGTGACAGCAGTTATCCATTTTACGTCGAAAGACACATTTAAAGTCCGAGTTTCCGCTGTCACGCGCTTGGACTTTTTTTGTGCCAACAACAGTCGGAGGAGCAAGCGCTGAGTAAGTAGCCCAAGTCCTCACACCCATTGGTTGGGAGTAGAATGACGTGTTTACCGCTACTCCCGTAAAGGTCTTAGCTTCGGCTAGTGATATGGGGAGATAGGTCATACAGAGATTACCAAGCCTACGATTCTCCCCACTGTGTTTGTGTCCCCTTTAGGTTTCTTGAGGACAGAGCAGGTCATCTCTAGTGGGTGACCTGTATCTGCATCGCTCCTTTGGTTCTTGAATGAGGCTTTAGATAAACTAAAGATCAACTTTAGCCTTGCAACACCCTTGATAAACGTAAATATTGTCCATCAATCCGACATTTTAACGATATTTAAAGATATGATCACAAAGAAACGAGGCAAAGGCACTGCAATTAACGAGGTTCGCAACAAACGCACCCCAGACGACACCCGATACGCCGACAATTACGACAACATTTTCCGCAAACCTGCGGCCACAACAAAGACAAAGAAATCCAAATAACACACATATGATCGAAAACACACAAACAGCCATAAGTCACTTCAAGCACCTCTACAGAGATGACCGCGAATTAGCCACCCGCAATGTTCATAATACGAATGCTCCTCAGCGCCAGTATGAATGCCTTGAAGATGCCCTTTCCCACTCATTCTGCTGGTATGGCTCCCCTGAAGGCTATGAGTATTGGAATGATGTCCACCACGCGCTTGTAGATGGCACATACGACGTGCTACGTGCAGACCAGAAGGGCAAGGAATACTTCTGGCATGACGACAGCGATGACTACACCACAGGTCCACTGCCAACAGACGCTGCCGCTCGCAAGACGTATCCTATCTACTCAGGCTTCATCAAGAACTGGCCAAACGCCATCGCTGCGGTTTCTCACTTGAGCTACAAGGGCAGCCAGCAGCACCACCCCGACAAACCCGTCCACTGGGACATGAGCAAGTCTGGTGACGAACTAGACGCCCTCATGCGTCACATGATCGACGGTGACTGGGAACAGGT
>TARA_R110002073_G_scaffold5110_4_pt1 | contig 17021 bp, 13 predicted proteins | sample TARA_R110002073 | Tara Oceans TARA_R110002073 (sample SAMEA4397174) | marine metagenome | biome: Polar Biome; feature: [DCM] deep chlorophyll maximum layer (ENVO:01000326); material: water (ENVO:00002006), including particulate matter (ENVO:01000060) such as... | depth 40 m
TCAGGTACTCGCCGACGAACTCTGTCAACCACGGTGCCAACATCAGGTACTGTGGTTTCGGGGGCTCACGGCGGGAGATCTGCATGACGCTCTCCACGATCTGGTTTACGCGTTCACAGTGGCTCTGGATGATATCCGCCATGCGGCGGTCAGGCGGCGACAGATCCTGTGATTCCTGCAGCAGTTGCGCGGCGTGGCTGATTGCACCCAATGGGTTGCGGATTTCGTGTGCGATGCTGGCTGTCAAACGTCCGAGTGAGTTGAGCTTGAGTGATTGCGCATACTGTGTAACTGGCGTGTAGTCTTCGACGAAAACCAGCGCCTCCTGGTTGGCGTTGGGCTGCAACTCACGGAAGTTGGCAATCACCGGAAGCGTGCCCTGAGCGACAGTAAACGGCTTGGCCCTGTGCACGCCGGAATTTTTCCAGTGCTCAAACTGGTAGGCGAGTTCCGGGCAGTAGTCCGCCAACTGGCGACCCTGCTCTACAGTAACCGGGCGCTCTGGTGCAAGCAGTCCGATTGCCGCCTTGTTCATGATCCGCACTACACCTTCATTATTGACCAGCAGAATGCCTGTCTGCATATGCTGGACGATCTGTTCATTCAGTCGTTGCAGGCTATACAAGTCACTCGCGCGATTGCGAGCCAGTTCCTCGGCGCGACCGAGGCGGTGAGCAATGGGCTGCACTATCAGTGTTACACCGAAAATCAGCAGCCCGAGAATCCCTGCAGGAAACAACGAACTGCTGTCGAGTACATCGTGTAGTATCAGCCAGACGGTATCCAGCAAGATAGCCATAACGCCAATGGCGGCAATCAGTGTGGCAAGTGTTCTGTTGGATATCAGTACTGCGCTGGCAGCTACTGTTATCACCAGCAATACGGGTAGACCGCTTATCATTCCCCCACTGCTGTCGGACAACAGCGTGATGGCGACAATATCCACCAGAAACACCAGAACCATCAATTTCTGGCTTTGATTCAGACGCGTTGAGAGTGATCCCACCAGCGGAATGCTGGTAGCCAGGTACGCCAGGGCCACTGTTGTGTACAGTGCAGGATTCAGGGTTCCCACCAGTTGCCGGGTGTTCGGGCTTACCAGCATGATCAACAGCACCACCGACAGCAACGAGCGGTATCCCACATAGACCCGAAAGAGTGCAAGGTTCTGATGGCTCGGGGAGTGAGCCTCGGGTTTTGTAAGAATGGCTGTGCGATTCACCGTGCGCTGGCCTTATGGCTTTTATGATGTTTGGAATTGGGTGCCATTGTAACAGGTATTGATACGTTCAAGGACTGGCTATAGACGATGCTTTTCCGGACAATGGCGGTCTGCGAAACGAGAGCGTCCGAAGGTTCCATGAGCACCCTGAATATCCTGATGGCCCAGATGAATACCCTTGTCGGTGATTTCGAAGGCAACACACAGAAAGTTATCGAGGCAATCGCGCTGGCCGAAAGCGAGCACGATTCACCGATTGTCGTTTGTCCTGAACTGACCCTCAGTGGATATCCGCCGGAAGACTTGCTGTTACGTCCCAGTATTGGCCTGCGAGTCGAGCAGTCTTTGGCAACGCTTTGTGCCGCGATGAAAGGGTCTGCCTATCTGGTCATCGGGTATCCACTGCGCGTCGATGGAACCCTTTACAATGCCGCAGGCGTATTGCATCGCGGACAGATCGTGGCCCAGTACTTCAAGCAACTCCTCCCCAACTACCAGGTGTTTGACGAAAAACGCTACTTCACAGCCGGTGGCGAGCCGTGTGTTGTCAACATAAATGGTGTCGCGGTGGGCTTGAGTATCTGTGAGGATATCTGGGAGAGCACGCCGACCTTACAAGCGACGCAAGCCGGTGCGCAGCTGTTGCTCAATATTAATTCTTCACCGTATCATCTCGATAAGCGGCTGGAGCGCTGGGAGACTGTTGCGGCCCGCGCCCGCGAGGCTGGTATTCCCATTGTGTATGTCAACCAGGTGGGGGGCCAGGATGAGCTGGTGTTCGACGGAGGCTCCTTCGCCGTAGCGGCTGATGGTACGGTGGCCGCAGCGGCGCCCGGTTTTGAGGAGGGTGCGTACTGGCTACAGGTGGACATGGCAGCGCAGCCGGCCAGTATCACCGGGCCAGCACCGTCGCCGCCACCACAGGAGTTGTCCGCCACCTGGCAGGCGCTGGTGCTGGGGGTTCGCGATTACGTCAATAAGAATCGCTTCCGCGGCGTGGTGCTCGGTTTATCCGGTGGTGTCGATTCCGCGTTGACCCTGGCGGTGGCAGTGGAGGCGCTGGGGCCCGAGCGGGTGGAGGCGGTGATGATGCCTTTTCGCTATACCTCGCAGATGAGTATTGAAGATGCCGCAGAGCAAGCCCGGCTGCAGGGTGTCACACACAAGGTGATATCGATTGAGCCCATATACGAGGCTTTCATGACCAGCCTTAGGGAGGAGTTTGCCGGGACCAGCCCGGATACCACAGAGGAGAATCTGCAGGCCCGCTGTCGCGGCGTACTGTTGATGTCTATCTCCAACAAAAAAGGCTATCTGGTGTTGACCACAGGTAATAAGAGCGAGATGGCCGTGGGCTACTCCACCCTCTACGGTGACATGGCAGGGGGTCTCGATGTGCTCAAGGATGTGCCAAAAACACTGGTATTTGAACTGTGTCGCTATCGCAATTCTCTCGGCCCGTGTATTCCACAGCGGGTGATCGACCGTCCTCCCTCCGCCGAACTGGCGCCCGACCAGAAAGACGAGGACAGTCTTCCCCCCTACGAAGTGCTGGACCGTATCCTCGCGCTGTATGTTGAGCAGGATTACAGCGCCGAAGCCATTATCGCCATGGGTATGGACCGCGAACAGGTGAACAAGGTTCTGCGACTGGTGGATCTGAACGAGTACAAGCGCCGACAGGCACCCGTGGGAGTGCGTATAACGCGGCGCGGCTTCGGCCGTGATAGGCGCTATCCAATCACGTCGGGATGGCGCCTGGGAGACTAGTCCAGCCCCCTATGGGCTGCAGTCACACCTCGGGGCGGTGATCAAACTGGGGCGGTGAGGGCGGATCAAACAGTCCGAAGGAAATCTTGTTAACCCAGGAGCGCTGTTCTCCCGCCAGGGTGAAATTGCTCACAAATTCACCATTTTTGTTAATCGCAGGATAGTTGGGGTAGTTGGTGGCCAACACGGTGATGGATTCCTGGGCCAGGTCATTCATGCCCAGGAAAATATACCCTTGTGCCATAATGGCCAGCCCATCGGCGACCGCCGGCGTGCGCTGGAAATTCTCCACGACAAATCTGCCGCGATTGACTGCAGCGAGGTAGGCTCCCCGACGCAGATAGTAATTGGCGACCATTATTTCGTGCCGTGCCAGCAGGTTGCGCAGAGAAATCATGCGAGCCTCAGCGTCCGCTGCGTAAGGGCTGTTGGGGAATCTGGAGACCAGCTGTGCAAATTCGCTGAACGCCTCCTTGGCCTGCGACGTATCGCGTTGGGTGGGATCGGTAGGCATGAAGCGGGCGAAGATATCATCATTTGCTGAGTAGGCGGCGAGGCCCTTCATGTAGTAGGCGTAGTCGACGCTGGGGTGCTGCGGGTGCAAGCGAATGAATCGGTCTGCTGCCTCTACCGCCGCCTCGTGCTCATAGGCGTTGTAATGTGCATAGATCAGTTCCAGCTGAGCCTGTTCGGCATACTTGCCAAACGGGTAGCGGGATTCCAGCAATTCCAGGCTCTTGATGGCCAGACTGTAGCTGTCGGCGCGCAAATAGCGCTGGGCGTCCTCGTAGATTTGCTGCTCACCGGCATCGGCAGCGATATCGGGCAGCTCCTCGTTGCTGGAGCAGCCGTAGAGGGTCATGCTGAAGATAATAAAAAAGATGTATTTCATGCTTTCACCTAATGGCTCGCGTCAGCGTGCTAAAATCCCACCTAGCGCGGGTGCTATTGCTGCGGTATTTAACCACAGGCGGGCTGGCGCATAAACAGGAATTGTCATGATTGAAAAGGTGGAGCTGCAGGCCAGTGTGCCGCAGGAGATGCACGGCTGCAGATTGGACCAGGTTGCAGCGCAACTTTTCCCGCAATATTCCCGGTCCCGTTTGCAGGAGTGGATCAAGGCGGGCGCGGTGTCCGTGAATGGTCAGCGCTGTCGTCCGCGAGACAAAGTGTCAGAGGGCGCCAGCGTGCAGGTCGACGCCCAATTGGAAGCGGAAGTGTCGTGGCGTGGCCAGGAGATCGCGCTGGATATGGTCTACGAGGACGACACTATCCTGGTCGTCAATAAGCCCGCGGGACTTGTTGTGCACCCGGCTGCAGGACACGCTGAGGGGACTTTGGTCAATGCCCTGCTGGCCCATGCGCCTGAACTGGCGTTGCTGCCCCGCGCGGGGATTGTGCATCGCCTGGACATGGATACCTCTGGTCTGTTGGTCGTTGCCAGAACCCTGCCCGCACATCACGATCTGGTTGATCAGTTGCAGGAGAGAACGGTGAAGCGGGAATACTGTGCACTGGTCATTGGCGCAATGACGGGAGGGGGGACTGTGGACGCTGCCATGGGGCGCCATCCGCGCCAGCGCAAGAAAATGGCAGTGACCGCCGTCGGTGGGAAACCAGCGATAACCCACTACCGCCTGGCGCAGCGCTTTGGTCACCACACCCGTATTACGGTCAACCTGGAAACCGGGCGAACGCACCAGATTCGGGTGCACATGGCCCATCGACATTACCCGTTGATTGGAGATCCCTTGTACGGTGGCCGGCCCCGCATACCCAAGGGCGCGTCGGACGAGTTGATAGAGGCGTTGCGAAACTTTCCCCGACAGGCACTGCATGCCCGATCTCTGGGATTTATTCATCCGAAGACAGAGGAAGCGGTGCAGTTTGAATGCCCGCTGCCAGACGATATCCAGCGCCTGATCGCTATTTTGGAGGCGGAAGATCCGCCGTTCGCCCATGACACTGCGCTTTATTGAGCCGGACTGGCCTGCGCCGGACACTGTGTATGCGCTGTCAACCACACGCATTGGCGGACACAGCGCGGCGCCGTATGAAAGTTTCAATATGGGTTGCCACGTGGGTGATGAGGAGGATGCGGTAGCGGCGAACAGGGCGTTGTTGGTCAATGCGCTGCCGGGCGGCTCCTCCATCTCCTGGTTATCGCAGGTGCACGGTACGGCCGTGGTTGAGGCGGCGCCGTGTGCAAGCCCGCCGCCGGCAGATGCCCAGTGGAGTCGCACCCCGGGTGCGGTCTGTACCGTTATGACCGCAGATTGTTTACCGGTATTGCTGTGTTCAGTCGATGGTGATGTGGTCGCTGCCGCGCATGCGGGTTGGCGCGGTTTGCTGGCGGGCGTGCTAGAGGCGACTGTGGCGGCAATGGCGACTCCGCCCGGGCGATTGCTGGCGTGGCTGGGTCCCGCAATCGGCCCTGCGGCCTTTGAGGTCGGCAAAGAGGTGAGGGCCGCCTATTTGTCCTCGGCAGCGCCATCGCAAGCGAAAAAGGTTGCGGCCTGTTTTGCACCCTCAGATCGCCCCGGCCACTACCTTGCGGATCTGTATACGCTGGCCCGTCTGCGTCTCGATGACATGGGGTTGAGCGGTGTGTTCGGCGGCGACCTGTGCACCTACAGCGACCCCGGGCGTTTCTTCTCCTACCGCAGAGATGGCCAGACGGGCCGTATGGCCAGCCTGATCCTGTTGCGCTAGATTTTTGCTATTGCCACTATTACCACACTTGAAATAGGGTGATTCGCCCCCATTTTATGCCCAACAGTACGATATGCCTCCACCGGAGGTGATCATCGAGGAGAGTATCGAATGAGAATGGATAAACTGACCAATCAATTGCAGACCGCACTGGCAGACGCCCAGTCTCTGGCGCTCGGCAAGGACCACAATTTTATCGAGCCTGTGCATTTGCTGAGCGCGCTGCTTGAGCAGCGCGGTGGAGCCTGCAAACCCCTGTTGCAGAAGGCCGGGGCAGATGTCGCCGGACTGACGGCAGGCGCCAGGGCCGCTGTCGAAGCGCTGCCGACCGTATCCGGAACCGGCGGTGATGTGCATATGTCGAATGATCTGGGGCGAATTCTCAACGTCACCGACAAACTGGCGCAGCAGGGCGGTGACACCTATATTTCCAGCGAGCTGGTGCTGTTGGCGATGCTGGAAAGCAAGACGTCTGCTGGCGAGTTGATGAAGGCCAACGGCGTACGCCCGTTGGATTTAAAAGCAGCGATCGACGCGATGCGTGGGGGGGAAGCAGTGGACAATCCGGAGGCTGAGGAATCGCGTCAGGCGTTGGACAAATACACGATAGATCTGACGGAGCGAGCGGAGCAGGGCAAGCTGGATCCTGTCATCGGTCGTGACGACGAAATCCGTCGTACCATTCAGGTACTGCAGCGTCGCACCAAGAACAATCCGGTGCTGATCGGTGAGCCCGGCGTGGGAAAGACCGCTATTATCGAAGGTCTTGCCCAGCGTGTAGTGAACGGCGAAGTCCCTGAAAGTATGCGCGACAAGCGCGTGTTGTCGCTGGATCTGGGTGCGCTGCTGGCCGGTGCCAAGTTCCGAGGCGATTTTGAAGAGCGACTCAAGGCCGTGCTGAACGAACTCTCCAAGCAGGAGGGGCGTGTCATCCTGTTTATTGATGAGCTCCATACCATGGTGGGTGCTGGCAAGGCAGAGGGATCAATGGATGCGGGCAATATGCTCAAACCTGCCCTGGCGCGTGGTGAACTGCATTGCGTGGGTGCCACGACCTTGAATGAATACCGTCAGTATGTGGAAAAAGATGCCGCCCTGGAGCGACGTTTCCAGAAAGTTCTCGTGGATGAACCCAACGAGGAAGACACGATAGCGATTCTGCGCGGCTTGAAAGAGCGCTACGAAGTGCACCATGGGGTGGATATCACCGACAGTGCCATCATTGCCGCCGCGCGGCTGTCCCAGCGTTACATTACCGACCGGCAACTGCCTGACAAGGCCATCGACCTGGTCGATGAGGCCGCCAGTCGTATTCGTATGGAAATCGACTCCAAGCCCGAAGTAATGGACAAACTGGAGCGACGGTTGATACAGCTCAAGATTGAGCGGGAAGCCGTGAAAAAGGACAGTGACCCCGCTGCCAAGAAACAGGTGGAAAGACTGAACGAGGAAATCGACAAAGTCGAGCGGGAGTTCTCCGATCTGGAGGAAATCTGGAAAGCGGAGAAAGCGTCCGTGCAGGGGGCCGCACATATCAAGAGCGACCTGGAGCAGGTGAAACTGGATCTCGAGGCGGCGCGCCGGGCGGGTGATCTCACACGCATGTCGGAACTGCAGTACGGGCGTATCCCCGAACTGGAAAAGCAGTTGGAAGTGGCGCAGGAATCAGAGTCTGCAGATACGGTATTGCTGCGCAACAAGGTCACGGATGAGGAGATCGCCGAGGTCGTGTCGCGTTGGACGGGTATCCCTGTCTCCAAGATGATGGAGGGTGACCGGGACAAGCTTTTGCGAATGGAAGATGCGCTGCGCGAAAGAGTGGTCGGCCAGGATGAAGCTATTACAGCGGTGTCAAATGCCGTGCGCCGCTCGCGGGCCGGTTTGTCGGATCCCAAGCGTCCCAATGGCTCCTTTCTGTTCCTGGGGCCCACCGGTGTGGGTAAAACCGAGCTGTGCAAAGCGTTGGCGGACTTTATGTTCGACAGCGACGATGCCATGGTGCGCATAGATATGTCAGAGTTTATGGAAAAGCACTCGGTGGCGCGACTCATCGGAGCGCCTCCGGGGTATGTGGGGTATGAAGAGGGCGGTTATCTGACGGAAGCCGTCAGGCGCCGACCCTACTCCCTGTTGCTGTTGGATGAGGTTGAAAAGGCGCACCCCGATGTATTCAACATCCTGTTACAGGTGTTGGAAGACGGTCGCCTCACGGACGGCCAGGGTCGAACGGTCGATTTCCGCAACACGGTGATAGTGATGACGTCCAATCTCGGCTCGCACCTGATTCAGGAAATGGCCGGGAACGACGACTACGAGGCAATGAAGTCGGCCGTGATGGAGGTGGTTGGTACACACTTTCGGCCGGAGTTCATCAACCGGGTCGATGAATCGGTGGTGTTCCATCCGCTGCGCGAGGAGCAGATTCGCGGTATCGCTGCGATCCAGCTGCGCGATTTGCAGGATCGCCTGGCTGAACGCGAGCTGGAGTTGAAGGTCAGCGATGCCTTTCTGGATCGGTTGGTGACAGTGGGCTTCGATCCAGTGTACGGTGCCAGGCCGCTGAAGCGCGCTATCCAGCGTGAGCTGGAAAACCCGCTGGCGCAGCGGTTGCTGGCCGGGGAGTTTCATCCCGGCGAAGTGATCCTGGCCGATGTGCAGGGTGGAGAAACGGCGTTTAGCGTCAGCAGCAACACCGCCTGATCCGCGGCAGGGTGAATCGTCGACGAGTTCGGCGACAGATGAGGGCGCGCAAGGTATTCAGCAGTACCGGGCGCGCTTTTTTTTGGTCGCGGCAGCGTGCCGGTTATTCGCAGTTGATCTCTATCGTGTCCAGGGCTTTCTGTCGCTGGGCAGCTCTCTGCTCCTCGTTGAGGAAATATACCTCACCCTGGTCATTGCGCATCTGTATCCTGACGTTCTGGTCAAGCGCCTCCAGGTTCTCCCTGGCGCGCTGACAGTACTCCGGGTTTTTCTCGGCCTTGGTGGTGCTGGTATCCACCGGTTCGAATTCGTTGCTGGGGCTGGGCTTCACCTGTAATGGCACGGCACCTTCAGCGGCATCAACCGGGCGCACCATGCTGGAGCTCGTCGAGATCACCTCGTAATCGACGCCCTTGGGCGGTGGGCGATCACTGTTGACGGGGTTGCCGCGATCATCGACCCAGCGATAGACAACCTGTCCAGCCGCGGTGGCGGGCCCGGCAAATACCGGGGCAAGAATGGCCAGCACCAGTGCAATATTGGTCAATGCGCGCTTCAAGATGGTGTCTCCCGCAATCGAATCAAACTGCCGCAAAAATACCCCACATCCCCGCTGCTGGCAATGTGACTAATGCCTCATTGTCGGTCGGGACGGGCCCCTGGAGGTTGACATTCGCGGCCCACAGACGCAACAATACGCGCGTCTTGCTTATGGCAACAGCTAACGTCGAGTACCCTCGGCCTCTGGCTCACTGTATCGATTCCATTATTTGGTGCAGCTGTAGGTAAGTCCCGTATTCAATCTGTGCCGTATCGGCCAGATTGAGGGCCAGACACTGCGCTACCCCGCAGGGCGACCGATACACAGGCAAGTTCGTGATCGTATTCCCCATCGGGGCGGATCCGGGCAGTGTATTGAGCTTGATTGGGGGTGGTGTGGCTTCTTCAGTACCGGTCCAGGTGCTGTTCCAGCGACAACCACACATTACTTTGGAATGCTCCGGTGAGGGTTACGCATCGGGCGTTTTGTTGTGGAGAAAACTTGTGGAGTTGTTATCCGGCGGTGAAATGATCGCCCGCGCACTGGAAGACGAAGGGGTCGAGTATATCTTCGGTTATCCCGGTGGCGCGGTTTTGCATATATACGATGCCCTGTTCAAGGACTGCAAAGTGCCTCATGTACTGGTGCGCCACGAACAGGCAGCCACGCATGCGGCAGACGGCTACGCCCGTGCAACGGGCAAGCCAGGCGTCGTTCTGGTGACATCCGGCCCCGGTGCCACCAATGCGGTGACCGGGATTGCGACCGCGTATATGGATTCGATCCCGATGGTGGTGTTGTCTGGCCAGGTGCAGAGCCACCTGATCGGTGAGGATGCCTTCCAGGAAACGGATATGATCGGTATTTCACGGCCTATCGTAAAACACAGCTTTATGGTGAAGCATACCGAAGAGCTGCCACTGATTATCAAAAAGGCCTTCCATATTGCCTCCAGTGGTCGACCGGGTCCGGTTGTGATTGACATTCCGAAGGATCTTACGCGCCCGGATGCGACCTTTGAGTACAGCTACCCGAAGACCGTCAAGATGCGCTCCTACTCGCCAGCGCAGCGTGGACACACCGGCCAGATCAAGAAAGCCGCCAAGCTGTTACTTGCGGCAAAGCGCCCTGTAATCTACAGCGGTGGTGGTGTAATACTGGGCGATGGCAGCGAACTCCTGACGCAGTTGGCGCGCAAATTGAATTACCCGGTGACCAATACGCTGATGGGCCTTGGTGGTTTTCCCGGCAGTGATCCCCAGTTCCTGGGCATGTTGGGCATGCACGGTTTTTACGAGGCCAACATGGCGATGCACCACAGCGATTGTATTCTGGCTGTCGGAGCGCGGTTCGATGATCGTGTTACCAACACGGTGGATAAATTCTGTCCCGGTGCAAAAGTGATCCATATCGACGTGGACCCTGCTTCTATTTCCAAAATCGTTGCGGCAGACATTCCTATTGTGGGTCCGGTTCAGTCTGTGTTGACGGAGTTGCTGGCGCAGATTGATCTGTTGACTGAGAAAGACAGCAGCGTACCCGATAAGTCGGCACTGGAACGCTGGTGGCAGCAGATAAATGAATGGCGGGCAAAGCACGGACTGTTTACCGGGCGGCGCTACGGCGAGAGTGATCTTATTATGCCGCAACAGGTGATCGAGAGCCTGTATCGCGCCACCAAAGGCGACGCCTATGTCACCTCGGACGTGGGGCAGCACCAGATGTTTGCCGCGCAGTACTACCGGTTTGACAAGCCGCGGCGATGGATAAATTCAGGTGGTCTGGGCACGATGGGCTTTGGCCTGCCTGCGGCGATGGGTGTCAAGCTCGCCTTTCCCGATAAGGAGGTAGCGTGTGTGACAGGCGAGGGCAGTATCCAGATGAACATTCAGGAATTGTCGACCTGCACCCAGTACAACACGGCGGTCAAGGTTATCAACCTGCGTAACAATTATCTCGGCATGGTGAAACAGTGGCAGGATATGCAGTATGAGGGCCGTTACGCCATGAGTACCTACGAGGATTCGTTGCCTGACTTCGTGAAACTGGTTGAAGCCTATGGCCATGTCGGTATCGAGGTGAAGAAACTGTCGGACCTCGATGACGCGATGGATGCCGCGTTTGCAATGAAAGACAGGCTGGTATTCCTGGATATATTTATCGATCCAATGGAACACGTATACCCGATGCATATCGCACCCAATGGCGCGATGAAGGATATGTGGCTCAGCAAGAACGAGAGGACGTGACATGCGACGCATTATTTCTATGTTGATGGAGAATGAACCAGGCGCGTTGTCGCGAGTCGTCGGATTGTTTTCGCAGCGCGGATACAATATTGAGACGTTGAATGTGGCCCCCACCGACGATCCGACGCTGTCGCGCCTTACCCTGACAACGGTGGAGAACGACCTGCGTATCGAGCAACTGACAAAACAGCTCAACAAACTGGTTGATGTGGTGAAATTGGCCGATTTGACCGAGGGCGCGCACATCGAGCGGGATACGATGCTGATCAAGGTGCGAGCAACCGGTGTGGTGCGTGAAGAAGTGAAACGCACCACAGATATTTTCCGTGGACAAATCGTGGATGTGGGGCCCACTGTCTACACTATTCAATTGACGGGTACCAGCGACAAGCTCGATGCGTTTGTGGCGGCCATGGCCGGTGCCGAGATACTCGAGGTTGTGCGCTCGGGTGTGGCGGGAATCTCTCGAGGGGAGAAGGTGTTGAGCCTGTAGTTTTGCCAATTAAAAAAGGGGCCGTTGGCCCCTTTTTTTATTCCTTATCATCGACCTCAAACGATACGCTTCATCGCCGTCATATAGCCGCGCAGTTTTTTGCCGACAATCTCAACCGGATGGCTGCGAACCGCATCATTCACTGCGATCAACTCCATATTGTCGACGCCGTTGTCACCTTCTATCCCCTTGCCGATCACATCCGTATCGATCTTGCTCATGAAGTCAGCGAGCAATGGGCGACAGGCGTGATCGAACAGGTAGCAACCGTATTCAGCCGTGTCGGAAATCACCACGTTCATCTCGTACAGTTTCTTGCGTGCAATTGTGTTGGCGATCAGAGGCGTTTCGTGCAGGGATTCGTAGTAGGCCGATTCTGCGATTATTCCCGCGGAGACCATGACTTCGAAGGCCAGTTCTACGCCAGCCTTGACCATGGCGACCAGCAAAATACCGTGATCATAGAATTCCTGCTCCGGAATCTCCGCGCTGGTGTTGGTGGATTTTTCAAAGGCCGTCTCGGCGGTGGCAGCACGCCACTTCAGGAGATTGGCGTCGTCATTTGCCCAGTCCTCCATCATGGTGCGTGAGAATTCTCCCGTCATAATATCGTCCTGGTGCTTTTCGTACAGTGGACGCATGATGGTCTTCAGCTCTTCCGCGAGGTGGAAAGCGCGGATTTTGGCGGGATTGGACAGGCGGTCCATCATATTGGTGATGCCGCCGTGTTTCAGGCCTTCGGTGACAGTCTCCCAGCCGTACTGGATCAGTTTGGAGGCGTAGCCGGGGTCGATGCCTTTCTCCACCATTTTGTCGAAACACAGTATCGCGCCAGTCTGGAGCATACCGCAGAGAATGGTCTGCTCGCCCATGAGATCGGATTTGACCTCTGCGATAAACGACGATTGCAAAACGCCCGCCCGATGACCGCCGGTGCCTGCTGCATAGGCTTTGGCGAGTTCAAGTCCGTCGCCGTTGGGGTCGTTTTCAGTGTGTACTGCAATCAGCGTGGGCACGCCGAAGCCACGCTTGTACTCCTCGCGTACTTCCGTGCCGGGGCATTTGGGCGCGACCATGATGACGGTGATATCGTCGCGGATTTTCATGCCCTCTTCCACGATATTGAATCCATGGGAGTAAGACAGGCATGCGCCATTCTTCATCAGCGGCATAATGGCATTGACCACGCTCGTGTGCTGTTTGTCCGGCGTGAGGTTTAGCACCATATCAGCCTCGGGGATCAGTTCCTCGTAGGTGCCGACGGTAAATCCGTTCTCAGTGGCATTTTTCCAGGACTGACGCTTGCCGGAAATTGCGCTCTCGCGCAACGCATAGGAGACATCCAGTCCGCTGTCGCGAAGGTTCAGCCCCTGGTTCAGCCCCTGTGAGCCACAACCGACTATCACGAGTTTCTTGCCGCGCAGCATATCGACGCCATCGGCGAATTCAGATCGATCCATAAAACGGCATTTGCCGAGCTGATTGAGCTGCAAACGCAGTGGTAGCGTGTTGAAATAATTGTGTCCCATAGCAAAATTCCTCAAGTGCATGACGGCGTGTGGGCGAGAACCATACGGGATTTCCATGCTTGCGTAAAACGCTATATAGGTAATACTGTATTGCGGTTATCGCAATATAGGTAGTCTGTATGGAGATCCGGGCTCTATCGGTATTTTTGAGCGTCGCCGATACGCTCAATTTCAGCCGCAGCAGTGAGCTGCTGCATATGAGTGTGTCAGCGGTCAGCAGAACCGTGCAGCGGCTGGAGGAGGAACTGGGTCAGCCGCTACTGGAACGGGACAACCGCCGTGTACGACTGACCAGCGCTGGCCGTGAGTTTCGCGAGTATGCACGTCATTCAGTTGCACAGTGGCAGCAGTTGCGTCGCAAACTGGGGAGCCAGGAAGAACTCGCTGGAGAGGTCAGCCTGTACTGCTCTGTAACGGCGACCTACAGGGTATTGGCGCCTATTCTGGAAGCATTCCGTGTCACGCATCCCGCCGTCGAGATCAAGATGCATACCGGGGACCAGGCCGATGGTATCGGCAGGATTCTTGATGGTCAGGACGATGTTGCCGTTAGCGCGAAGCCCAGCCAGATGCCCCGGCGCATGGAGTTTCTGCCGCTGCTGGAATCACCGCTGCAGTTTTGTGTGCCCGCTGCGGACTGCGCCGTACGCGACATGGTACTGGCTGCAGATACAGGCAGCCGCGGTATCGACTGGGGCGGTATTCCGTTCATAGTGCCGGAGCGAGGGATTACCAAGGAGATGTTGGACGCCTGGTTTCGGGAGCAGGGCATTCGGCCACGCATCTATGCGCAAGTCGCCGGGCATGAGGCGATTGTGGCGATGGTCGGCCTGGGGTTGGGTGTGGGGGTGGCGCCGCAGTTGGTTATCGAGGCCAGTGGTATGGCATCCCGAGTCAACCAGATATCAGTCCCGGTGGGATTGCCGCCGCTTACTGTCGGCTTGTGTAGCCTGGCACAGCGATTAGCCAGCCCGCTGGTAAAATCGTTTTGGGATGTAGCAGGGCAGACCTACAGTGACAGTGTTTGATACCATAGGCGACGAACTGACACAGTGGGAAATGGCATGGGCGTACAAGACGACAATAGCGGTGAGGATTCCGGCGCCAGGGAACCTGGTCACGAGAGTAGCGCCGGTGGCGTCGCTCCGCGGTTGGACTTGCTGGTGGATGTGGTAGATGAGCACGAGGAGGAAGTTTCGGAGAATGGCCGAACGGTTCGTCACCAGGGGATATACCTGTTGCCGAACCTGTTCACCACCGCGGCCCTGTTCGCAGGTTTCTACGCCATCATCGCAGCGATGCGCGGGGATTTCGAGAACGCGGCTGTTGCGATCTTTTTTGCGATGGTGCTGGATGGGCTGGATGGTCGTATCGCACGTATCACAAACACCTCGAGTAAATTTGGGGCTGAGTTTGACAGTCTGGCAGATATGGTCTCTTTCGGTGTGGCGCCGGCGCTGGTAGTTTTCAGCTGGGCTCTGGAAGGACTGGGTAAGTTTGGCTGGAGTACGGCGTTTATCTATGTGGCATGCGCGGCCTTGCGGCTGGCGCGTTTTAACACACAGATTGATACAGCCGATAAAAACTACTTCACCGGATTGGCCAGCCCCGCCGCAGCCGCAATCCTCGCCAGCGCGGTGTGGGTCTGCCACGACCTGGGATTGGTAGGGACGGAGTTGCCTCGTGAACTGTCAGTCCTGATCGGGCTGCTCACGGCGATCGTCGGCTTTTTGATGATCGCCAACTTCCCTTACTACAGCTTCAAGGGCATAGACTTCCGTGGCCGAGTGCCGTTTGTGGTGATGATAGCGGTGGTGCTGGTATTTGGCCTGATCACGCTCGATCCACCGAGCATTCTGCTGGTAGCCTTTTTGGCCTACGCGCTGTCGGGGCCAGTCATGCAGGGTGTCAATAGACGCAAACGCCGCAAAACCTGACGCACCGCTCTCGGCGCTTCACCGGGAACCATTCGCCGGTTTGTCGTTCTGAATAACAGAATGCACTGTTAACTGGACCTGGATGCCATGAGCCAACGTTTTTCCTCACCCTCCATAGCGTCTTCTGAAATAACCCCGGAGTCTGTCTACCTGAAGCGGCGGGATTTTATGCGAGCAGCCGGTCTGGCGGTGCTGCCAGTGTTGGGAGGAGGGGCAACATCGACGTCTGCTGATGTCGCCACTGGAGGAAAAACGCTGGTTTACGAGCAGCCTTCTTCGTCGACTGATGCTTTTCGCACCAGTGAGCCGCCGACCCCGTTTTCAGACATTACGGCGTACGGCAATTTTTACGAATTCGGTACGGACAAGGGTGATCCGGCGCGCTATGCGCATGAGATGAAGGTCGATCCCTGGTCATTGCAAGTCGATGGGCTCGTGCGCAAGCCCGGGACGCTGCATCTGGAGGATATACTCTCCGGGTTTGACCTGCAGGAGCGTATTTACCGTTTGCGTTGTGTCGAGGCGTGGTCGATGGTGGTTCCCTGGATAGGCTTCCCGCTGGCGGATTTGCTGCAGCGATTTGAGCCTCGGACCGAGGCCCGGTATGTGGCGTTCGAGACGCTGTATCGCAGGGACGAAATGCCCGGCACCCGTTCGTTCACCACCACTATCGACTGGCCATACCGGGAGGGGCTGCGGATGGATGAGGCGATGCACCCGCTGACTCTGATGGCGGTGGGGCTTTACGGCAAGACCCTGCCCAATCAAAACGGGGCGCCTATCCGCCTGGTGGTGCCGTGGAAATACGGCTTTAAAAGCATCAAATCCGTGGTCCGCATTCGCCTGACGGACAAGCGACCAGAAACGACCTGGGAAGCACTGGCGCCGCGGGAGTACGGTTTCTATGCCAATGTTAACCCCAATGTAGATCACCCGCGGTGGAGTCAGGCCTCTGAGCGCCGACTGCCCTCAACACTGTTTCGCCCCAATCGAATGCCGACCCGGATGTTCAACGGGTATGCCGATCAGGTGGCCAGCCTCTATCAGGGAATGGACCTGGCGCGGAATTACTGAGTATGCAGCGCTTCATCAAGGTCGCTACGTTTACACTGTGCCTGCTGCCTTTTCTCTGGATATTCTATGCGGCGGCACACGGTCGCCTGGGGCCGGATCCAGCAGAAGCTTTGATGCTGTCAACCGGGGAGTGGTCGCTGCGACTGCTGGCGTTGTGTCTGCTGGTCTCGCCGCTGCGAACATGGACGGGCTGGTCTGCCCTGATGAGGCTGCGTCGCATGCTGGGTCTGTTTGCGTTTTTCTACGCTTGTGTGCATTTTGTTTCCTTTCTCCAGTTTTATATCGGTTGGGATGCCGCTGCGCTAGGGGAAGAGTTGTCTGAGCGCCCCTATATCGCGCTGGGGTTTGCCGCGTGGTTGCTCTTGCTGCCCCTGGCGGTTACGTCTACTCGCCGAATGCAGCGACGACTGCGCGGAAACTGGCAGCGATTGCATCGCCTCGTTTACCCCGCGGCTCTTCTCGCCTGCCTGCACCTGCTCTGGCAGTCGCGCTCTGACCTCGGCGAGGCCCTGCTTTACCTGGCTCTTTTCGCGCTGTTGCTGGGCTGGAGGGTGAAGCGATACTGCAATAAAACACGGCCGAGATTTGCCGCGCGGACCTGAAATTGTGCGATCTTTGTACGATTAGCACACAGAGATTCTGGCTAAGGTTTAAGCAGTTATGGGGTCCACTGAAATATCCTTGAAATATTTCGATAAAAGCGCTTGCAGGGGGAGTCGCGATACGTATAATGCGCATCCTCGACGGGGCAACCCCTCATCGATTATCCGGGCCCTGGCGGTGCCGGATGTTGT
>TARA_R110002073_G_scaffold37787_3_pt1 | contig 16996 bp, 17 predicted proteins | sample TARA_R110002073 | Tara Oceans TARA_R110002073 (sample SAMEA4397174) | marine metagenome | biome: Polar Biome; feature: [DCM] deep chlorophyll maximum layer (ENVO:01000326); material: water (ENVO:00002006), including particulate matter (ENVO:01000060) such as... | depth 40 m
TAAAATAGTTTTTAGAATCTGCCAAAGGCATCACTTTCTGAGAACTCAGGCTTTAAGATTTTTCATCAATCCTGCTTGTAGGCTGAATCAAGGTGACAGTGTTAGGAGGCCAGGTAACCTCTTTAGAAAGCTCCGAGTAAAAACCCTAAGATTCCTTGTTTGACGAATAATCAGGTGCAAGCTTCATTAAAAAAAGCTCTCTCAAATAAGATGACTTTTAACCTTAAGACTATTCTTCTGTATTCTTTTCTGTTTTGGAAGCCCTTGCCATAGCAGCTGCACCAAATACAATTCCTAACGATAACCAAAGCGCTAAGTTATCGGTAAACACTCCCACTACTGTTCCTAAAATTATGCCTAATGCCAATGAGTTTTTCTTGTTCATTGTGCTATGACCTCATTTCATCTGAATCAAATCAGTAATTAAAACATCGCCTTCATATAATCTCTTCGCATTTCAGCAATGGCTGAGATTGAAATTCCAACCGGACAAACGGCTTCACATTCTGCGTAGTTGGAACAGTCCCCAAATCCTTCTTCTTTCATTTGGTCAACCATAGCTATTGCACGGTTGCTTCGTTCAAGCTCACCTTGAGGAAGATGATTTAAGTGAGCTAATTTGGCCCCTGTAAATAAAGAAGCAGATGCATTTGGACAAGCCGCCACGCAAGCGCCACAACCAATACAAGTTGCATAATCAAATGCTTCATCTGATTTTTCCTTTTCTATTGGTAAAGCGTTGGCTTCCTGAGCTGAACCTGTTTTCACAGAAACATATCCGCCCACTTCAATGATGCGATCAAAAGCACTGCGATCTACAACTAAATCTTTTATGATCGGAAAAGCTGCTGCTCTTGGAGGTTCAATGGTAATTTTATCGCCATCTTTGTAATTACGCATGTGCAACTGGCAACAAGCTACTTTGGCTTTTGGTCCGTGTGCCTGACCATTGATAACTAAATTACAAGAACCACAAATTCCTTCCCGGCAATCATAATCAAATTCCAACGGCTCTTTACCTTGCAGCTGCAATTCTTCGTTGAGTACATCCAACATTTCAAGGAAGGACATATGCTCATTTACAGTGTCTAACGTATATTCTTCAAAACGTCCCGGAACATTTGGTCCTGCTTGCTTCCAGTATTTTAAATGAATGGTCATATCTTTGCTCATAGTGTAATCCTTTGGTTTTAGCCACTAAAGCACAAAATCACTAATAAAATTTTCGTGTTTCTGTGGCAAAACTATTATTTATAAGATCTTTGTTTTAGTTCAACGAATTCAAATTCCAGATTTTCTTTATGCAGTTCTTCCTGAAGCTGTCCGTTTACACCTTTGAATTCCCAGGCTGCTACGTAAGAGAAGTCTTCATCATTTCGGATTGCTTCTCCTTCTTCAGTTTGATATTCTTCTCGCAAATGACAACCTGCCGATTCTTCACGATCAAGAGCATCTTTTGCCATTAATTCTGCCAGTTCAAAGAAATCAGCAACACGACCTGCAAATTCCAGGTATTTATTGAAATTATTCTTTTCACCCGGTACATATACGTTCGTCCAGAATTCTTCTCGAAGTTTCTGAATTTCTTTGATCGCTTTTTTAAGATCTTTTTCATTTCTGGCGATTCCGATGTTATCCCAAACAATCTTTCCAAGCGTTCTGTGGAAATCTACAATAGTACGCTTTCCTTTTATATTCAAAAGCTTATCGATGTTATCCTGAGCGCCTTTCTCTGCTTCAACAAATGCTTTGTGATCAGTTCCGTAACGTGTTCCCGGTTTCACATCAGCTAAATAATTACCAATAGTTGCCGGAAGTACGAAATAACCATCACTTAAACCTTGCATCAATGCACTGGCACCAAGGCGGTTTGCGCCGTGATCAGAGAAATTTGCTTCTCCGGTGGCGAAAAGTCCCGGAATATTCGTCATAAGGTTATAATCCACCCAAAGACCACCCATTGTGTAATGCACAGCCGGATAAATTCTCATTGGTTGCTTGTATGGATTTTCGCCCGCAATATTTTCGTACATATCGAACAGGTTTCCATATTTCGAAGCTACCGTTTCTTTCCCGTCACGCTTTATAACATCCCGGAAATCGAGATATACGGAAAGTCCCGTTGGTCCCACACCTAATCCTTCATCACAAACGATTTTAGCATTTCTGGAAGCTACATCACGAGGAACCAGGTTCCCAAAACTAGGATATTTTTCTTCTAAATAATAAAAACGTTCTTCATCCGGAATTTCGTTTGGATGACGATCATCGCCTTTCTTTTTAGGAACCCAAACTCGGCCATCATTTCTCAAACTCTCACTCATCAGTGTAAGTTTTGACTGATAATCTCCTGAAACAGGAATACAAGTCGGATGAACCTGTACATAACAAGGATTGGCAAATAAAGCTCCTTTTTTGTGAGCTCTCCATGCCGCTGTTACATTCGAATTCTTCGCGTTTGTTGAAAGATAGAATACATTTCCATATCCACCGGTTGCGAGAACAACGGCATCTGCTTCCCATTTCTTAATTTCACCGGAAACAAGATCACGAGTTATAATTCCTCGGGCTTTGCCATCAATAATTACAACGTCCAACATTTCGTGGCGTGGATGGTATTCGATCCCTCCTTCATTTACTTGTCGCATCATCGCTTGGTAAGCTCCCAATAATAACTGCTGTCCGGTTTGTCCACGAGCATAAAATGTTCTGGAAACTTGTGCTCCACCAAATGAACGGTTCGCAAGCAATCCACTGTATTCACGTGCAAATGGAACACCTTGAGCTACCGCTTGATCAATAATTTCGTTGGCAACCTCAGCAAGTCGATACACATTGGATTCACGAGATCTGTAATCGCCACCTTTGATGGTATCGTAAAACAATCTCCAGATACTATCGCCATCATTGGGATAGTTTTTAGCGGCATTTATTCCACCCTGAGCTGCAATACTATGTGCACGTCTGGCAGAATCCTGAATACAAAAACTCTTCACTTTATAGCCAAGCTCTGCCATACTTGCCGCAGCTGCTCCGCCGGCGAGTCCGGTTCCCACAACTATCACTTCATATTTTCGCTTATTGTTAGGAGCCACAAGCTTCATATCTTTCTTATGCTTGCTCCACTTTTGTTCTAAGGGTCCTTCGGGTGCTTTTGAGTCTAGTTTCATAGTATTTATTGCCACGGAAGCACAAAATCACGAATTAATTTGCTATTCGCTTAATGCCTCTTCCGATATTTGTTACGTTAAAATTAATAAAATAGCCTAATCTTTTGTTAGTCAATTTTAAATGACTTAAAACCTGAGCTTTTCAAACAGGACGCATTTCATCGACTGCTTTCAATTCGCAAATAACTTCATCCTCAATCAAAAGGTCTAGTCTAAATCCTTCATCAAATTTAATACCATCATATTTGATGGGTACAGCAACTTGTCTATCTACTTTTAAATTTCTTTTCCGAAGCTCATGCGCCAAACAAACTTCATCTACTCTTTCAAGTAATTCCGAACCTAATTCTTTATGCACTTTATACGCCGAATCTACAATTTCCTTTCCCATAATATTTAACCGGTCAGGTATCGCATCGTACTTTTTAGTGTTTTCGTGAATTAGTGGCATTTATTCTTAATATGAGATTAATGAGCCTGTTCCACCGGTGAAATAGATATAAAGCGGAATAAAAATAAATGCGAGCATGATGATAATTGCGAATCCGTAAGCTCCAAGTTGTACTTTTTTAGAAGCTTCTTTGCTTTTCATGCTTAATGAAGTAAATGCACTCCAGAAGCCATGCGATAAATGTAATATCAACAAGCTTAACACAAAGGTATATCCAAAAGCATATAATGGTTCGGTAAACTTCTCTATAACCAGCGCCCTGAGATCATGTACCGTTTCACCGCTTGACAATTGAACGATCTCGGTATCACCAAACTTGAACGTCCAGATGTGAATTACTAAAAATATCAGCGTTATGATTCCTGTATAAATCATACTTTTAGAAGCCAGAGATTGGTGGCTTGGACCGCCTTTTGTTTTATACTTCTTATATCCATCAGGACGAGCTTTCCTTCTATTCCACCAAATCGAAATCCCTAAAATGGCATGATATAAGAAGAAGAAAGCAAGCCCGGCTTCAATCAAATATAATAATGGTCCGAGATCTTCTAAGGTTTTGGTGTAAACATTGAAAGCTTCAGGAGCGCCGAAAATGGTAAGGTTACCTACAATATGACCGATGAGGAACAGCATCAAACCGATACCTGTTATCCCCGTCATAATTTTGCGTCCTACTTGCGAATTGATCGCTTTTATAAATGAGGGCATGCTAGTTTATATAGTTAGTTCTGAAAGTTCAACAAACTGAGCAAGGCATTAGTTTCAAAAATAAGTGAAACCAAGTTATTGCTTTTATAAATTTGAAAATCGCTTTTTCCCTTTTCAATGGCAAGGTGGATTCACTCTAAATATTAAATATGAACGTAGAGCTATAATCTTTTACCTTTAATTCAATTTCACAGTTCAATATCCTGAAAACAATATCCAAAATAGCCAAGTCCGAATTTAAAGAACGTGGTTCTAAATTTATTGGGTATTTATTTCCGGCAAAATCAGAAGATGCGTTCAACGATCAACTCCAAAAATTAAAGAAAGAACTTTGGGATGCATCTCATCACTGTTATGGCTACCGAATACATCCAACTGAAACCGCAGAGTTTAGCAGTGATGATGGAGAGCCTTCAGGGACAGCGGGCCTTCCCATTCTGAACCAATTACGTTCTTCAGAGCTTATTGATGTTGGCGCTGTGGTGATTAGATATTTCGGAGGCACCAAACTTGGGAAATCCGGATTGATTGAAGCGTATGGAAAGTCTGTTCATCAAACTATTGAAATAGCTGAATTAAGTACTATTATAACTTGCTATTGGTTTCAAATTATTTATCAATACCCCGAAGAAAATGTTATTCAAAAATTGAAACAAGATTTTGAGTTGTATGAACAAGACGCTGAATACTTTCAACAAATTACACTAACAGTTGCCGTGCCGTTAAAACTTAGCGGCTCTTTTGAGAAACGCCTAAAAGAACTGGAGCATCTTTCTATTTCTTTCAAAAAACTAGAACCCGGATATTATTTCAGTTAAAAAGCTTCCTGGTTCACACAGTTTATTAATCCTCCGTTGGCAAACGCTTCTATTACTTCAATCACACCTTCTGCTACTGCGTCCTGTGCTTGTTGAGTAGAAGCCCCAATGTGGTGAGTTCCGTAAACATTAGGATGCTGAGCAATTGCAGATTTGAATTCCGAGTCTCCGGCATTCGGTTCATCAGCATATACATCGAGCGCAGCTCGAATTCCTTTCTCATTCATCGCTTTTATCAATGAAGCCTCGTCCACAAGTTCCCCTCGGGAGGTGTTAACCAATAGTGCGCCTTCTTTCATGTGATTCAAGAAATCCTGATTTACAATGTTTTTTGTTTCTTTCACAGAAGGCAAGTGAATGGATACTACATCACATTTTTTCAGTAGTTCCTCTCTAGTATCCAGCAATTTTATTCCGGTCTTTTTAATTCTGGATTGCGTTTCTTTTGCCCTTGAAGTTTTAGCCACTCCAAATACGTTCATCCCAAAAGCAGATGCTCTTTCAGCCAAAGCTAACCCTATTGCCCCTAATCCCAGTATTCCTAAATTCCTGCCATAAATACCTTTGGATGAACTGTATTTTTTCTTATTCCAAACACCTTTTCTCAAATCAAATACATTATCAGGAATATTTCTGTCTATGGAAATAATCAATCCCATTGCAAGCTCAGCAACGGCAATAGAATTTGCTCCGGGAACATTGCAAACCTTAATTCCTTTATTTGATGCATGTTTTTTATCTATGGTATTGGTTCCTGCTCCTGCTCTTACAATCAGTTTTAAATGGTCTCCACTGTCTAAAACATCCGCAGTAACAGCAGTGCTTCTTACAACTAAAACTTCGTAATCTTTTATGAAATCCGGTAGCTCTTCCGTTGTTAATGAACTGTTGATGGTACAATTATGACCTTTTTTTGAAAGGGAATCCGCCATTGATTGCGGAAGCTTGTCTGCTGCTAATATTTTCATGGTAACCTCATTTTTTAGAAACAAACTAAACTTCTATCAGATAAAATCCTGTAAAATTTACTGCCCATTTTCCAACTTCGATATTTGAGATGTTACATAAAAGTTATACATACATTTAAAGTTTAAAGTATAATGATCGTCTATAGAACCAATCCGAAATCCGGGTTAGTACGTTCTTTAATTTAAGTATCTTCATCAGCAGAAAATTTATAAGGGTGTGATTTAAAATTATTTAATTATGAAAACCGATATTCACGATCAGGTTTCAACCTATTATGGAGAAACACTTCAAACTTCTTCAGATCTAAAAACCAGCGCTTGCTGTACAGATGTTGAATACCCAAGACATATCAAAGATATTTTAAGCCAGCTTCATGATGAAACTATGGCAAAATATTATGGATGTGGCCTTACCATTCCAACGAATGTAGAGGGTTTGAATGTTTTAGATTTGGGCTCCGGATCAGGAAGAGATTGTTATGTAGCTTGTAAACTTGTTGGTAAAAACGGCCATGTAATTGGCGTTGATATGACCGATGAACAACTTAAAGTTGCCAACAATTACAAAAAGTATCACGCTGAGAAATTCGGATATGCTAATGTCGAGTTCCAAAAAGGAAATATTGAAGAACTTGAAAAACTGAATATCGAAAACGGCTCGTTAGATCTGATTATATCAAATTGTGTGATCAATTTAGCCACTGATAAAAAAGCTGTACTCAAAGGTGGCTATGATTTGTTGAAAGAAGGTGGAGAAATGTATTTCAGCGATGTTTATGCTGATCGCCGAATTCCTCAAGAGCTTGTGGATGATCCGGTATTGTATGGCGAATGTTTAAGCGGCGCTTTATACTGGAACAACTTTCTGAATATCTCCAAAGAAGTTGGTTTTCTTGATCCAAGAACGGTGAGTTCAAACAAAATCGCTATTAAAGATGAAGCACTAGCAGAGAAAGTCGGTAATATCAACTTCTACTCAGTTACTTACCGCTTGATGAAATTGCCAAAACTAGAAAGTAATTGTGAAGATTATGGCCAGGCAGTTCGATATAAAGGAACGATTGAGCACAACAAAAATGCTTTTGAACTGGATGATCATCATCTATTTGAAGCCGGTCGTATAAAAACAGTTTGCGGAAATACGTATATGATGCTTCACGAGACAAGATTTAAAGATCACTTCGATTTTTGGGGTGACTTTTCCACCCATTACGGAATTTTTGAAGGGTGCGGTGGAAGTGCTCCTTTTAATACAGAAAATACTAATTCAGATGAGGCTGCTCCATGTTGCTAAAAGATTTAAAAGTTAAGTCTTTAAAAGAACAAGAAATTAAACATAATTTTCACGACAAAGGGAAATTCAGAGATCCACAGATTACAGGTAAAGGTGAAGAGCGTGCTTATATAGAGTTGAAAAACCTAGATACTCTTTGGTTCAATACCGGTACAAGATGTAATCTTCAGTGTAAGAACTGCTATATCGAATCTTCGCCAACCAATAATGAATTACTTTACATTACTACCGATGAAGTGAGAACTTATCTGGATGAAATTCATGATCTTGAACTCAACACCAAGCAGATTTCTTTTACAGGTGGTGAGCCATTTCTAAATAAAGATATGGTTCCGATTCTTGCTCTGTGTTTAGAACGTGGATTCAATGTTTTAGTACTTTCCAATGCGTACCGTGCCATCGACAAACATTTTGAAGAACTGGATGAGCTCAATAAGAAATACCCGAATCAACTTACGCTACGAATTTCTTTAGATCATTACACACAAAAAGTTCATGAACGCGAGCGCGGCCCTGAAACTTTCGCTCGAACGCTTACAACGATGAATACTTTAGGAAAAATGGGCTTTAAATTAGCTGTTGCAGGGCGCTCACTTGAAAACGAATCCAGAGAAAAAGCATTACAAGGATATCAATCCATTTTGGATGAATACGAAGTTGGAATCACTGTTTCTGATGGCGAGAACATTGTGATTTTCCCCGAAATGACTACCGATCAGGATGTTCCTGAAATTACTACCGCCTGCTGGGATATTCTAAACGTAAAAGCAAACGACCAAATGTGTGCTACTGAACGCATGGTAATAAAACGCAAAGGAACCGATACTCCTGTTGTTCTTCCATGTACACTAATTGCTTATGATGAGCAGTTTGAATTGGGAACTACCCTTAAAGAATCATTCCAAAAAGTATATCTGAATCATCCTTATTGTGCTCAATTCTGTGTTCTTGGTGGCGCTAGTTGTTCGGCTTAGATAAATACGTCATCCCGTCCGCCAGCTGGCGGATCGGGATCTTACGGAATGGCTTTTAGCAGTTATCAACCTTAAATATCTTATAATGTTGATGTCATTCCTGTGCAGGCAACGCCAAAGGCATTCCTAGGTAGAATCTGAATTTTTATCAAGGCTCAATATTTTTTAAGGAAGCTGGATCTTGGGCATTCGCCACGAGATGACAGACTAAGAATCCCTTTCATCAGAGCTTTACTTAAACTCTTGTTGAATAAGCACGTTTTTAAACAAAACCTTACTTGGTTTATAAAAAAGTAACTCTCTCATATTCTTTGCGCTCTCTGCGCCTCTGCGGTTTACCACTCAACCTCCAAAAACTTCTCAGGATCAAAAATATCTGGATTAAGTGAATCGGGAATTCTCATTTCAGAATATTTCTCAACTAAACCAAGCATTCCGTTCGCTTTAAATATCACTTCGGGAGCTACCCAACTTTCTCCGAGTTTTTCGTAACTATTGAATTGTACTTCCTGAATTGTATTCCCTCTGCCAATGGTGATATTTCGAACAAAAATCAGGCGCTCGGCATCAATCCAAAACTGTGGCTTGGTTGAATCTGCTTTCTCCACTCCTATTACATACACTTCTCTTCCACGCCATTCATCAATGTACATTTTCTCCAAATCATAGCCATTTCTTAGTAATTGATTGGCTGAGCTGTCAATCGGTTGATGATAGATATCAAAACCAAGTAACAAAAGATCATGAACACGCCGAACTTCCTGAATCTTCTCTCCATTTGCGTACCCATACTGAACACCATTATTGAACAAAATTCCGTTTTCTGAATCTTTAGTATCGAATTTAATGGCTAGCTTTCCGGGCAAAGACATTGCCTCATACCAGGTCTGTGTTCTAACTATTTCTTCATTCTTTCCATAAAAGATCGTTTCTTGTGTAAATGTTAAATTCTTGTACCATTTTCCTTCGTATTCTTCATACATCCAGGAAAGAACATCTAACCCGGAATCAGGTTCAGTAGTTTGAAACCCTTTCACCGATAAAATCGGAATGATAACTAGTAATAAAAGACTTGATAATTTTTTCATTGGTACTCTATTAAACAGTTTAAATAATAGTAGCATTCTAAGGAATTAAGAACCTTAAAAATCTATTAAAGCTGATTCAGAATGTTTGTATTTAAAAAGCTATTTTTGACAAAAGATTATTTATGAAGATATATACAAAAAAAGGCGATAACGGCGAAACTTCCTTGTTTGGGGGTCAACGAGTTTCCAAAAACTCTAAGCGCATAGAAGCTTATGGAACTGTGGATGAACTTAACTCTGTGCTAGGCATAGCAATTTCACATGGGCTTAATGAGAAATCGAAAGAATTATTAGATGCGATTCAAATTCAGCTTTTTGTGTTGGGTTCAGATTTGGCTACTCCTCCTTCTAAAAAAATCAAGATCAATCGCATTGGTGAAACAGAGATCACTTTTCTGGAAAATGCTATTGATGAACTGGAAAAAGCGCTCGATCCCTTAACCAGTTTTATCTTGCCCGGTGGATCGCCTGCCGGAGCAACACTTCATGTAGGAAGAACGGTTTGCCGACGCGCAGAACGCCTTGCAGTTGATTGCGCTCAAACGGATGAAATATCTGAATCTGCCATAAAATATTTAAACCGATTGTCTGATTTTCTCTTTGTTTTAGCTCGTTTTGAGAACAAAAAGTCAGGAAATGAAGAAACTAAATGGTTACCCGGTTCTTAAATTATGGGGTTAAGTAACAAGCAAAAGTCGTACATCAAAAAGCATTTCAAAAAGAAGAGTGCTAAAAAAATTGCTTCTAATCTGAATTTAGAAGAATCGGAAGTCCGGCAATATCTTGATGAAATAACAGAACCTCTTCCTCTAAAAAAGAAAGTGCTCTTTTATGGAATCACTATATCTATTCCCTTTCTGTTTTTTATTATTCTCGAACTTATCCTCAGAAGTACAAACTACCTGGGAAACACTGCTCTTTTTGTTGATCCAAATATTCCTACTGCTGAATATCGTATTCCAAACCAGAACTTTGCTTCCAGATATTTCTTTTATACCAACGTAATTCCCTCTCCTTCTATTGATGTATTCCTCGCTGAAAAACCGGAAAACAGTTATCGAATTTTTGCCATGGGTGGCTCAACAGCAGCAGGATATCCTTATGGATTTAACGCTACTTTTTCCAGAGTTGTGGATGATGTGCTTCAGGATGCAATGCCCGATAAAAATGTAGAAGTAGTGAATGTGGGAATCTCAGCCATCAGTTCTTATACCTTATACGATCAATTGGATGAAATACTAGCACACAAACCTGATGCTATTATGATTTACGCCGGTCATAATGAATTTTATGGAGCACTTGGTGTTGGTTCTAATGAAAATCTCGGAGCTTTTCCGGGATTTGTCCGATTTTATCTCAAATTACAACGCTTCAAAACTTTTCTTTTCCTGAGAACTGTAATTGTTGACACCGGAAAGTGGTTTGCATCTACTTTTTCTGATGGCGAGAAAGAGCAATCCGGAACATTAATGGAAAGGATTGTGAATTCTCGTTCTATCGAATTGGATAGTCCCAAGTACAAACTGGCAATGATTCAGTTTCAAAGTAACCTCTCCAAAATTATTGAAACTTTTGAGGAAGAAGGAATTCCGGTTTATGTATCCAGCATTTCCAGTAACGTAAAAGATCTGGAACCATTCGTAGATATTACTGATGGCGAGCAACCGTCGGCATTGACAACCTATAAAGAAGCGCAAAGTTCATTTCAAGCGCAAGACTTTGAAACAGCAAGCAGTAAATTCACGTTAGCCAAAGATCTGGATGGATTAAAATTCAGAGCTCCAAGCGAGATCAATTCCATTATCAAAAATACTGCTGATGAACACCCTCTTGCTACTTACGTTCCTGTAAAAGAAGCTTTTGAAAATAACAGCGAGCAAGGCTTAGTTGGTTATAATCTGATGCTGGAACATTTACATCCTAATCAGAAAGGATATTTCTTGATTGGGAAAACATTTTCTAAAGTGCTTCTGGAAGATCTCCGACAAGAAAACCTGATTACAAACGATATTGCTGATTTAGATCCATATTTTAATCGCATGTACCTCACATACTTTGATAAAAGAGTTGAGTGGCATCGAATAACCACGCTAAAACAAGGATTTCCATTTATTCAGGATCGAAAACCAACTCCTTATCAAACTTCATATTCCCCAATAAATTATGTGGATAGCTTAGCTTTCGCATCCGTTCATCAAGGTTTGAGTTGGGATCACGGCAAAGTAAGCGCCGGAACGTACTATGAAAAATCCGGACAAACCGATAAAGCAATAGAGGAATATCTGGGATTGATAAGAAATCAACCTTGGAATGATTCTCCGTATGTATTTGCAGCTCGGCTTTATTTAGATAAAAACGATTTTCAATCCGCAGAACCTTTGCTTCGAAAAGCGTACGAAATCAATCCGGAGGAAGCATTTATTACAAAAATGCTAGGAGCAATAGAACTTAACAGAGGGAATGTAAAACCTGCTATTGAACTACTTGAAAAATCCATATCCATCAACCCAAAAGATCCTCAAGCATTATTTAATCTTTCCGGTGCTTATGGAACCAATCAGGAATTCCAAAAAGCCTTGGATACTGCTGAAAAAGTAGCGCAATTAAATCCTAATTTCCCGGGTTTACAAGGATGGGTACTTCAATTAAAACAAATTATTCAATCAAGAAAATAACACCATGGCTTTAATGATTTCTGTCTCCGGAATAAGAGGCGTATTTGGTACTGATTTAACACCCGAAAATTTAGCTCGTTTTACTGCCGCTTATGGAACCTGGCTCAAAGGTGGAACGGTGGTTTTAGGTCGCGACTCAAGAGTAACCGGTCAAATTTGCGAAGATATCGTTGCATCTACTCTTGCCAGTGTAGGTTGTGATGTGATAAAAGCAGGAATTGTACCCACACCAACGGTTGCTATGGGCGTTTTAAGACATAAAGCTGCGGGAGGAATCATTATTTCTGCGAGCCACAATCCCGCCCAATGGAATGCATTAAAATTATTGAATGGCTCCAGTGAATTCATGACTGCTGAGGAAGGGAAAGAAATGATAGCGATTTCAGAATCGGGGAAATTTTCCTATAAAATGTATAACGAAATTGGCTTGGTAACTGAAGACAACGATTTACTAGAGTATCATATTGATGAAATCTTGAAACTCGAATATATAAATCCAGAAGTCATTAAAGCGGCAAAACTTTCTGTTGCCGTTGATGCAGTAAATGGCGCCGGATCAATTGGCGTTCCTCTGCTGCTGGAAAAACTTGGTGTGGAAACCATTCATAAAATCCATTGTACGCCAAACGGATTATTCCCCCATAACCCTGAGCCTATACCTGAAAATCTGACTGAGATTTGTGATTTGGTGAAGCAATCCGGAGCTGATATTGGAGTAGTAACTGATCCTGATGCCGATCGCCTTGCATTAGTGGATGATACAGGTACTTTATTTGGAGAAGAATATACCCAAGCTACCGTCTTTGATTTTATCCTGAGTAAAAAGCCGGGCGCTACAGCAACAAACCTCTCCTCTTCCAGAATTGCGGATGAAGTAAGTGAGAAATATGGACAGAAATGTCATCGTTCTGCAGTTGGAGAAATCAATGTGGTAAAGAAAATGCAGGAAGTTAATGCCGTTGTCGGTGGTGAAGGAAGCGGTGGAATCATTGTTCCGGATCTGCATTATGGAAGAGATGCCTTAGTGGGAATTGCATGTGTACTTCAGCATCTTGCAGAAAAAGAAATGAGTTCTTCTGAACTAAGAGCGACTTATCCCGATTATTTTATGAGCAAAAGTAAGATTCAGCTTGATGAATTGGGAAAAGAGGCTGATGAAGTACTTGATATCGTTAAAAAGCATTACTCAAACTTAAATCCCAATACCACTGATGGAGTAAAGGTTGATTTTGAAGAAGGATGGATTCATTTGCGGAAATCAAATACAGAACCGATTATCCGAATTTATTCGGAAGGAAAATCGTTGAAAGAAGCAAATGCATTTGCAAATAAAGTGAAGAATTTATTTTAATATATTTTCCAGTACGGACGCGATTAATCACGTCCGTACTGGAAAATAAAAAATGGAACTAATGATGAAAAAATATACGCTATTAATATTCGGGGCTTTATTCCTGCTTCAGGCTTGTGCTCAAAAATCAAAAACTGAACAACAACCTGAACTTTCTGAGATCAGCTATACCGAAAAAGATGCAGCGATTTTTGCGGATATCCTTTCCAAATACAAAGATGAATCTGACAAACCGATCGCAACTCTCATCCCTGAAATAGGTAAATATTTTATTGGACAGGAGTATGTAGCCCATACCCTGGAGGTGAATGAAGAAGAAAAACTGATCGTAAACCTCAGAGAATTGGATTGCACTACTTATGCTGAAAATCTTCTGGCGCTGGCGCGAACGTTGAAATCTGAAAATCAGTCCTTTGAACAGTTTGCGAAAGAAATAGAGAAAATCCGATATAGAGATGGAAATAGAAATGAATATCCATCCCGACTTCATTATTTCAGTGACTGGATCTACAATAACAAAGAAAACAGATTAGTAACTACACCTGCCGACAGTTTTGGAACTCCTTTTCCAAATCAGGTTAGTTTTATGAGCACCCATCCTGACAGTTATAAGCATTTAAAGAATAATCCCGAGTATATATCTGTCATCGAACAGCAAGAAAAAGAAATAAACAGTAAGAGTTACTTTTTTATACCTAAAGAAAAGATTGCTGATTATGAGTATTTGCTAAAAGAAGGCGATATCATTGGTTTAACAACCAGTATTGATGGTTTAGATGTAGCCCACGTTGGGGTTTTAGTTGAGCAAGATGGCAGGTTGCATTTATTGCACGCTTCCCAATCAAACCTGAAAGTGGAAATCTCTGACGAGCCTATTTCTTCTTTTTTGAAGCCAAACTCCAAAAACACCGGGATTATGATAGCCCGCCCTGTTGAAATTTAAAATTTCAGGCATTCAGAGTTAAAGAGATGAATCTACGTTTCATATTCTGACCCACCCTTGTTCCCTCCCTAAGATCAGGGAGGGAAACTCTTAAAGCATAGTTCCAAATAAAACTACATTTCTGATTTATATTTATTTTGAACACATTTGCTTTAAAAGCTCCAATTTTGTCGGTACAAAAGAACAATAAAACGAACACTACTTTTCTGTTTACTTTCACCCCACAAACCCCGTTCTTAAAATAAAAAGCACGCATCATGATTAAATGGCTGGATGTTCTTAATTATGCCCGGAATGGGAATCCTGAACCGGATCGCAGAGTAGAAAAAAGCGATGAGGAATGGAAAAAAGAATTAACGAAAGAAGAATATGCAATCACCCGTTTAAAGGGAACTGAACGTCCGTATTCCAGCGATGTTTGCAGTAAATTTGAGCCCGGTATTTATGCCTGTGTTTGTTGTGATACTTTACTTTTTGATGCAAACACCAAGTTTGAAAGTGGTTCAGGTTGGCCGTCTTTTAATCAACCTATCAAAGAAAATGCCATCGCTTATCATAAAGATATGACACATGGAATGATTCGGGTTGAAGTAACATGTAACGTCTGCGATTCTCATCTAGGTCACTTATTCCCTGATGGCCCTGAGCCCAGCGGATTACGATATTGCGCTAATGCAGTTAGTCTTAAAAAAGTAGAGGAAACTCATGAACACTGAAACACTCTCCCAATTATTTGCACGAGATTTTGAAACACTGGAAACCGAAATTTTTAGTTATTCCACTGAAGAAAACCTTTGGATCAAAGAATCCGGAATAAATAATAGTGCCGGAAATTTAGCACTGCATCTTGCAGGAAATCTTGAACATTTTCTGGGATCCGTTCTCAATAAAAGCGATTATGTCCGGGATCGAGAATTTGAATTTGATGGGAAAGTTGATCAGGAAGACTTGATTGCCAGAGTCCGTTCAGCTCGAAAAACCGTACGTGCAACTCTGGATAATCTAACCCCCGAAGATTTTGCAAAAACTTACCCTCTTCAGCCATTTGGTTTTGAAATGAGTACAGAATATTTCCTCATCCATCTGTACAGCCATTTCAGTTATCACTTGGGCCAGATTAATTATCACAGACGGTTGTTGGATACCTAGAGAACTCAAAATATTTCACAAATAAGCCTCATTACTTTCTTTCCTATTGATAATCAGGGTTGTGCCAAAGGAATCACTTTGTGAAAACCCTTACTTGTTTATATCCGATATAGATTACTCTCCCTCCCAAGCTCCTGCTTGGGAGGCTATTCGGGAGCTCCTGCTCCCCATAAACTTTCCCTAAAATAAAATTGTAAGGAATTGCTTTGAACTGGTCTAATTATGTATGGCACGAAGCAACTTCAAATTTTACGAGAATGAGTATCCTTACTTTTTAACCTGTACAGTAGTGGATGGGATAGACCTTTTTGCAGATCCAAGGATAAGCCACATAATACTTAATGCCTTTGTTCACATCCAAACAAAGATGCAGGTTAAAATTTATGGTTTTGTGATCATGCATAATCACATCCCTTTTATTGCTGAAAGCAACAATCTTTCAGAAGATATTCGCCGGTTTAAATCATTTACTGCACGTGAAATTATCCGTTATTTAGAATCCACCAATCGTAGTGTTTTCCTGAAAAGACTCAAGCGTGGAAAGATCAATCATAAAAAGAAAAGCACTTATCAGGTTTGGCAAGAGGGCTCTTATCCAAGACAAGTAAATAATCTCCGAAAAATGGAAGCTTTTATAGAATATATTCACTTCAATTCAGGATAAGTTCCACATTTGCGAGCGGTAGCGAAGCAATCTCCTGATAACCAGTACGGCAAATATTTTTTACTTTAACTGCACAAGCGAGAGGTTTGCGCTAGGCTGAGGTAAAGAAGGATTGGTCCCTATTACTTTATTTGCCGGATAGTTATTTGGAGCAGGAGCTCCGGGTGTTTCTCCCAAGCAGGAGCTTGGGAGAGAGGGTAACCTGAACTCGACGTGAGAAAAGATTTATAACCAATCCAGAAGAGCCAACACAACGAAATAAATGATTATACAAATTTTATAGACTTGCTTAAATCATTCATAATTCTTAATCCATAATTTTTAATTCTATTTGCAGAGCAAATGGCTTACCAAGGATTTATCAGATCTTCTTTCTTGAACGTATGATCTCGAACATCATAAATACTTCCTCTCTGTTCTTTTAACGCTAGCGGATCATTTCCGAATAAACGGAAAAGCAAAGCGATTGGAGTAATAAAGAGAAAATAAACAATTCCAAGAATCAAGGGATTCATCACTTTACTGAGAAGTTCAGCCAGTTTGTACCAACACCAAACTATCCGGTCTCCCAGTGGTTTTATGGTAATTGAGATCAATCCGATAATCAAAGCCGCATAAGCAATACTTTCGTTCTGAATAACAGCCGCTATCACCAACAATCCCGTCACTATCACCAATTGTGTTTTGGGTGTTTCAGGATCGGTTTTTATAAAACTAAGATCTCGTTTTGGAAGCATGATCGT
>TARA_R110002073_G_scaffold126703_8_pt1 | contig 16992 bp, 18 predicted proteins | sample TARA_R110002073 | Tara Oceans TARA_R110002073 (sample SAMEA4397174) | marine metagenome | biome: Polar Biome; feature: [DCM] deep chlorophyll maximum layer (ENVO:01000326); material: water (ENVO:00002006), including particulate matter (ENVO:01000060) such as... | depth 40 m
CACCTTGCTCGATGGTGGCACGATCAGCCTGGCATCGCTGTCCGACCTGCCTGAGAAAGAGGCGCAGGATGCGCTCGACAAATTGTTTGCCTACGGCGTCGTCGAGCCCGCCAGCTAGATCCGGCGCAAGGAGCGTCCATGCGCATTTTCCTCGGAATACTGCTTGGCCTCGTCGCGCTCTTCCTGCTTTGGCTGTTCTGGCCCTCGCGGCTCAATCCCGCCTATTGGGATGAGCCGGACGCGCCCGCACTGACCGGCATTCTGGAACCGCGCGGCGAACTGGTCACGGCACGGCGCATCGCCGAGGGCGAGATCGCCTTCTCCGAAGATCTGGCGCTGGGCGAAAACGGGATCGTCTATACGGGCCAACCCGATGGCCGACTTGTGCGGATTTTTACTGACGAGACGCCGGTGCGTGTCGAGACGGTCGCGCGCATAACTGACAAGCCGGTCCTTGGCCTGCAGTGGCTTGATGAGAACCGCCTGGCCGTCGCCGCGTCAGATGGCCTGTACGGCGTGGACATTCGCAATGGCGAAGTCGAACTGTTCTCGAGCGGACCCACGGACCGGCCCTTTGGCTTTGCCAATGATCTCGATATCGGGCCGGACGGCACAATCTATTTCACCGATTCCAGTTGGCGCTGGCCCAATGCCGAGGACGAGCCCAGCTTCCAGCTCGACATGGCCGAGAACCGTCCCTATGGCGCGCTCTATGCCTTTCACCCCGAAACCGGCGAGCTGACCCTGCTGATCGACGGCCTGTATTATGCCAACGGCGTGGCGATGGCGGCGGACGGGCAATCGGTGTTTTTCCTCGAGACGTTTCGCTACCGGCTGAACCGTTACTGGACCAGCGGTCCACGCGCCGGAGAGCGTGAAATCGTTGCCGACAATTTGCCCGGCATTCCCGACGGGCTGATGGGCGACAGGCAAGGCCATCTCTATATCGCGATGGACACGCAGCGCGTGCCGCTTCTGCGCTTCCTGCACCGCAATCCGTTCTGGACCCGGATGCTGACAAAATTGCCGGAATGGGTGTGGCTGCGCGCCGGAACTCCGCAGGCTTTCATCCTGAAAATATCCGAGGATGGCACCTTCCTCGACAGCTGGCACGACCCCGATGGCGAAATGGGGTTTATCGCCAATGTGGTGCCCGCCGAGGATGGCAGTCTCTGGATCGGCCATCTTGACCGGCCCTTCATTTCGCACTTCACACCCGACGCGCCCTGATGCGCGATCTGGCGAACCGCCTGTTGCCGCGCCCGGTTGTCCGGACGGGGCGGCGCGTCTGGAACACGGTGAGACGGGGTGTCGGCCTGGGCGAGCCTGCAGATCCGGCGTTGGCGGACCTTTCCGGTGATGGCGACTGGAAAGCGGCTGGCAACGCCATCGTCCTGTGGACGCAGGCGCTTTGCGGTGTGTCCAAGCAGGCGCATGTCCTCGACATAGGCTGCGGACCCGGCCGCATGGCTGAAGGGTTGCTGGGCTATCTCGATGAGACGGGGCGCTATACCGGCTTTGATGTGTCGGCCAGGGCCATTGACTCCGCTCAGTCGCGGCTCGGCGCGGATGGCCGCGCCACCTTTATTCACGCCGACATTGCCAATCTGGAGTACAATCCGACAGGGACGCTGCCCGGCCACGCCTATGCCTTCCCGGTGCCTTCCGACTCGATCGATTTCGCCTTCGCCACTTCGGTCTTTACCCACATGCACGGGCGGGATGTCGATCACTATCTGGCGGAGACGGCGCGCGTCCTGAAGCCGGGGGGCTGCGCCCTCTTCACCGCTTTCCTGCTGGATGACGAATCGCGCGTCGCTATGGCAGCAGGCCGGACCAGTCACCGGTTTAACCAGCGCCTTGATTCCCATTCCGCCAGCATTGATGCCCGTACGCCGGAGCGCGCCATCGCCTTTGAGGATGACTGGTTTTTCGACCGCCTCGAGGCGAGCGGCCTGACACTGGACGGTGATGTGCATCGCGGGACCTGGCGCGGTCATGCCCACGCCATGGCGTTTCAGGACCTGATGGTAGTTCGCAAGGCCTAGGCGCTGACCTTCAGCAGAAGCGCGCAGGCATCATCGCGGGTTTTCAGGCGGCCAATGCGGGCATCGTCTTCGGGGTTGTTTTCCTGCGCCCGCAGCTCGGTCATGAGATCGAGCACATCATCATGCTTGAGCGCCGCATCCATCAGACCGGACGCGTCATAGCGCTTGTAGGGTTCGACCAGGCGAAAGAATCCGTCGCTCATCAACAGGATGTGGCTTTCACCGGACAACGGGATGCGCTGAATGTCAGCGCGGGCGGCGGCTTCGGGGTGAATGGAAAACACCCAGTGCGCGCCCTCGGTATTCATGCGGTTGCGGTCGTCGCGGGCGCTGGCATAGCCGCCCTCCTTGCCTTCGGGCCGCGCCAGCTGTTCGCGGTTGGTGGCATGCTCGGCCTTCACCGCAGCCAGATTGCCAATGACATGGGTGTGACCACCGGTGCGGACGATGCCCATGCAGTCGCCGAGCGTGGCAAATTCGACGGCGTCGCCATCGCGGCGCGCCCAGATGCCGCCTGCGCTGGGCAGATTGTGGCGCGGTTCAGCGTCCAGCGGCGTGACCGCCGCGGCTTGAGCCCTGGCGGAGACGTCGCGGATGACGTGTTCCAGATAGGCTTTCGCCGCTTCGCCGGGTCGTGGCGGTGACATCAGCCGGGTCGAGAGGGCCTCGGCATACCAGGCGGCATCGCTTTCATACTGGACAAAGCCGTGTGATTCCTCGGCTTCGGCCGGCATGACACGGCGCGTCCCGACATCGGTCGCCCCATCGACAACCCAGGCCGTACCGGCGCTTTCGTCAAACCCATAACGGTCATCACCGGTCTGTCCGGTCGCGGGAAAATTGACCGCATCAACAAAGGTAAAACCGCCGCGCATTGGACCTAGCCCACGGCCGCCAGATCTTCGTCGGAAATGTCGGAATTGTCGAAGACGGTCTGAACGTCGTCGAGATCTTCCAGCGCCTCGAGCAATTTGAAGAGGGACGCGACCTTTTCGCCTTCCAGCGGGGTAGAGGTCGTCGGACGCCAGATAATGTTCGCGGACTTGGCTTCCCCCAATGTCGCTTCAAGCGCCTTGGAAACCTCGCCGAGATCTTCACGGGCACAGTAGACGACGTGTTCGCCGGGCTCGTCTTCGCCGCCCTCTTCCTGCTGGACGTCTTCCGCACCGGCTTCGATAGCCGCTTCAAACATCTTGTCTTCGTCGGCAATTGTCTGGTCGTAGCGAATTTCGCCGACCTGCTCGAACATGAAGGAGACCGCGCCGGTCTCGCCCATATTGCCGCCATTCTTAGTAAAGGCCGCGCGCACGTCGGAGGCGGCGCGATTGCGGTTATCGGTGGAGACTTCAACAATGACGCCGACGCCGCCGGGACCGAAGCCCTCATAGCGGATATCCTCGAACGCCTCGACATCACCGCCTGTCGCCTTGTCGATGGCGCGTTGGATGTTGTCCTTCGGCATGGACTGGCCCTTGGCGTTGTTCACGGCCAGGCGCAGGCGCGGATTCATGTCCGGGTCAGGGCCACCCATCTTGGCGGCAATGGTCACTTCCTTGGAGAGTTTGGAAAACAGCTTGGCGCGCGCCTTGTCCTGACGGCCCTTGCGATGCTGGATATTTGCCCATTTTGAATGCCCGGCCATACACCGAAACTCCTTCTCGCGGCACGGCCCGTCGGCGCGTGCAAGTGACTTCAAGTTGGCCGGTTGTCTAGCCTATCCGGGCCCCGAGGTAAAAGGGGGCACGCTGCGACGCGGCGAATACCCGGGTGCCCCTAAACGTCGGGGATTGTCCGCGCCAACCCGCCCCCGACGCGAATGGGCTCGATGCGCGTCGTCAAACCTGTTCGATCATCGGTTTCAATATAAACGCCGCACAGCGTGGCGTCGCCCTCGGCCGGGGAGAACCGGCTGGAGCGCATCTTGGTGGTAAAGCGCCGCATCGGCTCTTCGATATCCATGCCGATGATGGAATTGTAGTCTCCCGTCATCCCCAGATCCGTAATGTAGCCGGTGCCGGCCGGAAGAATGCGCGCATCGGCGGTCGGGACATGGGTGTGGGTGCCGACAACCAGGCTGGCCCGGCCATCACAGAAATAGCCCATCGCATTCTTTTCACTCGTCGCCTCGCCGTGGAAATCGACGAGGATGGCATCTGCCACTTCGCGCAGCGGGGCCTGCGTCAGTTCAGCCTCCACGGCGGCGAAGGGGTCATCGAGTGGATCCATATAGAGCCGCCCCATGACATTCATCACCAGAACGGATCGGCCGTCCTTCGTTGCGTAGAGATTGGCACCCTTTCCGGGGGCCGAATTGGGCGGATAGTTGACCGGGCGCAATAGGCGCGGTTCACGCTCGATATAGGTCAGGGCTTCGGACTGGTCCCAGGAATGGTTACCCAGTGTCAGCACGTCGGCCCCCGCATCGAACAGGTCTTCGGCCGTGCCCCGGGTGATGCCGAATCCACCGGCGGCGTTCTCCGCATTGATGGCAACAAAGTCGAGCGACAAACGATCGCGCAGACCTGGCAAATGGTCAGCGGTCGCCTTGCGGCCAGCCTTGCCGAGAATGTCGCCGAAAAAGGCAATGCGCATGAGAAACCCTCAAATCTATTTGTCGGCGCGATAGGCCGCCTTTTCGGTGACGATCCAATCGACGCTCACATCGTGGCGGCCGCGCGGGACGGATGGCACGCGCTGCGCCTCGTAACACAGGCCGACGGATGTGACAGGCCCTGCTTCACGCAGCGCCGTCAGAGTTCGATCATAATAGCCGGCACCATAGCCCAGCCGGTGGCCCTTGCGATCAATTGCCAGCGCCGGGACCAGCACGAGACGGGGCCGCGCGGGGTCGGCGTCCTCGCCGGGTTCCTCAACACCCAACTGGCCCTTCACAAGCGGGTCACCCGGGAGCCAGAAACGAAAGTCCAGAGGCTCACCGCGACGGACTACGCGCGGCAGGGCCAGACGCACCTGTTCGCAGTGAAAGGTTTCCATGAGAGCCGCAGGGTCAATCTCGGTACCCATGGCGCGATAGCCGGACACCACCGCGCCGATCGACGGCCAGATTTCGTCGGGGAAATTGTCTACCAGCGCGTGGGCGGCATCTGTTGCGGAGCGGTGCGCATCAATGCGGCGCTTCTGAGCGGCCTTGCGGGCGCGGGTTTTTCGCCAGCCTAAAAGCATGTGACGGCTCCACGCACGCCGTTGGGGCCATACAACCCCCATCGACCCGACAAGTCAGGTGGGCACCGCGTGAATGGGACCACGATCCCGGCCAGAGGCAGTTCCCTTGAGGATGTATACGGTCGCCGGGATGTGAGCCCCTGACGTACGGCGCAGAAACCGTCAGGAGGATATGTGGGGTATCGCGGCGATCTTCTCAAGCGCCAGCCTCTGTTGCGAGGGCTTCAAGGCGCTCCACAGCAGCGTTGAGGGCCTTGGCGGCGCGCGCGCGACCGGCCTCGGCCTGATCGGAATGGCTCATTCCGTCCGATTTGAGCCGTTCGACCTGAGCTTCGAGGGCCTCGGCCTTTTTTGCCGATTCCTTCAATTCGTCCGCAACGACCAGCGAGGCCATCAAGAGCAGGCGCAAATCACCGATCTGCCCGACCTGTCCGGACAGGTTCTGAATGTGGCCATCGAGATGCCGGGCAAGCTCGCGCAGATAAGGCTCCTGCCCGTCTTCGCAGCCAATGGTGAAGGCGCGGCCATTGAGGGAGACAGAGACCTTACCCATTGCCCGTGTCCTCGGCCTCGACCGCGTCTTCGGCAGACTGAGCCGCCTGGCGCAGTTCGGAAATCGCAACCGCAAGCGCTTCGGACGCCTCGTTGGCAGCCGCCGTGATGGACTCCTCGCGGGCGCGGGCATCGTCCAGCGCCTCTGCCAGTCGGGCACGGTCCGAATCGCTGTCGCCAGCGGCATTGGCGCGGTCACGCAGCCGGCCGACGGCCATTTCGACGCGCGACAGGGCACGGGTCAGACGTTCGGCGGCTTCTGTAACGGGATCAGGGGAATCTTGGCTCATCGGCGCTAAAATCGGACTGATTGCACCAAACTTCAAGTTCTACGTGAAGAAAGCGCTGTGCAGGGCCGGTTTTCAGAGCAAATCGTCCCTGTCATCGCGGCGCATTTGGGCAATCAGTGCCTTGACGTCGCCTGAACGGGACGAGTCTGCGACATACACGGCGTCCGGGGTTGCCACGACGACCAGGTCGCTGACGCCCAGGGCCGCAACATGAACGCCCTCGCCGCGCAGATAGCTGTCCTGGCAATCAATGGCTGTGACAGACCCGACGCGGCGCACGCCGTCATGGTCGGCCTCGACAAAGTCGGCCAGCGAATTCCATGCGCCGATATCGCTCCACTGGAAGCTGGCCGGAACCATGGCAGCGCGCTTTGTGCGTTCCATCACGGCAATATCCAGCGGGATGAACGGCGACGCCTCGAATGCGGCTTTGTCGAGGGCGACGCGATTGCCTGAGCGGTCGGCACTGGCCAGTGCGGCGTCAACGGCGGCGACGATGGCCGGCTCATAGCTCTGCATTTCAGCGATCAGCACATCGGCGCGGAACGCAAACAGGCCGGCATTCCAAAAGCGGTCACCCCCATCGAGATAGCGCTGCGCGGTAGCGGCGTCCGGCTTTTCTTCAAAGGCCTCGACAACAGATCCACCGTCAAGCGCGTCGCCTGCGCGGATATAGCCATAGCCGGTTTCGGGCCGGGTGGGCGGGATGCCGAAGACGACGATCTTGCCCGCCTGCGCCAGCGCGGCGGCTTTTGCTACGCTTGCCCTGAATTCGGAGAGCGGGGCAATGTGATGATCGCTGGGCGCGAGGAGGACGAGCGCCTCCGCGCCATCGGCGGCCTGCGCCATGCGGGCCGCGATGATCGCCGCGGCGGCCGTGTTGCGGCCTGCCGGCTCCAGGGCGACGGCTTCGGCGTTCACTCCGCAGGACGATAAATCCTTGTCGACCGCATCGGCAATGGCCTGCCCGGCGATGATGAGCGGCGCAGCGAATGAGACGCCCTCACCGGCTCCGCTGGAGCGCAGGACGGTTTCCTCGAACAGGGTCCGGCCCGAGACCAGGGCATGGAAGGGTTTGGGGTTGGTTCGGCGCGAAAGCGGCCAGAGGCGCTCGCCGGAGCCGCCACACAATATGGCCGGGCGAACAGGCGTCATCGCGACGCGGCCCGGGCGGCTTTCGCTTCGGCACCCAAAATTCGCTGGGTTTCAACCGCCGCGACAAAGAGATGATAGAGCGTGCTGGCGGTAATGCCGGTGACGTCCGGCTTGCCGCCCGCGTCATAGGCGTCAATCCAGCAGCCGGCCGGGGCCGGCGCGAGGAAACGCGCAAACAGGCGGTGCAGCGCGTCGCCGGCCGCATCCCAGGCCCCGCTGCGTCCGGCAGCTCCCTGAATGAGTGAGGCCTTGAGGTGTTCGGTCTGCTGCCAGGTGCGCGCGCTCATATCCATCGGCGCGCCATCCTCGCCGACCGCCGACATGATCAGGCCGGTTTTCGGATTGCGCCCATAGGTGCGCGCGAAGGCATAGAGACTGGTGATTTCGGCTGACACATCCTCGCCCGTCCGGTCGCGGAAATGGTCAAGCAGCCAGACCCATTCATACTGGTGGCCCGGCTCGGTGCGGCGCGCGCCCTTGCCGTCAAAGCGGCTCCAGTCAGCATTGAACAATTCGAGCAGCGAGCCGGATTCCGAAATCCAGTGCTTGCGCATGATCGCCAGGATTTGTGCCGCACGGTCGAGATGGGCACGGTCAGACGTCGCATCAAAGAGCGCGAGCGAAGCCTCGAACATATGCATGTGCGGGTTCTGGCGACGTGGCGGCGCACGGTCGGGCAGGCTTTCCAGCCAGCCACCGTCCGGATGGGCCATGGTTTCGTCGATAAAGGCGAGCGTCGCGTTTAACAGATCCAATGCACGCTGCTCCCCCGTCGCCCGATAGACCCAGGCCAGCGCGAGCAGGGCGAATGCCTGCTCGTAAAGATCACGGGTCGGGTCGGCGACCTCGCCGTCTGGCGTCAGTTTCATCACCCAGCCGGGATTGCCATCAGGGGCCCAGGCCTTGTCCTCCAACCAGTCGAGTCCACGAATGGCCAGCTGCGTCCCGCCGTCAAACCAGCCCAACTGGTCGGCGTGCGCATAGACATAGATTTGCCGGGCCTGGGAGCGAACGCGGCGGACAGCCTCGTCCTCCGGACGCCCTTTCAGGTCGAACCGCTCGAAGAATCCGCCGCGCCGGGCGTCCCACCCGTCATCGGACCATACGGGGAGCGCAGCATCGCGCATCCAGCTGCGGAAACGGCTGGCGGCCTCATGGAGTGCGGGCGGTGCGGTCATCGTATTCCGGCGCGTTGCTGTCACTTGGAATGACCCTAGCGCAGCTTGATGAGCGAATCGTAAGCGGGCGGAATTTTAGCGTGATCCTTGCAATGCCCCTGCTGTGGAGTCACAATAGTTAACGGGGTGGGATCAGAATATGATTGTGTCGAAATACGTATATCCTGACCTGGATGGTGTCCTGTCAGCGGAGCGGGAATTGCGCGCGGCGCTGGGACAAATTGCGGCCACGACCCAGGAATGCGTCTTCATCAATGTCCTGCACGAACCCGAGCAGGCGCTCGTCGTCAGTTCAGAGTCCGAAGCGACCCGTCAAATGGTCACCCAGGCGCTCAATCATACGGATGTCGAAGCCGTATAAGCTTCAGTTTTCCAACAGTTTTTTCAGAATATCCCGGCAGGCGGCACCGTGTTGCGAGTCAGCCAGCGCGTGCGCAACGAAGGCTTCGAAATAGCCCGGCTTGTTGCCACAATCAAAGCTGCGCCCGTCATACTCCACCGCAAAGAAGTCCTGCCTGGCCATCAATTCGGCCATGGGATCGGTCAGCTGGAGCTCGCCGCCATGCCCGGCTTTCTGATTGGCGATCAGGTCAAATATTTCGGGTTGAAGGATATAGCGCCCGGTGATGGCCAGATTGGAGGGGGCGTCCTCAAGGCTGGGTTTTTCAACCATGGCCCGAATGCGGGGTGCGCCGTTTGCGGACGCTTCAATGTCGACAATGCCATATTTTGAGACATCTTCGTCGGCGACCTGCTCGACCGCCAGCACATTGCCGCCCTGGGCGTCGTAGACCGCGACCATTTCCGCCAGACACCCCGGCGCACCGGTGACGATCACGTCGGGCAGCAAGATTGCAAACGGTTCCTGGCCCACGAAATTGCGCGCGCATCCAATGGCATGCCCGAGCCCCAGCGCGGCCTGCTGACGTACAAAGGCGATGGACCCTGCCTTGGGCAGGCGCGCACGCAGATCGTCGAGAAACGCCGTCTTGCCCTGTTGTTCCAGCGTGGATTCCAGCTCATACGCCTTGTCGAAATAGTCCTCGATGGCTCCCTTGCCGCGCGCCGTTACAAAGATGAATTCCTCGATCCCGGCGGCCCGTGCCTCCTCGACCACCCAGTCGATGGCCGGGCGATCAAAGACCGGCAGCAATTCCTTCGGAATGGCCTTGCTCGCCGGAAGAACGCGTGTGCCAAAACCGGCAACCGGTATTACCGCTTTACGTATCGCCACCGTGTCATTCCTTCCGCAGACCTGTTACATCGTGGAATTAGCGCTTTCCACACCCCCCACCCAATAGGTAAAGACGAACGCAATCGCAATGGTCCGACCGCTCATGGTCCGGCCGCGCAACAGGAAACACGTATCGATGATCCTGCGCCTGAACGACCTGACCTTCTATCCCCTTGCCATCCTGGCGGTGGTGGGCATGGTCGCGCCGCAATTGATCCTCGCGAATTCCAACTGGGAATCCCTGTCCCAGGACGTCATCGACAATGGTGTCACTATCGAGGGCAGCCGCTTGAGCGCCATGGCTGCGGGGCAGGGTACGGCTTTCGAGATGGTGCGCGATTCCCGCGGGCGACTGGTGGCGCGGATTACCGCCGATCGCCCCCTGGGGGACCCGACCGTCGTGCCGTCGGCCGGGGTCTTTGATGCTCTGCAGATACACGAGCTTGAAGCCATGGCGGGCTATACGCTGCGGGTGACCTTCACGCTCAACGCGTCGGATATAGATGGCGCGGCTTCGACCCATTTGGGGGCGTTCCAGTCGGGAGTCGGCCAGAGTGCCTGGCAGGAATTCGAGATCAGCGGCGACACGGATGACTATGAATTGATGGTCTACCCACCCAATTGCGTTCCGGGATTTGCCTATTTCGGGGTTTGGCCGAGCGCGGAAAGTGGCGCCAACAGTCTTGATCTGCACCAGATCCGCATCGAGGCTGTCGAACAACATGCCTGCACCAGCGACTAGGGACGCGCGATCATGAAAGTCTTTGTGACCGGCGTCGCCGGATTTATCGGCTCCCATGCGGCGCAGGCGTTGCTCAGCCTCGGTCACGAAGTGCTCGGCGTCGACAATCTAAATGATTATTACGACCCGTCGCTGAAACGTGCGCGCCTCGCCCGGCTCGACGACCATGCCGGGTTCCGCTTTGTCGAGCAGGACATCGCCAGCCCCGATGCGATCGCGAAACTGGTCGAGGACTTTCGTCCCGACCGCATCCTCCACCTGGCTGCGCAGGCCGGCGTTCGATACTCGCTGGAAAACCCGATGGCCTATGTCCAGTCCAACCTGGTGGGCCATGTCTCCATTCTCGAAGCCGCGCGCCATTGCGACAGCGTCAAGCATTTGGTCTACGCCTCCTCGAGTTCCGTGTATGGCGAACGTGACGATGCCCCGTTCGGCGAGGATGATCCGGTCAACGCACCGGTTTCGCTCTACGCTGCGACCAAGCGCGCTGACGAGCTGATGAGCGCGACCTATTCACACCTTTACGGCCTGGCGCAGACCGGTCTTCGTTTCTTCACCGTCTACGGGCCGTGGGGTCGGCCGGACATGGCGTACTGGACCTTCACCGAGGCAATCCTGAAAGGTGCGCCGATCCGCCTGTTCAATGAAGGCAAGATGGAGCGGGACTTCACCTTTATCGATGATGTCGTGGAAACGGTCATGCGGATTGTCGCCGATGTGCCCGACGCGTCCGCGCACCGGGTGTACAATATTGGCGGCTCCGACCCGCGACCGCTGTCACAATTCATTGCCGCGCTTGAGCAGGCTTGCGGGCAGAAGGCGCACACCGAGCTCGCGCCGATGCAGGCCGGTGATGTCACGCGTACAGCGGCTGACGTCACCCGGATCAAGCGGGATTATGGCTATGCGCCGTCAACCCGGATCGAAGACGGGCTGGGGCGCTTCGTCACCTGGTATCGCGACTATTTCGGCGTCTGATCCTGCAGCGGGCGGACATCCGGTTTTCGCCCCAGCAATTTGGCAATCGACCAGGTCATTGCGCCCGCCACCTGCACTGAAGACACCGTGCGGCGCTGCTGGACGCTGCGACGCCAGCGCATGACGTCCGGCCAGTTCCCGAGCGCATCACGAATGGCGCGCCCCGTCGGCTCCTGACGCTTGTGGGCGAAGCTGCGGATGTAGAAGCCGACATTCACCAGCAGGTGCAGCGGGAACATCGTCCACAGCATGAGCGGCGGCGCATTCTTCAAGAACGTCCAAAGCCGGTTGCGGGTGCCGTAATAGATGACAAAGGGCGAGGCGCGCCCGGCAATCGCGGACCCGACATGGTGCACAATGGCTTCCCGGCTCTGCACGGCGAAATGCCCGACCAGTCGCATCCGGAACGCCAGGTCGACATCTTCCATGTAGCAGAAGAAGTTTTCGTCAAACCCGCCAATGTCGTCAAAGACATCGCGGCGATAGAGGGCCGCTGCGGCACAGGGGCCAAAACAGGTGCCCGTCGGCGGCGCGGTTTCAAGCGGGGCACCGAAACCGCCCCGCCAGGCCACTCCCAATGGCGAATAGACATCACCGGCACCGTCGAGAATGTCTGCATCCCCGGTCCAGATCTGGGTCGAACCAATGGCCGCCGCGCCTGTTTGCTCTGCACATTGGGTGAGCTTTTCCAGCCAGTCCGGCTCGGGAATGGCGTCCGGGTTGAGCATCGCCACCCAAGGGGCCTGCCCAAGGGCCGCGCCCTGGTTACAGGCCACGGCAAACCCCAGATTGTCGGAATTTCGAACGACCTGAAAACGCTCATCGAGCGCGCCGAGCGCCTCGATTGATCCGTCCTCGGAGGCGTTGTCGACAATTACCGCAGCGAAATCACTGAGCGTTTGCGCCCGCAGGCCATCAATACAGGCCTTGAGATAGGCACCTGCATTGTAGTTGACGATTATGACATCGACGCGCGCCATGTGGACCTGTCTGTTTTCATCCGGGGTTGAGCCTGCCCGGATACAGGGTTTCGACCCTGATCAAAAGCACTACATGGCGCGACACGCAGCCTGCCCTTCGGTATAGGGATTGGAAACAGGGGGATATGGCATGACGAAACAGGCGCGGGACCGACTGGCGCAGGAGTTTGCGTCGATATGCAGCGCGGCGTCTGTTGCCGTCATGGACGTCTACCGGTCTGACTTTTCCGCCTCCGAAAAAGCCGACCGGTCACCGGTCACCAAGGCCGACCATGCGGCCGAAATGATCATTCTTGACGCCCTGGCCCGCATTCTTCCCGGCGTCCCCGTGCTTGCCGAGGAAGCCTTCGAGGCCGGCACCCGGCCCGAGATCGGGCGCGAATTCCTGCTCGTGGACCCGGTCGACGGAACCAAGGAATTCATCAACCGCAATGGCCAGTTCACGATCAATATCGCCCTGATTGAGGACCGCAGTCCGGTTGCCGGGTGTGTCTATGCACCAGCGCTTGAGCAGATTTTTGCCGGGGGTACGACAGCGTTCGGCGGTCGCGTCATGCCGGGCATGACCGACTTTCTGCCAACGCTCTCGCCAATTGCGGCGCGCGCGAGAACGGCCGGACAGATGACTGCCGTGATGAGCCGCTCGCACCCGGACGCCGAGACGCTGGCGGTGGCGCAAGCCGAAGGCGTTACGGAGACGATCAGTGCCGGCTCGTCGCTCAAATTCTGCATGCTGGCCGAAGGCAAGGCGGACCTTTATCCGCGCTTTGGTCCGACGATGGAATGGGATACGGCGGCCGGGCACGCGGTGCTGGCAGCCGCGGGCGGGCGAGTCGACAATCCCGACGGGACGCCCTTCCTCTATGGCAAGGTCGAAACCGGTTTCCTCAACGGATCCTTCATCGCGCGCGGACGTGTGTAACGCCTAGTCCAGTCGTCCCAGCTCGCGCAGCGCGGCGATCACCTGGTCGGCGGCATCTTCGGGCGTCAGGTCGGCGGTCAGCAGATGGATGTCGGGGCGCTCGGGTGCCTCATAGGGGCTATCGAAACCAGTGAAATTCTTGATCTCTCCGGCCTTGGCCTTTTCGTAGAGACCCTTGGGGTCGCGCTGGATGCAGACTTCGATCGGGGCGTCGACAAAGACTTCCAGGAATTCGCCGGGTTCGAGCAGGTCGCGAACGCCCTGACGCTCCGACCGGAAGGGCGAAATGAAAGCCGTCGTGACGATCAGGCCGGCATCGACAAACAGCTTCCCGACTTCGCCAATGCGGCGGATATTTTCCACGCGGTCCGCGTCGGTGAAACCGAGATCGCGGTTGAGACCGTGGCGGACATTGTCACCGTCCAGCGTATAGGTGTGGTGGCCCGCCCGGGCGAGCTTTTGTTCGACCAGATTGGCGACGGTCGACTTGCCGGCACCTGACAGGCCGGTAAACCAGAGCAAGGTCGGCTTCTGCGTCTTGAGCGCGGCGCGGTGCGCCTTGGTGACGTCGAACGCCTGGCGGTGGATATTCTGGGCGCGGCGCAGACCGAATTCGATCATGCCCGCGCCGACTGTCTGGTTGGTGTACCGGTCTATCAGAATGAAGCTGCCGGTTTCGCGGATGTCTTCATAGGCATCCGTTGCAATCGGTTTGGCGAGCGAAAGGTTGCAGACCCCGATCTCGTTGAGCTCCAGCTTGGTGGCGGGCACGGGCTGGTAGGTATTGATATCGACGCGATGTTTCAGCCCGCTGACCGAAGCGGGAATGGTCGCGGTGCCCGATTTGAGCAAATAGGAGCGCCCCGGCATCAGCGGGTCCTCGCCCATCCACAACAGATTGGCAGCAAACTGATCAGTGACTTCCGGACGGTCTTTCGCGCCGGACAGGACATCGCCGCGGGCAATATCCGTTTCGCGGTCGAGGACCAGAGTGACCGCATCACCGGCCTGCGCGCTCTCGATATCCCCGTCGGCGGTGACGATCCGGCTGAGTGTTGCCGGGGCACCTGATCCGGCGACCACCAGGGCATCACCAGGCGCAATGGTGCCGGAGACAATCGTCCCGGAAAAGCCGCGAAAGTCCTGATCGGGCCGGTTCACCCACTGGACCGGCATGCGGAAGGGGCCGCTCGCCCGGTCCTGGCCGGCGGGCAGGGTTTCAAGATGGTCCAGCAGGACGGGGCCGGAATACCAGTCCATATGCGTGCTGGCGCGGGAGACATTGTCGCCTTCACGCGCGGAAATCGGGATCGCCGTGACGGACGCGAAATCGAGCGACCGGGCAATCTCAGAAAACTCGTCCGTGAGACGGTCAAACACGTCTTTCGACCAGTTTGCCGAGTCCATCTTGTTGATGGCCAGAACGATGTGGCGCACGCCCATCATGTGGACGATAAAAGCATGCCGATGGGTCTGCTCGCGCAGACCCTTGCGCGCATCGACGAGGAGAATGGCCGCGTCCGCCGTCGACGCCCCGGTGGCCATGTTGCGCGTATACTGCGCATGGCCCGGCGTATCGGCGACAATGAATTTGCGCTTCGCGGTGGCAAAGAAGCGATAGGCCACGTCAATGGTAATGCCCTGCTCACGCTCGGCTTCCAGGCCATCGAGCAAAAGCGCATAGTCGATTCCGCCACCTGCCTTCCCGTGGCGTATGGATTCCTCGGTCAGCGTGGTGATCTGATCTTCGAACAGGAGCTGGGAATCGTGCAGCAAACGCCCGATCAGAGTCGACTTGCCATCATCGACAGAGCCGCAGGTAACAAAGCGCAGGACACCGCCCTCACCCGCATGGGTCAGCCGTTCGATGGCTTCAGCGCGTGACGGAGCGATCATTCTCAGAAATACCCTTCGCGCTTTTTCTTTTCCATCGAGCCCTGTTCATCCCGGTCGATCAGGCGACCGGAACGCTCCGATGTCCGTGCCGCGAGCATTTCGAGGGCCACCGCTTCAATCGTGTCAGCCCCGGAGTCCATTGCCCCGGTCAGCGGGTAACATCCCAATGTCCGGAATCGCACCTTGCGCATCTCCGGCGTTTCACCGTCCTTTAGCGGGAAGCGATCATCATCGACCATGAGAAGCGTACCGTCGCGTTCCACGACCGGGCGATCCTTCGCAAGATAGAGCGGGACCACCGGGATGTCCTCGACCAGCAAATAGCGCCAGATATCCAGCTCGGTCCAGTTGGAGAGCGGGAAGACGCGGATCGATTCACCCTTGTGAATCCGGGTGTTGAACAGCGACCAGAGCTCGGGGCGCTGATTGCGCGGATCCCATCCGTGGTGGCTGTCGCGAAAGGAGAAGATACGTTCCTTGGCGCGCGATTTTTCCTCGTCGCGCCGGGCTCCCCCGAAGGCCGCATCAAAGCCGTGATGATTGAGCGCCTGGCGCAGCGCTTCGGTCTTCATCACCTGGGTGTGCAGGGCCGAACCCGAGGCAAACGGGTTGATCCCGCGGGCGGCACCTTCGGCATTGGTGTGGACATGCAGCTGAAAGCCAAAGGCATCGCGCATGGCGTCGCGATAGGCGATCATTTCACGGAATTTCCAGCCGGTATCGACATGCAGAAGCGGAAACGGCAGCGGCGACGGATGAAAGGCCTTCAGCGCCAGATGCAGCATCACCGCTGAATCCTTGCCGATGGAATAGAGCATCACCGGATTGGAAAAGCTTGCCGCCACTTCGCGCATGATGTGCAGGCTTTCGGCCTCCAGAGCCTTGAGATCGGCCGGCAAGGCATGCGCACGCGGCTGCGGATTGCGCAGCCGGTCAGCATAGGCGTTGAGCATGTCGGCAAGAGCGTCCATGGCCGCGTTTCTAGCCTTGGCTCTGCGCCGCGCCTAGACGCGCGCCAGCATTTCTTTGACCACCGCGTCCGAGGTGATTCCGAAATGGGCATACAGGGCGGCAATCGGGGCAGATGCGCCAAAGCCGGTCATGCCCACAAATCCACCCTCGGGGCCAATCCAGGCGTCCCAGCCATAGCGCGCGGCCGCTTCGACCGCGACCTTGGGAAGAGCGGCAGGCAGAACACTGTCGCGGTAGGTCTTGTCCTGACGGGCAAACAGTTCGAGCGACGGAGCCGAGACGACCTTTACCGGCACGCCCTGGTCGGCAAGCATTTGCGCGGCTTCGACCGCCAGCGAGACTTCGGACCCGGTCGCGATGATGACACCGCGTGCATTGTCCACATCACGCAGCACATAGGCACCCCGCGCGCTCAGGTTTTCGCTGCCATTGTCCTGGCGCATGAAGGGCAGGCCCTGACGCGACAGGGCGAGAATCGACGGGCCGGTGTCGTTGCGCAGGGCCATCTCCCAGCACTCCGCCGTTTCAAGCGCGTCGGCGGGCCGGAAGACGTGAACGTTCGGAATCGACCGCAGGGATGCCAGATGCTCGACCGGCTGGTGGGTGGGACCATCCTCGCCCAGACCAATGGAGTCGTGGGTGAAGACATAGACGACCGGCTGCTGCATCAGCGCGCCGAGGCGGATCGCCGGGCGACAATAGTCGGCGAAGACCAGAAATGTCCCGACATAGGGGCGGAAGCCGCCATGCAGCGCCATGCCGTTGGCACAGGCGGCCATGCCGTGTTCGCGAATTCCGAAATGGATGTAGGAGCCGGAATAGTCGCTGGCGCTGACCAGCGGCTGGTCCTTGACCTTGGTCA
>TARA_R110002073_G_scaffold287256_1_pt1 | contig 16984 bp, 15 predicted proteins | sample TARA_R110002073 | Tara Oceans TARA_R110002073 (sample SAMEA4397174) | marine metagenome | biome: Polar Biome; feature: [DCM] deep chlorophyll maximum layer (ENVO:01000326); material: water (ENVO:00002006), including particulate matter (ENVO:01000060) such as... | depth 40 m
TAGCCAAGTGTTTTTCGTGGCCTTTTATTCAATTGAGTAGCCACAGCATTTAAGTCTTGTTGAGTGTGGTGTTTTAGGCAAGTTTTCTTGGGGAAGTATTGTCGAAGGGTAATACCCCCATTTTTAGGAGGCTTCAAAAGTAGAACTATTTAAGCGACCATGGGTAACATGGCCAGTTTCTGTATTGGCGTTATTCCGCCGATGGCCATATTGGGCCGTTCATTGTTATATGTCCAGAGCCATTCTGTTGCGGCTTCCTGCACCTGGTCAATTGTTTCAAAGATATATTGATTTAGCCAGTCATATCTGACAGTCCGGTTATAGCGCTCCACATAGGCATTTTGCTGCGGGTTGCCTGGTTGAATATATTGCAAAGTAATCCCCCGCTTCTCAGTCCAGCTGCCAAGCAAATGGCTGATATATTCAGGGCCGTTATCGCAGCGAATGATGGACGGCTGCCCCCGCCATTCGATGATCTGGTCAAGTGCTCGAATGACACGGTCCGAGGGCAAAGAGAAATCAACATCAATGCCCAGGCCTTCCCGATTATAGTCATCAATGACGTTAAACAGTCGAATGCTGCGGCCATCAGACAGCTGATCATGCATGAAATCCATTGACCAGACTTCATTGATATTTTGAGGCACGGACAAGGGTTCTGGCTTGTCTCTAATCAAGCGTTTCCGGGGCTTTATCCGAAGGTTAAGTGCCAGTTCCCGGTAGATTCTGTAGACGCGTTTGTGGTTCCATTTGTAACCTTTCACATTGCGTAAATACAGAAAACACAGCTGGAAGCCCCAGTTGCGCTGACGACTGGTCAAACCCAGCAGCCAATCTGCAATCAACACATTCTCATCATTCAGCTTGGGCTGATAGCGATAGCATGTCTCACTGATCATGAAGACAGTACACGCCGATCGAATGCTCAGCCGCCCCTTATCAACAGCCCCCTTGGCCATCTTACGACGTTGGGACGGCCTTATGCCCTGAGCGTAGCGAGGAAATGCCCTTGGGGCACCACTTTTTTGCCATAGCCTCCTTGATGACATCATTCTGGAGCTGGACATCGGCATACATCTTCTTCAGGCGGGTATTCTCAGCTTCCAGTTCCTTCATGCGGGTCATGAGCGACGCATCCATGCCGCCGTATTTGGCGCGCCATTTATAGAATGACGCATTACTCATGCCGTGCTCACGGCAAAGTTCCGCCACAGGCGTTCCGGCTTCAGCCTGTTTTAAAATACTAATGATCTGACTGTCTGAATAACGTGACTTTTTCATGTAAAATCTCCTGCGTTATAGTTACGAGAAAATTCTACTTCTGAGTACCTTTATTTAACGGGGGTATTACCAATGGTCCTCCTGTGAAGGGGTTAAACGATACACCATTATGGCACAGCTAATGCCGCATGGGGACCGTCCATACCATTATCTCTGTAATACTCTTCTCTATTTACTTTACAGTAAAATGACTATTTTTCATAAATAACAGGAGATTTAATATTCTCCAACAGGCAAGCTCGTCAATGGAACCCAAACCTTCTTTGGTCTCCAACAGTTGGTCCTTTAAATAAGATACATTAAGATAAGGTATTTGTCCTACGTCAGAAAGCGCTACCAAAATATGTTCCCGTAAAGCATTTGACCATTGTAAATGTGGCGTCTCAAAACCAACTTTATCTTGCCGGTTAAGGATGACTTCTGGAACAATTCCACGCATTGCTTCTCTAAATACAAACTTGCTCTCGCCCTCATTACTGATTAAAAACTCTTCTGGTAAGGATAACAGAAAATTGGCAAACTCCGGCACAAGAAAGGGGACCCTACTTTCAATGGAATGTATCATTGAATTTCTATCTTCATATCTTAGAAGATGGGGTAAATGACTATACTCAACAGATTCAACCAAATGAGACCTAAGCGCACCATTAAATCTATCATGAATTTTCCCTGTCCTAAGTGATATGCTGTTCTCCTTTATCCAATCTAGAGACATCCACTGCGGAGAAGAAGACTTTTTAGCTACCTTTCGTGCCAGGGGCATAATAAACTCTGGTAATAAATGAGGCGCCGCCAGTTGGGCTAAATACGAGAGGTTACGCCCAGGATAAATAGAAGAGCTTGAAATAAATCTATAAGCTTCACTCCACTTAAAACTTTTAATCAGAGACGCTAAGCGAGAACCTTGATACCCAACATATCCCCCCAAAATTTCATCTGCTCCCTGTCCATCTAACATAACAGTGACACCTGCCTGTTTCGCTCTCTCAAATACTTTATATTGGGCATAGATGCTTGTGCTTCCAAAGGGCTCAAATTGAGTTTCCAAAAGTTTCGGGAGTTCCCTAATTAGATCATCAAAAGAAACTTCAATTTTATGAGGAATAGCATTTGTATGTCCAATAACAACATCCGCCCAACTTTCTTCAGAAAGACCCTTTTCTCCCGCAACGTAAGTAAAAGTGTGTAATTCCATCTCTGGACGCAAATGTCGGATCGCACATACAATTGCAGATGAGTCAATGCCACCTGACAATGCTGCCCCGACTCGCACATCACTACGCAAGTGGATATCCACACTTTCAAGAAAAAGTTCTTTGGTTTTTCGCACTGCCTCATCAAAAGATATTTTAACTTGGGGTGCGGAACCAATCTGCCAATATTTCTCTTCATGAAAAAAACACGGTTCATCAACATCAAATTCCATGATAGTGGCTGGAGGGATTTGTTGGATATCAGACAATATGGTTTCAGTTGTTTGTTCTGTCAGTCCTGAACGCAAATATTCATAAACCCGCTGATCGTTGAGTTTTCTGGAAACACCTTGTAACATCAAAAGGGGTTTCTGTTCGGATGCGAATGCAATCCCATTTCTCCATTTACAGAAATAGGCCGGTTTAATTCCGAAAAAATCACGGGCAATAAAGAGTTTATTTCGATCAGAATCAAATATTGAGAAAGCGAACATGCCTATAAATCTTTTGACCGCCTCCTTACCCCAATGCTTCCAAGCTATAAGCAAAACCTCAGTATCAGAGTCACTAACAAATTCATAGCCTAAATCGAGAAGCTCTTCTTTCAACTCTATGTAATTGTATAGTTCCCCATTATAACTTAGATGAAGGGTTCCATCTTCGCTACTCATCGGTTGCCACCCATTTTGGGACAAGTCAATTATTGACAAACGTCGATGTGCGAGGATAACGTTTCCAGAAAGGTTTTTCCTATCTTTGCCTTGCACTATTTCGCTATTTGTTGAAACCAACCAACCCCAATCGTCCGGTCCACGGTGCTCTATAGCGTCCAACAAATCAAAAACTGGTACTTCCTGACTACTGTCATTCTGTATTATGCTAATAAAGCCGCACATAGGATGTTTTTACCTTCAAATAGAATTATTAAACTCAATCTTGCCTTACTAAAATTTATACCCAAGATCACGAGCCTTTTCACGTGACCATGAATTTATTTGAGCCAGGCTTGCAACCCATACATTTTTCTTGCTGAGTACATCTAAGAACCATTCATAATATTCTTTATAAATAGCATCAGACATGCGATCAGGATGGAAAAGAACAGTAAGAAGACCACCTACTTTCTCTACTTCTGCAATAAATTGGAGAGTAATTTTCTTAGAGATATCCAAATTCAGCCCAAGTGCTGTATCTGAAAACATAGCAACATCCTGTAATATCAGTGGAGCCTGTATAAGATTAAGACAATTATCATTTGCCAAATCATACATAAAATAAGGTAAGCTAGTACCTGATCTAAATCCAATATTTCTGTTAAAGCCAAGAGTTGTGTCTGCTTCCAATCCTATCTCTTCGTGGATATGTGGTGTCTTGTTTATATCCCAGTGCAGATAATGTTGCCGAGTGGTAAAAATGGTATGGTTTGCTGCTCTTTCAATGCGCTCTTTTTCTTCTCGGAGAACAGGTAAATCAACCGCAGAATAAAAACTTCCATGAAGTCCAATGTCAAATTCATCCTCAAGCATGTCCTTAATCATGTCTTTTACCCGGATATCCTGCCCTCGCCACCTGCACGGATCATTAATATCAAAGACACAATCATATTTTATTTTATCCCATTTGGGATATACGGTAAAAAAATAGGAGGCTGTAAAGTTATATTTTTTTTCCAACTCCACACATTCTTCCAGTTCTGTGATTTCTTTCTTACGCTCAGTGATCATTTTAAAAAGATTATAGAAAAATGCGGCACTGGACATTATGAAACGATCCCGAATGCTGCCTCCTTTCCAAGTAAGGCAGGATTTGAGTTTTCGGAAGCGCTGCACTAATGTCTGCTGAGTAGAAAACAAATCTACATCATGGGTCAAACAAACAGCAAAATCATGTGATTCCGGCCATTGGTTCTTCGTTAATGCTAGACTTGAATACTTCTCTCTAATACTTTTCACCCAATGGTCAATATCCGCTCGCCACATCCGTCCCTCATGAAATGACCGGCAATAAGAAAAATCCCAACCATCCCATTGGTCACGATAGTCATTCTCAAATTCTTCCAACCGTAAAAATCTCTCGGCCAGATGGACAGGCATTATGGGTAATTCGCTCGAGGAGGATTTTGGAATATTCAACCACAGCCCAAGTGTATCCCTTAAATACATCTGAGTTTTCTTATTTTCTAACACATCTGAGAAGTTATTCTTTTTCACTTTAATCAACACCAATGTTATTTTTGAATATTACCGAGCTTTTGAAAGAATGGTGCAAATACAACGCTAAAGGCGCCTATACTTGTCACCATGATTGCACAGGTTCTCAGAACAGAGAAATCTACAACATCCATTGATGAACCAAAGATTATTAGTCCGCCTAATATAACACCAAAACCACAAAGATTAATCAGAAGCGTTCGTGTCGGTGGATGAAATCTTATTAAAAACCCCCGAGCAATGATCTGTAAGGGGTACAAAGCAATACCCCCTAACATAATATAAAATAAGTTACTCGCCTCGTTCCAGTAACCCTGACCATAAAACGCCTTAATGTAAAGTGGTCCTGCGATACTACCCCCAACCAGTACAATTGCCACAATACTTACAATTCCGATTAAGATTTTTTTCATCATCTTACATGTTAACTGTTCCAAAGAAGCCATATTTGATATTAGTGGAATTAGAGAGACCGAAATTTTATTGGCTACAAAAATCAATATCATGTTTGCCTGAACAGCAATTGAATAAGCGGCAATCTGGCTGAAATCAATCCCTAACCACGCCATGATCCATCTATCCCCAAAGATCACAAAATTTAAAATTGTTGCCGCTATAATCCAGACAAGTACCTCTTTGAAGATATTATGAATAAATGGTAGTTTTGGAAATTGGTGTAAATCAATTTTATGATTTCTAATTAAATAAGTCAGTAATACTGAAAAATAAGCAAGTGGCGATATGATGAGACCAATTGACCAAAGCCCATCACCCCATAAATAGTAACTTGAAATTAATCCTACACTTCCCACGAATGAACACAACTGGGCTACAAGTAACCTTCTAAACTGAAGGTCACTTCCTAGAAAAGCACCAAGAATTCCGTTAATGCACTGCAGACCCATAAATAACAAAAAAGGTGCCGCCACATGAAAAGGAATATTAATGTTTATATAGTCAGAAATATAATTGTAAAGTAAGAGAAATGCGGCAGTTATTCCAACAGACACAAATGTCCCGAACCAAAACATTCTACCGAAAAAAACCCTTCTCTGATTAGCATCAAAATCTTTATGTCTTCGGTAAATTACCAAAGGCAGATTCCCTCCAATTACTGTGGTTATGAAGGCTACTAATGACCACAAGACCAATACCTGACCGAAATCATGATTTGATAGAACTCTTGCAAGGAATGGAAAGATAATTAATGGAAAAACAACCGCTTCTAAAACACTACCAATTGTCGCACATGACATTTTTCTTCCCAACCCTTTGAGGGACGGAAATATCGCAGATATTTGAGAACTACTCTTATTCATATATTTTTTACATCTGGTTATCTAAAATAAATTTATTTGGATGGATAATTGAGTATATATTTGGCGATATTTCTATAAATCAAAACAAAATTTCGTTGTTTACAACCTTTCCAGATCTGAGAAATATAAAGATTTCTCATCGGAATACGGTGTGTTTCAAATTTGGGTTCTTCAGAAAGTAACACTACTTTGATTTCATCAATCGAATGTACAATGGGTAACGAGATATCATAGATATTCAAAGCTGAACTTAAATCATCTTTTATGTGCGCATCCGCAGCGACAATTGGCACCTTTTCATGCTTTCGACATAAGAGAACCGCCTTCTCATTCATTTCTTCCGTACATCTTGAGTTAAAGGTCTCAATCATATCAATTTTTGAAAAGTCAATGAGATCAAGTTCATGTCCGTAATATGGATGAGGGAGTATTGCTATACCTTCTTCTTCTTTAATATGATCCAAAATTCTGTTCGGGGACTTTGTATCAATTTTTGACCTTACAAATAACCCAATTATATCGCCAGCCTTACTCGAATATTCTATCCCTGGGACAAGAGTAATACCTTGTTGGCTACAAAGTAACTTATATTCCTCGAGACGTTCTATACAATCATGGTCTGTAATTGCCAGATGCGTAATATTATTTTTCTTGCAATGGCTTATGATGTCTTCAATCCTCATAATTGAATCATAAGAAGAAAAGGTATGAACATGATATAATAGGCGCATTGTCATCTCTCTGCTCACACTTGTCATTTAAAGAAATTCATAATTGATAACTTTAGCCTATACAGTTCAGGTTTTAAGTCTGATACCCAAATATTTGACTGAGTTGACCATGAAAGCATATCCCATAAAACTTTTCCAATTGACCTCGGGCTTTTTTTACAGTGCTTTAATTCATCTGGTATTGGCCAGTGAAACCTATTACCAATTTTATATTTCTGAGGAGGCAAGGGCATTCCAACACTATGTCGGATGATTATATCAGGAAAGTTGATCCCTGAGCTCAATCCTAATTCTAATGAGCCCCAGAACTTTGGGTTGATTTCAATAAGGTAATGTTTTTTCTTCACGCTATCATATTTAAATTCTACCATAGCCACACCATGCCATTTCAGACTATCAAGTATTTTCTTACCTTGATTAAATAAATCTTGATCAAAAATGCTTACAGCACAAGTGCTCGCCCCCCCTGTGGGGGGCTGCTCCCTAATTCGTTCATGCATAAAATAGTGCGAGCAAACTCCATTATTATAAACGGCAAAAAAACCCCGCCCAACGCCCTCTACATACTCTTGTATAATAAAAGGTAATTCTCCAATTTCCTCTGCTATTCCGATCCAAGATTTGATTACATTTTTCAAATCTTTTTCCGAAAAAACATAATCAGGGAGACGCTCATTAAACTCACTTCGCCCCTTTACAACCACGGGATAACGAATATCAATAATATTCTCATATAAACTATTTAGAGAGTTAAATCTCCAAACTCGAGGGAACGGAACTCCACATTCTTTAGCAAAATAGTTAGTTTTGTCTTTATCTAAACAAATTTCTATTGTCCTAAAGTCAACTATTAGTAACTTTGTATACTGTAATAATACTGCCTTGTGTTCAGCACAAAAACAACACGCCTTTGCACTTACCGGAATGACAACATCAATTTTGTTCTCAATAATTCCTGTTAAAACAGGCTCTAACTTATTGTTTAGCATAAGGCTGTCACCGAATACTATTTTTTTGGTATATTTTGAACGTTTTGCCAGCCCATTTTCACTAGCCACTACAAAGACATTATAATTTTTTACACCAAGATATCGGATGACAGCTAAACCATGTTTCATGTCTCCATCCGTCACAAGAATATTGAGATTTTTAGGACTAATAGTCACTTTTATTAACCACCAAAACTCTGATCGAAGGTAAATCCGCCCGATTGACCTTTCTAAATTGATTTTTAAAAGCTACCCAAGTGGATAATAAAAGTAACTTCAAGGAACTTCGCATAATTCTCAGGTTCCCGCCTCCAGTTTGACGAAAGCGTTGATGCGTTTCATCATATGCCCTTATTACTTTGAGTGTTTCCGTAATTGGAATCCAAAACTTCTTATTCCCAACAACTTCCAGCTTCAATACCTTGAAGCCTAGATTTTCAAATAAAATCCTCAATGATTTTGGTGAAAATGACCAAAGGTGCTGCCCAGAAGCCCCCCATGAATACACGTCATTTTCCAAAAAATCACGTTCATAAACAACGTTAGGGACTTCTATATATAAAAAAGTTTCTGTTTTAGATCTTTGAATACAGTTAAGAAAATTGATTGGGTCTATAAAATGCTCTAGCACATGTATTAAAGATATTATTTTTTGATTTTCATCCTCACCTTCAACAGATTGATCAAAATTATAATACTCATTTACCAAGTTGGCTCCCAAGTGAGACTTTCCCCATTCTACAGATTTACTATCGGCTTCATATCCTAGAGAGGAAAGTATAAAGTCTGATCTTTCTGCCGTTTTTGTTAACCACCCCTCACCAGCACCAATTTCAATGAAATTAAATTTCTTTTCTGCAATAAGGCCATTTTCAACCAGCGCACCTGTTAACCACTTCAACTGATTAGATGCCATTTTTAACTGTTGTTTGGTTCCATAGCGTTTTGATGGTACTTTATCATAATATTTAGATAACTGCTCCTCAGTTGGCAATGGGGTCCGAAACATAAGTGCACATTCCAAACACTGATATAGGGATGAATCTAAAAGGCCCAGTAAGTTTTGCGAATTTACTTGCGCAACACGACCCTTGCAAATTGGGCAATTTAAATTAATATTCATGTTTTTTATATTCCATTTGGTTACCTAGCTATCAGCTATCGAATAATGAGTAGTTCATCAATTATTTTCTGCTGACTTTCCGCATCCAGATAAGGATGCATAGGTAAGCTGAATACTGTATGAGCCATTTTGTCTGCCACCAAAAACTCCCTTTCTATGTTATTTAGACAAGAAAATGCCGTCTGTTCATGCATGTTCTTACCATAGTAAACAACAGTTGGAATACCGGCTTCTTTCAATTGATCCATATAGCCTTCGCGAGCGCCTCCCATTGGACGGATGGTATATTGCGCCCAAGATGACACATAACCATCAGGCACATATGGCACATGAAATTGATTATACAGGGCTGCACGATAACGCCCCGCTACCGCCTGCCGCAAATTCAACTCCCTTGGGAACTCCTCTAATTTCTCCAATAATATTGCTGCCTGAATGGTATCAAGGCGACTATTTAATCCAATGCGGACATTATCGTATTTGTCAACGCCTTTACCATGCACTCGAAGCGAGATCACTTTCTCTGCCAACTCATCATCATTAGTAAAAACGGCACCTCCGTCCCCATAGCACCCCAGCGGCTTGGCTGGGAAAAAACTTGTCGTCGCAATATCACCGAAACTACCAGCCATTTTACCATTGATACTGCCTCCAAAACCTTGAGCCGCATCTTCAATAATTTTAAGATCATACTTCTCGGCAACCTTAGAAATAGCAGTATAATCAGCTGGAAGGCCAAAGAGATCAACAGAAATGATAGCCTTTGGCAAGTATTTCCCTTCCGCAGAAATTCTCGCGATCGCCTTATCCAGCAACGCGGGGTTGATATTATAAGTTTCCGCGTCAATATCGACAAAAACAGGATGTGCTCCGACCAGACTAATCACCTCTGCCGTGGCAAAAAAAGTAAATGTTGTGGTGAATACAGCATCGCCAGGCCCTACATCCAAAGCCATCAAAGCTAATTGCAGCGCGTCCGTCCCATTTGCCACCCCAATAGAGTGTTTTACACCGACATAATCAGACAACTTGCTTTCCAGCTCCTTTACTTCAGGGCCTAAAATATATTTACCATGATCCAATACTGTTTGTATCCGATTATCTATCCTTCTTTTAAGGTGCTGATACTGTTGCTGAAGATCAATAAATTGCATAACTTTTCTCTATTATATTTTACTAACTGTGCTATTTTCCATACGGTAAACCGTTCCAGTATTCACGCAGATTGTTTCCGCATTCCCAGTCAACGGCAGATCAAGGCGTTCGCCAAATTCGCTCATCCAACCAAGCTGCTTCGCTGGCACTCCAGCCATTAGAGCGTAATTCGGCACATCCTTATTGATAACAGCGCCTGCAGCAATGAAAGCATACCGACCGATTGTGCTGCCGCATACAATAGTAGCATTGGCTCCGATTGTAGCCCCCTGACAAACCAATGTATCGCGATATTCATCTTTTCTCGTAACAGCTGAACGGGGATTGTAGACATTGGTAAAAACCATACTAGGGCCGCAGAATACATCATTTTCAAGGGTAACATTATCATATACTGAAACGTTATTTTGGATTTTAACATTATTACCGATAATCACATGGTTTCCCACAAAAACACCCTGTCCAAATGAACAGTCTTTGCCAATTTGAGCACCGGCGCTGATATGAACCCAATGCCAAATTCGGCAACCATCTCCTATTTCAGCCCCCTCATCAACAATTGCACTTTCATGAACCGTATATGACATTATCTGTTCCAATAATTATTTAAGTAAGGTATTCAAAAAAGGGTGATAATCTCCTTTTTTACCAATGGGCACTTGCTTTCTTATGTCTGCCACCGTCTCAATCGCAACGACATTTTCATCAAGACCAAATCCATTCCCTTCAAGAATGGCTTGATAACTAGCCGTATGAAGGTCTGTAAATCCACCTGAAAATTCAATTTCATCATTATCGACAGTTATGCTACGATAAGTCCGTTGACCACTCTCTTTTGCTGAGTTTGGGAGATTATCTGCATCTACAGACAGTAACCACCGAACTCTCGCATTTTCATACTCCAAATATCCGGCGCATGTCGTGTCGGAAGTAAAATGAACGATATTCTCTTGTAACTCCCCAAAGATGAAATGCAACATATCATAAAAATGCACCCCAACATTAGTTGCAACACCGCCTGACTTATTAATATCACCCTTCCAAGATGCTAAATACCAATGCCCCCGCGAAGTAATATAAGTCAGATCGACTTCATGCTTCTTATTTTTAGGAGTACTGGCAATTTTGTTTTTAATAGTAATAATACTGGGATGTAGACGTAGTTGCAAAATAGTGCTTATTTTACGACCAGTATCTCTTTCAATTTCTTTTAATCCATCAATATTCCATGGATTAAGTACCAAAGGCTTCTCACAAATCGCATCTGCTCCGGAGCGCAAGGCAAACCGCATATGAGAATCATGTAAATAATTAGGTGAGCACACAGAAACGTAATCCAATGATTTCCCCCTACGTTTCATTTTATCTATATGACGATCAAAGCGCTCAAATTCGGTAAAAAAATCAGCCTCAGGGAAAAAGCTATCTATGATTCCTACAGAATCGTTTTTATCAAGAGCCGCAACGAGGTCGTTGCCTGTATCCGCAATAGCCCGCATATGTCGCGGCGCGATATACCCTGCAGCCCCAATAATTGCAAATTTTTTCATTTCCGTTTCCTTAACTTTCACTTTTCCCGTAATCAATATTTCAGATTTCACTTGCAATCAATCTTTCAGAACCCAAAATCCAGAAGTTCAATTTATTCATTACAGCTACATCAATTTCATCAAAATTCCTTAGACCAAGTCACCCTAAAGTCCATCCCGAACTTTTTCTCACCCGGGGTATTCGGTCTATTATCATAGGTCCTTACAAAAAGCTCCACAGCCCCAACACCTATATTGCCTTCTATACCTGCTTCTAATAAATTAATTTTCTCTTTTATTGCACTCACTGGGTTTTTATAAAAACCATCATCGAACTTATTAATCACAGCGTGATGAAATTTTAACTTGTAAGCCCATTTATTTTGACTAGAAAACTCTGCAGAAAGGGAAAATAATTGGCTATTACTATCCAAACTATGACCAACTGATCTTTCTTTATACCGATACCCACTTTGATATATATGGTGGTTGTATACAACATACTTCTCTCTGGTCCCACCGAACCATACCAGCGTCGAAACCGTATCCGAAAATTCGGTAGACACTCTCCAAGTCGCTCCGTCAACACCATATGCCCCGTAAGCAGTAACCCCTATCATTTTTGCGTATTTATACGGTAAAAACACCAATAAATCTTCTGCTGTTCCCTCAGCATATAACTTCAATTTCGTATTTTCTTCAATGTCTAATGTATAAGATAAATCAATACTCGCCAGTTGATTTCCTGGCTCCTGACTAAGGTCAGAACGATCAGTTGGGTTATCGAGGTCTCCTACTGAAATAAGTGCTTTCGTCCATGACGTGAACCCACACGGCCGGCCATCGCCACACAATTGCATCGTGCGCGACAGGCCGACTTCGAAATTCTCGATCGGCTCAAAACTCAGCCGCATGCCCGCCACCAAGGCGTTCGGGATATGACGATCTTCTTCCATCTTGGCCACAAACATGTCCCATTGCCACGGGCCGATCCAGCTGAGCCATTTGCTCTCGAACGCTTTCGGCTCGATCCGGCGCAGGCCCACGGACGGCATCGGGCGGGCGTTGTTGCTTAAAATCAGCGTACTCTCGCGACCCGGACCCCACCAGCGGTCAAAAGCGCCGGCATAAACCGACCAGTTGCCCCAGTCCTGGGACAGGTAACTGCCGTCCAAGTGGGCGTAATCCTCACCGTTACCTTTGCGGTATCCGCCTTCCAGGTGCACCGTCGTGCCGCTGTCGTCATTGTTATACTCTAAGGTCGCCGAGGCATCGAGGTCATTGCGGGCGATCTTGGCGAAACCGCGCACGATCGCCGGATTATTGGTCAGCTGCAGATGGGCCGCGGCGCGGATCTCGCCGGGGATTTTTTCCTTCACCCGCATCGCCGCCAGGCGCACATAGGCCGGCAGATCCATCTCGCCGGTGCGCGACAGGCCGCGGGTGATCTGTTTCCAGGATATGGGCCAGGTATTGACCGGGCCACTGATCACCCCGTGGCGGGCCAGGATCTCCACATCATTGCGCAGCTGCATATCGCCCACCGCCGCCCAGGGCGATGCCTGGACCGCTGTCGATAACATACTCAAGGAAAAAATCGCCCCCGCAAAAACGCCCCCATATTTTTTAACCAACATACGTTCCTCTACCTTTTTATTACCGGCCTCTGCACGCGACCTGATCGTCTCTCTAAAGGAGGTTCTATAACAGTTGCAATATTTATCCAAGATTAATCGTTTCTTCGCCCCGATTTAAGGTTGCCACTGGCGGCCCCCTTATCCCACCCCTAACTCCGTTCGTCGCATCTTTCTGGTTTTTTGCCACGCCTGTGCTACACTCCCGCCCACGGAAGATATCATTAATAACGGCACAAAAAAAACGCCTCGAATGTGGGAATTCTCATGAAACATATCCTGATCACCCTGATCGGCAGCCTCAGTCTGCTGACCACCGCCGCCGCCGCAGAGCGGGAGAAAATTGACCCACCCCGCACCCTGACAGCGGACCAAGCAAAAGTGGCGGCCGCCAATTACCAGCGCTATTGCGCGCTCTGCCACGGCGCCGACCGGGAGGGCCACGCCAATGACCATGCGCCGTCCCTCCGCAGCCGCAGTCTGTTTGAATCCGGCGTGCCCCACGCCATCCTCCGGCCGATGTCTTACGGACGTCAGGGCACCGCCATGGGCGGTTACCTTGATGAAGTAGGCGGACCGATGACGCTGGATGAAACCTGGGACCTGACCTACTGGCTGTTTGAACAGGCCGGGGTCGACCGTCTGAAATTCAGCACCAATCCGGTGCCCGGGGATGTCACCCGCGGCGCCACCGTTTATCAGGGAAATTGCGCCAACTGCCACGGGGCAGCCGGTGAAGGCGTCACCGCGCCGGCGCTGGGCAACGCCTCGGCGTTGGCCCATAACACCGACGAATTCATCCGCTACGCCATTCAGGAAGGTCGTCAGGACACCCCGATGGCCGGCTTCAAGGACAGACTATCACCAGAAGATATCGACAATGTCACCGCCTTCCTGCGCAGCCGGGCCAGCGGTTGGGACGACAGCACCCCGGTGTTGCGCGCCCTGCCCACCCCGGATCACTATATTATCAACCCGGACGGCAAAGACCCCGACTTTACGCTCGCCGAGGGCCTGTATGTCTCTTCTGCAGACCTGTTAGCGGCGCTCACCGCGGGACAGAAAATGGTGCTGCTTGATACCCGCGTCACCTCCGTCTGGCAACGGGCCCATATCAAGGGCTCTGTGCCGCTGCCCTATTATACTGATCTGGATGAAGTTGTCGGCGATCTGCAGAAAGATGTGCAGATTGTTGCCTATTGCTCCTGCCCCCGCGCCGCCGCCGATCATGTGGTCGGCAAGCTTCGCGCCCGCGGGTTCAGCCGCACAGCGGTGCTCTATGAAGGCATTTTCGGCTGGATGAACCTCGGCTATCCCGTGATGCGCGGCGAAATCAAGGGCGTGGGCGAGACCGAGGAAAAAGCCGCTCATTAGGCGTGAAATTTAGCAATGCCGTTACCGCATCTGGATTTGATTACTTTAGCACCGAAACCTCTATTTTTAATTTGAATATCTTTGATGCGGCGGTCACATTATTACAAACCGCCACGGTTACCCCCGGTGGTTTCTTCGGAATCTCCGGCGGCGTATTTGGCGGCTTCGCAACCAATGGCCCCTCTGGCGGAAAAGTTATTGATAACCTGACATTTGGCAATTCTGTTCCAGAACCAGCCCCGCTTGCCCTTCTGGGTCTTGGACTGCTCGGTCTTGGACTGCTCGGTCTTGGACTGCTCGGTCTTGGACTGGCGCGCAAACGTCGCCGCTAATGAAATTCTGAGTGTAGTTAACAGCGGCCCCTCTCGGGGGGCCGCTTTTTTTGAGTCATGCGCCTGTTCACAGACCTCAGGGAAAAGGTCGGGAGATGGGGTAAGGTCTTTGTGCGCGCCTTGAAAAGCCCATACCCCTCAAGCTTTTTTAAGCTTGCCAACAATAAAGAGCAGAACCACGGCCCCGACTGTTGCGGTCACGATGGAACCGATCATGCCATTCGTTGACAGACCCAACAGACTGAATAGAAAACCCCCGACGACAGCGCCCAAAATACCAACAATAATATTCCCGACAAGGCCAAAACCGGCCCCTTTCATGATTTGACCGGCAAGAAAGCCTGCAACGGCGCCAATCGCTATAAAAATTAAAAATCCCATATTTTTTTCCTTATTTATATATTAGCATCTGACAAATCAGATCATAGCATACCGGATTAAGACCTCTAAGATATCATATCTCCGCCTTTTCCCCAAACGGTATCATAGTGAAATAAGCGCAAGACGGTCCTCGCATTATGAAGTGGAACAAGGGCCCTCTCCTCGAAAAACAATCCTCTATGATTCATTTTTTTCACATAGCAGGTTCCGCGTCCAACACCTCTGGCCTTGATCTCATCTCAGCCCCCAACAAAATGTAATAATGCATCAGAATCAGATCGGGCCACATTCAACAATGTTGAATATGACCCGGAAATACAATAAATCTAAACGGAATAGTTAGACGGCGGCTCTGCGTCTGCGGCCGGCAAACCCCAGACCCACCAGACCAAGACCGAGAAGACCGAGTGTCGCAGGCTCAGGAACCCGTCGTGCGACATCAAAAGTAAAATCGTCGATCACAATATTACTAGCACTCGGCGAGATCGAATCCCACGTAAAGGTCTTAATGTTATCCCATCCAGAAAAATTGATCTGCTGCCATGCGGCATCGATCACGATTTCCATCGTATTGAGAACATTACCCCCCAAAGCATCGAGCCCCTGAAATCTTACCGTAGAGGAGCCAGACCGACTATCAGCATGAATCCACAGGTTATCCAGATCAAAAGTTCCACTGTCCCTGGTGAAACTAGCAATTCGACTGTTATAGTTCATCATATACTGATCCCCACTATGCGCCGTTGGTGCAATCACTGCACAGGCAGTGGTATTATTAAAATTGCCATTCGTCAGGGTAAAACCGGAAATTGACCTTGGACCAACTGCCGTACAGTTAGTTGTCGCAGCACTGTCGAAGTCTATGGTTGTCGCCTGGGCGGAAAGTGACGAGAATAAACCTACGGCACTTAATAAGGTTACTGATTTAACTAAATTTGACACACTCATTATTATCTCCACTTATTTTATCGTTTCTCTTGCAGAACATCTGCAAACTCAATTATTATTTAAAAACCCTCAAGAAGGTTTGATAGAATTGTTTTAAATTATGCAATTTGCATGCCACCCTCCAGAAGCGGCTTATTTTCTAGGATTTATTAGAATTCATTGAGGTAAGGGGAACTAAATGTGTAAAAAAAACCGACAGTTTACACCGATTACACCACGCTATTTTACACTTCCCCGAAGGATAATTCAGAGAAACCGTGCCTTATAATGGATAATGACGCAAACGTTAAAGGCAAAAACCTCAAACAAAGACCTGGCATAAACCAGGCGGCGCGACCCTAATTGGCTTCAATGATCCTGGCCGTAATTGATTTGAGCGCCTCCCGGCTCTCGCGTGTGGCTGAAAGATTTGAGAGAAGCACCACGCCCTTGCGCCGGGCTGGGTCAAGATAGGCCATGGTGAATACGCCGGGATCCCCGCCCCAATGATTGGCCCGCGGCACGCCGCCAAGCGATGATTGTTGCCAGGCCAGCCCTTGTCCGCTCAACCAGGGGGACAATCCCTCCGGCGTTTGCATCATCAACATTTCCGCAGCATGGGCAGAACTCAGCACCCGCACGTCCCCCGCGACCCCGCCATTGGCCGCCATCGCCACAAATTGTGTCAGATCCCTGATCGAGGCGCGCATCATTCCCGCCGACCAATCAGGGAAACCGACGGGCGGAACGGGCTCCACCGCCTGGTCGACCAGGTCATAGGGCGTGACGGCGAGATCCGCCGGCGT
>TARA_R110002073_G_scaffold89852_3_pt1 | contig 16979 bp, 14 predicted proteins | sample TARA_R110002073 | Tara Oceans TARA_R110002073 (sample SAMEA4397174) | marine metagenome | biome: Polar Biome; feature: [DCM] deep chlorophyll maximum layer (ENVO:01000326); material: water (ENVO:00002006), including particulate matter (ENVO:01000060) such as... | depth 40 m
GGGATTAATTTTTAAGTAAGAAACTTAAAAAAGAAAGTCTGGCAAATCAGCATCATAAAATGATACTGTTCAGCCAGACTTAATTATTTATTATGTACTTTTTATAAAGTATTTACATTGTTTAAGTCTTCGAAAGCTTGTTTTAATCTAGCTTTAAAAGTAGCCTCTCCTTCACGTAACCACTTTCTTGGATCGTAATATTTTTTATTAGGTTGATCTGCCCCATCTGGATTCCCTATTTGATTTGCCAAATAATCTGCTTTTCCTTGCATATAATCACGAATTCCTTCGGTAAAAGCAAATTGTAAATCGGTATCGATGTTCATTTTGATAACACCATATCCAATAGATTCTCTAATTTCTTCTAAAGTAGATCCTGACCCTCCATGAAATACAAAGTCAATTGTATTATGGGCAAGATTGTGTTTTTTAGAAAGATGTTCTTGAGAATTTTTTAAGATTTTTGGAGTTAATTTTACATTTCCAGGCTTATAAACTCCATGAACATTTCCAAAAGCTGCAGCAATTGTAAATTGAGGGCTAACTTTCATTAACTCTTCGTATGCATAAGCAACTTCTTCTGGTTGAGTGTATAATTTAGAAACATCAACATCAGAATTATCAACCCCATCTTCTTCTCCTCCGGTAATCCCTAATTCAATTTCTAAAGTCATTCCCATTTTAGACATTCGAGATAAATATTCTTTACAGATCTCTATGTTTTCTTCAATAGGTTCTTCAGATAAATCAATCATATGAGAACTATACAATGGCTTTCCAGTTTGTTTGAAATGTTCTTCACTAGCATCCAATAAACCGTCAATCCAAGGCAATAATTTTTTTGCACAATGATCTGTATGAAGTATTACCGGGATACCGTAAGCTTCTGCTAATAAATGAATGTGTTTTGCTCCAGCTACCCCACCAGCAATTGCTGCTTTTTCATTTTCATTAGATAATCCCTTTCCAGCATTAAATTGTGCTCCACCATTTGAGAATTGAATAATTACAGGAGAATTTAAATCTCTTGCTGTTTCTAAAACGGCATTTATAGTGTTTGAACCTACCACATTTACTGCAGGGATTGCAAAGGACTTTTCTTTAGCTAATTTAAAAATTGCTTGAACTTCGTGACCAGTTGCAACTCCAGGTTTAATATTGTGACTCATTTTTTTTAATTTTATTAGTTGAAATGAAGGTTACAAAAGTAATAAAAAAGGGATGCTTTTGAGCTTCATCGAGCGAAAAAACACGAAATCGTTATAGGTTTTAGAAGTAGCTACGCTTAGAAAGGATAGTTAATTCCAATATTATAAACAGCATTCGAAAAATTGTAGTTTTTGAACCATTTGTTGCCTGACAGGTATGGTTCTCTCATTTTAAAACCAAGATCTAGTCTGAAAACTAAAAAACTAAAGTCATACCTCAGACCAAAACCAGATCCTACCGCGATATCATTAATAGACTCTAATCCATCGAACTTGGCTTCTTCTTCTGCGAAGATTGAATTGGTAATGTCCCATATATTTCCAGCATCTACAAACAGAGCACCTTTTAGACTTCCAACCATGTCAAATCGATATTCTGCACTGGTCAAAAATTTTAAACTACCAATGTTATACTCTAGCCCTGAATTTCTTCTTCCCGGACCAAGGTCATAAGTTTGCCAAGCCCTAATATCATTTGAACCTCCTGCAAAATAACTTTTGGTGAAGGGAACCGCTGAGTTATCGTAAGGGAAAATTGCCCCAACAAAACTACGAATACCAAAAACCGAAGATTGGTCTATCTCCCAGAATTTTTTATATTCAAGATCTACTTTAAAATATTCGGCTAAAGGGATGTTAAAGATGGTTTTTCTATTGTTTCCATCTCTTTTGTTAGAGAACAATCCGACAATATTTCCTGAGTTGGAGATTCTGAACTTAAAGAAAGAGAAACTGTTGTCTCTAAAACCTGCTTGATTGTTGTATGTAAAAGAATATGCAAGTGTTGGAATCAGAAAATCTGAAGTGATAATATTATATCGATCTAAAATATTTAAGTTGTCGCGATATGCTTCTGGATTGGATGACTGAAAACTAGTGTCTCCTGCTACAGTATTCATAAAATTTAAAATAGTAGATACTTCTGTGTTACCTTCAGGAAGCGGAAAGTTAGAGCCATTATCATAAACTTGAGCTACATCATTTAATTTTACGTACTCAGAATTATAGATGTCAAAATAGTTTCCTATTCTTAAATTCCGCACATATTGAGTGTTGAATATTTCTAATTGTATGGTTTTTCTCGGATTGTATTGCCATCTGTAATCAATTAACCCTGTGACTGTTTGTCTGTCTAGACCAATATTTTTTTGAAGACTTGTTCCTAAAGAAAACATGGTTCTTGGCGACATTCTTCGTGGAACCAATTTGTTAAGGCCAAATGGGGCTACAAATCGAGGCACTTCTAATGATAAATCAGCCCCAATCTCCCACGAATTGAAAAAATTTCCTGACTGATTTGCATCTTGAGACGCATTAAAAAATGACCCTAAAAAGGAAAGTTTAAAAATTTCTGCTCCTTTAAAAGTATTCCTGTTAATGATCGAAAATTTACCTGAAACACCTAAATCCCTGATATTAGAGTGTGTCAATTCAGTTTCCATACCAAGAGTGTATTTCTCTATTGGCGTTAAAAAAATATTGACATCTAATTGATCATCTACATTAGCAATTGTATCATATCTTATAGTAACTGTTTTAAAGTTCTTAAGTGATTTTAAATAGTTACGAGTTAAATTACGAAGTGTGTCTGTATAGACTTCGCCAGGTTTTAAGAAGATAGATTCTGATAAGAATTTTGGATTGTATTTAATTTTATCATGTGCTTTGAATCGTAAACTATCATAAGTGATTTGATCTGAGTATACGGTGTCATTTTTTCTGCTGAATGAATAATCAGTATATATGTTTATGTTTCTAAGTTTTTGAATTTTATAAGGTTTAAAAACAACGCTTCCATTTTTCTCTAAAACCCTTCCGTTGTTAAAAATACGGAGGTCTACATTTGTTTTGTAGTTATTTGTAGTAGAATCGTCTATCTCGTAAAAGCCTAAATCATTTTCTGTAAAATGATATACTCCATGATTTCTAAAGAGTTTAGTTATTCTTTGAGCTTCTTTAATAAAATTTTCATCTTTATACTGATCGCCACTTTTTAAAAACGAAAATTTTTTTTCTGTTTTATACAAAGAATCTAAAACAAGAGATTTAATATCTGTATTAATAGTATCAAGAAATGTAGGATTTCCAGTAGTTATTAAATAGTTGACAGCTCCTTTTTTGTTTCCTAAAGTGTCTTTTGTAGAACTTACATTGGCTTGAAAATAACCAATGGTTTTGTAATAAGCTCTTAAATTTCGAACGCTTCTTTTAATTTTATCATCTTGAACAATCACAGGAGCTTGTCCACTTTTTAAAAACCAATTATTAATACCTATCATTGTGTTTGCATAGGCAATACTTTGTTTTTCAGAAAAAATTCCTTTGATGAAATTATAAGTTTTAGGTTTTTTCTTTCCCCATTCAGAAGGTGTTTTTGGTTTTTCAGAATCTCCAAGATTATAGAAATAAAGAGAAAGAGGAACGCCAAATGTTTTGTTGTTGGGTTTTTGAACGATTAGTTCATCCAGCTTTGGGTTGCTTACCTTTTTTTGATTAACAATGACAGTGTTTTTTGTTAGCAAGTGCTCATTGTCTTTTATTCTTTTTACTGAATTACATGCAGATAAAAAGAGAGTGATTAAAAGAAAGAGTAAGAGTTTTTTCATGAAACGCATTCGCAATACAAAATCAAAAATACTATTTTTGAAGACTTTATAAAGATAAAAACCTGTTATAGGTGCTTATAAAAATAAAAGATATTGGTTTATTAAGTTTAAATACTTAATTATCAGTTAATTAATAGTTAATTTTAAAAATTAATGAGCTTATCTAAAAATCATCTAAAACTTATAACAAGTTTACGCCAAAAAAAGTATCGACAGAAGCATAAATTATTTGTTGTTGAAGGGATTAAAGTTGTAAAAGAGTTTTTGAGTTCTTCATACGAATTAGACTCTCTTTTCTCTACCAGTGATGAGTTTGATGAACATTCTTCAGTTATTAGAATTAGTGAGCAAGAACTAAAGAAAGCGAGTCATTTAAAAACGCCGAATAAAGTGTTGGCAATTTTTAAAGTTCCAATAGACGAAAAATTGAACCCTAAAGGGTTGATCGTTGCTTTAGATGCAATTAATGATCCAGGGAATTTAGGGACAATTATTCGTTTGTGTGATTGGTTTGGTGTTTCAAATATTGTGTGTTCCCAAGATACAGTTGATTGTTATAATACAAAAGTGGTTCAGGCTAGTATGGGTTCTTTAACGAGGATTTCTGTTCATTATATAGATTTAGAAGGGTTTTTAAAAACATCAGATTTGTCAACTTTTATTGCTGATATGGATGGTGATAATGTCTATAAAGCTCAATTACCTAATGAAGGAGTCTTGGTCATGGGGAATGAAGCCAATGGCGTTTCAGAAACAATAAAAAATTTGGTTAAAAATAAAATTTCAATCCCTAGGTTTGGAGATGTTCAACAAACTGAAAGTTTAAATGTTGCTACTGCTACAGCGATACTGTTGAGTGAGTTTAGAAGGTAATCTTACTGAAAAGAAAAATTAAGAAAGATACCTCGAGTAGAAAACACATTAATAGGAGAGGTCCAGGGACTGTTAGGATCGTTGTCATCTACTAACTCCCTATTCATAGCGAAAACTCCACGAATTGAGGGAGAAAATTTGAAATAGTAGAGGTAAATATCAATTCCAATTCCAACTTCATACATAAAGTTACTGGTTTTCATTCGAAACTCACCGCTTAAATTATCGTCAGAATTTTTTTCGTTACTAGAAAAATTACGATCATAAGAAACACCTGCAAGTACGTAGGGTCTTACGTTATTCCATCTGTTGGTGCTAAATTTTAAAATTAAAGGAAGATGTAAATAAGTAGATCCAATTTCTCTAACACTATCTCTTTTTGTTAGTAAATGATTGAAATAGATAGTTTTAGAATTACTACTCAGTCCAGGTTCAAAACGCAAGTTGATGTTTTTGTGTAAGCGTAAATCAGCAATCAATCCAACGTTAAATCCAGTTGTTGCTTTGATTTCAATATTTGCATTGGGAAAATTACTAGGCCTTAAATTAACTTTAAAGTCATTTTGATTTAATCCTAAGTAAAAACCATAGCGTAATTTTTTTTCGTCAAAAGTAGGTAGATTGTCTACTTTATTCCTTTGAGAAAAAAGAGAAGAAACCGAGAATAAAAAAATAAATAGGATAAGTATTTTCTTCATGCTATTTTGTGGCAGAGTATATCGTAGCTACTCCAAATGTTACAGGTTTGTATTCTGTATTGATAAACCCATTTTTTTTCAAAATATTGTCAAGAGCATCTCCAAAAGGAAAAGAATTGGCAGATTCACATAAATATGAATAGGCAACTTTGTCTTTAGAGAAAATTTTTCCAATGATTGGAAGAATAAAAGAAGTGTAAAATTTATATCCTTGTTTGAATGGAAATTTGGTTGGATTTGAAGTCTCAAGAATCACAAAAGTACCGTTAGGTTTTAAAACTCTTCTTATTTCCGTCAACCCTTTGTTAAGATTTGCAAAGTTTCTTACTCCAAAAGAGACTGTAATTGCATCAAAGGTATTGTCATTAAAGGGCATGTTTTCAGAATCGCCAACAACCATTTCTATTTGCTCACTCAGATTTGCTTTGGCAATTTTTTGCTTTCCAACCTCTAACATTCCTTCAGAAATATCTAAACCAATAATCTTTTTTGGGTTTAATTGAGACATCATTAAAGCTAAATCTCCAGTTCCAGTAGCAATATCTAAGATTTGTTGAGGATTGTTTTTAGAAATGATTTTCACTACTTTTTTTCGCCAACTTACATCAATTCCAAAAGAAATGACTCTATTTAGCCCATCATAGTTTTTAGAAATGTTGTCAAACATTGTGGCAACTTGTTCCTTTTTACCTAAGTCTGAATCTTTATATGGTTTGATAGTTTTAGACATGCTTACCCATTTATTGCGATTACTTCACTAATTTGATTAGGAAGCATTTCTTTTAACATGGTTTCTATTCCGTTTTTTAACGTCATAGTTGAAGATGGACATCCGCTGCATGCTCCTTGTAAGATAACGCTTACCACTTTGCTTTCTTCATTGTAAGATTTAAAAGCAATATTTCCTCCGTCAGAAGCTACTGCAGGTCTAATATATTCATCTAAGATGTCTACAATTTTAGCAGGAGTTCCTTCTAAACGAACAGGTTCACTAATTTCCTTTTCTTCCGTTGAAACTGCAGCTTTTGGAAGCTCTTTGATGATTGTTTTGTTCTCTTGTAAGTATGATCTGATGTAGGTTCTGACTTCTGTATAGACGTCATCCCATTTTACCATGTCATATTTGCTTACAGAGATATAATTTTCTGAAATAAAAACCTCTTTCACAAAAGGAAAATTGAATAAAGATTGAGCGAGCGGAGATGATTTACTTGCTTCGTCAATATTTTTGTATTCAACATCTGTAGAAGTCAATGCTTTGTTGGTGCCAAATTTCATTACTGAGGGATTTGGAGTTACTTCTGCATATACTTCAATAGCTTCCTTTTTTGTAGAATTTTCTGTTTCAGCTACGGCAGAATTTCCATCCTGAAAATACGTTTCAATTTGTTCTCGCACTTCATCTTGCACATCATTCCATTCAACAATATCATATCGTTGTAGTGCAATAAAATTAGCTGTTATAAACACTTTTTTTACAAAAGGAAGGTAGAATAATTGTTGTGCTAAAGGAGAGTTTTTAGCTTCGTCTATATTGTTAAATTCATAGCTTCCACCATTGATAAGAATCTGATTACTAGTAAATTTTAGTATCGTATTATTATTTGTGGGCTGAATTTTGATTGTATATGAATTCATTTTTTCTTGTTGAGAAATGAAATGCAAAATTAGGGCAAAAAAGTGAATACATCATGCTAAAAAGGGACATAAAAAAAGATCCTTAAAAAACTTAAGGATCTTTATGTTAGGGGGTGTTTTTCTTAAAAACTGAGAGAAATTCCAGCCGTAATTAACGTGTTGTCTATATTTAATTCTGCAGCATTAACCTGATCAAATTGAGGATAGAAATTGTAAAGACCTGTTCTGCTATTGCTAGTGTATGCAATATCAAATTTTACGGTTCCAAAATTATAACCTAAACCTAAAGAATAGCTCTCTAGATTATCAGAATCTATTGCATTGGCATCTGGACTTTCTTCATATCGATACCCTCCACGTATACTTAATTTATCAAAACGCCATTCTGTTCCAGCGTTAATAATATTTACTTTTCTTAATTGATTGTCGAAAAATGAATTCTCAATAGAAAAATCATCACCAGATAAACTTAAGCCGGTGTAGTTTTTTGTTGTATAATCAAGACTAATTAGTCCTAGCTTTCCAAATATAATTGCAGCACTAGCTGTTAATTTACTTGGCGTTTTTAGCTTGTATAAGAAACTTTGAAATGGTAAGTTGCCTCCAACGGTATTGTCGTAGATGACATTATCGTTGCTAACTTCTATTTCGGTGTCGCCAAAAAAACCATCATTATTTACAATGTTTGATTCTTCAATAATCTCCGTAAACCAAGTAGGCGATTGATAGCTTAATCCTAATCGAAGACCTTTACTAGGCTTGTAGATAAATCCTGCGCTCAAAGAAAACCCTGTTCCGCTAGTAAAGTTTTCTTGGTAAAAACGTGCATCTAGCGTATTTCCATTCCCGTCATTATTTGTTTCTCTCAAAATACTTTGTTGACTAAAAGAGAGGTCGTAAAAATTCATTCCGAAACCGATATGTAATTTATCTTGATGAATTCCTGAAAAAGCTAAATTTAACTCAGAGATGTCTCCATCATAGAAATTTGTGAATCGTTGATTTTCTGAAGTGTCGTAAGTAATTGGAATTGCATTATTATCTAATGGAAAACTATCAAAAGAAGCAAATCCACTATTTCCACTGGCAACAAAAGTGTTTTGAAAATCTGCTAAAATCCTATAATTTACACCCAAAGCAAATTTTGTCCAATCATTACTGTTTGTATCTTCAAAAACAAAAACTGCTCCCGCATTTGAAAGATTAAAGTAGTCTTCTTGTGTGGTAATTGAATTACCATAATAACTCGATGCAAAATCTGTACTTCTTGAATAAAAAGAAAGAGAAGCGTGATTGTTATTGAATACCGATATTCCAGCAGGATTAATAGTCATTGAACTTACATCACCACCTAAAGCACCAAAGGCACCTCCCATAGCTTTAAATCTTGCACTCCCATTATTATCATCTCTGGAAAATAAAATTGATAAATCTTCATATCCTAATGCTTGTGAATAGGATGCACAACTCAATGTGGCTAATGCCACGAAAAGAATAATTTTTTTCATGTTAATTGTTTAATTGTATTCTAACCTCTTCTTTTTTTAGATGAAGAGCTACTGCTTTTTGATCTTGAAGAAGAGCTTCTTGACGGTGTGCTTCTTGATCTAGATCTAGTTGAACTTCTACTGCTTGAAGGTTTACTTCTTGTAGAGCTTCTTCTTGTATTGGTACCCCTGTCTCTGGTTGATGATCTATTATTTCTTGATCTAGTATTGGAATTCCTTCTGGTAGAGGTATTTCTTCTTTTAGTTGCACTTGATGATCTTCTAGTGTTACTATTGTTACTGTTTCTATATACAGAAGAACTACGTCTACTGCTAGTTGAATTACGCCTACTGCTAGCTGAATTTCGTCTGCTACTGGTAGAAGTATTTCTTCTGGTTGTAGAATTGCTATATCGTCTATTTGAACTATAACTTGTTCTTTTTCCGTAACGTGAATTACGATGATAAGCATATCGTCCTCCGTAAAATCTATTATTGTATCGATTTCCCCAACGGCTCCATCCCCAATTATTCCATCCCCAATTGTTCCAACCCCAATTATTCCAACCCCAACGGTTCCATCTCCAGTTATTATTCCATCCCCATTGAGATCCGTACCATGGGTCAATAAAACCATAATTAAAATAAGGATTCCAGTAGTTCCAGCGTCCCCAGCCATAGCCATAATTGTTTAAATTGATGTCTATAACAATATCGTCAAAATCATCGTCTCCCCATGATGTGTTTGGATCGTAGTCAAAGTTATCTGGAATACTATCATTAAAAGAGTTATAGTTGTCTATATCTGTTATAATATCATCATCTGCTAAATAATCTGAATCGAGTCTTTCTAGTTCTTTGGTAAAGTAATTATCTTCTGGCTCTTTATAAGTATCACGATAAGTGTCACGATTCTCAACGACTACTCTTTTTTCTCTTTTCTTAGTAGAATAAATACCATCATCATCTGGAACGTTTTGATAAATAGTACAAGATGAGGCTAGGGCCAACACAAATAAAGAAGTTAGATAAGTTGAAAATCTTCTTTTATAGTAATTTCGTTCCATAATTAGTTTTTTAAAGATTATTAAACATAAAAGACATAGCTAAAAATTCTAAAAACTTTCTTTGTCTATGCTCAAAATGCCTTAGTTTTGCCCTAGTTTTTTGAGTGTAAACAAATTTACTACAAATTTTATAACAAATAATTAACAATATTTGTGCCAAAGTTCCGATTATGAGCAAGAAGTTAACGAAGAGAGCAGAAGATTATTCCAAATGGTATAACGAAATTATACTAAGAGCAGATTTAGCTGAAAATTCAGCGGTAAGAGGTTGCATGGTAATTAAGCCTTACGGTTTTGCTATATGGGAAAAAATGCAGGCTGAATTAGATAGGATGTTTAAAGAAACAGGACATCAGAATGCTTATTTTCCATTGTTTGTTCCTAAAAGTTTGTTTGAAGCCGAAGAGAAGAATGCAGAAGGTTTTGCTAAGGAATGTGCTGTAGTAACACATTATAGATTGCAAAATGATCCAGATAACGAAGGTAAATTACGAGTAGATCCAGAAGCAAAATTAGAAGAAGAGTTAATTGTAAGACCTACTTCAGAAGCTATTATTTGGAGTACTTATAAAGGTTGGATCCAGTCCTATAGAGACTTACCGTTATTAATTAATCAATGGGCTAATGTAGTGCGTTGGGAGATGAGAACTCGTTTGTTTTTACGAACAGCAGAGTTTTTATGGCAAGAAGGACATACAGCGCACGCTACGAAAAAAGAAGCGTTAATTGAAGCAAAACAGATGCAGGAAGTATATGCTGAATTTTCTGAAAGTTTTATGGCGATGCCTGTGATTAAAGGATCAAAGTCTGAAAGTGAGCGTTTTGCTGGTGCAGATGAAACATATACAATTGAAGCTTTGATGCAAGATGGAAAAGCTTTGCAGGCTGGGACATCTCATTTTTTAGGGCAGAACTTTGCGAAAGCATTTGATGTAAAATATACATCTAAAGAAGGAAAGCAAGAATATGTATGGGCAACTTCATGGGGTGTTTCTACTCGTTTGATAGGAGGGTTAATTATGACACATTCTGATGATTTAGGTTTGGTATTGCCTCCAAGGTTGGCTCCAATTCAAGTTGCGATTGTTCCTATATATAAAGGAGAAGATCAGTTGTTAACCATATCTGAAAAAGTAGATGGAATTGTTAAATCATTAAGATCGAAAGGAGTTTCTGTAAAATTTGATGATAGAGATACCTATAGACCAGGTGCTAAGTTTGCTGAATATGAATTAAAAGGAGTGCCTGTTAGAATAGCAATTGGGAATCGTGATATTGAAAACAATACAGTTGAAGTTGCTAGAAGAGATACATTAGAAAAACAAACAGTTTCTCAAGATGATGTAGTAGATTTTGTTACTAATTTATTAGAAGAAATTCAGAAAAATTTGTTTGATAAAGCTATTTCTTATAGAGACAATCATATTACTGAGGTTGATACCTTTGATGAATTCAAAGAAATAATTGAGAATAAAGGAGGTTTTGTTTCTGCTCATTGGGATGGAACAATGGAAACTGAGGATAAAATAAAAGAGTTGACGAAAGCTACAATCAGATGTATTCCAAATGATGCAAAAGAAGAGATTGGAAAATGTGTGTTAACAGGCAAAGAATCAGCAAGAAGAGTGTTATTTGCAAAGGCATATTAAATTTTTTAAAAAAGTATTGCAGAGTTTTAAAAACGTTGTATATTTGCATCCGCAATCGGGAGATTATTTCTGTAAGATTGTTAATGGTCCGTTCGTCTAGGGGTTAGGACGCCAGGTTTTCATCCTGGTAACACGGGTTCGATTCCCGTACGGACTACAAGTTTTTAAAACAAAATAAAAGATATTATGGCAAATCATAAGTCAGCATTAAAGAGAATTAGAAGTAACGAAGCAAAGAGATTACGTAATAAGTATCAGCATAAAACTACGCGTAATGCTGTAAGAGATTTACGTTCTTCTTCAGATAAGAAAGAAGCAGAAGGAATGTTAGTGAATGTAATTTCTATGTTAGATAAATTAGCAAAGAACAATATTATTCACAGTAACAAAGCTGCTAACTTAAAATCTAAGTTAACTAAGCACGTTGCAACTCTTTAATTAGAAAGAATTAAAATGAAAACGCTCTGAGAAATCAGAGCGTTTTTTTTGTGCTTTTATTTTACCAGTCGTAATTTTTATGAGCGTCTAATTTTATAAAGACAAAGAGAAGTAAGGTGAATCCCCAGAGAGAAGATCCTCCATAACTAAAAAAAGGAAGTGGTATTCCTACCGTAGGAAGTAGGCCAATTACCATACCTATATTAATAAATAAATGTAGGAATAGGACCGAAGCAACTCCATAACCATATATTCTACCAAACTTATTATTGTGTTTTTCTGCCCTACTAATAATTCGAAAGAGTAACAAGGTGAAAAGAATAATTACAAGGGAAGTCCCTATAAAACCCCATTCTTCACCAACTGTACTGAAAATATAATCGGTGTCTTGTTCTGGAACAAATTTTCCTTGAGTTCTGTCTCCCTGCAAAAAACCTTTGCCTTTAAACCCTCCTGAACTAATTGTTTTTATAGATTGGTTGGAATTATAACCAATATTTTTAGTGTCAGATGTTTTTCCTAAAAGAACTTCAAAGCGATCTCTTTGATGCTGTTGCAAGACATTGTTATATGTATAGTCTACTCCAAAAATGAATGCTGTGCTAATTAGGTATGTCGCTAAGATTTTGACCCAATTAAAACGAAGAAAACGTTGGTTTCTATAAGCGTTATATAGAACATAAATAGAGATAAGACTTAGAAGGATTATAATTAAAATCTTTACTCCAAAAAGTATGGTTAATAAGAAAAGGACAATAGCGGATATTCCTAAAACAAAATAAACCAACGTAAGGCCTTCTCTATTTAATACGAAGAAGAAAGATAAGTATACAACGGCGGACCCGGCATCATGTACTGCAATTAAAATAGCGGGAGTGAAAATGACAATAAATGCCTTGATCTGATTTTTTATCAAATTGAGATTGTATTTTCGGTCACTCAAAAGTTTGGCCAATGCTAAAGCGGTAAAAGCTTTTGCAAATTCTGAAGGTTGTAAACTCATCCCACCGAAATTATACCATGACTTTGCTCCGTTAATTTCTTTTCCAAAGATGAACAGACCTATCAAACTAATTAAGGATATTAGGTAAAAGATACTAGAAAAACGTTCGTAGAACTTCCCGTTAATAAACAAAATGAATATAATAATTGGGATGCTCAACACAATCCATATGAGTTGTTTTCCATATCTAGTAGAAAAGTCGAAAATAGCAGAGCTTTCTTCAGTAAATGAAGCTGCATATATATTTACCCATCCAAAGCCAATTAAGAGAACGTAAAGAAGGACTAAAACCCAATCAACTCCAAGAAATATATTATTTCGTTCCTGCCTCAAGAGTTTCTGGATTTAAAAATTGTTGGTTGTAAATGTGGTAAAGATCTGTTTCTAACATTCTCTTTTCAATCCATTTTCTATTTTTCTGAATCTTTCCAGTTAAATACTTTTCAATCATTAAGCTTGTAATAGGAGCAGCTATAGTAGATCCAAATCCCCCATGTTCTATAAAGACAGCAAAAGCAATTTTAGGGTTTTCTTTTGGTGCAAAAGCAACTAATATAGAATGATCCTTTAATTGCATCTTTTTACCATTAACACGAATAAAATTCTCAACAGTCCCCGTTTTCCCTACAATGTCTATCCCTTTAATATTAGTCCAGCTTGCAGTCCCTGATTTAAATACATAATGCATGCCTTCAATTACTGGAGTAAAATGTTCTTTATCAATAGTAGTTTTTCTAGCGACGGTATACATGGTGTCTTGTATCGCTTGATTATTAATTTTTTTAACAATGTGTGGAGTGTAAAAATAACCTCTATTTGCAATAGCAGCTGTAACGTTTGCTAATTGTATTGGAGTTGTAATGACTTCACCTTGCCCTATAGCATTCGATATGTTTGTGGAAGCATTCCATCTAAATTTATAGGATCTATCATAATACTTTCCATCAGGAATAAGGCCTTTGTCCCCTTCTGGTAAATCATACCCTAGATAATTTCCAAGACCGAAACTTTTTACATGATTGCTCCAGTTATCCATTCCTTCGGAAGGATTATTGTTCTTTTCAATAATACGTTTGTAGGTGTTAGAAAAATAACTATTGCACGATTTGGAAATAGCAGTGTTTAATCGAATTGGATTTCCATAGATACCACAATGACATTTCATAAATTCATGCGTTCTACTCCCATATCGATATCCGTTATAACAATAAAAAGGAGTATTTGTGTTAATAACACCTTCTTGTAATCCAATAAGGGCGTTAACCAATTTAAAAGGAGATCCTGGAGAATATGTTGCTTTTAAGCCTCTATCAAACATTGGTTTGTGTATGGTGTCATTAAAAAGACTTGTAGAATTTTTAGCTCTTACTCTTCCTACCATTTTATTGGGATCATAAGATGGAGCGGTAATTAGGGCTAGTATTTCACCAGTGCTAGGCTCTATGGCCACAATACCGCCACGTTTTCCTTGCATCAAATACTCACCATATTGCTGTAATTCACTATCAATAGTTAATGTGATGTCTTCTCCATTAATAGGAAGCGAATCATACATTCCTTCTTTATACGAACCTATAATTTTATTTAACCGATTTCTGTGAAAGTGTTTTTTTCCTTTTTGACCTCTTAAATACTTTTCATATTGGACTTCAATTCCTGATTTTCCAATTAGCTCTCCTTGTTGATAGTATTCATCCTTTTTAGCAGTCTCTTCATTTACTTCACTAATATATCCTAAAACATTGGCTGCAGATTTTATCGGATAATCTCGAATAACTCTTTTCTGAATGAAAAAACCTTCAAACTTGTGAAGCTTTTCCTGTAGAAAAGCAAAATCTTCTTTCGCGAGTTGTTTTAGAAAAACTTGCGCTAACCAAGGAGCGTATTTCACGGCCTTTTTATAGCGTCTTATAAAATCGTCCTTGTCAATTTTTAAAAGAGAGCAAAACTCAAGGGTATCCAGTTCTTTTACTTCGTTAGGAACAATCATGACGTCATAAGAAAGCTGGTTTGCAACTAATAATTTTCCGTTTCGGTCATAGACATAACCTCTTTCAGGGTAATCAAATTTTATTTTTACTGCAGCACTTTGTACTGGGTCTATATCTGCACCTCTTATGACTTGTATTTGAAACAATCTAGCGATGAAGATAATACCAATAAGAAAGATTAAGAAGTATAATAAAAAACTTCGCTTCATGATTAATTAACCTGCTTTTTTCTGAATATGTATGAACCTAGAAAATAAAGGATCAATGTAAAAATACTAGAGTAAATAGTGTTTAGTATAACACCTCCTATATTATTGAAGCTAAAATTAGCCAAACTAATTAAGATAAAGTGGTGAGTCAGTGTTAAAGTTACCACATAATTAAACACTTGACCGAATGGCTCTTTATGTAGGTTGAAGAGCAAATAATCTAGCTCATTTTTCTTGAAAAATATTTTAATAAAAAGGATTCGTAAATAACTAATAAAAAGTAATGCAAAAGCATGAATACCTCCAGTGTCAGAAAAGAAATCGATGCTTAATCCATATAAAAAAGCAAGTGTTAAAAACAAAAATCGATTTTTGTTCAGCGGAAAAATAAATACAAAAGCAATGTATAAGTATGGATTTACATACCCTAAAAAATGAATGTTATTCAAAACAAACACCTGTAGAAAGAGAATTAGAATGAGCCACAAAAAAACAACAAGTCTATTCATTTTTCTGAGATTCTAAAGTTCTAATTTCCTCTTTATCAAAGTCTTTAATAACATAAATGTTTTTTAAATTACTCATGTCATTAAACAGTTTAATGTTTACAATTCGTGTAACACTTGTGCCTCCTTCTTCAATATTAAGAACACGACCAATAAGAATTCCTTCAGGAAAGATAGCCGATTTTCCTCCTGTAATTATAGTATCTCCTGCTTTTATAACTGCCTGTCTAGGAAGGTCTAAAAGTTGCACAATATTATAATCCTTTCCGTTCCAGGTTAAACTGCCAAAATGAGTATCGTTTTTTAAGCGAGCATTAATATTACTCTTGATGTTTAAAATAGATTGAACACGGGAATAATTATTAGATATGTTTTCGGTAATTCCAATGATCCCTTTGCTGTTAATAACAGCCATTTCAGTCGAAATGCTATCTTTTAAACCTAAATCGATGAGAAGAAAATTATAATTTTTTGAATATTCATTATTTTCAATTGTTCCATGAATGTAAGAATACCGTTGATTAAATTTGGTTGTGTCTAAAACATTATCCTTTCTTAGGGTTTCATTTTGTTGTTCTAATTGATGAACTCTGTTTTTTAAGGCAACATTTTCTTCAGTAAGTTCTTTGTTTTCATTATCTAATTGAAAATAATCACTAATTGAATTTGCCTTATTATAAAAGCCTCCGGTAATGTTATTTGCAGAGCTTACAAACTTGCTTTTATGAAAACTAAGGTTATTTATGATAAGAGCTAGCGCTAAAATCTCTAACAGTAAAAAGAATAAGAAATATCGATACTTCCGGAAAAAATAGATAAGTTGTTGCATAAGAAGTAGCGATGTCTTTTGTTATTTCATTAAGACACTTTTGTACTTGTCTAATTCTTTTAGAGCAATTCCAGTTCCACGAACAACGGCTCTTAATGGGTCTTCAGCTACATATACAGGTAAATCAGTTTTTCTAGAAAGACGTTTGTCTAATCCTCTTAGCATAGAACCTCCTCCAGCTAAATAAATTCCGGTATTGTATATGTCGGCAGCTAATTCAGGTGGTGTCTTAGATAAAGTTTCCATCACAGCATCTTCAATACGAAGAATTGATTTGTCAAGAGCTTTGGCTATTTCTCTAAAGGAAACCTGAACTTGCTTTGGTTTTCCACTTAACAAATCTCTACCTTGAACAAGCATATCTTCAGGCGGATTTTCTAAATCCTCTGTAGCAGCACCAATAGTAATTTTTACTTTTTCAGAAGTAGTTTCACCAATATATAGGTTATGTTGAGTTCTCATGTAATACATGATGTCATTGGTAAACAAATCACCAGCAACTTTTACAGACTGATCACAAACAATACCTGCTAGAGCAATTACTGCAATTTCAGTTGTTCCTCCACCGATATCAATAATCATGTTTCCTTTAGGCTCCATAATGTCAATACCTACACCAATAGCTGCTGCCATTGGTTCGTATATCAAATAGATCTCTTTGGCATTCATGTGTCTTGCAGAATCCTGAACAGCTCTTTTTTCTACTTCTGTAATTCCAGAAGGAATACAAATAACCATTCGAAGAGCAGGAGGGAAGAGTTTCTTTTTTATGGCAGG
>TARA_R110002073_G_scaffold91604_4_pt1 | contig 16971 bp, 13 predicted proteins | sample TARA_R110002073 | Tara Oceans TARA_R110002073 (sample SAMEA4397174) | marine metagenome | biome: Polar Biome; feature: [DCM] deep chlorophyll maximum layer (ENVO:01000326); material: water (ENVO:00002006), including particulate matter (ENVO:01000060) such as... | depth 40 m
TGCGATTATCGTCTCGACCGCTGCATTGTTGATTCTCATGAAAATGGAGCAGGGCGTACTAGAGGAACGCTTTTTCACCAAAGCCATTACCGCATTGGTGATGGGAGCGGCAGTCTCAAGTATGCACTACACAGGAATGGCAGCTGTCACATTCACCTTGATCCAATCGACACCCGCTAGTCCGGCTGGGTTCCTGATCGAAGGGGATGCGATGATCTCGACATTGTCTGTCGCGGCGATTGTGTTGATTCTTTTTCCGCTGTTTTCAGTACGCTATGAAAATCGATTCTCCCAACGTATAAAGACTGAACTGGCGGCGTTGCGGATTAATGAAAGCCGTTTGCGCACGCTCATAGAAAACGCGCCTGATGCATTTTTTGTCTACAACGAAGCGGGTGAATTAATCGATGTCAATAAATTTGCTTGTAATCAGCTGGGCTATACTCGTAGCGAGCTTCTTACTATCCACGTGAGTGAAATCGAGGAAACGGGTAGAAATATCGAAACATTCTGGCCTTTGCTGGATTCAGGCGAAGCACGCACCATCAACAGCGTTCACGTGCGAAGAAATGGCAGCCGCTTTCCCGTTGAGATGAATATCGTTGGCATCGACGTGAGTGGCAAAAGACAAATGTTTGCCCTGGTTCGCGACACCACAGAAGCTGAAAAATTCAAGGCTCATCTCTCACAGCTTGCCATGACAGATGAGCTGACTCAGCTCTATAATAGGCGCGCGCTTCTTCTGGCACTAGAGAAAGAACTTGCCAGTGCGAAGCGAGGAAAAAGACCTCTTTCCGTGATGGCCCTCGACATTGATCATTTCAAAAACGTCAACGACACTTATGGCCATTATGCTGGCGATTTAGCCTTGCAGCACTTCGCTACAATAGCCAGTCGGTCGATCAGGACCGAAGACACCATTGGACGAATGGGCGGGGAGGAATTTGCCATCCTTCTTCCCAATGCAGACGAAGCGGCAGCCCTGTGCATGGGCGAGCGATTGCGAACAGCCACCGAATCAGCGCAACTCGTGCACGAGGGAGTCGCCATCAAGTTTACCGTTAGCGCAGGCGTCAGCGTGGCAGGCGAGTTCGGTATCACGCCCGCACAACTGCTGGAACAAGCCGACAGAGCATTGTATCGCGCAAAGGAAACTGGCAGAAACCGCGTCTGTGTGTACACGCCTTAACCCTTCATGAAAGCTTTACCGCTTTCGGTACTCCTGGCGGTACGGCCGCCTCGCAGGTGGACGACACAATAGACAGGCCGCTCCCGTGACCGGGTGCGGTGTGTGAGTGACCCCAGCCAGGTCGCATCCACATCCACCCGGCAGCCCCCGCGCGATACCGCCGGCCAGAAGCGTTAGTGATATTCCCGCTGCGGGATACCCTTGTGGAGCGTCTGGGTCTTGTGTAACCCTTGCCCCTGACAATTCTCCCCACGAGACAAGAACAGCCCCCCTCCATGACAGACCCCCGGACCAGCAAGCTCGAAGATCTGACAAACCGGTTTAGGGAGCTCCACCGGCTCAGTCTGGGTCACTATGATTCCTATGCGAAGCTCTACTCTGACTACCTGGTAACAGGTATGCGGTTCTTCGACATGTCTATCGGTATCGTCAGTCGCATCGGTGACGGGCAGTACGTCATCCTTGCTGTCGAGCCCGAGACAAAGGGCCTCGCTTCCGGCGACGCCATGACGCTGGGGGATACCTATTGCTCTGTGGTCGTTGACAGGGATATGACGGTGGCAGTTTCCCACGCCGGACAGGACGCCGCACTGTGCGGGCATCCGGCCTACAGGGAGATGCAGCTGGAGGCGTATCTTGCGACCCCTATTCGGGTTAACGGAGAAATCTACGGAACCCTGAATTTCTCCTCGCCCCAAGCGCGCGACTTCCCCTTTGACGAAACTGACGTGGAACTGGTCGAATTGATGGCCGGTCGTATCGGCCAGATCATCGAACAGGATCAGCTGGACCGTGAGCGGCAGCGTGCCATTCGCCAACTGCGTGAGAATACAGAGCTGTTCGAGAGTGCGTTCGAGTATGCTGCGATCGGCATGGCCCTGGTCAGCCTGGAAGGCCGTTGGCTGCGAGTCAACAATGCTGCTATTGAACTTCTGGGGTACAGTGAGACCGAACTGCTGACCAATGACTTCCAGGCACTTACTCACCCGGATGATCTCGACAAGGATCTGGAATTGCTGCGTGAAATGCTGTCGGGGGAACGCGACACCTACCGGATGGAAAAGCGCTACTTTCACAAGAACCGGCAGGAAATCTGGGCTCTGTTGAGTGTTTCCATGGTCCGTGACGAAAACGGCAAGCCGGAGTATGTTGTTTCTCAGATGCAGGACATCAGCGCGCAGAAGCGTGCCGAGGCCGCGTTACAGCAACGACAGAAGCAGCTGGAAGCGCTGAATGACCGGCTGGAGCAGCTATCCAGCACGGACCCTCTGACCCAGCTCAACAATCGACGCGCGCTGGAGGGACGATTGCACGAAGAGTTGTCCCGCAGCAAGCGAACCGGGGAGCCGCTATCGCTGCTGATCGTTGATGTGGACCACTTTAAACGCTATAACGATAGCTACGGCCATCCCGAGGGCGATCAGGCCCTGCGTGCACTCGCTGCGGCTCTCCGCGACGTTTCGCGGACGAATGACACCGTCGCTCGCCTGGGCGGGGAAGAATTTGTGTTGCTGTTGCCACATACTGATGCGAGCGGGTGTTGCGCCGTGGCCAGGCGACTGGCGCAGCTGGTCAGTCGCCTGGAAGGTTTACGAGTAGCCATAACGGTGAGCACCGGTGGGGCAACGCTGGTGCCTGTTATTGGGTCGATACGGATACCCACAGCGGATGCCCTGATGAGGCGGGCAGATGAGGCACTGTACAGGGCCAAGCAGGAAGGCAGAAATCGTCATTGCCAGGCACCGTAGCGGCCCCTAGTCCGGGCCGTCATTGCAGTGCGCAATCCCTCACACACCGCAGCTACCGCCAAACCGGAGTCCGGCCGCTACCGAGCACTGTCTGCTGAGTTACAGGCACCGCTCTCGAATATCCGCTGTCCTGGGGCGCAAGAGTTAGCCGTGATATTCTGTGCGGAAATTTGCATACAGGAGGGCGGGCCTTGCTCAAGTGTGAAATATTGGAACCCAATGGTGCCGCCGATGCGGCGGTGATATGGCTGCATGGGTTAGGCGCCAGCGGTCACGATTTTGTCCCGGTGGTGCCCCATCTGGGATTGCCAGACGGTCACGGTGTGCGGTTTGTTTTCCCCCACGCCCCTGAAATCCCCATCACAATCAATGGCGGTATGGTGATGCCGGCGTGGTACGACATACTCGCCATGTCGATAGAGCGCGAGATTGACCTGGAGCAGATAGAGTCGTCGTCCGCCGCCGTTCGGGAATTGATCCAGCGAGAACTGGGTGCGGGTATCGCGAGTGAGCGGGTCGTGATTGCCGGGTTCAGTCAGGGAGGTGCTGTCGCCTATCATACGGCGCTTTCCTATGCACAGCCCCTGGGCGGATTACTGGCGCTGTCTACCTATTTTGCCACCGCCAGAGAGGTGAGTCTCTCGGACGCTAACAAGGCGCTGCCCATTGAGATTTTCCATGGCGCCCGGGATCCCATGGTGCCGGAGACAATGGGCCATACCGCGAGCCAGATATTACAAAGCATGGGCTTTGCTCCAAGGTACCGAAGCTATCCCATGCAACACGAAGTGTGCATGGAGGAAATTGAGGATATCGGGCGCAGCCTCAGGGATTGGTTGCAGCGGGTATAAGCAGCATTGCAACGACTCAGGTCTGAGTTGCCTGAGTCGAGGTGAAAGCCCGTTGGCACCGAGCCCGTTGACTATGCCGGATGCGGTTTATGGCATTACCAGCAAGTCACACTCCAGCTCGTCAAGTACTTTCTCAGCAGCATTGTTGTTCAACATCGCCGACAGGCCCGAGCGTGCCGACGTGCCCATTACCACCATTCCCGCATTGATTTCCCGGGCTGTTTTGATAATGGCATCGTGTGGCTCATCCATCACAATATGCACTCGCTCAGCTGGCACATCGCAAGCGCGGATCAAGGAGCCCCGGTCTGGACGGTTCGCGAGGTCTTTGTAGGCGCTGATGTAATGAACTTCGGTGTCAGTCTGCTCGAAGAACTCGCGACACATGTCCAGTATTTTCTGGTTCAGCGTACGGTAGGCGTCCTGATCGCCGCGAGTATCCAGGGCGGCTAGAATGATGTCGGCCTGATTGCTGCCATCGCCCTTGACCAGCAGTACCGGGCAACTGCACTCACGTATGAGCGTCCAGTCCGATGTCCGCTTCAGGCGGCGCTGGGCGGTAGAGTGCCGGTGAGAGGATTTCACCACGCCATCCACCTTGTGCCGCTCGGCGGCGTTGACGACAGCGCGATACCAGTCCTTCTGCCACTCAACTTCAATGGCCACGGGTATTCCCTTGTCACGCAGAGGCGCAACGGCTGCTGTCAATACCTGCTGCTGACCGGCGATGCGCTTTTCAATTTCGGCGTCCTGGCCTTCACTGCGTGGTAGATCGCCATGAATGCAGCAGTAAACCCGCAGCTCCGTGTCCGTATTCTCAGCGATCGCGACCATGCGCGACAGGGCGGGCTGCTGTTCCTGGGTGGGGTCGTATACGACAAGATAGTGAGTGGTGCTCATCCAAAACCTCGTTTTCTCCAATCGGGTGTGTTCGGGCCATGATCGCCACGTTCGGGGCTTTCATCCATGCTTTGTGACCAGTTTGCGGTGCTTTTTCTCCCACGTCGGTTGGAGCTTTTGTGGGCCGACATAGTGCGCACTCGCAAAGCCTCTCTGTTGTCGCACAGGGAGACCCCGGTGTCATCAATATACCCCAAAAAAATGCCGTTATGGCGACATAGGTCAATTCAGGCAGGGATTGACTGTGTTCAGATGCGCACACTTCGAGCCTTGTCCTACTTTACACCGTATTCGAGTCAGAAATCATGATGAAATTGAGTCATTCGCGCAGTCGATTTGCCGGGTCGCTTGCCCGGTGGGCTATTGCCCGCAATCATTGGAGCGGTGTGGCGATGGTCGGTCTTGCGGCCCTTGCCATGGCCCCCGGTTGCGCCTTTGCCGGTGTTGCGCAAGCCGATAACGTGGGGTTTACACGGCACCCCGTAGGCTACCTGGCTGTGGCGATTTTCACGGTTGCCTACATTTTCGTGATGTTCGAAGAGAAGCTGCACTTGCGCAAGTGTAAGCCGGTGCTGCTCGCCGCGGGTCTCATCTGGTTCCTCGTGGCCGGTTTTGCGGCGCTTCGGGGCGATACGGAAAGTGCCAATGCCGCGCTGGAGCACAACCTGTTGGAATACTCCGAACTGCTGTTGTTCCTGCTGGTGGCAATGACCTACATCAACGCGATGGAGGAGCGTCAACTGTTTGATGCCCTGCGAGGCTGGTTGGTCAGCAAAGGCTTCAGTTACCTGAGTCTTTTCTGGATTACGGGCGTGTTGGCTTTCTTCATATCACCCGTAGCAGACAACCTCACCACTGCCTTGTTGATGTGTGCCGTGCTGTTGAAGGTGGGGGAGAAGAGCCCGCGCTTCATCAGCCTGGGTTGTATCAATATCGTGGTCGCTGCCAACGCGGGCGGTGCCTTTTCTCCCTTCGGCGACATTACCACGCTCATGGTATGGCAAAAGGGCATGATCGAGTTCACCGAATTCTTCAGGCTGTTCATACCGTCCGCTGTCAATTTTCTGGTGCCGGCCGTGATCATGAGCTTCGCCATCCCCCGAGAGCCGCCGCAAGACGCCACGGAGCCCGTGATCATGAAGCGCGGTGCCCGCCGCACCGTTGCCTTGTTTTTGCTCACAATCACGACGGCAGTGCTGGGCCACAACTTTCTGCATCTGCCGGCTGTGGTCGGCATGATGATGGGGCTTGCCTACCTGCAATTGCTGGGCTACTACCTGCGCATCAGCTTCAAGCGCGGTGTTGCCAAAGAGCGGTTGTGGGCGGAAGCCCAGCGGAACACCCGCTTGCTGGAACGGCTCGACAATGCCGTGCCCTTCGACGTGTTCAACCCGATGGCACGCACCGAATGGGACACGCTTCTATTCTTCTACGGTGTGGTGCTTTGCGTAGGTGGCCTGGGCTATATCGGCTATTTGGCTGAAGTCGCTCAGGTTCTCTACACGGATTGGAGTACAACTGGCGCCAACATTGCTGTCGGTTTCATTTCAGCCGTGGTCGACAATATTCCGGTGATGTTTGCAGTGCTGTCCATGGAGCCTGAAATGTCCCACGGGCAGTGGCTGCTGGTCACACTCACGGCAGGGGTCGGTGGCTCTATGCTGTCGATCGGTTCTGCTGCGGGCGTGGCGCTGATGGGCCAGGCTCGTGGATATTACACCCTGGTGTCGCACCTGCGTTGGACGCCGGTGATCGCCTGTGGCTATGTGGCCTCTATCGCAACGCATATGTGGCTGAACGAGGCGTTGTTCTGAGCGGTCTTGTCCCGAAACTGTCCACAATTTGGTGTTTCATCTTGGTGCAGGCCGCGCTCTGTATTAGGGCGTCCTGAGCACGCTGCACCATAATCGTGCACAAATGCGGCGCAGTTAACGGGGCCGTTGTAGCCATACGGAGGAGTGTTTGCACATGAAGAAGTTGTTAATGTCAGTGGCCGTTGTTGGCATGGTAGCCACATTCCCGGTCGCTGCGGAGCCTGAGTGCACTGAGAACTGTGTCAAGCGAATGGTCACTGAATACAAGGGGCGTCCGCCTTTCAAGCGCTCGTTCGAAAGGGTGCCTGCGTCTGAACTGGCCTCAGAGGAGGCGACCGCGAAGGGCACGTTCAAGCCCGGCGCGAAGCCGCCCTACAAGCGTCGCAATCAGGGCTTTGCTGATTGAGTACGCTGAATTGGGTTGTCTGTCAAAACGGATTGATGATGTAGTCTGGCGGTGTGCAGCGCGTTAAAGCAAGCGAACCTAGTCGCTGTCCTCTGAGCTTGCCACGCGATTCTTGCCGTCCTTTTTTGCCTGATAGAGCGCCCGGTCTGCAAGGCTCAAAAGACTGGCTTCGGTCGCGCCCTTATTGGCTTGCGCCGTACCCGCGCTGCAAGTTACGTGCAGTATCTCGCCCGACGTCAGGGTGAATTCGTGTTCGCGCAGCGCGGTAATGAAGCGATCGACGGCAAGAATTCCCTGGGTTTCATCACACTCAGGCATGACAATGATGAACTCCTCACCACCGAAGCGCCCGATCGTATCTGACTCGCGGCTCAAATCGTTCAGCAGTCTGCCCACTCCACGCAAGACATCGTCGCCCACGAGGTGGCCATGGGTATCATTTACTGCCTTGAAGTCGTCGATATCAATCATGGCAACCGTCAAGGGTATATCATAGCGTTCCGCGCGCTTGAGCTCCTCGCGCAGCGTATCGAGTGCATAGCTGCGGCGGAATGTGCCGGTCAACGGGTCCGCGACCGCGAGTGCTTCAAGCTGCGCGGTACGCTCTTTTACTTTCTCCTCCAGCCTGATATTCGCTTCAAGAATATCTTCACGCGCTACACGTAGTTCTTCATTGGCTGCGACGAGGCGGGCACGGCTGGGAATGCTGATTGCAATGGGCAGCAGTCGCCAGGCAACGATAGCGGTGATGGCCGACACCACGCCAGTCGATATCTTTGCCAGGCCCTCGATAAAGTAGTACCCATGCCAGACATTGATTAGCGAGATCAGGTGCGTTACGCCGCAGAGGAAGATGAAGGCAGCAAACATTAGGAAGACGCGGTCAAAAGTGAGATCTTCACGTTTTCTCACCAGCCTGATCAGTACTGCGGGAATGGCGAAATAGGCAAGCGTGGTGAGTGTGTCGCCACCCACGTGAAGAAACAGCAGATCCCACCGCCAAAGCAGACAATGGCCGTGGGGCATCAGGCTGCCGTCAAGCACGCGTTGTAGCAATTCCATTTGACTACTCCCGGATCTGTTGTCATATCACATATGAGAAGCGTTTAGCGGTGCGTTCGATTCCAGCGAGCGCACAGGCTTCCCTTCGTGTCTAATTCATCACTCCAAAATAGCACGGCACAGTGGAAGCGCGAAAAATGAAGACTGTGAAATCCTTCTGCGTGCGCATGGTATCTGCGGGGCAGGGCACGCGTTCACGCCGTTTGTGGATTTCTGCTAGCATTCGTGTCTGATTTTTTCAAGAATACTGGACGCCTCACCATGCCTGACAGTTTGCCGTTATTACGCCATGTGTATGTATTCTTTAACCAAGTGTTAAGGGTGTCGGCACCCCTGTTGCTCGCTGCGTGCACGGATGGCAACGATGCGGTTTTCGAGCCTGGGCCCTATGCAGATGAGGCACTGTGGCTCTGCAAGCCGGGGATTGTGCAAGACCGTTGTCTGGAGCTCGACCAGACCATCACGTATGTCTACGAAGATGGCAACAGGGCAGTGTTTCAGCACGAACCCGTGGTCGATGCACCGTTTGATTGCTTCTACGTGTACCCCACGGTCGACTTGAGGGAGGAGCCGGGCAATACGCTGGATCTCACCGACGACACGCTCATGCTACGCCCGCTCTACAACCAGGCAGCACGCTTCACGGAGTTGTGTAACGTGTATGCACCGAAATACCGGCAAATGACCATTGGAAGCTATGGTGTAGAGAACACGTTTGAGAGTGAGTATTTTGTGTTGGGGTATGCCGATATCGAGGAGGCGTTTGACCAGTACCTGCTGGAGAACCCGACGCGCAACTTTGTGCTCATGGGGCACTCTCAGGGCTCCCATGTTCTGCTGCGACTACTGGAAAATCGTTTCGAAAATGACGCGGCGCTGCGCTCACGGCTGATCTCTGCCCTGGTGGTGGGGCCAACCGGTGCGCTTGACGTACCCGCAGGCGAACTTGTTGGCGGCACGTTCCAGAACCTGCCTCTGTGCAACCACGCCACAGATACAGCCTGCATTGTCGCTTTCGATAGTGTCGCGGCGGGGGGAGGGCGACCTGCTTCGTCGTCCCCCAGGCCTTGTGTCAATCCATCGGTTCTGGCTGGCGAACCGGGTATAGCGGCAAATACAATCTACAACGATGAAGAGGGCATCCCGTTCCCGGAAGGTGTGGAGACGAACTGGATTGGCTATCCGGGGCTATACAGCATGTCCTGCGAAGCCGACGGATTTCTGGGTATCGACACTGCACCCGGTCGATCAACTCCGTTCACGCCTCAGCTGATACAGGCGTTTCTCGGCTCCAGCACCCTGCACCTGGCAGACTATACCTTTGCAATCGGCGACCTGCTGCGGCTGGTCGAGATACAGGCGGATAATCACTAAGCGGTTTTTCGATGTGCCCGGATGAGCTCATCGGGGACGTTGGAATAGTGCTGGCCTATCGCGTCCACATCGCGCCGGAACAACACGTCACTCCCTACCGCGCACGCGGTGAAGTAAACGAGGTACACCGGCACGGTTGCTTTCAGGTGCGCGGCGCCTGCCTCTACGGTTTCGCTGTTGGCGTCCTCTGCTGCGGCGAATGTGGCCCGTGTCTCCATCAGTGCCCAGCATTCGGGGGTTTGCGGCCACAGTGCGTGCAATCTCTTTCGCCAAATCGTTGCGCAGGGCGGCGAGTGGGCCGGCACAGTTTCCTGTTCTCGGGCATTGCTCGCCGTTCAGCCCGCATGCCTCTGTACGACCCTGGTGTTGTCCGTGAGCCCTGATGCAGGGTAGAGCACAATGCTGTCACCGGCTTGAAGACCACCCACTACCTCAGCGATGATGCCATTATTACGGCCGATAGTGACCGGTGTCAGTCGCGTTTTGCCATTGCTGACCTTGAATACGGCCCAGTCCGAAGCGCTGCGGAACAGCGCACTCGCTGGCACGGTCAACGCCGAGTTGTCCTCCCAGATGATGATGCGCACCTCCACACCGTAGCCGTGTCCAAGGGCTTGTCGCGCTTCAGCCGGGTCCGTGAAGCTAATGATGGTGTTGACACGTTGCTCTTCCACGCCGAGTGCGGAGAACTTGGTGAAACCCAGAGGATCAACACGCTCGACCACCCCGTTCAGCGTTGTTGGCCCACCCCAGTCCTCAAGGATGACGCGGTCCCCGGGTGATACTTTCACGGCATCTGTAGACAGCAATTCAACAACCACCTCAAGATCGTTCTCAATATTGCCTATTTCCAGAATGGCAGTGCCCGCGGGCAGGGTGGTTTCGCTTTCCTGCAACACGCGTAGTACACGGCCGGTTGCCGGCGCATACAGCGGAATGGCCTCATGCGCTGTGGCCACCGCGTTCTGCGGAGCGTCACCATCGTGAAAGCTGATGAGGCTTGCACGCGCGTTGGCAAGCTGAGCCTCGCGCATTGCAATGGTGGCTTCCGCTGTGCCCAGCTGCGCCTCGGCGGTACGCGCCTCGCGCACGGCGCGATCCAGTTCGGCTTCACTCACCATGGCCTCGCCGCGTAAACGCCGAACGCGCTGCAGATCGGTTTTGGCGAGGTCGCTGTCGGCAACAGCCTTGTTCAATTCGGCGCGCGCAAGCCGCAATGCCGCCTCCGCTGCGGTGACTTCGGTCCGTGCCTGTTCTCGCGTGCGGATATTGAGTGAGTCCGGGTTACTCGGCAGCATTTGCGCGACGACGGTCCGGTTGTGAACGACCGCATCCCCCGGCAGTACTTCCACACGTTGCAGGCGGCCAGTCAGCGGCGTTGAGAGTATGTAGGCATCGTGTACTCGGGTACGGCCTTCCTCATTGATCGTCACCCGCATGGTGCCTCGCGTGACTTCACCCATATCTACCATGGTGGGGCGTGGCCAGAACGCAAATCCCAGCGCCAGAATTACCACGGCGGCTGTTGTCAGGCTGATCACGGTTCTGGAGTGTTTTCTGGTCATGGGGCTATTCTCGTGCTTTGAGCGCAGATACGATATCACTGCCATCAATGTCCCGTTTTACCAGCCAGCCGGACAGGCTTGCCGCTGATAGAACGGCTAGCGCCGCGGCGCCATAGCCGGCTGCGGGAACCTGTGCAGGGATCTGGTAGAGGTCAGTACTGAACCCGGCCGCGACGGCAAATGAGAGGTAGTAGCCGAGCACAGACCCTAGGGGCAGGGCAAGCAATGTGACCACCGCAAGTTCGCCGAGGAGCACGAACGCGACTTCGCTGCGGGTGAATCCGATCACACTCAGACTGGCCAGATCTCGTGCACGCTCTGCGTAGGCGATGCGCGCGGCATTGTAGACGATGCCAAAGGTGATGATGCCTGCAATGGCCAGCATGATATAACGCATTGCACCTGCACCCATATCCATCTGCTCCTGTAGCGCGTTTCTTGCATCCTGCTTGAGGCTGACTCCTGCGACGGTGGGCATATCCTTGAGTGTGCGGTACACCGTATTCTGCTGCGCGCTGTCGATACGCAAGTATGTACCGGACATGCGGTTTTGTTCTCCGAGGGCGCGGTTGAGTGAATCCAGATCCATATAGGCGGGCGCCCCGAGCAGGGTTTGTGCAATACCGGCAACGGGAACCTCCAGTGTTGGTCGTCGGCCTTCGCGCACCGCTATGGTCAGCACGTCACCCGCTCGGGCGTTCAGGATTCGGGCCAGAGGCTCTGCCAGAATTATACCGCCACCTGGTAGGTGAATTGTGTTCATTGCGCGGTCAACGGCTCGATAGAGCCTCGGGTTGCGCGGCAAACCACTGATGGCGCCGAGATGCTTGTCGCGACCGTGCTGCAATACCGCAGAGACATAACGAATGGACTGTGCATCTATCACGCCCGGTATGTTGCGCAGGTTGACCAGGGTAGTAGTGGACAATGGCTCATTGAAGGTGACGCTCACATCGCTCTGGTCTACCACATTGAACGTCAGATCAATGGCTTGGTTGAAGCCGCTCATGATGCCTACCATGGCGACCGATAGCCCCATACCCGCGGCGATACCGACGATGGCGCCCGCCATGCGGCCAGGCTGGCGGGTCAGGCGTCGCACGACCATCCTGCTCGGTTGGTCAAGCGGGGATTGCAAGGAGCGCGCCATTCGGCTGAGCTGTCTGTAGTGAGGCGGGGCGGGGGGCTGCATTGCCGAGGCGGGTGTCAGTCGGAAAACGCGGCGCAGCACCAGCAAACCGCCGGCGGAGGCCGCGCCCACGCTCACGGTGAAGCCAGTGATGAATGATCCGGGCTCAAGCTGAAAAATCAGAAAGGGAAATTTGAAATACAGCAGGTAGACGTCAACCAGTGCCCGGCCAGCCAGAATGCCCAGCAGACAACCCACAATCGCGCCGCCCGCGGCGATCGCCAGTATCAGTTTTAAATAGTGCAGGCCTGTTTCGAGGTTGGTATAGCCAAACGCTTTCATCAGGCCGATTTGTCCACGCTCGGCCTCTACCATGCGCGACACCACGATATAGAGTAGAAATGCAGCGACCGCGAGGAAAATGGGAGGCACCGCGGAGCCTGTCGCACGCAGGCCAGCGATTTCTTCAGTAATAAAACGATTGGATGTATGGTCCTCCAGGCCATAGGCGCCGAATCCGCCATAGGGATCAAGCAGGCGATCCACAGCATTTATGATCTCCTGGGATTGACTGTCTCGCCCAATAGAGAGCAGTGCCTCGTTAAAGGCCCCGTCCAGATCATAGGCTGCAGCGAGGGATTGCCTGTTCATCCAGATCACAGCATAGCGGGCATCATCCGACATCAGCTCGCCGGGCGCGGTGGTGTACAAAAACTCTGGCGCTTGTGCCAGGCCCACGATGCGCAGTGCATGTCGTGCCCCATTCATTGTCACGTCAAGCACAGCCCCCGGATGCAACCCGTGCGCTTCGGCGAAACCCTTGAGCAACATCACCTCATCAAGCCGCTCCCGACTGGGCGCGCGCCCGGCGCTCAGGTAGAAGTCGTTGAGGCGTGGTGTGTGGAAATCCGGGATGGAGATCGCCTGGGCCCGCAAGGGAATATCCAGTCCGGGGAGGTTGATAAGCGCGTGACCTGTAACGCGTCCCTCTACGGTATTGACACCCGGGATGGCCGCCAATTCCGCCAGCAGGTGTTGGGGCGCACGTTTGACCGGAGCGAAGATGTCGGCCAGCCGGTAGCGTTCGTAATAAGCACGGCGAGTCTCGTCCAGTGACGTTATCAGCCCCGACATCATCACCAGCAACAGCACACCCACAGCAATAACCGCGCCTATCGCCGTCGCCTGTCCCTTGATCCTCCAGAGATCCCTGAGCAGCTTGCGATCCAGCGGGCTCATGCGCGCGCTACCATTCTATGTCCTGGGGGGCACGCTTGTTCCTGTTGACGTGGACCTCCCGGATCCTGCCGTCCGCAAAATGGATAACCCGGTCGGCCATGTCAGCTGTGGCCGCGGCGTGTGTCACAATCAATACGGTCGCCCCCAGTGCCTCATTGACGTTTTTCAGAACCTGGAGCACGGCGCGCCCGGTGGTGCTGTCCAGGGCACCGGTGGGCTCATCGCAAAACAGCACAGTGGGTTGCTTTGCCACTGCGCGCGCGATTGCCACGCGCTGCTGCTCACCACCGGAGAGCTGGCTCGGGAAACTGTCGCCGCGCTCGCCCAGGCCCACCAGTTCCAGTGCCTTGGCGGGGCTCATCGGGTCGGCAGCGATTTCGGTGACCAGCTCGATATTCTCGTAGGCCGTCAGGCTCGGCATCAGGTTGTAAAACTGAAACACAAAACCCACGTGATCCCGACGATATCGGGTGAGCTGTGCATCGGTCATCGTTGAGAGGTTCTGCTCCTGAAACAGGACACTTCCCTGGCTGGCCCGATCCAGTCCACCGAGAATATTCAGTAGTGTGGACTTGCCGCTGCCCGAGGGTCCCAGCAATACGACCAGTTCGCCGGCCGGAATTTCTACATCAACGCCGCGTAAGGCGTGCACTTGCGCCGCTCCCTTCCCATAGACTTTTGTCAGCTCTCGGGTAGTGAAAGCCTTTGGCGGCTCTTTGTTCCCTGTTTGGCACATGGCGTTCGGTTCTGGGGTTTGGGAAAGCACGGTGGTTTGGTTGCTAGCCCGGCAGGCGGGCGCTGAGCACCATGTTAGCCCGAAAAATGTGAACGCACTAATAGGGTACAAATGATGAACTGACAGTGGTTTGGTGAGTCGCCGGGTCAGCGCGTGCGATTGTCAATCTGCCTTTCCCGTTGCAGCTGCTGTACAAACCTCTGTTTGGATATCAGTGACAACCGCTCAACAGTGAAGGGATCACGAATTCACCCAGCGTGGGAATGAACATCACGAAACACCCGGCAAATTTCTATGGATAATCAGCGGCTTGCTGATCACGCCCAGGCCCTGGTTGCTTAACGGAACAATTTCCTCCACAGAGCCTGCAAGGGAGTGATCGTCGCCACCAGCAAGGCGCCGGCAAGCAGGCCAAAGCAACCGTCAGCCAAGGTATTTATAAGCACCTGAGCAACACCGGTAAAGCCCTCTGTGTACGCCATGATGGCGGCGTGTACCGGCGGTAGCCCGTGCGTGAGAATGCCGCCGCCAACCAGGAACATCGCGAGGGTGCCGAGTACCGAGAGTGTGCGCATCAGGTGCGGTGCAAGCCAGAGAATGCCATAGCCGGCCTTTTGCGCCAGCGCGCTCTCGCGTCCACTTAAATACAGGCCGCCGTCATCCAGTTTGACGATGCCGGCTACAAGCCCGTATACACCAACCGTTATCATGATGGCGACGACAGAGAGCACCAGGAATTGCATGCCGATGGCCTCGGCAGCGACCGTTCCCAGGGTAATCGCAATGATCTCCGCGGACAGAATGAAGTCGGTGCGAATCGCGCCTTTGATCTTCTTTTGCTCAACCGCGCGCAAGTCTACCTGCGGATCTTTCAGGGCGGCGCGCAGGGCTTGCGCGTGCGCTTCTTGCTCATTCCGGTGCAGAAAGCGGTGCGCAATTTTTTCGAAGCCCTCGAAACAGAGGAAGGCACCGCCCAGCATTAGCAGCGGCGTAATCAGCCACGGCGCGAAATAGCTGATTGCCACTGCTGCAGGCACGAGAATGGCCTTGTTGACCAGTGACCCCTTGGCCACGGCCCATACCACGGGCAATTCACGTGCGGGGCGAACACCGGCCACCTGTTGCGCATTCAGCGCGAGGTCATCTCCCAACACCCCGGCGGTCTTTTTGGTCGCCGTTTTGGTCATCAGGGAAACATCGTCGAGGATCGTGGCGATGTCATCGATCAAGGCGAGCAGACTGCTTCCGGCCATGGTGCACGGCCTCCCCGGCCCAACGATAAGAACAGGTACCCAGTCTAGCGGAAATCGCTACCTGCAGAAATGCATCAGTGCTGTGAAAGTGTCCGGCCTAGTGAATCCCGGCGAGGATTTCGCGCCCCTTGAGCCATGCCCGGAGCTCTGCCTCTGGCATCGGGCGTGCATAAAAATACCCCTGCACAATATCGCAGCCGAGCGCACGCAGCATTTCCAGTGTCGCTTCGTCTTCCACGCCTTCTGCAACCACGTCGAGGCCGAACAGATGACCAATATCAATAATGATCCGGACCAGGTTCTGATCCTGGGTGTCTTCCAGCAGGCGTATAACAAAGGAGCGGTCAATCTTGATCTCGGTCGCCGGAATTTCCTTGAAATACGATAGCGATGAAAAGCCGGTGCCGAAGTCGTCAATCGACAGCCCGAGGCCGAGCTCCCGCAGCTGTGCCAGGTTGTCGAACCCTGCTTCCTTGTCCTCGATCACGGCGCCCTCGGTGATTTCCACCGTGATCGTGGCAGGATCCGCCCCCCAGATGGCGAGTGCACTCTGCATCATGTTGGGCAGGTCGGGGTTGCTGACCAGATCCGCGGACAGGTTGATGGCCAGTGGTAGCGAAAAGTCATCCCGCCACTCACGTTGGTAGCGCAGGGCGCGGTTCACCACCCAGCGGGTCAGTTCGTAGCTGCGGCCGGATGCATAGGCCAGCGCGACCAGCTCCTCTGGCGGCACGAAACCCTGGTCGGGAAGCTGCCAGCGGATCAGTGCTTCGGCGCCGAAGACCTTGCCGCTGCGCAGGTCTATCTTGGGCTGGAAATACAACTCAAAGGCGTTGTCGTAAAGAGCCTCTGCAAAGCGTTGCTCCAGGGGCATGCTTGTCTGGTGTGTGATGGGCTCCTGAATCGCTTCGTCAATTTGCAGCAACTTGCCCTGACGTGTCTGTACCAGGCTGCTCTCGGCACGCGCCAGCATGGCGAGCGCACCTTGTGCTGTCGCTCGGGTAACCGCGAGGCCCAGGCGCAATTCTACCGGCAGGATGTCGTCGTCGATATTGAGCGACTCCTCAAGCGTGCGCTGCACACGGTTCACCGCCAGGGCGATAAAGGCCGGGTTTGCAAGTCGGGGCAGCAGGAAGGCGTACGTCTTGTTGGATATCCGGTAGACGTTGTCGGGCAGTTTGCTGAGGTCTTGTAACTGTGTGTAGGCCTCCAGCAGGAGGTGGTCGCCGATGGCATAGCCGTGGCGGTGGTTGATAACGCGCAGGTTGTTCAGGTCCACGAGCAGCAGCCCGGCGTGTTCCCCGTGCTCACCGGACAGCGCAATCGCCGCGTCCAGTGCGGCGATGAACACGTGCCTCTCAACGACCGGTGGCGTAGATGTCACAACAGGCCCGCTAGAGGTGAATACTGTTCATGTCGATGCCATAGGCGCCAGGCTCCAGGCTGTTGACAATATCCAGGGGTTGCCCGTTGCTATCTTCCGTTTCATGCAGCAGGTCCACCATGCGGACACTGTTCAGGGGTTGCTTGTCGGCATCCAGCAGCACCATGATGCGGGGGCGCAAGCGGCGTGTGCGGTACTCGGCGACCACGACAGCCACTTCACCAGAGGACAGCTCGATGAGTGTGCCTGCGGGGTAGATGCCAACCGCCTGGATAAACTCTTCAACCAGTTCCGCCTGGAAATCAATGTCCTTCACGTCGT
>TARA_R110002073_G_scaffold133122_24_pt1 | contig 16965 bp, 12 predicted proteins | sample TARA_R110002073 | Tara Oceans TARA_R110002073 (sample SAMEA4397174) | marine metagenome | biome: Polar Biome; feature: [DCM] deep chlorophyll maximum layer (ENVO:01000326); material: water (ENVO:00002006), including particulate matter (ENVO:01000060) such as... | depth 40 m
TCGGCGGACACGATAACAAAGACAAAAACTACAACTTGGCTAATGCGCACGGCATTGCTCTGGACAATCGAGACCCAGCCAATCCCCGACTGATCGTGACCAGTCGTTCCCAGCGAGCTCTCAAATACTTCACGCTCGATGGCAAGTGGATCAAGACGGTGAATTTGGCCAATCTGCAGATCTGCCGACCAGTGATCCATGGCGACCTGGTCTACGCCGGGGTTTGCTGGAGTCACAACTTCGCCGAGGTCAAAATTCCGAAACCGTGGCTGTACCAGTCTGGATTCACCATGGTGATGGACAGGGACGATCGGGTGATCTCATGCCCCGGCGGCGAGCAACCCATTTACGAGGACGGGATTTTGCAACCGGTGAAACAAGACAAGGCAAGGACGTTCTACCACGGCCACGACGTCTGCATTGACGAAGATGAAAACGTTTACGTGTGCCAGTGGAATGGCGAACGTACCGCTCCGGTAAAGCTCGAACGCGTTTGATCAACTGACTTGCGTCCGAGTCTGTCCGACTGTCCCATTTTTTGCCGACCCTGCATTCATGAGCCGACAACGCTAGCCGCGGGCCTCTAAAACGTTCGTATTGACATCGGATATCAGGGGTGAGTTTTTCTTGCGGCCTATACGGCAGTTACCTCTCCACCGACGAAGTCGGGGGAGAGGTGGCAGAAAAACACCTCGTCCAACAAACACCTTTCCCAAAATCGCTCTTGGACAACGTGCCAGCCAATTCTATCGAGAGGACAAACCTGCCTGACAAGCCGGACGGGCCTATTCCGAATGGGGCTATTTCATCGGTTGTTTCTGATCGATCTCGTCAAGTTTGAATCGGGTCGTCACGACCGAGTGCTTTTCGGGGCCCGGTCGATATTTGATGTAAGTGGTGGCGACAAAGGTCCCATCAGGAAGCAACTCGAAGCCTGAATAACCACAATCCCTACCTGCGTTGCTATGCAGCAGTTTGATTCGATACTGTCCCTGGCGGTTCGAGATGACATCCTCATACTTCCCGACCCAGGCTACAAAGTGTCCGTATGTCTTGGAGCTCTTTGATGTGTCTCGCATCACCATCACCAAGCGTCCATCCGGAGCATAAAGCATCTTGGGACGGTGCCCCGTCAATGCTGCTGGAAGCGGTCGAACCTCGCTCCAGCTCTTCCCGTCATCGTTGCTCACCGAAAAGAGTGAGTGAAAATCTTCGTTGCGAAGCACCATGAGGAGCTGTTTTCCGTCCGGCGATCTGATCACCGCAGGCTGGCCCCAACGCGACTGGGTGCGGACCACTGGACGTTCGGGCGACCAGGTAAGACCGCCATCACGCGACTCGGCTTCCCAGATGTAAGGTTCGGCATCGGGGCGATTGGCGGCAAAAGGGCCTCGGCGGTCACACCACATCACCAAACGCTTGCCGTGGTCAAACGACATGATTGTCTTCGGCGCACACTCAGCCGTTAAACCGGTATCCTTCATCGGTGTCCACGTCGCTCCGCCATCTTCCGAGTACGCCTGTCGAAGTCGTCCAGGAAAGTCGAGGCCACCGAAAACAAAGATGCGTCCTTTGCCACCCGGATCGACCAAATAATGGATCGTTGGCGTCGTCTGGGTTACTTGCCGCCAGTTTTCAGGCACATCAAGCAAGTCGCTCCATGTCTTGCCGCCGTCATCGCTACGGGCCAGCGGACCGAGGTGACCGGCGTGATTGATCGACCACGCGCAGAACATCGTCTTGCCGTCGGGAAGCAAAGCTGTGCAGGGGTGCCCTTGATAAATCTCAGCAGTGCCTTGGGCTACGATCGAGTGACGCTCTGTCTCACGCGAGATATCAATGGTCGGAATCGAAATCGTATCATGTGCCTCGAGGCTTGATTCTGTTTCACTGCCGCAAACCGAAGTCAAGCTGCCCCCCAAAAGCATGTTTGCAAAAAGCATGGTCGCAACGGACGACGTGCAAAAGGTTGGCCGCATCGTGATGAGGGACATCGATTTCCTGTGTGGGTGCAGATGGAATGGTTAAGAAAGTAGGACAGCCAATGCCCCACTCGATCACGGGACAGGTCGCTGCGTTGGTGGACAAACGAAATACCAACGTGGTAAGCAAAGATCAAGTTGCTGCGGTGGGACGCAGGCCCACGGACAGGTTCTCGTGGCTGACGGAGGTCTCAAGCTGGACAGTATAGACTTTCGAAGCACGCGGTGCTTGTTGACGAATTATCTCACTGAATCCCCAACGACGATGCGGATGTCCTCAAGTGGCGTGATTGTCGTTTTGTCTGGCAAATCACAACCCGAAGTGTCAGCGAGGGACCGCATCAAGATTTATTTGTGATGTTGCGTTTGATGACACACCTAGAAGCCTACTGCACATTAAAACGAAAAAAGCGGAGTGAGTCTCTTTTTGAGAGTCTCACCCCGCCTATTCGGAACACTAACGTCCTACGGTATTGCTCAGGCTTCCCTTGCGTCGGGCCTGATCAAATCCGTGTTTCTAGCAACCGCAAGCTGGAGCAGCTTCGCAACCGCAAGAAGGAGCTTCGTCGCAACCGCATGCTGCGTCGCAACCACAGTTGCCGTGGCTGAACAGACGACGGAGCAAGCCACGAACAGGGCCTTCAGTCGCTGGGCAGCAAACGGGAGCTGCTTCGCAGGCTCCGCAAGCATCGCCACAGCAAGAAGCTGGAGCACATACTTGAACTGGAACTTGCTTGCAAACAACTCGTGGAACACAACGTGTTACGGTGTAAGGCTCGCAAACTTTGCGGCACTTAGCAACCTTAACGGTCTTGGTGAAGCACTCTTTCTTGTAAGTGGTGCAGCAAACGGTCTTGGTGCGGCACTCAGGAACCATCGTGCAAACCTTGTAGCAAACTTCCTTTGTGCGGCATTCTGGTACCATTTTGCACACGGTGTAGTTGCAGGTCTTTTGACGGTTTTCGCAAACGATGTTGCAAGTGGTGTAGCAAACTTCCTTCGTGCGGCACTCAGGAACCATTTTGCAGGTCGTGTAGTTGCAGGTCTTTTGACGGTTTTCGCAAACCATCGTGCAGACTTTGTAGCAAACTTCCTTCGATCGGCATTCTGGAACCATCTTGCAAGTTGTCCAGTTGACAACTTTGCTTCGGCACTCAGGAACCATCTTGCAAACGGTGTAGTTTACAACCTTGGTGCGGCACTCAGGAACTCGCTTGCACACGGTGTACGGTACTTCGCGAGTACGGCACTCACGAACGTACTTGGTGCAGCAGATTTCCTTGGTTTCGCAAGTAGGAACCCAAACCTTCTTGGTGCAAGTGGTTGGGCAACCTTGAACACATTCAACGCGGCATTCGCCTGGGCAGTACACGCAGCGGCAAGTGCATGGGTCGTAAGTCCAAGTTCCGGGCTCACGAACCGTACGACGCATCATTTTGCCTGGGATCGTTTCAGTAACGGTGTCCCAGTGGCCACCTTTGACCTGAACGGTCTTGGTGTACTGCTGAGGAACGACAACGCTGTAGTTCTCAGTGCGAACGCGTTGCTCTTGCACGGTGTTGTAAACCGTGTAGTTGATCGTACGCGATTTTTGCTCACGAACAGGAACCATCACGGTGTAGTTGATGGTCTTGCTGTGGTTTTCACGCACAGGGTTCATGACGGTGTAGTTCACAGTCTTCGTGCGGGTTTCCCACACAGGCTTGCGAACGGTGTAGTTGATCACTTTTTGGTGAGTCTCGTACACAGGTTTCATGACGGTGTAGTTAACCGTCTTGGTGTGCTTTTCGTAAACAGGTTTGCGCACCGTGTAGTTGATCACTCGAGTGCGTGTTTCCTGAACAGGCTTCATCACGGTGTAGTTGATCGTTTTGGTACGATTTTCAACGTGAGGAACGTTCACGGTGTACTGAACTTCACGAGTCGTCGTGACAGGCACCATGCGGCTGCCAGTCACTTCTTGATCTTCGTAGTAAGTTTCGTTGCGAGTGCGGTAACGAGTTTCTTGAACTTGCTCGTAAACCGTTTCGCTTACGTTACGCATGACGGTGTAAGAACCACCAGCAACGGCACCGCCATCAACGATGGCTCCGTCACCAGCAACTGCACCTTCAGCAACGCTTCCGTCGGCAACTGTGCTTCCACAGCTGCTACAGCCTTCATAGCTGACTGCGCCGCAATAAGCAGCGCTCGCTGAGTTCACCCCGAAAACGATCGACAGGATCGTCAACGTAGGCAACAATAACCTTTTCATCTTCTAATCTCCACGGTAACAATACGGGTTTTGGACGTAGCTTTCCTGGACCAGCGCACTAGCAACTGGCCCGGCATCAAAATTCGTTTGGTTCGTCACAACCGTCTTCCCATGACCGATTTGTTTCGGTTCCACTGCGTAACGCACTACGCAAGATGGAAGTTGTTTCGATTGAGCAGACTTAACGCACAAGCGAGACGAATCCTGATACACAAACTTCATCGACTACGGGTGAACAGTTACCTACGTAAAGATGACGGGCAAGGTAAAAGATTACGTTTGGGGTGACCTGTTGGTACGAACGTTCCATGCGTATCGACTTTAACGGTCGTAACGACATCTCACTCAAATGGGTGTTCTCACACCGCTTTGTTTAGTAACGAATGATCCTGTTGACCGTTACAATCGCTACCACCAGAAAGCACTTCGCACTGATCTAGACCTTTTCGTTAGAACCAGCAAATTCGCCAACGCGAAGTCGCGGGGCTCTCGGGGAAGCGCCACCCCATGAAAAGTCGCAGTGCAAGGTCGGCACAACGCGGTCTAAGGCGGAAATGAACGCCCGCAAAATAGGGGTCAGCCAAACAGACACCCTCCGCGGGCCCCCTGCAATCAACGCGGGTCGCAGCCGTGCCGCGAGTTGCACGATTGCTGCTCCCTTAGAGACTCACTGCGGTTTTTGCATCAACAAATTACAACCGCCCAGAGGGTTTACAGTTCCCTCGTCAGGGATCGAGACGTTATAATCTGGCATCAGCGTCGCATGATTTGCCCCATGATTGCTTGAATGATTGCCGCGATGCTCCCGATTGCGAACTGAACTTCCTCTCGGCTTGAAAGGAAATTCGATGCGGAAACACCATGACTTGCCTCCTGATACTCGTTCCCAACTGCCAATTTGTTCCGCTCCGGATGCGAAATTAGAAACGCCAATCACCGCATCTCGCGATCTGGGAGGGATGGCGGATAACTTTTTCCCCACTGCGGGGGAGTGCGTTGATCATTTTCGCATGATCGAGCCACTGGGCGAAGGAACGTTCGGACGCGTTTGGTTAGCTCATGACATTAGCTTGAACCGTAACGTTGCCATAAAATTCCCCAAATTCAATTTGGCAGCGAATCGGCTCAGCTCACGTCGGTTTCAGCGTGAAGCTGAAATTGCCGCAGGTTTAAGCCACCCCAATCTGATCCCGATTTTGGATGCGGTGCTGACGCCCAAAAAAGCGTACATCGTATCGGAATATTGTCCGGGACCCACGCTCGACCAATGGATGCACGAGCAGAACCATTTGGTATCGGTGGATACGGCGGTTTCGATCGTGACCCAGATTGCCAGCGGTTTGAAAGTCGCTCATCAACGTGATCTGATGCACCGCGACATCAAACCATCCAATGTGATCATCAGCAAGGATGAACGAGGGCGGCCGTTTGCGAATCTGACTGATTTTGGTATGGCCCGGTCGATGACCGATGTTCGCGAAACGATGATCGGAACCCCGGTCGGCAGCGCGCCGTACATGTCTCCCGAACAAGCGTGTGGCAGTGTTGATACGCACGGGGCGCACTCGGACGTCTACTCGTTGGGCGTGCTCTTGTACGAGCTTTTGACCGGTGTCTCTCCGTTTGCCGCGCCGACTCAGATGCAAACGATTCGGCGAGTGATGGAATACGATCCGCCAGCGCCTCGCGACATTCGTCCCACGATTTCGCGTGATTTGAGTGCGGTCGTTCAGCGGTGCTTGGAAAAGAAACCGTACCGTCGCTACCACGACGCGGGCGAACTGCATGATGACTTGATTTGTGTTGCCGAGCGGCGGCCGACGTCGGCACGTCCGATTGGTCGCGTCGGCCGGACAATGCGTTGGGCTCAGCGGAATCCTTTGATCGCTTCGCTTGCCTCGGTCGCGGTGATTGGCGTGTTGTTCGGTATCGCGAGCTTATCGATGTTTGCGCTCAATCAGCGAAGGTATGCGATTGAAAGCCGCGAACAAACGGTTCAATTGCAATCGGCATTGCATTACGCGGATCAATCAAAGTCTCGATTGCGGGCACTGCACTACGATAGCGATCTGTCGTTGGCCTACCAGATGTTCAATCGGGGGCAATACGGCGAGGCGAGACGTTTACTCGATCAGCATCGACCCGGCGATGGCGAAGCCGATTTGCGAAGTACTGAATGGTCGCTGCTTGATGGCGAGGTGCGAGCCAAATATGCGTTGTGGGGCCGTCACTCGAAATCGGCGCGTGAATTGGCGATCATGCCCGACGAACAAACTGTCGTCACGACGGGAGACGATGGTGTTTTGAGGTTTTGGGACATTCAAACCGAAACGCTTCGTCACCAGTTATCGGGGTTCGAGAATCAGGGGACTGCGATCGCGGCGATGCCCGATGGCAATTTAGCGATACCCGGTCCGATGTGGCCGCTAGGGCATCGGGGCGTCATCGCCATCAACCCTGATACCGGCAAAACGGTTCGCGCGTTTCACTTGCATCCCACTACAATCGAGTCGATCCGGATAGCGGGCGACACCCTGGTTTCAGGATGCCGCTACAACGACATTAAAACTTGGTCGTTCGAGCTTGGCCGATCGATCGATATCCCTTCGGGAATTCGCAACGAGAGCGTTGGATTGACACCCGACGGCAAAATCATTGTGACGGGCGACCACCGGTCTAACAAATTGTGTTTTTTCGACGCACATTCAGGCCGTTTGATGCGCGAAGTCGATACCCGCGGCGGTGTCTTGCAGCTCGAGTGCAGCCAACAGCGCGACTGGGTTGCCTACACGGTTCGCCAAGAAAACGGCATCGGTATTGCCTCGGTCCACCCCGAATCCGGTGAATCGGCATCATCGGCCTGGATCCCTACTCAATCCGAGCCCATGGCGCTCGCGTTTTCCGATGACGTATTGTCGTTGGCGGTTGCCGATTTCCGCGCCGGCGTCGAATGGTTCAAGCAGACCGAAACGGATAGTGACCTGCAGACTCCCGCGACCTTTGCATCCGCCACGTTTGTCTCGGGTTCTGGCGGCCGGATGACGGATGTGGCGTTTTTGTCGGCCGATTCGCTGATCACGACCGGGCTCGATGGCGCGGTCGAGCGATTTTCGCCCGACCGACTCGGGCACGAAGTATTCACGCGGCCGCCGTCTCCGCTGCACTCTTCGGGGACCGTGTTCACGTCCGATTTTCGGCACGTGTTGATCGTGACCTATGGCCCAGAGGACATCCCCAATCGGCTTCAGTACGGCGAATTGCCCGATCGCGACGACGTTGCCGAGCCGACGTCGGGGGCTCCCACTGCGGTTGTTTATCGTGACCTTTGGAAAAGCGAGCGACCGATCGAAGCGATTGCGTTGTCGCCGGACGACCGAATGGTCGCAACGACAAATGATGGCGGCTTGTTGCGTACGATGACGCGTTGGCAGAGCGAGAGTCCGACGGTGAAAACAGCTCAGCTTCCGATGTTTGAATCCAATGACTCCTATGATCGTCTAAGCTTTTCGCCGTCGGGGCGTTACCTAGCGGTGGGCGGCAGAGTCGACATTCTGCAAGTGTTTGACTTAAACGAATCGACTCTCAAGCCGATTTTTTCACGTCACAACGATTCGGGAACACACTGCATTGCCTTTTCGCCGGATGACCAACAGCTTGCGTTCATAGGAGGAAATGAACTCGAGGTGATTCACCTAGCTAGCCGCGGATCGCAGCGGTGGCAAACCAGTTTCGAACGTGCCAGTTGCGTCGAATTCACACCCAACGCCAAACAAATTGTCGTGGGATGGGAAGATGGATCGCTGTCGGCCATCGACATCAAATCGAAAAAGCAACAAGCAATGCTGCATGGGGTAACCTTTACGGGTGAATTTGCCATGCGTCCCTCGGCGATTCGCTTTCTCACGAACCATCGGCTATTGATGATGACCGATAGTGGTACACTTCAATTCTGGGACATGGACAAGCAATTGCAGCTGGGCACGATGGCCGTCTGGAAGAGTAACTATTGGGACAGTTACTGTGACGCCATCCGTATGAATCACGATGCAACTCAATTGATTATGGGGTACAATAACGACGATGAATCACGCATCTATCGCTGGCATATCCCAACTCCGGATCGCAAGAAACAGGACAACAGGTATGCAACGCGTTAAAGCTCGATTTGGGTTTCAAAAACATCACGGGCACCGCCCGTTGAAAATTCATTCGCGAGGATTCACTCTCGTGGAACTGCTGGTCGTGATTGCAATCATCGGGGTGCTCGTGGGTCTATTGTTGCCCGCAGTTCAAGCGGCTCGAGAAGCATCGCGTCGCATGTCTTGCAGCAACCACTTGAAACAGATTGGTTTGGGGATCGCCAACTATCACGCGGCGTTCAACCTGCTGCCGCGAGCTTGGTGGTTGGACACGCCACCGGATGCGTTTAACGGCAAACCCTGGGGCGTGACGCTTTTGCCCTATCTCGAGCAGCAAGCCATCTACGACGAATATAACCACGAAGCTTTGCCCGTGGATCAAATGAGCCCGCGCAACGTCGCTTTGGTGCAAACACCGATTGCCGGTTATGTTTGTCCTTCCACACCCGGAACCCCGGCGGATCGCAAATATACCTTCAACGCGGTCCCCGCAGGCTTGCCGTTCACCGCCACGAATATAGCGCCCGCCGATTACTGCCCGACCACCGGCGTCACCGGAACGTACGCCAAACACGCCTACGGAAACGCTTTGTTAAACAACCGCGAAGGCGCGATGCAGGTCGTTAGCGCGGCGTTCGGCGGCCACCAGGATGGCAGCTTTGCTGGGATCCTCGATGGGTTGTCCAACACGTTTCTGATCGGCGAACGCACCGGAGGCCCGGTCGTGTTCAGCGGCGGTCGCGAAGATCCGCTGGCTACCGCAAACCTGATCGGAACCGAAGGGGGCGGATGGGGTGATTTGGTCAATGGCGAACACTGGCTTCAAGGTTCACTGCATGGCGGGCTTTCTTGGCCACCCCAGGACGGCCCCTGTGCGATCAACTGTACCAACGCCCGAGGTTTCGGGTTCCACAGTTTTCACGTCGGGGGTTGCTACTTTGTCTTCGCCGATGGCTCGGTTCGATTCTTTACCGCCTCCATCGATCCTAAAATTCTCTCTGCCCACATTACTCGTCGCGCCGGTGAAGTCATTGATTCTGTTCAGTAATCCTCAATCAGGCATGCTTGTTTGTATCCTTGTTGCAATCTTTTGCATCCCTGGGTGCAGCGAATCGAACGTGCGTGACGACATGGTGAAAATCATGGGGGTTGTGCTTGTCGATGATGAACCCGCCGAAGGCGTTGTGCTGAGACTGCATCCCAAAACCGGCAGCGCGGCAATCTCGTCTGGAATCACCTCCAAAGACGGCAGCTTTCAAATCTCGACCTACAGCCTGGGCGACGGCGCTCCGGTGGGCCAGTATGTGGTCACGTTTGTGTGGAGTGAGTTTGATAGTCTGACTCGCACGCAAGTCGGCGATCGACTCGGAGGCAAATATGCCTTCGACGACAAATCCAAGATCGAGTGGTCCGTTCCCGAGACGGACGTGTTCGACGCGGGCACGATCCAGTTGCAGCGCTAAGTGAAAACAGCGGCGGTGGACTCGAGGTCACAGGCTAGGAAGCCTAACCCACATCACTCGATTACTGTCGCGACGCAGCCTTCGCAGGTCGCGGTCGCGCCGGGGTCAAAGTGAGTTCGCCGCGCGAATCCGATCGCTAGTCCCTGTTGGTCGTCCAGCTTAGTCACACTCGTCAACCGCACGACGGTTTTTCCATCCGACTCGAGCGTTGTACCGGGTTCCGGTAATGTGCCTTCGATCGATAATCGCACGCGTTTCTTCTGTACCTGGCCTAGTGCGTCCAGCCGTGCAACCGTTTCCTGGCCAAGATAACATCCCTTGGTGAACGAAATCGTCCACTCGTCGCGATTGATCTCTTGTGGCAAGTTTGATTCGTCAATGTCGATCCCATACCAGGGGAAACCCGCGACAGTGCGTGCATGATGGAACGAGGCTTCGTCACCAAGCGGCTCGGTCAAACCTTCGTTGACACTGGCCATCGCCGCATCAAGGTCACTCCGCGCGATCAACACCATCCAGCTAGCGTCGTTGAGCCAGCGGACGCGGTAGGTTGCACCAGCGGTCTCGCCGATCGAACCGTCCCACCACGTCAATGGATCTTCGTGCGGTGCCGACGGCAAACTGGAGAACAGAAATCCGACAAACTCGTCATCGCGGATCGTCACAACGGCGTCTTCGCGAATTGTATAGCGATCGGCGTGAGCAGCGAAGGTTTCCGATTGGCGTTTCTCAGCGACGCCCGCGGCTCCGATTAAACGAAAGCCGCTTTCGCGAAGGTAAATGTGGAAATGCCCGAGCGTTTTGCCTCGCACATCGGTCACAAAACTTTCACAGCCCTGGCCAGCCTCGAGCAATTTCACCTCGTTGGTAGTCAAATTATGCAAAATCACAGCCGCATCGGCCCCGTCGATATCGACGACCGAAAGCGATGAAAGAAGATGAATTTGAGAAGTCGTCATAAGATCAATGATTGGGAAACGAGCAGGGACAGATACCGGAACAACGGCGAGATCTCTAAAAATAGTTTCGCTGATCGCGGTCAAACGCGTAAGCCCCTGGCGAATGCCGTGTTCGGCCGTTGCTTTGCAGATTCGATGCTGGTTACAGTTCGATGCCCGTTTTGCCGTCCCAGCGAACGAAGCCTTCGATGGCGGCGTATTCGGCCAGCCCCAGCAAGTCGTACCGCTGCGCGGTGTCGGCATTGCGGGCCTCGGCGCGTTGCCAAAATTCACGCATATCCGATCCTGGAAACAGCGCGCGATCCTTCTGTGATTCGTGCTTGAAAATCGCAACGCGTTTCCGCTCGACTTCCTGAGGGCTGAGCGGAACCGCCATCTCGATATCTTCGGGAGCCCACTCTTGCCACGCTCCTCGGTACAGCCACACCGCACACGCTTCGTACCACGGATCGTTGCTGCATTGTTGGCAGGCCTGCAGAATCGCACTCAAACAGACCCGGTGGGTACCGTGGGGATCGGACAAATCGCCCGCGGCATAGATTTGATGCGGCTCGATTTTTCGCAGCAACTCGACAGTGATGCGAATGTCCTCGTCACTCAGCGGCGCTTTTTTGACCCGCCCAGTTTGATAGAAGGGCAGATTTAGGAAGTGCAGGTTCTCGTCTTTCACGCCACAGCAACGAGCGCCTTCCCGTGCCTCGCCGCGGCGGATCAGCCCTTTGATCCGCTGGATTTCATCGCTGTCAACCTGGCCGGATCGTTTCTTTCGCAAGAACTCGTCGACGTGATCTTCGAGCTGCTCGAGTCCTTCGGCGTGGATCTGAAACTCGCGACAAAAATCGCCTGCAAACTCCGCGAACCGGATCGCATCTTGGTCAAAGACCGCGATGTTGCCCGAGGTCTGATAAGCGATATGTGTATCGTGTCCCTGATCGACCAAGCGGATCAGCGTTCCGCCCATCGAGATCACATCGTCGTCGGGGTGAGGCGAAAAGACGATGACTCGTTTGGGGAAGATGTCGTCGCGGTGCCCCGGTCGATCGCCGACCTGTTTCGCGTGGGCTGGTTTCCCGCCGGGCCATCCGGTGATCGTGGACTGCAAATGCCGGAATACTCTCAGGTTGATGTCGTACGCGCTGCCGTGATTGGCCAACAGGTCCTGGAACCCAGCTTCGTTGTAATCGGCTTCGGTCAATTTCAATATTGCCTTGCCCAGCCGTGTGGCCAACGAAATGACCGCTCGTCGCGTCGTCGAGTTGTCCCATTCGATGGGCCCGACCAACCACGGCGTGTCAAAACGGGTCAATCCCGACGCGGCCGCCTCGTCCAAAAACACTTCGGCACCTGCGTGTCCTTGCAAAAAGGAAGCGGGGATTGCCGGTGTCGCTTCTTGTTCGACGGTTTGCAAAATGATCGACGCTTTGCCTTCGCCGAATCCGAGCAAAAAGATTTGTTTCGATTCAAGGATCGTGCCGACGCCCATCGTCAACGCATGACGTGGAACATTCTCGGCGCCAAAAAAATTACTGGCTGCATCGATTCGCGTGACGCGGTCCAAGGTGATCATGCGAGTTCGCGTGGTGCGTTCGCTGCCGGGTTCGTTGCAGCCGATATGACCGATTCGGCTGAGTCCTAGAATTTGCAGATCGATTCCACCTGCCTCGGCAATCTTGGTCTCGTAAGCCGCACAAAACTCAGCGACCTTTGATTTTTCGATCGAGCCATCGGGAAAGTGGATATTGGCTGGATCGATATCCACAAGGTCGGTCAAATATTCATGTAGAAACCGTGCGTTGCTTTGCAGTTCGTCCGGTTGCATTGGATAGTATTCGTCCAAGCTAAAGACGACGACGTTGGCAAATGACAGCCCTTCGTCACGGTGTAATCGAACCAGTTCTTCGTAGACCCGCGTTGGCGACGAACCGGTCGCCAATCCTAAAACGCATGATTGACCCGCTGCCGCACGCGAACGAATCAATGTGGCGATTTCATTGGCCGCCGCGATGCTGGCGTCCGACGCCTTGGCAAAGACGCGGCACGGGATCTTTTCACGCAGCGTGTAATCTGCGGTATTGTCCGTGGATGTTTCCGTCATGATTAAAATCCTTCCTTAAAAATAAGCCGAGTGCCAAGGAGCGAGCGAAAGATAAATATTCAGTTTCGAGTTAGGGCCGAGCCCCAGCGAGCGTGCTTGATGGCTCGATCGAGTCGGCAACTGGGGAGCCGCCCCTACGACCGATCCCGCGCCACCATCGCGGCTCCGATCATGCCCGCCTGGTTACCGAGCGTGGCAAATTCGATTTTCATATTTCCGCCGACTTGGACCAACGTGGTCTGTTTCACACTATTTTGGACGTCCGCTAGAAACCGTCGCCCGGTTTCAGTTTCCATCCCACCGAAGGTCATCGCGCCGCCCAGCAGCACGACTGCGGGATCGGCAACTTGGCCTAACATGCCGATCGCACGCCCGACGTAAGCTGCGGTATCGGAGATCACTTTTTGGCATAACACGTCGCCGGATTCTGCTCGATTGGCGATCCGCCGCGGTGTCAGCCCCTCGGCCTCTTCACCGCTAAGTTGGACCATTCGAGCAATCACGCCCGCCGCGCCTGCATAAGTTTCCAAGTGGCCGCGACTTCCGCAAGTGCAGGGCAGGGCATCGGCGGAAAAGTCGATTGCGATGTGCCCTAGCTCGCCGGCACAACCATGATCTCCGCCGTGTGGATTCCCCACGACGACCATCCCACACCCCACGCCCGTACCCAAAGTGATCAGGGCTAGCGATTGCACCCCGAGCAAACGCGAGGCATGTTCGGCATACGCAGCCGCGTTGGCATCATTGACCACCATCGATGGCAAGCCGCTGATCTGAGCCAGCTGATCTCGCAGCGGGACACCAAGCCAACCGTCGAGATTGACGACTTCGCGAAGCTCGAATGCATGCGAATCAAGCACCCCGGGAACGGCCAGTCCCACCCCCGCAATCGGTCGTCCAGAGGCAAATTCCATTGCATGGCGAAACACGTTTTGCGGCGTTTTTAATAGCGAAGTGGCGGTTCGCTCGGTCGCGACAATCTGGCACGCTCCGTCGACCAATCCCAGTTTGACGTCCGTTCCGCCAACATCGATACCAAGATAGAGAGGTGCAGAATCGGAATCAGACATGTGCAGTGGGGGGGCGGTGGAAGCGGTAAGCAATTTGACAGGTGGCAGTAGTGGGGCATCATCATAATCGCAAAACGGTCTGCCGAGTCATGGGGGGGACCACTCATTCCGCGGATGTGGCAAAAATCTGTCGCCGACGATGATCACGCTCGGCGATCCAATGTTCACCGCGATGTGATTAAGATTATGATGAAGGCGAAATCAAATCTCCCCGACTCGTTTCCCTCATGAGTGCCCAACATGTTTCATCCGACGCGGTTTAATCGTATCTTTTTCGCAGCGACCGTTGCCCTATGCTCGTTTTCGTTCGTCCACGCCGAGGAAACGAAAACCGAGAACTCCGAAACTGGAAAATGGGTCTCGCTGTTCAACGGCAAAAACCTTGAAGGATGGACGCCCAAAATCCGCTATCACGAACTGGGCGACAATTTCAAGGACACGTTTCGAGTCGAGGACGGCTTGTTAAAAGTTCGCTACGACGGCTACGACAAGTTCAACGAAACGTTTGGGCATCTGTTCTACAAGGATTCGTTCTCGCATTACCGATTCCGGGTCGAGTACCGCTTTCTTGGCGACCAATGCAGTGGCGGCCCTGGATGGGCGTTTCGCAATAGCGGCATCATGATCCATGGCGAAAAGCCTGAAACGATGGGCCGAGACCAAGATTTTCCGGTCTCGATCGAAGTTCAGTTGCTCGGCGGCGACGGAAAGAACCCTCGCACCAACGCAAACCTCTGTACGCCCGGGACAAACGTCGTCAAGGACGGCAAATTGTTCACGCCCCACTGCACCAGTTCAACGTCCGACACGTTTCATGGCGACGACTGGGTGACCGTCGAGATCGAGGTGCGTGGCAACGAAATCATCAAGCACATCATCGATGGCAAAACTGTGCTTCAGTACACCAAGCCACAATTGGATCCGAAGGACGCTCACGCAAAAGAATTGTCCGAGCAACAGGGCGGCATCCAACTGAGCGGCGGAACAATTTCATTGCAATCGGAAAGCCACCCTTGCGATTTCCGCAAAGTTGAAATCATGGTGCTCGAGCAATAGGCTGCGGTTGTTGCGAGTCGAGCGATGTGAGTTGCTCGGAAAAAGAATCGAATTCTACGCGACGCGAGAACTGGTCGGCTTGCAGTCTACCACCCGCACAAACCAAGCCCCAACGGGGACATGCCAACCAATGGAGCGAGCCCAATGTCCACCTATGCCAGCCTGCATTACCACATCGTGTTCAGCACGAAGCAACGCACGAACTTCATCCATCGCTCCTGGGAGAATCGTCTGCATGAATACCTTGGCGGAATCGTGAAGAACCTTCAGGGGTTTCCGCAAGGCGTTGGAGGCGTCGAGGATCACATTCATCTTTTATGCGGGCTCAAGCCAACGCATTGCATTTCCGATTTTATGCGTGAACTCAAAAAGTCTTCATCTACATGGGTGCACGAGACGATCGGAGAGGATAAATTCGCTTGGCAAGATGGATATTCAGTGTTTTCAGTCAGTGCAACAGCACGCAATGCGGTGAAGGGATACATCAAGAATCAGCGAGAGCATCATCGTGTGAAGTCATACCGAGAAGAACTGATTGAAATGCTTGATGCTGCGGACATAGCGTACGATCCAAAGTATCTGGAATAGCAACCTTCGTTATTATCCCGAAACCAACACATTGATCCCGGAAGGGATCAAAGCGATTAGCCGGTGGTTGAGCGCAGCGACACCACCGGAAACGCGTCGCGCAACGCATGCGCCGACCCTGGAGGGGTCGAAGACGCTTTGACCCTTTCAGGGTCAGTATCGTCTTGTCTAGCTACCCGAGGGTGCGTGGCTGTGCCACGACCCTCGGCTAATTGCTTTAATCCCTATCGGGATTACGACAATGCCGCAGCACAACGCGAAACGCGACCGATTGGTCAGAGCGTTTGTGTGTTCTACATGCCAATCGCCAATTCAACACGGGCGAGCCAATTCAACGCGGGCGAGCTACGAGCAGCAGAGATCCAAGCCATCAAGCAATTTTTCGGCGGCGTCGCTCTTGTTCAGTACGTAATAATGGATGCCAGGCACACCGTTTTTGATCAAATCAATCGTTTGCTCGCGAGCGTGATCGACACCGATGCTGAACTGCGACTCTTCGCAGTCAGTCGCCGTCATCGCGTCGGACAGCAAGCTCGGGATCGCCGCTTTGCACATCGATGCGATCCGCAGCGCTTGCTTGAAATTGGTGACCGGCAGAATTCCCGGGACGATTGGCACCGTGATCCCCGCTGCGACACAATCGTCACGGAAACGATAGAAGTCGGCGTTGTCGTAAAACAATTGGGTCACGACGATGTCCGCACCCGCATCCACTTTGCGTTTTAGGTTTTCCAGGTCGGTCTTGCCGTCCTTGGCTTCCTGGTGCACTTCGGGATAGCCTGCGACCAGGATGCCGAAGTCGCTGAAGCGGCTGCGAATCAGCTCAACCAATTCGTTGGCGTAACGCAGGCCACCCTCGACCGCTTCAAATTGCTCGCTCCCCTTGGGCGGATCGCCACGCAACGCGACGATATAGTCGACGCCTCGATTTTTTGCTTCGGACAAGTAGTCTTCCAGCTGAGCGACGGTTGAACCCACACAGGTCAAATGAGATGCCACCGGTAATCCGGTGATCTGCTTGACCTTTTCCACGACGTCCAGCGTTGTGCCCCGAGTCGAGCCGCCGGCGCCATAGGTGCACGTGAAGAAACTAGGGTTAAATTCCTTTAAACGCTCGACATTCTTCATCAACGTCTCGATTCCCGCCTCCGTTTTCGGTGGGAAAAGCTCGAACGAGATCGCACAATCGGATGAGTTGAAATGAGACGCTAAAGACATTACTTCTTAGTTCACAGAGGGATTTTCGAGGCCGGCAGCCGGTGCCAACCTACGCATTGTAATCAGATGACGTGCGGGTTGAATCCCCTAGCAAACCGAGGGATGTCGATCCTCGATTCGCCCCCAGAACCCGAGCTCGAG
>TARA_R110002073_G_scaffold59781_5_pt1 | contig 16942 bp, 24 predicted proteins | sample TARA_R110002073 | Tara Oceans TARA_R110002073 (sample SAMEA4397174) | marine metagenome | biome: Polar Biome; feature: [DCM] deep chlorophyll maximum layer (ENVO:01000326); material: water (ENVO:00002006), including particulate matter (ENVO:01000060) such as... | depth 40 m
CCAGCTAAGGGAGATTACAGTTGGTTCTACATCATACATAAGACCGATACTTGGAGAATTCGATAGCAAATGAGCTATATCTTTCTTCAACATATTTCTCACCATTGTATTACCAGGGTCAAGAAGCACACCCAACGAAACATATGGATACAAGAAATACTTCTCATCATTCATAGACGTATCAATTATTTCAGATATAGGCTGACTTTCAGCTTCCTGGTCGACACCTACATAGATTCTGCTATCACCTCTTGATTTTGAAGTTAACAGTTTGTTTATGGAATCAATTTCAATGACATCCTTTACCTGACCAGGGAAAATACTAACGACATTCTTCTTGAAAAATACTTCCCAACTTGCGCCTATAATCTGCTTTGTCGCCTTTTTGTTTTCTGGACTCGACCAGTATCCACCCGAGAACGTTCGAGTTCCATTGTACAATGTGTAAATATTCTTCTTTACACCCTCTGGGATGGTGGGAATATTATAGAACTTCTGAAAAGTTGGAGTAACTTTACCGGACGATGCATATTTTTTTACAAAACTTAACACGTCTGAACGCACAATTTCGCGAATGTAACCAGTTTGTAAAAATTCTATGAAATTTACCTTCACTAAATACTTATCGTGAACTCCATCAAGATATAATAAAAATAACATATCAACTAATTCGTCATCATTTAAATTTTTAGAGTGACTTCTAGAGTTGTCAGTCCTAGATTTAGATAAATGCAATTTCATATCATCAAATAACTTATCCACTGTGGACACTGACCACTTGTTCACAAGCTGTGTGGATACAATCTTATTCACAACCGAAAATAAAACAGCCAATGCATAACTATCTCTAGAACTTTTATTATTCTGAAGTTTCTTATATATATAAAAAAGAATATCAGCTTTTGAAGAAAACTTTTCAACAATTTTTGGGGCGGACTTTGGGGCGGACTTTGGGGCGGACTTTGGGGCGGACTTTGGGGCTGACTTCGGGGCTGACTTTGGAGCCGCCGTCCTTCGAGCCGCCGTCCTTCGAGCCGCCGTCCTGCGCTGAGCCATCGTGAGGCGGGGTGGCTTAAGCTTGGCATTTATGTTTTTAACCAGATTTCCAAGACCCTTTCTGTTAGCCGCCTCTTGTCTCAACTCTCTCAGCTTTGTCATATTCACGCCGTTCTTCGCCATAAAATTACGTACCGCTTTTGCAAAGTTAGCATTGCTTGAAATTTGTCGCCTTTCTGTGCGAGGAGTTACAAACTTGACAGTTCGGGGGCGTTTCGCAGATGGCCTTGGCGAAGGTGTGGCAGTTCTAGGGCGTTTCGCAGTCATGGGTTCATCCGGAGATTCCCACGCAATTTTACGCGCGGTGCCTCTGGTGGTGACCATCCTTAAAGTTATATTACTATATACTAATAAAAAATGCCTAAGTGCGAAAACTGCAAGAAGAAATGTGGCATACCTATGACCTGTACCTGCTGTGAAGCAAAAGTTTGCTTCAAATGCCTTAACCTCACAGTTCACAAATGTCCGAAGATGGACGAGAAGAACAAGAAGAATTTAGTAGACTTAGAGAAGAAATTGGCTTATTCAGTAAAGAAGCAGAATGGCATGCTATGTTCGTGAGGCGACTTTTACATACAATATCGATGAGGGTGTGCATATCATAGAGATTGTATATGAAAAGTTCATACCTGGTATTGGAATGAAGTCACACCGCGAATGGGTATACAACACTGCACCAACAGGTAACTGGAACCACATTCTTTTCGAGCCAAACCAGACAACATACGAATGCTTCCTCGAGTGTATGGTCAAGAAGACGCTTGAGGTTCGCCGCAAGCTTTGTAAGCTCGCACTGGATAAGCACGAGTACCCTACACAATCCACCAAGATTCGTCTAATGAACGCACTTAAGATTCTGGACCCAACTTTCGAGCCACCGCTCATAAATCGAAAGTGTGGTTGGCAGAACGAACTGCTGAATGAAATCTACAAACATACCAGTATCCGCGTAATTACGACGTGCATCAACGAGTACCGCCTCGACCGCTATTTCAGCGTCGTGCGAACAATACGAGTGTAACCAGGATAAGGACAATAAGCGCGACCATCAACCAATCTATGCCACCCTTCTTCACACTCTTCTTCTTTGGATAGTATGACCACATACCAGGTTCAAATAGCTGCTCAGGAACTAACGGTCTAGACATTGGACAATTTGGCTCTCCTGGATTACAAAAGCTTACAGTCTTATCACCTAATGCAACCATAGAACAATTTGGGCTCACATAAGGAGTGTCCCACTGTGCCTTCTCCTCGAGTGGTTCTTTATCGGTATCATTCGATGAATAGTTGGGATCAGACCACGTACCTGGAAGAGAAAAATCCTTCATAACAAAGGGGTTGATGTCATTTATCTGATTGTAATCGTCGAGCATATATTCACTCATTCTTACTTACTTGCATTATAATTTTTTTCGATAACCTTCACCTTATGCTGTAACCACATATCATTAAGGTCTACATTCAGCATCGACGCCAGCTGAAATAGATAGCTGAACACGTCACCCATTTCACTTTGAACATCTACACCCCTCTCCTTCTTCAAGGCGCGCTTCTTGAATGTTCTTGTATACTGCCTAATTGCGGATGCCAATTCACCAACCTCCTCTGTAAATAGAAGCCATACTGTGGGTATGTTAGCCCGGTCCCACCCCTTCTGTTTACACATGAGCATCGTGTTGTCCCTATAGTCATTGAGACTCATCTTACTTATACTGTTATCGTTTTGAATGTTTAAGTGCCTCACATACCAATCTGGTCATTGAAGTCCACCTTCTTACCATAGGTGCTCGTGTTGATTGGCACCGCAAGGGGGATATGAGTTGAGTCAATATCACGCAGGTATCCAATGTACTGCGAGACGCCAGTCTCCACCTGACCAATTGCCAGCTTGGCAACCTGTTCATTCATCAGCTTGGTCTGTTCGCACACCTTTTCATTTGGGTTGCATGAATTTGCAATAAATACAGAACGCATAAGGGCGAGCAAATCAGATGGCTCTTGATAATCAATCGAAATACCAGTCTTGTTCTTGAACATCTGGCGAATCATTTTTTGAATAAGGCGTATGTTGAACTCCGAAAAGAACAGCTGATTCAGGGGAGTTGGACACTGCTGTATAGATGTCAGCACATCAGAACGAATCTCTGACTTCATTATTAATATCTGAGAATATAATAAATGATTGCAACCGCCGATCTCGATGAAGCGTTCGCCCCCCTGGATACCCCTTCGCCATTCATGAAGGGTCCCCAGTGCCAGCCACCAGCCTGCTTTATAGGCTCATACGCCCCAGTTACACCAGTGGGTGAGAGGGGTCCATTCTACATGAACAGCTATATGCTTCAGCCTAATCGCAAGAAGGAGATTGTTGGTCCAGTTAAGGTGAGAGGTTAGTTTTCACAAGATTGTGATAACAACAGTAAATCATCCTTGTATGTATCACGTTCACTGACTTCTCCCGCAATCCTATTTTTCTCTATTTCTTCTAACCGTATACACATCTGAGAGTCCTCATTGGGATTCTCAAATGTGGGGTCCTTTTCTTTCAATACAGCAAAATCTCTATAAAATTCTTGAGCCTCTGTCACAACATTACCAGACAAAGTGCATATTTCCAATATTCTTCTGTTTGGAGACGGAATATTTGATGGAGATATATCACGTTCCTTTAGACCGTCACACACGAGTGATACTTTCATCAGGTCTTCAATAGAAGGTTTATTATCGGAGATTGCAATAGTATTCAACAATGGTACAACCGTTTCAGAAACATATTTATTATTTTCAAATTTCTTTGTCCCTGGAAGTTTACCAGCGTACCAAGCCGCACCAACCCCAGTTCCAATAAGTATCAAAATTAACAAGAGTATTAAAAGCATTATAACTTATATACATAATAAAATATCCATTATGAAGGTTCTCAAGCGTTCCGGCTCCAGCGAGGATATGAAGTTCGACAAAGTTACCAGCCGCATATCCAAACTAGCAACTGATCTTATTGGTGAGGTAAGCCCAGACCGAGTTGCGCAGAAGGTTGTCGAGTCGATGTATGATGGTATTTCAACCCAGGAGATTGACTCCCTCGCCGCGGAAGTGTCGGTCGGGTGGATGACAGAGCGGCCCAAGTATGAAACTCTGGCAACTCGAATCATTGCAAGTAACATTCAGAAAATTGCACCCAAGACGTTCACCGAAGCCATGAAGTCCGAGGCTGATGCGGGTGTGCTGTGCGATTCAATTACCTATGACGGCTTTGATGATGTTATTGTTCCCGACAGAGACTTTGAGTATGGGTACTTTGGTCTCAAGACTTTGGAAAAGAGTTATCTTCAAAGGGTCGATGGTGTAGTCGTCGAGACTCCTCAGTATATGTTTATGCGAGTTTCCCTTGGTATTCACGGTTCTGACCGCGAGAGGGTCGTCAAAACGTATGAGCATATGTCGAAGGGGTATTTCATCCATGCAACCCCAACGCTATTCAATGCGGGAACCCCTCGCCCACAGATGAGTAGCTGCTTCCTATTGGCTATGAAGGACGATAGTATCGACGGAATTTACAAGACACTGACTAACTGTGCGCACATCAGTAAATGGGCTGGTGGCATTGGTCTTCACGCACACAATGTTCGTGCAAACAAGTCGAAGATTCGCGGTACGAACGGTATTTCCGACGGTATTATCCCTATGCTTCGAGTATACAACGCGACGGCTCGCTATGTGAACCAGGCCGGGCGACGCAAGGGGTCCATCGCAGTATACCTAGAGCCCTGGCACGCGGATATAATGGATTTCCTAGAGCTCCGCCTCAATCAGGGTGACGAAGAGGCGAGGTGTCGTGACTTGTTTTCGGCAATGTGGATTCCTGATTTGTTCATGAAGCGTGTGGAAGACGGTGGCAGCTGGAGCCTGTTCTGTCCTGACAAGTGCCCCGGGTTGGCGGATTGTTATGGTGATGATTTTGAAAAGCTTTACACTCAGTACGAGGCGGAGGGTCGCGCCAATTTTACGGTTCCAGCAATGCAGGTGTGGAAAGCGATCATCAAATCTCAGACTGAGACCGGTACACCCTACATGCTCTACAAGGATTCATGCAATCGCAAGTCCAACCAGAAGAACATCGGTGTCATCAAGTCGAGTAATCTTTGTACGGAAATTTTAGAAGTTTCCAAGCCCGACGAGACTGCGGTCTGCAACCTCGGTTCTTTGGCTCTACCAAAGTTTATAGAGGGTGACGAGTTTGACTTTGAGATGCTCAAGAGGGTCACTCGTATCCTGACTCGCAACTTAAACCGTGTCATCGACCGCAATTACTACCCCATCGAGGAGGCTAAGAACTCCAATATGAGGCACCGTCCGATTGGTATTGGTGTGCAGGGGTTGGCGGACGTGTTTGCAATTATGAAGATGCCTTTCGAGTCCCCCGAAGCTAAGAAACTCAACAAGGATATCTTTGAGACAATCTACTACGCAGCCCTCGAGGAAAGCTGTCAGCTTGCTTCTGAGGAGTCTCCTTACCAAACATTCTTAGGGTCTCCCGCTTCAAAGGGTATCCTCCAGTTTGATATGTGGGAAGGTTCCAACTCCGAAGGAGTTGACCCCTCGTCACAAGCGACTCAATCCACACTTGACTGGACCTCTCTCAAGGAGCGAATCAAGGAGCATGGTCTTCGTAACAGTCTGCTGCTGGCTCCTATGCCAACCGCGAGTACCTCTCAGATTCTTGGAAACAACGAGTGTATCGAGCCTTACACCACTAACATTTATTTGCGCCGCACATTGGCTGGTGAATTTGTAGTCATCAATAAGTACCTAGTGAACGCACTCATTGAGAAGGGTCTTTGGTCCACTGACCTTAAAAACAAGATGATTAAGGCGGGTGGGTCGATTCAGGATATCCCTGAGATTCCTCAGGATATCAAGGACCTGTTCAAGACGGTGTGGGAGATTAAGCAGAAGGTACTTATCGATATGGCGGCTGACCGCGGTCGGTATATTGACCAGAGTCAGAGTATGAATCTGTTTGTTGAGAACCCCACAATGTCTAAGCTTTCATCTATGCATATGTATACGTGGAAGTCCGGTCTCAAGACTGGTATGTACTACCTGAGGAGCAAGGCAAAGTCCCGTCCAATCCAGTTCACCATCGACCCGTCAACAGTTTGCGAGACGTGTTCAGCCTAGCTTAAAGTTTTTACACAAATAATAAATAAGATGTCTTTCACAACTGTTGACAACCCTGTGCTCTGTGACTACTCGAACCGTAAGATATGTATAGCAAACCCAGTAGACAACAAGCCCTTAAGGTTCCAGATTCCTAGGATGTATATTCCGTTCGGTATCTCTGGCTTCGTGGGTGGTATGGGTCCAACAAAGTGGGATATTCAATTTTCTATGAAGGGGTGGGACGAGGAGGATAATTATGTGAACAAATTTTACACATTTCTAAGGGGTCTAGAGGAGTATGTGGTTCATCACGTTTACGAGAATCGCCAACAGATTTTTGGGAAGGACCTACCAGAAGATGAAATTCGAGGTATGTTCAACTCAAACATCAAGGAAACGAGTGGGAATGAGCCAAAGTTTCGCGTGAAGGTTGACACGGAATCGGATGGTACTATCAAGCCTTCTATTTTTGACACTGGCAATGAGAATGTTACCGCACAGGCTGAAAGGGGTCTATACTCTAAGCATTCGGGTGTTGCTATAGTTGAGATGAACAGTGTCTATTTTATGAACAAGATGTTTGGCGTCACCTGGAAGCTTCATCAGCTAAAGGTTTACGAGCCGCAGCGTCTAAAAGGTTTCCAGTTTGTGGGTTTGGATGATTAGCCCAACCGCGAAGCGGTTGATTCTTTCTACAATACATTTTAAAAACTGAACAAAGTTTTTAAAATATATACTTTCTTTATTTTAGAACAACACATTGGTGCTGAGATTTAACGCATAAGAGCCTTGTTAAGGGCGGCGAATGGGTTCTGCCTGCGCATCTTCTTCTGTGCAGCGGCGCGCTTCAATGCCAGCTCCGAGCGCTTGCTCTTGTAGATGGTGCCACCTGGAGACACCACGATCACGTTCTTCTTGGCAACCTTGTTAGCCTTAGCCTTGGGGGGTGCCACCTGCTTGTTCAGGATCTTGGCGAACATCTTGGTGGCGCGGGCGCTGTTGCTCATGCCGCGGGGCTTGGGGGCAGCGCGGACGCGGCGGCGGGGTGCGGCCATTGCGCCGGCGTTACGCTTGGCAGCCATGGCGTTCATGCGAGCCTTACGTGCAGCTGCTGGTGCCATTGGGGTTGGGGTAGCCTTAGCGACGCGCTTGGGGCGAATTGCGTTTGGCACATTAAGCAGGTTTGCCTTTGACAGCTTCTTTAAGGCACCGTTGGCAGCCTTGCGGAACTTAGCCACTGGACCATAGGACTTGGAACCCTTGGTGGTCATGACGTACATGCCACCCTGGAGACCCTGGCGGATAACGCGCTTCTTGCTGTTGGCAAAGTTGGTGTTCATCATAATTAATCTTAATCTACGCTGATATTTTTTTTTGCTAGTAGCCTATAACACAATAACATTTCTGGGCAGCCTGAAGCACGGGTCCCTTTATCATGGTATAGGTAGTTGTAGGCTGTTTCATAACCTTCTTAGCTCTTTTAACGCATGCCTTCCAATCCTTTATAGAATCCTTCATATTTAATAAGTACTTACATCTTTTTTACGAGCTTCTTGTATGCCGCGGTACCCTTCTTAGGCTGCAGCTTGAAGCCCTTCTTGGTGGGTCTGAACACCTTGGTCAGATGCTTCTTACCCTCCGACTTCACACGCTTAAGTGCCGCCTGAGAAGCAGCCTTGGACACGATACGCCCATCCTTCACCACGAGGTCCTTCTTAGTAAGACCACCTGAGGTCATCTTTTTAGTGCCGTGAACCACTTCAGCGCGCGAACCAGTACAATCCATTTACTCTATACCTGGAAAATCTTTTTGATGTCGCGGATTGACAAGTTACCCCCCCCGCTCCTGGTAGGAATCTGCTTAGCCAGCCTGGGGTCGTTAAGAACCTCCGAGCATACAACCGATTTAGCCTGCTGAAGTTCCATCATAGAGTGCTCGATAGTCGGCGCGCCATCTGGTCCTGTTGCGATAAATTTACGCACAACAACCCGCTTGGTTTGACCAGTCCTGTGACTCCGACCAATAGCCTGTAGCTCGGTAGCTGGGTTCCAACTAGGAGCCGTTATGTAGACCCGTGTCGCTTCCTGGAGGTTGAGCCCCTGTCCACCCGCCTTGATTTGAATCAAGAAGACAGAACCCCGCGGTCCAGACTTGAACATACTTACCTGTCTGTCGCGATCTTCTTTAGATACCGAGCCATCAATGCGGAACGTTTTGATACCACTGTCGTGCAATTCGTCCATAATCAAATTCATCTCACCAATAAACTGGCTGAAGACAAGTGTATTTTCATTAGGATGTTCTTTAACCATACTCAACAATGTATCAATCTTTTTGGTTTCGTGCTCCCAGTTTTCAGCAACTTCATCCTTCTTCTTAGCAACTCCATTCAAGTAAATCTGGGGATGAATCGCAGTCTGACGGGAACGAAGCAGACACTCAAGGATGTGCATCGAATGCATGCCAATGTTTGTCGAGTTTCTGAAAAGGTCTCGAACAATGTCTTGATTTTCCATAAACACTGCTTCATAGAGCTTCCACTCCTCGGGTAGCATTTTAACCTCAACGTTTTCAAAGTCGCAGGGTGGAAGTTCCAGCCGTTTGTTGAACTTTGCAAGGTCCTCTTTGGTTCTACGAAGAACGTACTTTTTGCGAACATTTGTTAGGTCACCTTGAACAGACTGACGAGGAACCCCCAGAAATCGGCACAAACCAATAAAGTCTTTGATTGTGTTGAAAATGGGTGTACCCGTCAGAAGCCAGCGGATATCTGACTTCATAGAACTCAAACTGATATTCATCTTTGATTTGATGTTACGAATTTCGTGCGCCTCATCAAGGATGATTCTGTTCCAATGAACGCTGTGGAGCGGTGTCTCGTCAGGTTCACCTTTTTTCTTGTACACGAGACTGTATGGGGCAATCACAACATCAAAGTCATCAAAGTTTGTTTTGCGGTTGGGTCCATCAAATAACATAACCTTCATATTGGGTGCAAACCTGTCAATCTCGGTTTTCCACTGAGTGATGATAGACTTGGGTGTCACGATAAGGGTACTCTTCTGGGGGTTACCAAGCATAGTTGTGATAGTCTGAACCGTCTTGCCTAAACCCATCTCGTCACACAGAAATCCACCCTTCGGACCCGTGTAGTGGCGTTCCCGCCAGAGCATCCATAGAACGCCGTCACGCTGATACGGAGCGATTAGCCTACCACGGAGCTTCTTAGTGCCAGTCTTGTAGCACTTCTCGACAACCAAAGAAAGTGTTTTGGAGGACATAGTTGAAGTTTGGAAATGTATTATATATTTAAAACTTCGGACAATTTTATACATATATTTTATCTTTGGTGGTACTATGGGAGATGACCCATCCTTAAGGGCACATTTAGCAATGGCAAAACACCCCGACAAAGTTCCTGTACATATAAGTGTAGCAAAGAACGATAAGAACATATCAGACTTAGACCGCCATCATTACCTTATAGATAAAGACTTTACAGTGGGTCATGTCGTGTATATCATACGTAAGAAGATTGAGTTATCTTCTAAGAAGGCTATCTTCGTATTTGTAGATAACGGTATATTACCCCCAACATCAGCACTTATCAGTGATATTTACCAGCAACACAGGGACCCTGTCACAGCCCTATTGTATATTACATTTAGAACTGAAAACACATTTGGTTAATCATTGAACCCCGTGTCGTCGTCATTTTCGATAATCTCACACGGAGAAGGTGCGACGACCTTCTTCTTTCGAGTCTTTTTCTCCTTTGGTTTGGGTAAGAGCTCCTCTACTCCATTCTCGCGGTGCCACAACACCTTGTCCCAGAGGGCTCTCATCTTGGGTAAGTTCTCCTCCATCCAGTTGAGGTCGCGGGGAACGCGCGTAACCACAAACTCCTCTTGTGCAGGCCAGGTCAATTCATATGGCTTGTACTGAATGAAGACTGCCTCGTCCAAGTCTAATATGTCCATCAGTAGTTGAAGCTGTGGCATATAGTGGACAGGGACTTCATCTGTGATTTTACGCTTCAAAGGACACTTAATCTCAACAAGCTTTCCAGATTCTGTGATACCGTCAGGACTTCCTCCCAACCAATCATACTTGGGATGGGGAAAAAGACCAATCTCGTGAGAAACCTCGCCAGTCATGGCGCACCATTTATCACGAGCTTCGTCCTCATACTTTTCACCGTGTTTCGTCGCCTCGTTACCGAAGAACGTGCGGTGTCCACACTTGTTCAGAATCAGCTCTTTTTCATTAGAATAAGGATTGCAACCGATAGCTGTTGCGGCATCAGACGCCGTGAGCATCTTACCACGAAGCTTAAGCCACTCATCAGACTTCTGAGCTTCATATTCACGTTCGATAATCTTCCTGACTTTGTCAAGCATCGTGCCTGGTTATTTATAGTCCCATCGCTTTAATAACCATTTCAGCTGCATTTTGTTCGGCTTGACGCTTACTCTTGGCGACACCCGTACCGGAAACTCCGTCTACTTCGACTGATACGTCAAATATACCACTCGATTGGGAGTTGATGACATAGGTTGGCAAATCGAATTTGTTCGCCTGGCAATATCTCATCAATTGGTCCTTGAAATTGTCATCAATCATCAAGCATTTCATATCAATCATTTCGAATGCGTCAAGTATGAACCGTCGTGCGTGAATCAAACCGAGGTCGAGGTATATCGCACCGATGAACGCCTCGAAGGCATCTTCTAACACCTTCGTGTTCTTGTTCCACCCGTTGCGCATACCCTTTTCATCCATAAGAATCCACTTGTCAAATTTGAGATTCTTCGCGAGTTCAGCGAGGGTCTCACCTCTCACCAGCTTTGTACGTGCCTTTGTCAGAAAACCTTCCTGTCTGCCCTCATACCTGTCAAACAGGAACTTGGTTATAACAAAGCCAAGGACGGAGTCGCCGATGAATTCGAGAGTTTCGAATGATTCAGCCAGTGTATATGTTTTTAATGCAGACTTATGAGTAAACGCTTTTTGATACAAATCAAGATTATTTACCTTTGTACCAACAAGTTGGGAAATCTCATTTCTGTCAATATCGGGTGGTGGGATTAGTTCGTTTTCCATATTATGTATATTATAGTGGTGTAGTTTTTAAGCCTTTGGCTTACGAGCCACGGGGCGCTTAGCCTTGGGCTTATCCTCCGACTCAGTCGAAGGCTCACTCTCCACCTTGATGTAGTGAGGACTGAGGAACTTTTGGATGTTCAGGAACGTCACCTGCGTATCCACAGGTGGCTCCAGTAGGTTGGTGAGCTTGTCATCCATAATGATGACGCGTCCATTATCGGGATGCTTCAGCCCCTGGTCCTTCACGTATGTGTTGATACGCTTGGTCACTTCGCTGCGGGAGATGAGCTCACCATCAGCAAGCCCCAGGAACTCGCGGAGTTTGGGAGATACGCTCTGCTTGCGGTTGAATCCGTTGTTTGCCGAACGTGCCTTCGCCTTCTCGCCGTCTGGGTCCTCCTGGTGAGTGCGCACCTTACGAACAAGCTTGGAGAGCGACTTCACCTCCTTCGACAGAGTCTCGATAGCAGTAAGCACAGCAGACATATCCATGGTAGTAGCCATTTCTATTATACAAAGTCACCTAGACTTTAAGCTACTTGCGAAACAGTGAAAGTGTACTTGTAATGACGAGTGATATAAGTACAATGACAATCACACTTAAAAGTTTCACTGAAAGTGATGCGTCTTTTGGTATGAATATAAGGTTTCCAACCTCAGCAAACGGCGGCTGTTCGTCCGTGTCGTCGCATTGCCCAGGGCATCCACCCGTGCAACATCCGGGGTTGCAGGGGTACAGGAAGCTACCCTCTTTATATACACACTTCTGGTTTGAGTCGCTACCAAACGAGTAGCATCGACAGACATGCGTCTCGTTACAATTTCTCTCTTTACATTTCATTATGTTTGTATATAATAATGGACGATAATTATTATTCAGAAAAAGTTAGAAAAGATTTCATACAGACCATTCTCTGTAAGAATGATGCCACCCTCATTCGATATTACCAGAATGGAGAAATTCTAAAATTCAGAAAGAGATTGTCGAAAATTAGTGACGATTCCTCAGTGGAACAAGTTGTATACACATTTGTTACCGATTCTATCAGAGATATTATTTATGACATCATAGGTAAACTCACGTTGTATATGAGACCTATGGGTGACTTGGTCATTTCGGGTGGTGAGGCGTTCAATATTTATTTTGATAAAAAGAATCGAATTGTCACAAGTGATATTGATACAAAATTTATTCCAACTTTTACAGAAAATCTTTTTAGAAATATTCAAGTTTCAAAAATTTTATTGTGGGACAAACTTGGAAAAGTTTCAGAAAGTTTTGAAAATTTAATTTCAAAAAGAGTAAAAAAGTTTGTTGAAACTTCAAAGGTTGGAAAATTTCTTGGAATTAGAATTCCACCATCTGGACCATATGTGTCTCGAAGATATACTTTGATAAAAAAGTCAAAACAATCTGACAAAAATAATGTTCGTGAGAAAAATGTTTTAATTGATGTTGAAGTTTTTGCACTTGATTTGAAATTAAAATTTTTTCTACCCAGTGACAAAACTGTGACAACCAGAAATCTTGGTGGAATACTGGACATTGCCTTCATGCGTCCAGGTGAGATTGGGTATGAAGTTGTGTTCTCAAGGGAGAAGGGACTTTTCTACAAAAAGTTTGGAACTGACAAAATGATTTATAATAAAAATATTCTTTTTGCAGATAAAAAGTTTCTGATCGAAGACCTTTATATAATGAACTCACTTGGTCTGAGACCCCACAAAAAGAGGAAGGATCAAAAAAGAATTTACACATTTGCCAAAAAAGTTTTAAAGTTGAAAAATATTTCAAAGTCTGGAGACATATTTGAAAAAGTTTTAAAAAGTATTCCAAAACCTAAAACAAAACTTTTCAGAAGAAGAACAATTTCTGAAAAATATGTTAACCTTGCCAAGAGTATAAATCCAATAAAGTATGGTTCGAGAACAACTCCAGTCGAAAAATCTAAAAAACTTTTACTTGGTCTCAAGGGTACAAAGGGTCTCAGCGTTCCAGGGTTTAAACCTACCAAGTCAAACTATAGGTTCAACCTGACTTCACAGAAGTGGGTCAGAGATGGTCGCCCATCATATATCAGAGATACATACAATTATAGACCAACAAATATCCCTAACAAAATTAAAGATTCATACAAGGCGAGAGACGTCCTATATGGGTACAACCCGGTGCGTAACCGTCGGGTCAGCCCCAAGATTCTAAAGAGCGCGGCACTCATACAGTTTGTTGGGTTAAAGAATAGACCAACTATATCATAAAATGGCGTTCGAGGCTCCGGCGCGCACCGAGGATGGTTATTATGCATCAAAGTATACCGGTACAGATAAATTTGTTCAGGTGAACCGTGTAAAGTTGGTATCTGTGTCAGATGACTTTGAATTTCATATCGAGAACCCAGCAAAGTGCGACGCAATCGACGAGATGGTGCTAGGTGTGGCAAAGGAGAACTCCGTGGATTGGTTCAAGAAGGAGCTGTCCGACAAGACACTGTCCAATATGCTCATCAAGAGTGTACAGGATGGCACCCTTACGGCGAACAGGGCTGTTATCGACGGTGAAGTGAAGACAAAGGTGTTCAACCTCGACCGCGAGCCAGTTGATATCGATGAGCTTACAGATGATAGCGTATGCGACGTGATTCTTGAGTATACCGGTGTCGCGTTTGCCAAGAAGAATTTTCAGGTTGACTGGCGAGTGGCACAGCTCCGCGTGCACCCACCCCCACCATCACCTACCCCATCATACCCCGACCAGTATATGTTTCAGGACGAGGAAATCTGATTAAAAAAAATTTATCCATTGTATAGTAAATGATGAAGCTCGGTAATAACAAGACCCTCCTCTTTATCGCAATCGCCGCCGTGATTGTGTGGATGTTGTTCGGTAATCAGCAGCAGGCCATGAAGTCGAAGTACACCCTGGGTGGTGACGGCTACGCCCCAGCCGGTCTCGAGGGTGCAGGTATCGACCTGAGCGAGTCTTGCGCACAGAACAGCGGTGTGGGTCTCGCGTCCTCCCTCCTACCCCGCGAGGTGGCTTCACAGGAGGATTTCGGTGAATTTGCCCCAGATGATATCCTCAAGGGGCAGAACTTCCTGGATCCTCGTCAGCAGATTGGCTTCCCAGAGACCCTGGGCGGCACCCTCCGCAACGCCAACCAGCAGATCCGTTCCGACCCACCAAACCCTAAGCAGGCATTCGTATGGAACAACTCCACCATTGTGCCAGACCTTATGCAGCGCAAGATGTGTAGTTAAAGTTTACACACTCTATAATAACAAATGGCTGAGATTAGCAATGATTTCCGCAAGACAATGGCCGACTGGGTTGAACTCAAGCATCAACTCACAGAAGCTCGCAAAGATATGAAAGTTTTAAACACACGCGAGAAGGAACTCAAACAGGTCATAGCAGGTTATATGAAAACCACAGAGATTGATACGGTCAATCTCAAGAAGGGTAAGGTGTCCCTCAGGAAGAAGGTGTCGAAGGCTTCAATGTCCAAGAAGGCTGTAGAGAACGGTCTGATGGTATTCTTCCAGAATGACGAGACACAGGTCGAACGTGCTATGAATTGTATCAGGGACACACTGGAAGAAAAGGAGTCTGATGTTATCAGTCTTACCGGCTTAAACACGAAGACCAAAGAATAAGTAAAATGCCGTCGAGCAACTTTGTCGACGAGCATGCGTACGAAGACTACAGTGATGATGAAATTGAATCGGAGTCGGTTCCCCTTGATATTCAGAATTGGATGGACTACTATTCAAATGACCTTCTGAATATGTGGATGGGGCTTCGAACATACAGACAGGACACGTATCTTTCCAGCACTCTAATGAGTGACGCGACGTTCAATGACTTTTGTGAGTTTGTATATAATTTTTCCCACGGCTTTCCAGATCGCCGAGCGACGTAATTTTTTTAGTATGTTATTATAAATGTTCGACGTGTCAAGCCCAAAGGTGCTTACTCCAGCAGCACTCTTCGCCGTTCTCAGCCCAGGACTTCTGCTGCAGCTGCCAGACCGTATCCCAGGTCGCAGCTCGCTGGCAAACTCCCTTCGCACTATGAAGACCTCGAACGCCGCCGTGCTGTTCCACGCGGGTGTGTTCCTCGTGATGTACCACCTGATCGCTCGCGCAATGGGTATGGTGCTGTCCCGCAACGACCTTATCGTGCCAACCGCCCTCTTCATCATCCTGAGCCCCGGTCTGCTGCTTACTCTGCCACCAGGGCAGGGTGGCGTGTTCATGTCGGGGCAGACCAGCATGCAGGCTATCATGCTGCACACCCTGGTGTTCGCCGTGCTGTTCGCGTTACTGCGCAAGCAGTTTCCTCAGTTCTATTAAGTAGAGGGATGAAGTATCTCATAATAGGTTCTGGGGGTATGGGTGTCTATGCATATCTTGGATATCTTAAAACTATTGAGGACACTTTGGATTCGTTCGAAGAGTTCTCAGGAGCCTCCTGTGGGTCTGTGCTGGCAGTCATGCTGTCATTAGGATTCAAACCAGATGATATTTTGGAAAAACTTTTGAGTATTGACAACAGGACTGTATCAAAAATAAATGTCAAATCTCTTTTTAAGAATTATGGTTTTATTTCACACGAACCAATCAAAGAAGTTCTTAAACAGATATTGGAATGTGACCCAACCTTTTCTGATTTGAAAAGAAACGTTCATATTTCAGCCTTTTGTTTAAATCTTAACAAGACGGTGTACTTCTCAAAGGAAAGTCATCCCACCATGTCGGTTATCGATGCAATCTGTATGAGCATATCAGTACCCGTGTTGTTTTCTGCATTTCAGTACAAGGACATGTTATACGTAGACGGGGCGACACAGGAAATGTATCCGTTTGTACCATTTTTGGATAAAGACCCCACGACCGTCCTACGCCTAAGCTTATCACCTGACAGCAGTGGAGAACAGAGAATAGATAACGTCATAGATTTTACAAGAGCAATGGTGTCCACTTTTATGTCAAGTCGTATCGACCCTAACATAGAATTCAATCACGTCGATATACCGATAGGTTCAGTAAATATATATGATTTAAATATGTCTCACGATGACACTATAAAATTATACCTCAAAGGAATGCTATAAATAATTATATCCGTTATTTATAACATGGAACTATGTAATCCATCCACGAACGTTGATGACTTGCGCCTTGTACTGCGTACCCAGTACAGCGTGCCAAAGCGTTACGCTAGCAGATTGGACAGGAAGCAGGTATGTGGTGCGTTTCAGAAGTGCAAGGGTAAGTCCCTTCCCCTCCCACCATTTCGCTATCAGAAAGTGAACCCAACCACGGGTGTGTACGTCCCCCGCGATTCGCCTTTAACAGCACGCGATTTTTACAATCTGTTTTCCAGTCCCAAACTCGGTGAACTTCAGAGAATCGCCAAGAAGCTCGGCGTATTTCAAAAATCATCCACAAAGTCTATGCTTTTTATGTCAATCACAGAATACCTCAAGGCGTTAGATTTACCAGAACCAATTCAGGTGCGTTTAACTCCCAACAAGGTTGAAAATAAAAACAACTCGAACAATTTGAATTTGAACAACAGAAACTTGAACAACAGAAACAATTTGAACAACA
>TARA_R110002073_G_scaffold230984_2_pt1 | contig 16940 bp, 11 predicted proteins | sample TARA_R110002073 | Tara Oceans TARA_R110002073 (sample SAMEA4397174) | marine metagenome | biome: Polar Biome; feature: [DCM] deep chlorophyll maximum layer (ENVO:01000326); material: water (ENVO:00002006), including particulate matter (ENVO:01000060) such as... | depth 40 m
TTTGTGTATAAATCAATAAAAACGATTTTATCCACATTATAAAGTTGTATTCAACATTCAAAAAACCTTAATCTGAACAAAAACCATTACCATAAAATGAAAGTTAAAAAGTATCTATATTACTTTGCTGTAATAGTATTCGTAACGTCTTGTAGAACAATATCAATTCCGAATAACAAACCATTAGATAATATTGTATTAGTTACAGGCGATACGTTATATGGTAAGGTTGATTATTTAAAGGAAAGATTTGTAATTAGTAAATTCTACAAAAGAATCAGACTTATAGATACGAATGGAAAAAAGAAAAAAATTAAGCCAAAAAACGTAATTTCTTATCGAGTCAATGGTACAAATTATGAAAGCTTTATACTAAATGAACAAACTCGAATTTTTAGTAATGGTCGCTTTTACGATACTAGATACTCTATTGACAATAATGGTACCCAACATTTTTTAAAAGTAATTAGGAAAGGACATTTACTGTATTACGAATTGGAGTGGATAGACGTTGATAATAACGACATACAGACATTAGATTTAGTTAAAAAAGCTGAGGATAAGTTCTTCATTCGTGCAGATAACGGAATATTCGGTATATCGAAAAAAGTCCTGCATAACTATCTATCTGACTGTCCAAAGATTCAAGAGAAATTGATGCAAAAGGATTTTAAATGGGTCTTTCAAGTTGTAGATTTTTACAACGAAAACTGTGTGCGAGAATGATCGGCTTCAAATAAAGTTTAATAATTTCAATGGTATAACTTTAAAATCTAATAAATGAAAAATACTGTGCCAACATTGTATATAAAAAATAGCGTAAGTCTTTGCTCCCACTTAGGTTTATGAATTTTTTTGGAAGTCGCCAAAATATTAAATTTGACGATTTTTCTGAAATAATATAAATAGTAAAATTTAAAAGTTATCGATTATTTTTATTAACGGAGTCGTTAAATAAAACCATAAAAAAGCCTTCTCAACTTAGAAGGCTTTCCTATTTCATATAATCAAGCAACCATTAGTTATCCAATCCACCTTTACGATTTGGCGAACGCTGAGTTGGCCATTGTGCTTGCTTTCCAGTTCTTGAGCTAATAGGCATCACTCTTTTTACCCTAGAGGTTGTTTCTGGGTCTTCAGATGCCATATATACCAAAATAGCTGTTAATATCGCATTGCTACGAACATCGTCAAACACTAATTTATCATACGTATCTCGATTGGTATGCCAAGTGTAATTCCAATACGACCAGTTTAAAGCACTTAAGTTAAAACCTGGCGCTCCTGCTGCCAAAAACGATGCGTGGTCGGTGCCTCCTCTACTTGGTGTTCCAGGAAAATTGGTTTCGATATGCTGTGTAATATCTTTTGGTACAGCTGCTAACCATCGTCCTAAATAATCATAAGAATTTACAAATCCCGAACCAGAAATGTTTACTACACGTCCTGTACCATTATCTTGGTTGAACAAAGCTTGAAGGTTTTGCACAATGTTTGGATGGTCTTCAACAAATGCCCTAGACCCATTTAATCCTTGCTCTTCACTTCCCCAATGACCAACAATAATGGTACGTTTTGGATTAGGATAAAACTTCTTTAACAAGCGCATTGCTTCCATCATCACTAGGGTTCCTGTTCCATTATCGGTTGCTCCTGTCCCTCCATCCCAAGAATCAAAATGTGCTGAAAGCATCACATATTCGTTAGGTTTTTCGGTGCCTTTTATTTCACCAATAGTATTAAATGTTGGGACTTCCCCAAGTTCTTTAGATTCGGCTACAATTTTAAGTACTGGCTTATCGCCATATTCAGCCATTCTGTAAATCATGGTATAGTCTTCCAACTCCATATCTACAGTTGGAATTGTTTTAGTTCTAGCGCTAAACACTTTATTTACACCAAATCCTCTAGACCAATTACAAGCTACAAGACCAGCAGCACCAGCATCTTCTAGAGCGGCAATAATAGTACGTGAATTGTATCCTGTTCTACGAATGTTTTCTCTCCATTCTTTGGTCAAGGCTTCACGATCATCTTTCATTTTTTGAAACGACTCTTCGGTTGCAAATTCTTCCCAATTATAATCAGGACGACCTGTTGGCTGGTTCATCGAAATAAGCACCAACTTACCTTTAACATTAGGCAACCAAGCTTTAAAAGCTTCGGCATCGGCAATATTGTTTGGCAATGTAATAGCTTCGGCTGTTACGCCTTCACTAGAAGTACTTGGATTCCAAGCCAATTGCATACCATCGAGCGATTGTACACGAGGCGATACCATATCTATATGTGTTATACCACGTTCCCAACCACGCCATGTTCCGTAGTTTTCTTGCCTTGCTTCAATGCCCCATTTAGTATATTGATTGATTGCCCATTTACTGGCATGCTCCATTTGAGGCGTCCCTACTAATCGAGGCCCTATAACGTCTAAAAGTTCGTGTGCAAGATTCTCTAATTGCGAGTTTTCATTAGCTTCTTTAACAATCCCTTCTATTACAGGATCGGTGTCTTGGGCATATATATTGCCACTTAACAATAGCGCAAATGCTAACAACAGTTGAATTGTGTTTTTCATATTATAAATTGTTGGTTGTAAATTCATTTTTAAAGATGTCTAATATACAAATATGGCTTATAAATAAAATGGTTTCATAAAAAGTTTAACATAAAAGAGGTTGCCTGAAAAAGCAATATTTAGTGTCATATTGATATATAAGATTCTTCGCTTGTTCTCGGAATGACAAATTATAATTCTTCATTACTTTTGCCGCAATCTTTATAGTATTAAAGTTGGTATCGCAATCTAAAGGACACATATCTTGGTTGTATAAAATATTCGGTGGCACTAACCGATACTGCTCCAGCACTACTATTATTTTGAGATCTAGTATCCAATAAGTTAGTGGCTTTAATTTCGTATTCGAATTTTGCGTCTCGATTTTTTCTATAAGAGAGGGAAGCGTTCCAAAACTCGTAGGTATTTATCGTCTTATCTTGATCACTAAAATCGTTATATGAATAATCTGTTCTAAACGTAAATGCTTTTAAAATTAATGCATCTACTTCTATAGAAGGTGCTTTTGTATAGAATTTTGTACTTCCACCTCGTCCTTGTTGATTGTCTTGAATTCTATAGCTATATCCAATTTCTACATTTGGTGCAGTTCTAAAGTTTGTTCTTAATTGTGCAACATAGTTCTGTGTAAAACTCTCATTTACAGAACGTGTGTTTTGTATAAATTGATTGAACTTTGAATAGCTGAAATTCCCTCTTAAAGTACCTCTAATTTTATTAAAAGTCCGTTGAAAACGTCCAGATGCGCTTACACTTTCATCAGCAAAACCCGAGTTAAAAGGTGAGCTGATATTTACTACACTTCCAGGCTCAAAAGTTGATCTATTTCTAATATTATCTATGCTCTTATTATAGTTTATATTGGCAAATACATTGGTATAATTAAACATATTAAAACTATAATAATTTAGGCTAATGTTATGCGATAAGGCATTTTCAAGCTCAGGGTCTCCAGCAAATAAGGAGTTGTAATTGTTCAACACCAATCCGCTTGCAAATTTTGACACATCGGTAAATTGTGTTTGCATACGATAGTTTAACACAATTTGTTCACTCTTTTTTAATTGCATGCGCATATTAAAATCTGGAAGCACCCTAAAGAAATTATCTATTGTTTCTGTGCCATATTGGTCGTTTTTTGCACTATAAGCATGCGCTGAAACTCCTGGTGTAAACGTGAAAATTCCAGATTTTAAACGATAGTGAATACCTAAATACACATCGCTAAAACTATAATCGATATCATTATCATCTAAACCTCCATTAATTGTTGGTGTTGGATTAAACTGGGAACCATCATCTAAAAATTGAAAAATATTTGAATTGAATTTTTGATTGCTTAAAATAGTTCCAAGAGTGAAATTAATATCGCTTTTTGTGTTTAGAATATTCCAATAATCAAGCTTAGCATCTAATTGATTTGTCTTTATGCGCTTGTCTTGAGCAATGTTATAATCTAGTTGTGCGCCATCTAAACCTAAATTACTCGCTGTGCCATCATAATCATCTTTATTTGCTAAAATAGCGTTGTAAAACGGATCTTCATCGCTTAGTAAGTGCTGAGCTTCCAACGCAAATATATTGGTATCATCAAGCGTGTAATAATAATTCAAATTTTGATTAATGCTATAAGGGCTAGAGCTTTCAATTTGATTGATATCACCAACAACTGATGATAAAAACCCTTGATCCTGTCTTTCTTTTGAAATTTTACTAAACATATCATAATCTAGTTGGTTATTAAGATTTGGTTTATATTTTGCCGACAACTTCAACATGGCCAAATCGCTGTTTTGAAGTGTATTGTTTTCGGTTCTTTCATCAGGGATTCCCAAATCAGGATCGGTATATTGAATATCTCTATTTTCTTGAATTTCAGTTTTGGTGTTAGAAAAAATAGCAAACCCACTAAGGTCTAAAGCTTTGTTTGGTGCCCAACTAAAGTTGGCGGCACCAAACTTGGTTTCAATGTCTTTAGCGCGATTGTTTTGCGTTGATAAAAAGCCTAAAGCATTACTTCCTAAATTAATATTTGTGCCACTTGACCTGCTTGGCCCCCTAAAGCCTCCTGAAAAATTAAAATAGTCTCGTCTTGTAAAAGCCACCTCACCAAGGTTGTTTAAATCTCCAATAATATTAATGCTATATTTTGGGCTGTAATAAAATAATTTAGGTTGAAACATATACAATCCTCCATTGGGCGAATCTCCACCTCCTGCAGTAATGTCACCAAACCAGAAATTGGTTTTCCCTTCTTTAAGCTTAATGTTAATAGCTACGTTATCTTGGTTATTGGTAACGCCGCTAAGTTGCCCAACCTCAGCATAGTTTTTAAGTACTTGTACTTTATCTACAGCATTTGATGGAATGTTTTTGGTTGCCAGTTTAGAATCGCCATCAAAAAACTCTTTACCTTCAACCATAACTTTAGACACCACTTTGCCTTCAACTTCTACTTGACCATCATCATTAATTTCAACACCTGGTAAGTTTTTTAAAACATCTTCAAGCTTTCTTTCGGTTCCTGTTTTAAAGGAATCGGCATTATATACCAATGTATCGCCTCTTACCGAAACTGGCATTTCATAGGTAAGTTCAATTTCGTCCAAAGCGTTGTCTGGCAATAGTGTAAAGTTTTTATTGATACTTTCGGTTTTGGTCACTAAACTGTCTTTGGCTGTTTTCATGCCAATATAACTTACCTGAATGTCGTATCTAGAATTCTCTTTAAGGTTTAATTTATATCGTCCTTGGTCGTTGGTTATACCATACGAATCCAAAATTTTTGTTTCTTGATTGATTGCAATAACATTGGCTAGCTCTAACGGATTGCCAATACTATCTTTTACAACACCCTCTACCCTCACTTGGGCAAAAACTGTGCTAGCTACTAGCAAAATAATTGCAGTAATTAATTGTTTCATTTAGATGTTTTTAGTTGAGATTATTATTGATTAATTAATGTTAATGCCGTACTCCTCCTGAACGACCTCTTCCTCTCATATTCCTCATTTCTTCGATTTTTTCTTTTACTATTTTTGAATATTCGGCTTGAGTCACTTCTTTGCCTTTAGATGGACGCTTTATGTCTTCTTTTTCACCTGGGTTTAATACAATTTTAGAACATAGTATCGTTGTTCTTCCTGCGCTAACTTCTAGTATTAATCCTGGAAGTCCCCAATATTCGCCTGGACCTTGATTAATTGGTATTTGGGGCGTGTACCAAGCTGTTACTATTTGTGCTTTAGGTATTTCAATCTCATCCATTGGGTTGTTTGTTTTGGTGGAATCTTTAGCTTTTGCACTGTCTTCATTACCTCTATCTCTTCTTCTGGCACTCATAAAATCGGTGTCGTCCAATTTTGCTACTGCTGTGGCTTTCATGGCTAAATACTTCCCTATTTGTTTTGTTTCAGCTGTCATTTCCCACTCTAGTTTTGGTAGTTCATCGTTCACTAAAAATTGCTTGCCGAAAAATTCTTTTTCGATCAATAATTTGTTTTCTTTTATGTTTTTATACTGATTGCCTCCGCCTATTGACATTGCTCCAAAACGCATTCCACCACCTCCAGGTGCTTCTAGCTTTTCATCTTCTTTATATATGGATTCTTCTTTATTGAAGGTGAGAATAAATGTTTTTTCGAACATGCTCTTCATTCGTTCTTCAATTCGCTTTTTCATGTCAGGACTCATCTCTCTTCCTCCAAAATTGCCCATATCCATGGTTGTTTTTGAGAAATAATATGCTTTTCCTTGAAATTCCTGTGCAAAAGAAAACGCAGAAATAATGATAGCTAAACAGCTAATTATTAATTTAATAGAATTTGATTTCATCTTTTTAAGTCTAAAAGTTTATGTTAAAAATACGTTTAACACGTATTTGACTATAAAAATGATGATTGGTTTAATTGGGTTGTGTTAAATATTCTGGAAAATTAATTTCCAATTCGGATTTCAATACTGTTTCCGTCTCGTCTGCTACGGTTATCTCTCATACGCTCTCTCATTTCTTTCATCTTCTTCTCCATAATCACGTCGTACTTTTTTTGAGTGATTTTTTGACCTTTTTTAGGTTCTTTTATTTCAATTGTTTTTTTAGGGTTTAAAACCACTTTAGTGCACATTAATGTTTCGGTGCCATCAGTGACTTCTAGAATCAAACCTGGTAACCCATGATAATTTCTTGGCCCTGTATTTACTGGAATTTGTGGTGTGTACCATGCAGTAATGGTAATTTCTTCCATTTTTGGCTTCGTTTCTTCATCAAGATCCTTATCACCATTAACACTTATACCACTTTCACGAACCTCTACTTCTCTTTTAAAAGTAGCCTTATAGCAAGTATAATCTCCAATGTTTTTTGTTTCACTTGCTAATTCCCAATTTAAATCTTCTAATTTATCTTGAATTAAAAAGAGTTTGCTATACGATTCGTTTTGATTTGTGTAACGTTTTTCTTTGGTGTTTTTATACATGACATCTGAGCCTCCTGTTTCAACCATTACCATTACCATTCCTTGAGGTTGTGGCGCTTCAAGCTGTTCTTCTTCTTTAAACACAGATTCCTCTTTGTTAAATGTAAGAAGGTATGTTTTTTCAAATTGTTTTTTCATCATATCCATCATGCGTTTATGCATGTCTGAATTTATTTGGGTACTGTCTAACTTAATGTTAAACTTTCTGTGTGACTTGTAAGTTGCTATACCTTGAAAATCTTGAGCGATCATACTTGAAGACACAAGCACCATAACTACCACTAATAATTTTGTCAATCTGTTCATTTTCTTTTTGATTTATAATTTTGATGTTACAAATATGCTTTACAATTTACGATTTTACCGTTAACTAGTGTTAACTAGTGTTAACCGATTGGTTTTATAGCATTTTAACATTTACTTTTGAAACATGAACAATAAGCATTTTCAATGGGTTTTATATGTGATAGTAATTGTAATACTTGGCACTATTAGCATCCAGCTATATTGGAATTATAAAAACTATCAAACAAACAAGCAACAATTAATTAATGATGTTCAAGTAAGTTTGGATAATGCCATTGAAACCTATTATGCAAATCTGGCAGAAAAAAGCACCGTTGGATTTGCCATTGAAATGGCGTCAAAAGATGATATTTTTAGTTCAGAGACAAAATTTGACAGCCTTATAAACAAACTACACATTAGCGGACAAGAATTTAAAAATTTAGACTCCATCAGTCTTGAAGTTGAAAACACTAATGGCATAAAAATTTTTAAAGGGAAAAAAGCAGACTCACTACTAAATACAGTACACAACGATCAAGGCTCGAATAAGCATTTATCAAAGAAAAATGATTTTAGAACCCTAAATATTGAAAGGCTTGACTCGTCATCTATTAATGATATTAAAATCCTTACCTCCAAGGTCATTATCTCTTTATCTCAAGACTCTTTAAATTTAGCTTCAATCGACACTTTGATAAAGCAAGAAATTCTCCGTAAAAACTTGAACATCAGTTTTGGTTTATCTCTAAAGGCCAATAAAGATGAGCCAGAATTATATAATGAAGTAATTGATAATACCTCCTCTTTAAGCACAACATCAAAATCTACTTTTTTACCTAAAAATAGCATTTTGACCATGCATTTTACCAATGCTACAAAAGAAATATTAAAACGTAGCCTTACAGGAATTTTATTATCTACATTATTAGTTTTAGCAGTTATTAGCTGTCTCTTTTATCTTTTAAAAATCATTAAGCACCAAAAACAAGTTGCCGAAGTGAAAAATGACTTCATCAGTAACATCACACATGAGTTTAAAACACCTATTGCCACTATTGGTGTTGCGCTTGAAAGTATTAAGGATTTTAATGTTATTAATGATAAAGAAAAAACACAAACCTATCTAAACATGTCTAGTAATCAGCTCACTAAATTAAATTTAATGGTTGAAAAATTGTTAGAGACAGCAACTTTAGATAGTGACAGTTTAAAGCTGATTAAAGAAGAGTATAATATTACTGAATTATTGAAATCTATAATTGATAAACACCAAATTCAAGCCAATGGCAAAACCATAAATTTTAAAACATTGGATAAAGAAATTTTTGCAAAAGTGGATGTATTTCATTTTGAAAATGCCATAAACAACATTATTGATAACGCTATTAAATATGGTGGTAAAATAATTTCGGTTAATTTAAAAAAGCAAACCAATCAAATTAATATCACAATTTCCGACAACGGAAACACTTTAACCAAATCTAACAAAGACCAAATATTTGAAAAATTCTATCGTATCCCAAAAGGCAACACTCATAATGTAAAAGGCTTTGGTATTGGTTTGTATTATGCAAAAAAGATTATCGAAAAACATGGAGGGACTATTCGTTTAGATTTGAATGACAAACTAACAACATTTAAAATTTCGCTTGCAAATTAAAATTCAATATGGTCTCCTCGAACGCAGTCGAGAGGTTTATATAGATCTCGACTTTAGCCTGTCTTGAGCGACAGTCGAAAGGCTCGACCAGACAATTAAAGAAAAATGTCAACAAAAAAAACATCCATACTTTTAGCCGAAGACGAACCAGCTTTAGGTCAAATAATTAAAGAAAGTCTTGAAACTAGAGACTTCAAGGTTTTGCTCTGTAGCAATGGTGAAAAGGCCTATGAAATATACAAAAAAGAGCAACCTGAACTGTTAGTTTTAGATGTGATGATGCCAAAAAAAGATGGCTTTACACTTGCTAAAGAAATTAGAATGGAAGACGATAGTATTCCTATTATTTTTTTAACATCCAAATCTCAAACCCAAGATGTTGTTGAAGGATTTACCATAGGTGGAAACGATTACTTAAAAAAGCCTTTTAGTATGGAAGAACTTATTGTGAGAATTAACAATTTGCTTGACAGAACAAAAACTCAAAAAACTTCTGATGTTTTAAAACTAGGTGATTTTATTTTTGATTTTCCAAAACAAACACTTCAATATAAAGACAAAGAGAAAGTCCAACTTACACATCGTGAAGCACATTTGCTTTTTCATTTAATTAAACATAAAAACAATGTGTTAGATCGTTCGCAAATTCTAAAAAAACTTTGGGGAACCGACGATTTCTTTTCGGCCAGAAGTATGGATGTCTTTATAACCAAGCTTCGTAAAAAGCTAAAACAAGATGAAAACATACAAATTGTTAATGTTCGTGGTTTTGGGTACAAACTAATTTGTTAATAATGGTTTGATTTTTGTACTTTTCAATTCTGATATGAATTACGCAAAGTACATATTTATTTTTATTGCTTTTTCTTTATTCGCCCAAGAAAAAATTCCTGTAAAGCAAATATCCAAGTCTAAATATATAGACCAAAAAACCGTCCAGATAGATGAATTTGGAACGCAATATAGTTTTAACTACAATACCTTTTACTCAAAAGGGACCAAAGGAAATTTTGAGTACACCAATATACAATTAGGCGATATTACATCTGCAAATGTTTTTAACCCATTAAAAATCTATATTTTCTATAAAGATTTTAATACTGTTGTAATCCTGGACAATAGATTGGCCGAGATAAAAAAAATAGATTTTAATACGCTGAACCCATTTAGGATTATTTCTAAAATCTCTCCTGCCAACGACAATAACATCTGGATTTTTAACGAAAACACACAGCAACTAGAGCTTTTTGATTTCATTAATAATAAAACAAAGCACACAACCCTTCCAATAGAAGGAAATGTACTGGATTTAGAAAGTAATTACAACTTTTGTTGGCTTTTAACCGACACATTTATATATACCTATAATTATTTTGGGAGCCTCATCTCTAAACAAGCAAATAATGGCTTTGAACAATTAAGAGAAACCAATGGCAATTTAATTTTAAAATCCAATAACAGCCTGTTTTTTCTGTCTAAAAAAGCTAATGAAATCACTAAGTTGGATTTACCAAAATTGTTAATAAAACGGTTTTTTGTAACCAACGAAACCTTGTATATTTACGACGATGAATTTCTTCATCAATACCAACTAATAAACGAATAAACTATGCACGTTGCAGTAGCAGGAAATATTGGCGCAGGAAAAACTACACTCACAAAATTACTCGCAAAACACTATAAATGGGAAGCTCAGCTGGAAGATGTGGTCGATAACCCATATTTGGATGATTTTTACAATCAAATGGAGCGCTGGAGCTTTAACCTACAAGTCTATTTTTTAAACAGTCGTTTTCGTCAAGTACTGCAAATTCACCAAAGTGGAAAAGAAATTATTCAAGATAGAACCATCTATGAAGATGCACATATATTTGCACCAAACTTGCACGCCATGGGCTTAATGACCAATCGTGATTTTGAAAATTATTCGTCGTTATTTCAACTAATGGAATCCTTGGTAAAAGGCCCAGATTTACTAATATATTTAAGAAGCTCCATCCCAAATTTAGTAAGCCAAATTCACAAAAGAGGTCGCGATTACGAAAACTCGATAAGCATAGACTATTTAAGTAGGCTCAACGAACGCTACGAAGCTTGGATACATGGTTACGACAAAGGTAATTTACTTATTATTGATGTAGATAATTTAGACTTTGTCGATAATCCTGAAGATTTAGGAAGCATTATCAATACCATTGATGCCGAAATTCACGGTTTATTTTAAGAAAATAGTTGCTCATTTTTAAGGTTAGTTTTATTACTTTAGTCACTCAAACTAAAGTCTATATAACTTTTCAACCAACAAACATGAGAAAATTATCCCTTTTGCTTATCCTTCTTTTAAGCACTACAATCATTTTAGCACAAGATGATTCGCAAACACCAAAACCAAATTATAGATTAGCTGCAAAATACTCACCAACCAATCTTGGTAAATTGGTTCACTCTACCACAGTTCGCCCAAATTGGTTAAAAACAGGCAATCGTTTTTGGTACCAATACAAAACAACCAAAGGCTCAAACTATTACATTGTTGATCCCGACAAACGCACCAGAACTGCCCTATTCGACAATGCTAAAATGGCAAAATGGCTAACCGAAATCACTAAAGACCCTTACGATGCGCAACACTTACCAAAATTTGATTTCGAATTCGTAAAAAACGAAACAGCCATTCGCTTTAGGGTAACTTCAACAGAAGAAGTGGAAGCAAAAGAAGACGAAAAAGACAAAAAGGAAGAAACCGAACAAGATTCAACAAAGGCAAAAAAAGCTAAAAAGAAAAAGCCTAAAATGGAGAAAAAAGTGTATTTTCTAGAATATCGTCTTGGTGGAAATGGATTAACTATAATTGATAATTCAAAAGATGATGAAAAGCGAATTAAATGGGCAAATGTAGCACCAGATAGCTCCATTGTACTATTCTCCAAGAAGCATAATCTATATTGGATGGATAAAAAAAACTTCTTGAAAGCAGTTGAAGACGAAAAAGATTCGACTATCGTAGAGCATCAATGGACTAAAGATGGTGAAGAAAATTTTGGCTATGGTGGTGGCGGAAGAGGGCAAACCAACGTTGAAAAAGAAAAGACCAAAGATGACAGAAAAAGTGTTTTTGGATTGTGGTCTCACGATTCTAAAAAATTTGTGCTTCAACGTACCGATTCTAGACATATTAAAGATTTATGGGTAATAAATTCGGCAACTAAAGATCGTCCTACTCTAGAAACTTACAAGTACCACATGGCTGGAGAGCAAGAATTCTATAAGCCTTACATGCACATTTTCGATATTCCAACCAAAGAAATGGTAGCCGTTAAATTAGACACAGCTGTACAGCAAAGTGTTGGATTGTATTCGCATAGATACAAAAAAAATGATGACAGCAAACACAAGCCAGCTTTATTGCTTTCCAAAAAAGGAAAAATTTACTTTAACACCACAAGTAGAGATCGTAAACGATTTGACGTGCATGTTGCCGATATAAATACTGGAGAAGTAACTACACTAATAGAAGAACATTTTAACACTTATATTGAAAGCAGAGGTAAAAGCATTCAATTGTTTAATAATGAATCTGAGATTTTATTTTGGTCCGAAAGAGATGGTTGGGGACATTATTATCTATATGATTCCAATGGGAATTTAAAACGCCAAGTAACCGATGGCGAATTTCATGTGGACAACTTTCAAGGAATTGATGAGAATGAGCGTGTCGTATATTTCACAGCAAATGGTGTAAACAAAAACGAAGACCCTTATTATGCTCATTTATACAAAATCAATTTAAACGGCTCTGGTCTTAAAAATCTTAACCCAGGAGATTTTAATAGTAGTGTAGATATCTCAGACTCAAATAAATTTTTTGTAAGCAACTATTCAAGAGTAAACACAATACCAAAATCGGAATTAAGAAATAGCAATGGTTCTTTAGTTATGAAATTAGAAGAAGCCGATTTATCACAATTAATGGCAACTGGATATCAATTTCCAGAACCTTTCAAAGCTAAAGCAGATGATGGCATCACAGATATTTATGGTGTAATATATAAACCTTTTGATTTTGATGAAAACAAAAAATATCCATTAATTGAATATGTGTATCCAGGGCCACAAACCGAAGCAGTGAATAAATCATTCTCTACAAGAATGAATAGAACCGATCGTTTGGCACAAATTGGATTTATTGTAGTGACCCTAGGGAACAGAGGTGGCCATCCAGCACGTTCAAAATGGTACCATACCTACGGCTATAATAATTTAAGGGATTATGGTTTGGCCGACAAAAAATATGTAGCTGAACAGTTAGCCGATAAGCATTCGTTTATAGATATTGAAAAAGTAGGCATCTTTGGTCATTCTGGAGGTGGGTTTATGAGTACAGCCGCTATGTTGGTATATCCAGATTTCTTTAAAGTAGCAGTATCATCATCAGGTAACCATGACAATACGGTATATAATAGTTGGTGGAGCGAAACGCATCATGGCATTAAAGAAGAAGAAGATGCCGATGGGAAGATGAGCTATAAATATATGATTGATAAAAACCAATCGTTAGCCGCTAATTTAAAAGGACATTTAATGTTAACTACTGGTGATATTGATAATAATGTACATCCGGCTGGAACTATTAGAATGGCAAATGCTTTGATTGAAGCCAACAAGCGATTCGCCTTTTTCTTATTCCCAACCCAACGACATGGTTATGGAAATATGACCGAGTATTTCTTTTGGCAAAAAGTAGATTATTTTAGCAAGCACTTATTAAGTGCCGAAATGAAGGATGTAGATATGGTTGAAATGAATAGAGAAAAACCTCTTGGAAACTAATACTCATTAAGCATAAAATAGGCTGTCTAAAGTAATTTTTAGTGTCATATTGAGCGCAGTCGAAATATCTGATTAGATATTTAAGACTCTTCGACTGCGCTCAGAATGACAAATTATAGTTATTCATTACTTTTCAGACAGCCTATTTTATTTTATATGAAATGTAGAATTAGTTGTTTACTTCCTCTACTTCTTCAACTATTTTTTTAATTATCTTTTTTTTACCTTTTACCTTTACATCTACATCTTCAAGAGCATCTAATTGCGCTTTAACTTCTTCTAGAGTACCTTCATATACTTTATCTTCAGTAGTGGTTTCACCATTTTTAGTAGTTGTAGTTGTTACTGTTGCTTTTGCGGTACCATCATCATTTTTTTCGAGGTTAACTTTTACAATCTTTTCAGCTTCTTCTGTAAACATTGCCATATCACCTTTAACAACATGTTTGTTGCCGTCTTCATCAATCCAAACTTTTTGGGAGTCTTCATTGGCATAAGCACTATCTCCTGTTAAAGCAATACTAGGCGCAATAACCAATGCCACAACCGACATTAATTTTAAAAGAATGTTTAATGAAGGTCCAGACGTATCTTTAAAAGGGTCTCCAACAGTATCACCTACAACAGCAGCTTTATGAGCATCTGTTCCTTTACGACCTTCTTCTTCAATAGTTTTCTTAGCATTATCCCAAGCACCTCCAGCATTAGACTGGAAGATTGCCATAAGCACACCACAAGTTGTAACACCTGCAAGAAGTCCTCCTAACATTTCAGCGCCTCCTAAGAAACCAACTGCTACAGGTACTACGATTGCTAATAACCCTGGTAAAACCATTTCTTTAATTGAAGCTTTTGTAGAAATATCAATACATTTTCCATAATCGGCAACACCATCTGCTGCATCAAAAATAGCTCTATCTTCTACAGATGCTTTAGACATATCACTATCATACTTACGCATCACTACTAAAGCAGCTTTTAATTGTGGAATATCTCTAAACTGGCGACGTACTTCCTCAATCATTGCCATAGCAGCTCTACCAACAGCATTCATAGATAATGCAGAAAATACAAATGGTAACATGCCGCCAATTAATAAACCTGCCATAATACCTGGCTTTGAAACATCAATAGAAGTGACATTTGCTGTTTGCATAAATGCAGCAAATAACGCCAAAGCGGTTAACGCTGCCGAAGCAATAGCAAACCCTTTACCTACTGCTGCAGTTGTATTACCTACAGCATCTAATTTATCTGTACGCTCACGAACTTCACTTGGTAATTCTGCCATTTCGGCAATACCTCCTGCGTTATCGCAAATTGGTCCATAAGCATCTACAGCTAATTGAATTCCTGTATTTGCCAACATGCCAACAGCAGCAATAGCGATACCGTATAAACCTGCACAATAATGAGACACCATAATAGCCGCTGCAATTAAAAGAATTGGAATAGCTGTAGACATCATACCTACACCTAAACCAGCAATAATATTTGTAGCAGATCCTGTTTCAGATTGCTTTACGATAGACATTACAGGCTTTTTCCCTGTAGCCGTATAATATTCAGTAATTTTTCCAACAGCCAAACCTGCTATTAAGCCAGCTATTACAGCAAAAAATACACCCAAAGAAGTATATTCTGCTCCATTTATATTAAATGTCTCAGGAATAAACTCTTGAATTAAAAAGTATGTTGCAACAGCCATTAATGCTGCCGAACCAAATTCACCAATATTTAATGCGGTTTGTGGGTTTCCACCATCTTTTACTTTTACAAAAAATGTTCCTATGATAGACATTATAATTCCTACTGCCCCAAGAACTAAAGGCAAATATACTGCTCCTAAACCATCAAAATTTGGTGTGATAATAACGGCTCCTAATACCATTGTACCTATAATAGAACCAACATACGATTCAAATAAATCGGCTCCCATTCCAGCAACATCACCAACATTATCACCAACGTTATCTGCAATAGTTGCAGGGTTTAAGGGATGATCTTCTGGAATACCAGCTTCAACCTTACCAACTAAATCGGCTCCAACATCGGCAGCCTTTGTATAAATACCACCACCAACACGTGCAAATAATGCAATTGATGACGCTCCTAATGAAAATCCGGAAAGTACATTTAACACCATTGTTAAATTTTCTGCTCCAGGCCACATCCATTGGTATATCATAAATAAACCACTTAAACCTAAAACTCCTAAGCCTACAACTCCTAAGCCCATTACTGATCCTCCTGCAAAAGCAACTTCCAAGGCTCTTCCTAAGGATGTACGTGCAGCTTGTGTAGTTCTTACATTAGCTTTAGTAGCCACCTTCATTCCAATAAATCCAGCCAGTGCAGAACAAATAGCTCCTACAATAAATGATATTGCTACCATTCCGCTTGATCCTGCTTCTGAGGCTCCTTTAAAATATAATAAGATTGCTACTGCTGCCACAAAAATCGCTAGAACTTTGTATTCAGCTTTTAAAAATGCCATTGCACCATCGGCAATATTTTTGGCAATACGTGCCATCTTTCCATCACCAACGTCTTGTTTTGAAACCCAACCACTTTTTATTAAAACAAAAATCAAGGCAAAAACTCCAAAGAGAGGTAATAATTTTACTAATAATTCCATATGTTAGTTGTTTATTTTTAGACTGCGCCAAAAATAGTAAAATATGACAGATAAAAAAAGCCACCCTTTAATTTAAAAAGAATGGCTTAATTGCTTTTATCGAAGCATTATTTATATTGTAAAAGTACGGTTCTTTTTATGTTCGCTTTCATCATATCGTTTCAAACATTTGTTGTAGATGCTAATAGCTTCATTTACATTTCCCCAACCGCCTACATCTACTTTCTTCTTTTCTAGATCCTTATAAACTTGAAAGAAGTGCTCAATTTCCTTTAATCTGTGCGAACTAATATCTGCTATATCATTATGATTATGCCAAATAGGATCATTCATTGGCACACAAATCAATTTTTCGTCTGGGCCTTTTTCATCAGCCATATGGAACACACCAATTGGCTTTACTTCCATCACGCACATTGGAAATGTTGGTTCGGTTCCTAAAACCAATACATCCAAAGGGTCGCCATCTAA